>WNGF01004291.1_pt1 | contig 18769 bp, 17 predicted proteins | sample 5400641 | NCBI WGS metagenome assembly WNGF01 (sample SAMN13153371, study PRJNA577476) | soil metagenome | isolation source: 80 cm soil or saprolite under grassland replicate 2 | place: USA:California | collected 2016-06-15
CGCGGGCGCCCGACAACCGGGCGGCGATCGGGTTGTCACCGATCGCGTAGAGCAGCCGCCCATAGCCGGTTCGGCGGAGGCCCACCAGGATGAGAACGGCCAGCGGCACGAAGACGATGAGGCTGTAGGGGACGACGTCAAGGAAGAGTCCGGAACCCAGGGACCGCAGCTGCGGCGAGACGCCCGAGTTGGTCTTGACGTTCTGGAGCTGCCAGACGTTCGCGAGGCCCAGGACGACGAGGCTCATGCCGAGGGTCATGATCAGCGGGTGGACCCGGAATACCCCGACGCCGATGCCGGTGACGAGCCCGACGATCGCTGCGGCCACCAGCGCAGCGACGATCGCTGGGCCGGTCCCTGGACCCGCGACCAGCGTAGCGACGACGAACCCGGACATCGAGGCGACCGCGCCGACCGAGAGGTCGATGCCGCCGGTCAGCATGGTCAGCGTCTGGCAGCCGGCGAGGATCGCGAGGGGCACCGAGGCGCGCACGATTACCGCGATCCAGGTAGGGCTCACGATCCCCGGCCGGACTAGCTCGGAGAGCGCGACAAGAACGGCCAGGAGGCCGAGCAGCGGGATGACCGGGCGGTCTCGAAACAGGCGGCGCCAGGTGCCCGTCGACAGCCACCCGCCGGTGCGGACCGCCGCGGTCATGCCCGTGCTCGCCGAATCTGGATGAGGGTGCCGATCATGACCACGCCGATCAGGATGATCCCCTGCGCGACGGTCGCCAGGTTGGTGTTCAGATTCAGGAACGTCATGTCGGTCCGCATCAGCTGGATGATGATGACGGCGACGATCGGTCCGAAGACGCCGCCGCGACCGCCGGCGAGGCTGACCCCACCCAGGACGACCGCGGCGACGCTCATCAGCGTGTACGGCCCGGGGACGGGTGTCCCGAGCCCGGTGCTCGCAGTGAGAGAGAGCCCGGCAACCGCGGAGAACAGGCCGGTGAGGACGTAGGCCACGATCTTCGTCCGGCCGACCGGGACGCCGCTTCGGAATGCCGCCAGCTGGTTGCTGCCGATCGCGTAGATCGACAGGCCGAGCCTGGAGCGCCGGACCGGAATCCAGATGAGGATCACGACGAGGACGAGGGCGATCAAGGCCTTGGGGATCCACTCGTTCCCGAGCGGCCCGATGACCAGGTCCTTGAGCCACTTGACCGATCCGCCGCCAGGCGTCGGGAGCACCAGCAGCGCGCAGCCTGCCCAGACGAATGACATTGCGAGCGTGACGACGATGTCCGGCACTCGGGTGAGCACGACCAGGCCGCCGTTGACCGCACCGAGCACGGCGCCCAGGACGAGCACGCCCAGGACGACCGCGACGCCGAACCAATCGGACTGGCCATCCATGAGTGACGCCGAGACGACGCTGGTGAGCGCCATCATCGAGCCGACCGAGAGGTCTATCCCGCCACCGATGACCACCACGGCCTGCGCGACGGCAGCCAGGGCGAGCGGCAGCACGGAGGTGGCCAGGCCCTGGACCCCGGCCACCCCGTAGCGCGGTTGGATCGCTCTGGTGAAGACGAGGAGGAGCACGAGGAACGCGATCAGGCCCAGCGTCCACCCGTTCTTGCGCGTCCAAGACGCGAGCATGTCGAGCGGTCGAGCGCGGGCCGCCTCGACGGGGACGGCCGTCGTGCTCATGGTTCGGCCCCCGGCTGGCCGGGCTCCACCGCGGTGGTCTCCGATCCCCTGACCGCCTGCGCAGAGACGCCGCTGGCCGTGGCCTCCGCCGCAACGAGCTCAGGCATCGGCGCGTCCGATCGCAGGTTATAGGCGGCGCGCAAGAGCGAGGCCTCGTCCGCGTCTGCGGTGTCGATCTCGGCCACCACCCGGCCACCGAAGATCACGATCGCGCGATCGCAGACCAGCTGCACCTCCTTCAACTCCGAGGTGTAGAGCAGGACCGCCGCTCCGGCTTCCGCGAGGTCGCGAAGCAGCACGTATATCTGGTTCTTGGTGCCGATGTCGATGCCGCGGGTAGGGTCGAAGCACAGCATCGTTCGCACACCGCCGGCGACCCAGCGGGCAATGGTCACCTTCTGCTGGTTACCACCCGATAGCCGTCGTACCTCTCTGCCCGCACGGGCGTCGATCTGCAGGGTGGCCACGGCGGCGTCAACCTTGCGCCGTTCCGACGCGAGGTCGAGCAGTCCCCAGCGGCCGAGAGGAGCCGTGAACGGGAGGGCGATGTTCTCGCGTACTGAGCGCTGCATCAGCAGGGCCTCGGCGCGGTCCGCCGCGACGTAGACGAGGCCCGTCCGGATGGCGTCGGCGGGGTGGCGGAACGAGACCGGCGCGCCGTCCACCAGGAGGTCGCCGCCGCTGGGACGCTCGGAGCCTGAGAGGATGTCGAACAGCTCGTCCTGGCCCTGGCCCTCCACGGCCACGACCCCGAGCACCTCTCCTGGGTGGAGCTCGAACGAGGCGTCCTGCAGCTTCGTGCCGGACGAGAGGCCACGGGCCGTCAGCCGCGGCTCCGCCGGGCTTCGCGCGTCCGGCGAGGCCGTCTCCGTCGTCCGTCCGGGCAGTCTTTCGGCGATCTGGCCGAGCATGAGCTCGACGATCCGTTCCTCGGACCCCGGCGTCACGTCAACGACCCCGACGGTCTCGCCCTCGCGCAGCACGGTCGCCCGATCGCAGACCGCACCGATCTCGATCATGCGGTGCGAGATGAAGATGACCGAGCCGTCACCGCCGCGCTGGCGGCCGATGACCTCGAGGACGCGCTCGGTGAGGTTCGCCGGCAGGGCCGCGGTCATCTCGTCGAGCATGAGCACGTCGGGCTCGATCGCGAGGGCCCGGGCGAGGTCGATGATCCGGAGAGAGGCCAACGGCACCTGTCGAGCCATGCTCGACAGATCGAGATCCTCGACGCCGAGCTCAGCGAGCCAGTGTCGGAATGGCTCCAGGGGCGTCTCGGTCAGGCGAAGGTTGGAGCGGATGTCGAGGTCCGGGATGAGGGCGGGCTCCTGGTAGACGGAGACGATCCCGCCGTGGCGCGCGTCGGCCGGCGAGTGAACCGTGCGCTCCCTCCCGTGCACGACGATTCGGCCCGCATCCGGACGCACGGCGCCGGTCAGGATCTTGACGAGTGTGCTCTTGCCGGCGCCGTTGGCGCCCATGAGGGCATGGACCTCACCCGGGCGGACGGCCAGGGACGCGGATTTGAGAGCCACGACGGCGCCGTAGGTCTTCGAGACGCCCGTCGCCTCGAGCAGGAGATCCGTGGTCGTAAGGGTCATCAGTCCCCTTCCGGTGAAGGGTCGCAGAGAGGACGCCGGCGGAGCCGGCGTCCTCTCCCGTGGTGGGGCCGCGGATTACTGCCCGCCGGGTCCCTTGCAGCCGATCGCCTGTTCGGGCGTGTACGTTGTGAAGCCTTCGACCGTGATGCCGAGCGGCCAGTTCGGGTCGAGACCCGGAACCGACTGCCACGACTTCAGCTGGGCCTTGCCCGCGTCGGTGGTGTTGTCGACCGCGACGGGCTTGAGGAGCACCGTGTTCGGCTGGCTGGCCGCCGGGTCGGTCTGGACCGTCTCTCCATTGAGGAGCTTGAGCGCCAGGCCGATGCCCGCGCCGCCGACGGCGGCCGTGTTGGTGACCGCGACGCCCTGCAGGCCGGGGTAGCCGGTCGGATCGAGGAGCTGCTTGACGAACGCGCCGAGGTCGGCGCCGACAATCGGCACCTGCTTCTTCTTGGCGGCCTTGATGGAGTCGACAACCATCGAGTCCATGCCGGATGTCCAGATGCCCTGGATCGAGTCGTACTGGCCGCTCGCGATGAAGTCATTGATCAGCTTGGTTGCCGTTGCCGGGTCCCATCCCGTGGCGACCCCGTCCTTGTTCGGGACCACCTTGATGTTCGGGTACTGGGCCAGGATCTCCTTGAACCCCTTGTCGCGGTCCGTGTCCGCCGGGTGGCCGGCGAACCCGCGCATGTAGTAGACGGTGCCCTTGCCGCCCATCTTTTCGAACAGCCACTTGGCGCCCAGCTTGGCGTACTCGACCTGGTTGTTGTACAGGTTGTATGTGTCTGGGTCGGTGACGTACGCGTCGACCGAAACCGTCTTGATGCCGGCGGTCTTCGCTTCCTGGAGGGCCGGGTTGAGGGCCTTCGAGTCGTTCGGGTTGAAGACGATCGCGTCGACGTTCTTCGCGATCAGGTCACGGATGTCGGAGAGCTGGCCCGCGGCGTCCGTGTTGCGGTGGATCGTGGTGAGCTCGGAGACCTGGCCCGACGCGGCGGCCTGCGCCTTGGCGGTGCAGACCTGTTCCTCGCGGAAGCCGTTGCCGACGCCACCGGCGTTCGAGTACCCGATCTTGTACATCTTGGCGGGGGTCGACGCCTGGGCGCTTGGAGCCCCGGCGCTCGGGGCGGTGGACGCACCCGTGGAGCATGCCGCCGCGACGGCCAGGATGGCCGCCACGCCGACCACAAGTCGTGCGCGAGCCGATGCCTTGATCATTCGGTTCCTCCTCCTTGCCTGACGCGCCAGTCTGGTCGCGCCGACGAACGGATAGCCCCCTGCCCGGTGCCGGTCGATGCGATCTATCGGTCACACCTCCTGCGTGTGATGCCGTCGCCCATCACTCGTTCCCGATGATTGCACGGGCGATCCGCCGTGCGTGCTCACGATAGGCCGCATCGAAGAGTTCCCGCGAGCGGTTGGCGCCCACCACTGACGCTCGGGTGATGACCGGCGGCATGGCCCCCCGCTCCACGAGCAGCTGGGCCGTGCGTACCTTGATGGAGTTGACGATGCCCACCGCGGCGATCGTGGAGCCGGGACCAACTGGCGTGTCGAGGCCATCGATCGTACACATCGCATCGGCGTGGGGCGTGCAGAGGTCGATCGTCAGGTCGGCCTCGTCCATGAGCCGGCTCCCGACCGCCGGGTCCGGCAGCTCCGACATGGATTGCGCCACCGACGTCACTGCGATGACCCGCATCCCGCGCTGCCTGGCCCCGCGCGCGATCTCGACCGGGACCGCGGACAGGCCGCCGGCCGAGAAGACGATCATCAGGTCGGATGGACCGAACGTGAAATTCGAGAGGATCACCTCGGCGAGGCCCGGCATCCGCTCGATGAACATCGCCTGGCGCTGCCCGTTGGCGCCGACGACCTGGGTGTGGAACGTCATCGACAGCTCCACGATCGGGTTGAATCCCGGATAGGAGCCGTAGCGCGGGAACATCTCCTCGACCGGGATCCGCGAGTGTCCGGTCCCGAACAGATGGACGAGCCCGTCGCCGGCGATCGCGTCAGCGGCCCACTGTGACGCCGTTTCGATGGCCTGGGCCTGGGTCCGGGCGACATGATCCAGGAGGGCGCTCGCCTGGCCCATCCAGGTCGGGATCGGCGCCTGCGTCATCGATCCGCTCACGATCGCGCCGCAGCCACGGCCGCGATCGCAGCCCGTGCCGCGGCGGGATGTCCAGCGGGCAGGCCGAGCGCGTGGAACTCGCCGATGCACCCGGACCCGAGTATCCCGACGCGGATCTCGCGCATCAGTAGCCGGCCTCCGCGGCCGCCGCTACGGCGGGTGCGGCCAGTCCTGCCTTACGCGCACGAAAGTCGTCGATGATCGCCTTTGTCGCGGTCGCACCGATCCGCGTCGTGCCAAGGGCCATGACCTCCAGGAGCGCATCAAGCGTTCGGACGCCGCCGGCCGCCTTCACCTTGATGTGCGGCGAGGTGTTGGCGCGCATCAGCCTGAGATCGTCGTGAGTCGCGCCGCCGGGGCCGAAGCCTGTCGACGTCTTGACGAAGTCGGCGCCGGCCGCCTCCGCCAAATGGCAGGCCCGGACCTTCTCGTCGTCGGTCAGGTAGGCGTTCTCGAAGATCACCTTGACGATCGCGCCGGCCGAGTGCGCCACGTCGACGACCGCGGCGATGTCGGCCTGGACGTCGGCGTCTCGGCCGGACTTGAGGGCGCCGATCTGGATGACCATGTCGAGCTCGCTGGCGCCGTCCGCAAGCGCCCGGAGCGCCTCGTCGACCTTCGTCTCGGTCCTGTGGTTGCCGTGCGGAAATCCGATGACCGTCCCAACGGCGACGTCGGTCCCGTCGAGGATCGCCCGCGCCCGGAGCACGTCGGCCGGACGAACGCAAACCGACGCCACGTCGTACTCGGCGGCGAGCCGGCAGCCGTCCTCCACGAAGGCGTCGTCGAGCTCGGGTCGGAGCAGCGAGTGATCGATCGCTTTGGCGATGTCCCGCTCGCTGAGTGAATCGATCGACAGGGTCATGCGTCTCACTTGATGTAGGGGCGGAGGATGTCGCGGGCAAGGAGGAAGCCGCGCTTGACGAGCTCGTCGCTCTTCTCGAAGTCCCGGTCTTCGTGCTCGATGATGATGTCGCCGTCGTAGCCGATGCGCCAGAGCGCGGCGAAGAGGTCGCCCCAGTCGACGTCGCCGAGCCCCGGCAGGCGGGGGACCTGCCAGCCCATCCCGAGTGAGAAGACGCCGCGCTCGTAGAGCCCCTCGCGGTCGATCGTCAGGTCTTTCGCCTGGACGTGCAGGATGTGCGGTCCGAACTCGCGGATGAACCGCGGGATGTCGATCATCTGGAGGATGAGGTGCGAGGGGTCGAAGTTCAGCCCGATCGACCCGCCCCATTGCTCGAGGATCCGCCGCCAGATGCGAGGCGTCGTCGCGAGGTTGTGCCCGCCCGGCCATTCATCGTTGCTGAAGAGCATCGGGCAGTTCTCGATCGTGATCTTCCGGCCGTGATCGCCGGCGAACGCGACGATGTCCGGCCAGATTCGGAGCGCCTCATCCCAGTTCTCGTCCTGGGTCTTGGTGGCATCCGCGCCCATGAAGGTATTGAAGAACGGGACGCCCATCTTTTCGGCCGCGGTGATCACGCTGCGGAGGTGGCCGATGACCATCTCGCGATGGGCCGTGTCCGGATGGAGCGGGTTGGGGTAATAGCCCAGGCCCGAGATCGACAGGCGCTTGCCCGCGATCTCGTCGACGATCTCCGTCGCCTGCGACGACGACAGGCTTGCGACGTCGATGTGGGATGTGCCGGCATAGCGTCGGCTCGGGCCCGATGAGCGCGGCCAGCACGCGATCTCGATGCTTTCGAAGCCGTTGGAGGCGGTCCAGTCGGCGACCTCCATGAGCGGGGTCTCGGGAAACGGCGCGGTCAACAGACCGAGCCTCACCGGAGTCGCGCCTCCCCGCTGGCCGCAACGATTGAGACGGGTTCGCGATTGATCTCCACCCAGCGGCCGAGGCGGGCGCTCTCGGCCACGGCATCGTTGACGAGCATCTCGTCGTGGCCATCGGCGAATGTGGCGTAACTGGCTCGCTGAGCCGGTCGGCCGGCCGCGATATCGGCGTAGACAGCCCGGAAGAGGGCGGCGAACGTGTCCGCGAAGCCCTCAACGTGGCCTGCCGGCAGAGCCGCGGCTGACGCGCCGAGTGGGCCCATCAACGCCGGGTTCTTCAGCAGGATCTCATTGGCGCGCTCACGATGGCCGAGCCAGATCTGATCGGGTTGCTCGGAGTCCCAGGCGATCGCGCCCCGGGACCCGTCGACCTCCCATTGGAGAGAGTTCTTCCGGCCAGGGCTGATCTGGCTGATGCTGACGGCGCCGCGGGCCCCGTTCTCGAACCGGAGGAGGATCGTGGCGGTGTCCTCCGTCGCGATCTCGCGGGTGACCGTCTCGCCCGCCGGTTCGGTCGAGAAGGTCTCGACCGGCCCGGTTGGTTCGTGGCGCATCGGGATGAACGTCGCGAGGTCGGCCATGACCTCGACGATCCGTTGGCCGGTGACGAACGTCACGAGATCGAGCCAGTGCGAGCCGATGTCACCGACGGCTCGCAGCGCGCCGCCCCGTTCGGGCTGGAGCCGCCAGTTCCAGTCGCTCTCGAGCAGGAGCCAGTCCTGGAAGTAGCGGCCGGTGACGAGGCGGACGTGGCCGATGTCGCCCGCGGCGACGGCCTCGTGAGCGTGCTGGTTCAGGGGGTAGAAGCGGATGTTGAAGTTCACCGCGTTCACCAGGCCGCTGGCCTCGGCGAGCCTGACGAGCTCGCCGGACTCCAGTGCCGTCATTGACAGCGGCTTCTCGCAGACGACGTGCTTGCCGGCGGCGAGGATCGCGGTCGCCTGGGGAACGTGGAGGTCGTTCGGGGAGGTGACGTGCACGACGTCCACGGCAGGATCGTCCAGGAGCACGTCCAGCGACGGGTAGGCGCGCGGGACGCCGAGGGCCGTGGCCCGCGCCCGGCCGCGTTCCGGGGTGCTGCCGAGCACTCCGCGCAGCTGGACGCCGATCCTGCGCAGTGCCTCCACGTGGACCGTGCCGATGAATCCAGTCCCGATCACCGCGGCGCCGACATCGGCGATGCTGCTCATGGATACTCCCAACGAATGATCTGCCGGTCGTTCGGATGCTCGCACGGGCCGAAAGACCCTATCTGTCGCGATGCGACCAGGAGAGTGCCGCCCGCCGCCTCCTCGAGTCCGAGCGGCGCGACAGCCCCGTAATCCTATCTTGACACGGTGACCGGACGGAATCAGGCGTCGGCGATCGGCGACGGCTGCAGGCGTCCAGGCAGCTCCGGGCCGAGCTCCATTGTCAGCCGGCCGCGACCACGCGGTCGCTGAAGTCGCCCGACACCGGGTCTTTGAGGATCAGCTTCTGGCGGCCATCGGGCATGACCTCGCGCTTGATCACGGTCTGGCCTTCGAACGTCTCCGGCGTCTTCGCGATCCTGGCCGTGGAGCCACCACGCCACTCGAACAGCTCGACCGGCTCCCACGATCGCGCTGCCGCGGAGCGGAACGCAGCGTCCATGACCGCATTCACGACGTAGCCGTCGTAGAACGTCTCGCGAGGCGGACGAGCCGCCTCCATCGCGTCGAACATGTCCGAGAACATGTCGACGTAGCCGAGCTCCGACACCTCGTCGCCGACGGGGAACAGCCAGCCGGCCGCAGACTCTGCCTTCTCGGCTACATAGCCGCCTCCGTCGCCGGCGGCGAACATCTCGAAGCCGGTCCGCAGGAAGTGGTTGAGCCAGATCGTGCCGTGGGTCCCGGCGACCTCGTCACGGAGGTCCATCCCACCGCGGAACGTCCAGCTCACCTCGAACTGACCGATCGCGCCCGACTCGAACCGGATGAGGGCGATCGCGTTGTCCTCGTCGTCGATCGGGTGGACGAGGGTATCGGTCGTGCACATCACCTCGAGCGGCCGGTTCCCCTTGCCGACGAAGCTCCGGATGATCTCGATGCAATGGCAGCCCAGATCGATGATCGCTCCGCCGCCCGTCAGGCGGCCATCCCAGAACCAGGCAGAGTGAGGGCCCGGGTGCGCCTCGCGTGAGCGGACCCAGGTGACTTCCCCGATGGCGCCGGCCCCGACTGAGCGGATGGCCTTCAGCGTCTTGGGTGTGTAGCAGAGATCCTCCGGGTAACCCCCGAACACGCCGGCGGCCTCGACGGTCTCGAGCATCCGGCGGGCCTCCTCGGCCGAGCGACCGAGCGGCTTGGTGCAGAGCACCGCCTTGCCGGCCCGCGCGGCCATCGAGACTGCCTCCTCATGCATGAAGTTCGGCACGCCGACCACCACGACGTCGGTGTCGGCGTGGTTGATGGCCGCGGCCATATCGGTCGTCGATTCCGGGACGCCCCAGCGCTCACGGAAGGCTTTGCCCCGTGCCTCGCTCCGTGAATAGACGACGCGGACCCGGTCGCGGCCACGCTGACCGTGCAGGGTGTTCGTGTAGAAGTCACCGATGAGTCCCGTGCCGAGCATCGTGATGCTGTGAGCGTTCATCGCGTGGCCTCCTCCGATCTGGCGCCCCGGGTGACGCCAGTCCGGCCGCGAACGAGATCGCGGCCTTTGACGAGAGCACGGAGCTTTGCGGTCGCCGCCCAACGAGCGGTCTGGCTCAAGCCGCAGTCGGGGACGAGGGTCAGCCGATCCGCCGGCACGCCGGTCGCGAGGACCGCCTCGATCCGGGCGGCGACCTCGGCGGCCGATTCGAGGTGGTAGTTCTTGACGTCGACGACGCCGGCGGCGACGTCGCGACCGGCGTCGACGAGCTCACGCAGCAGGCTCACCTCGGCCATCTCCCGGTTCGCGAACTCGAGGACGAGCTCGTCGACCCCGAAGCCGAGCATCGCGTCGCGGATGGGGCGGTATGAGCGGGCGGCCAGCGGCCGGCCAAGGAAATTCCCGAAGCAGAGATGCGCGCCCAGCCGGACCCGGCCGCGGACTGGCTCGATTGCGGCGTTGAAGAGTGCTGCGAAGTCGGCCGGTGCGTCGGGGTGGATCGCCGGCGACGGCTCATCGACCTGGATGATGGTGGCGCCTGCACCGGCCAGGCCCCGAAGCTCAGCCTGGAGGATCTCCACGAACGCCTCCGCGGCGGCGACCCGCGTTTCGTACACCTCGCCGGCGCCCGTTCGCAGGCGTCCGGACAGCGTGTACGGCCCGGGCAGTGTCACCTTCAGCGGGCGGGTCGTCCGGCGCCGGGCCGCCACGAACTCGGCGATCACACCGAGTCCGTTCGGCGCCGCGATCGGCTCCACGACCTGGAAGCGGTGCTGCTGGTCATGGCCGCCGGGTCCCAGACGGCGTCCTGGCGGCAGGGCACGGACGCCCGTGAGATGGCTGTAGAACTCGGCAGTGAAGAAGCCGGCGCGGCGCATCTCGCCGTCGCTGACGACGTCGATCCCGGCCTCCTCCTGGTCGCGGATCGCGAGATCGACGCCATCGTCGAGCATCTCGGCGAGGTCGGCGGGGCCGAATTCGCCGCGCTCTGCTGCCTCGATGCCGGCGACGAACCAGCCGGGCTGGGCGTGGGATCCGACCACGCTCGTCAGGAGCTCCTCGTGACTCATCCATCGACCTCCGCGAACACGAACGCGCGGGCCGGATTGTCGACGAAGAAGGCGTGCCTCACCTCCGCGCCGAGGCCGCGCGCCTCGAGCTGATCGGTGAAGTCCCGCAGCAGGAAGGCGAGGCCGGGCGCCCCGCCGAAGGCCCGGTAATACCCTCGTCGGGCGGCGTCCATCCCGAGCATGACCTGCCCGCCATGACCGTCCTCGACGGCCCATGCCAGCAGCCGAAGCGTTCCGTTGTCGCGGTCACCCCACCGAAAGGCCTGGTCGTAGACGGCAAAGGCTCCGGTCGCGAACAGCTCGCGGTGGTAGCCGCGGTCGACGACCTTGTCGACATGGCTGAGCGAGATCCGCTCGGCCGGTGTGCCGGTGTCGGTGAGGACCCGGATCTGCTGCAGGGCACCGGTCCCGCCTTCGCAGTGCGTGTGAACCGGGACGCCGGTCTGGCGATGCGCGGCCGCGGCCGCCCGAAAGACCGGCAGGTCGCGAGCGGACGGGCCACCCTCACTGCCGCCGACCTTGACGATGCCGGCCCGAACGTCCGTCCGGCGGACGATCGGGCCTCCGTAGTCGCGCTCGTCGATTCCGGCGGTGACATCCGCCACGAACAGCTCGGCGAGCTCATCCTCCGAGGCACGCAGGCTCCAGTGCGACGGCCCATAGAACTTCTCGTGATGGAGTCCAGTGGCGGCGACGATCTGCACGCCCGTCCGCCGCGACAGGTTCGCGAGCTTGAAAGGATTCCGGCCACAGTCCGCCGGCATGGCGTCGATCGCCGATCGTAGCCCGGCGGCCGCGGCGTCGGCCAGCTCGTCGGAGAGGCGATCCACGTCGGCGAGGAGGAAGTCCGGCGACATTTCGACCGGACGGCCGCCATCGATGATCAGATGCTCGTGAGAGTAGGTCACGCCGAGCTCAGCCGCAGCAACGTCGCCGAGCACGGTCCTGACGAACGTCATTGCGGCACCGCAGGGGGACAGGCGACGACGGAAGCGCCGTCCATCACAAGGGAGGCTCCGGCCCGACGGATGCGACCGACCAGCCACCGTCGATCTTGAGCAGCTGGCCAGTCACCGTCCGGGACTCGTCGGAGAGGAAGTAGACGGCCGCGTGAGCGACCTCATCAGGGTCGAGCATCTCGCCGGCGAGCGGCTGCTTCCGGCGGGCGAAGGCGAGGACGCGCTCGTCGCCAGCAGCCCGATCGGCCATCGGTGTCCTGGTGAGCGAGGGCGCGACGGCATTGACCCGGATCCGATCGGCGAGATACGTCGCAGCCATGGCGGTCATGAGCGCCGTCGTGGCACCCTTCGCCGCCGCGTAAGCGTGCGTCCCGAAGAGCTCCGGGACCGGATCGGTGGCGGTGACGCTGCCCATGAGAAGGATCGACCCGCGTGTTCCGGAATCGTTCGGCTCCTGGGCACGCATCCGGCGGACGACCTCCCGGCAGACGAGCGCCTGCGTCCTCAGGTTGAGCGCCAGCGTCGCCTCCCAGGCGTCGCCGCTCACCTCGTGGATCGGCCCATCGCCGAATCGTCGGCCGCTCCCGCCAGCGACCGAGAAGAGACCGTCGATCCGCCCATACGCATCGATCGCCGCCTCGATCGCGTCTTCAACCTCGGCCTCGTCGGTGAGCTCTGCGGCGCAATACGCCGCCCGGCCGCCGGCCGCCATGATCCCATCGACGAGTCGTCGGCAATGGACCTGGTTTCTCGACGTGACGAAGACCGCCGCGCCTTCGGCGGCGAACCGTAGCGCGGAAGCCGCCGCGATGCCGGTCGATCCGGTCACGAGGCAGACCCGGCCGTCCAGCCGGTTCATCGCGGGCCCGACGCCTACGCCGGCTGTGCGGGTTCGGCGACGAGCCGGTCGGCAAGAAAGCGAGTGCGCCAGGCCTCCGTCGCCTCGACCTGGTTGAACGTGTAGAGGTGGACCCAGCGGACATCCGCGATCGAGTCCGCGAACAGCGGCGCGAGTGCGTTGAGCAGCCCGTCCGGCCGATAGAAGCCGCCGGACCGGATCAGCCGTCCGACGAAGCCGGCATTCTTGACCAGGAACCGAGCGCTGTCCCGGACCCCGATCCGGGCGCTGACCGCGAGGAGCCGATGCGGCTCGACCGCGCCCGCGGCGCCGATCTGCACGGGCAGGCGGATCCCGTCCGCGCGCCGGGCGGCGATCCACGTCGCGATCGGATCCGGGTCGAAGCACAGCTGGGTCGTCATGTAGTGGGCGAACGGCGCCTTGGCCGCCAGCGCATCGAGGAGGATCTGGTCGGGGATGAAGGCGTGGCCCTGCGGATAGCACGGGATGCCGACATTCGACAGCTCGACGCCAAGGTCCGCCATCGCCCGCAACAGCGACAGGCCGTCGGGATAGGCCCCGGAATCTGGCGGGTCACCGGCGATGACGAATGCCCGGTCGATGCCGCCGTCGGTCAGCCTGGCGGTGATCTCGCGGAGATGCGCTCGGTCGCGCACCATCCGGGCTGCCAGGTGCGGGATGGCCCGATAGCCGCGACCCTCGAGGTGGACCGCCAGCTCCACCGTGGCGTCGAGGCCGCGGCGAGGCGAGGCCGTCACGGACACCCAGGCGCCGGGCGGGATGAACGCGCTCTGGGTATAGCCACTCGGCAGCGGCATGAGCTCGAAGGTCGGCTCGGCAAGAGCCTGCGCGAGCGCGGCGCGTGCGAGCTCGGCGCGCGCCTTCGCGGGACCGGCCGGCCGGCGGCGAAAAGGCAGCACCTCAGACGTCCGAGTCCGGGACGGCGGCCTTGCGCCGGCCGATGAAATCGAGCAGCGCGTCATCGACGGCCGGGTCGATCGGCGGCGGCTCGTACTCGGCCAGCATCCGTTTCCAGATGACGTTGGCCCGCTGTGCCGCGTCGAGTGACCCGTCTTCCTGCCACTGCTCGAAGCTGTTGTTGTCGGCGACCGGCGATCGATAGAAGGCGCTCTCGAAGTTGGCCAGCGTGTGCGCCGTCCCCAGGAAGTGCTGGCCCGGGCCGTTCTCGCGGATGGCGTCCAGGGCCTGGCCGTTGTCGGACAGGTCCACGCCTCGGATGAAGGTCGCCATCATGCCGCACTGGTCGGCATCCAGGATGAACTTTTCGTAGCCGACCGCGAGACCGCCCTCCAGCCAGCCGGCGGCGTGGAGGACGAAGTTGACTCCGGCCAGGACGGTCGGAATGAGCGTCGCTGCGCTCTCGTACGCCGCCTGGGCGTCGGGGATCTTCGACGCGCACAGGCTGCCACCGCTCCGGAACGGGACGCCCAGCCGGCGGGCAAGGGCGGCCATCGCATACAGCACCAGGGCGGGCTCGGGGGTGCCGAAGGTCGGCGCGCCCGACTGCATGGACATCGAGCTGGCGAAGCTACCGAGGACGACGGGTGCGCCCGGCCGGACGAGCTGGACGAGCGTCATCCCGCCCAGCGCCTCCGCGAGCGTCTGGGCACATACCGCTGCGGCAGTCACGGGCGCCATCGCACCGGCCAGGATGAAGGGCGTGATGAGCGTTGCCTGGTTCGCCGCCGCGTATACCTTCGCCGCGCCGACCATCGTCGCGTCCCAGACGAGCGGGGAGTTGGCGTTGATGAGGCTGAGGATCACGGCGTTCTGATCGACGAACTCCTCACCGAACGTGATCTTCGCGAGCTCGACGCTGTCGGCGGCGCGCTCCGGGGCCGTGACCGAGCCCATGAACGGCTTGTCGCTGTAGCGAATGTGCGAATAGACCATGTCCAGGTGGCGCTTGTTGACCGGCACGTCGACCGGCTCGCAGACCGTGCCGCCGCTGTGATGGAGATGGGGCGACAGGTAGGCGAGCTTCACGAAGTTCCGGAAGTCCTCGATCGTGCCGTACCGCCGGCCACCTTCGAGGTCGCGCACGAACGGCGAGCCGTAATTGGGCGCGAAGACGGTGTGCGGGCCGCCGATCTCGACGCTGTTCGCCGGGTTGCGCGCGTGCTGGGTGAACTGGCGGGGGGCCGTGGCCTGGACGAGCTGGCGGCACATGCCCCGTGGGAAGCGGACACGCTCTTCGTCGACGTCGGCACCGGCCCCAGCGAGCAGGCGGACCGCCTCCCGGTCGCCGCGGAACTCCAGTCCGACCTCTTCGAGGATCGTGTCCGCGTTGTGCTCGAGGAGCTCCATGCCCTCCTCGTTGAGGACCTCGAACGGGGCCATCGTCCTGGTCAGGAATGGCGTCCGCTCGACGTGCGCGTGAAGACGCGCCGCCTGCCTCCCGGCACGGCCGCCGGAACGACGACGCGGGGCTTCGTCGATCATCGGCCGTGCCCGGCGCGGCTGGCCGCCGCGGCGATCCGGCGCCGGCGTCGATCTGTCCGATCGCTGCGCTCGCCGGAGGACGGGCGTGGCGGCAGGCGAACGACCCGCTCGAGGTTGGGGCTGGCCGCGGTTCGATGCGGGAACGCCATGGCCGCGACGAAGTGTTCCTGGAAGCGCGGCTCCATGGCCGTCTCCACCTTCTCGACGCGCCGCACGAGGGCCTGGATGTCAGTCCGTGCCGTGCCCGACAGGAGCGCGATGAGGGCGCCCGTCCCGGCCGCGTTGCCCGCCGAACCCACGCGGTCCAGGTCGCAATCCGGGATCAGGCCCAGGACCATCGCGTGCGTCACGTCGATCTGGCTGCCGAAGGCGCCGGCAAGGCGGATCTCGTCGACTGCGTCCACCCCGAGGCGGTCCATCAGGAGCCGGGCGCCGGCGTACAGGGCGGCCTTCGCGAGCTGGATGGCCCGCACGTCGTTCTGGGTGATCGCGATCCGGGGCTGGCCGTCGTGGAGCAGGTACGAGAACGTGCGCCCATCGCGAACGATCCGATCCGTTCGCCCGGCCAGTGCTCCGTCCACGATCCCGTCGGCGCTGATGACGCCCGCCAGGAAGAGCTGCGCCATGGCCTCCACGATGCCCGATCCGCAGATGCCCGTGACGCCCGTCTGGGCCGTCGCCGCGGCAAAGCCGGGCTCGTCCGACCACTCGTCCGAGCCGATCACCTTGTAGCGTGGCTCGAGCGAGGTGGGATCGATTCGGACACGCTCGATCGCGCCCGGCGCGGCGCGCTGGCCGGAGCTGATCTGGGCGCCCTCGAAGGCGGGACCGGTCGGGCTCGAGGCGGCCAGCAGCCGATCCCGGTTGCCGAGCACGATCTCCGCGTTCGTCCCCACGTCGACGACCAGGCGCACGGCACCGGCGTCGCGATGCGGTACCTCCGCCAGGAGGACGCCGGCCGCATCGGCGCCGACGTGGCCGGCAATGCACGGCAGGACGTACAGGCGGGCGCCCGGATGGGCCGGCAGCTTCAGCTCCGATGCCCGCAGTCGGAGTGCCGCGTCCGTGGCGAGCGCGAACGGCGCCGTGCCGAGAGGAGTGGGATCGATCCCCACGAGCAGGTGGTGCATGATCGGGTTGCCGACGACCGCCAGCTCCAGTATCTCGTCGGACCGGATTCCGGCCTGCTTGGCGAGCCCGCCGATGAGCGAGCTGAGCGCCGCGCGGACCGCCCGGGTCATCTCGCGAGCCCCGTCGGCGTGAAGCATCGCGTAGGACACCCGGCTCATGAGGTCCTCGCCGAAGCGGATCTGGGGGTTCATCACCCCCGCCGACGCCACGACCGCGCCGTCGGCGAGGTTCGCCAGGTGGGCGGCCAGCGTGGTCGAGCCGACGTCGATCGCGACTCCATATGCGGTCTCGTGAAGACCCGGCCAGATCCCCGTCACGGAGTCCCCGTCGTGGACGGCCACGGTGACTTTCCAGTCGCCGGCGTCGAGGGCCGGTTGGAGGGCCCGGATCACCTCCAGGTCCACGTCCAGGCCGCTGAGCGACCACTCGCTCTCGAGCGCTTGGAGCAGCCGCCCGAGGTCGCCCGACGGCGAGGCCAGCTCCGGCCGCTCGACCTCGACGTAGTACAGACGGACGACCGGGTCGATCTCGAAGTCGCGGACGGGCACGCTCTTTCGCACGACCTGCCGGTGCACCTGGCTCTCCGACGGCACGTCGATGACGGCGTCGCCATGGAGCCTGGCCAGGCAGCCGAGGCGGCGGTTGGCGGCCATCCCGCGGCGACGCCGGTAGTCGAGCTCCAGGACCGCGGCCGGCGACAGGTTCTCGGGTCGCGAGTCGATCCCGTGCTTGGGAAATGCGCCGAGCCCCTGCTCCACCTGGCAACGGCCGCACAGGCCGTGCCCGCCGCAGACGGAGTCCAGGTCGACGCCGAGCGAGCGCGCGGCATCGAGCACCGTCGTGCCCGCAGCGACGCGACCGCGCCGCCCCGACGGCGTGAAGATCACCAGTGCGTCGGCCGAAGCGGTCACTCTGAGCTATCCGCCGGCGGCTGCCTCGGCCCGGGCCAGCCGGCGACGGTTCACGCGCCGGCCCACCTGGCCGTCGGCCGGCGGCTCACGGAAGGCCCGGATCCAGCGCCCGGCGTCCCGATCGTTGCCCATCAGGACGTCGGCTGCCATCACGGCCCGCCTGACGTCGGGCAGGAGCGGGTTGGTGATCGCGCTCGTCAGGCCGGACGCGATCGCCATGGGCAGGAATGCGCCGTTGATCCCCTCGCGATTCGGCAGCCCGAAGCTGACGTTCGACGCGCCGCATGTCGAGTTGACCTTGAGCTCGTCCTTCAGCCGGCGCAGGAGGCGGAAGACCTGGTGGCCGGCGCTGGCCATGGCGCCGATCGGCATCACGAGCGGGTCGACAAGGATTCGATCGCGACCGATGCCGTGGTCGGCCGCGCGCTCCACGATCTTGCGGGCCACCTCGAATCGGACGTCCGGGTCCTCACTGATGCCGGAGTCGTCGTTGCTGATGGCGACCACGGCCGCGTCGTACTTCCTGACCAGGGGCAGGACTCGCTCGAGGCGCTCGTCCTCGCCGGTCACGCTGTTGACGAGCGGCCTGCCCTGGTATGCGGCCAGGCCGGCCTCCAGGGCCTCGACGATCGAGCTGTCGATCGACAGCGGGACGTCGACGAGCGACTGGAGGAGCCGGATCGCGTCGGCCAGGATCCGCGGCTCGTCGGCCAGCGGGATGCCGGCGTTGACATCGAGCATGTGGGCGCCGGCCTGGACCTGGGCGACGGCATCGCGCTCGACCCGGCTGAAATCGCCGGCCTTCATCTCCTCGGCCAGCAGCTTGCGACCCGTCGGGTTGATCCGTTCGCCGATGATCACGAACGGCTCGTCGAAGCCGATGACGACCTCCCGCGTCGCCGAGCTGACGATCGTTCTGGTCACTGAACCGCCGCGCCCCTGAGGCCACCGGAGGCGACCAGCGCGTTGAGGATGTCCTGCGGGAAGTCGCGCTCCAGCCGGGCTGCTTCGGCCAGGGCCTCGGCCTCCAGGTCGTCCCCGCATGGCCGATTTTCCTTGTGCCACTCATCGATGTATTCGCTCATCGACTTCTTGCCGGCCCGCTCGGCCGCCCGGTCGATCGCGGTCTGGAAGCGCGGCTGAAGGGCGATCTTGTGCGCCCGGCGTCCCTGCCTGGCAATGACCTGGGCGGGCACGTCGCGCCACCAGATGACGGTCAGGATCCCGGCCACGTCAGGCGGCTCCCGTCAGCGAACGCACGGCGGTGCCCAGCTCGCCGAAGCCGCTCGACCGGTACTCGAACGGGAGGCCGAGGCGGGCAGCGGCGCGCTCGCCCGTGGCGCGCAGCACCGGATCGTCGGTCTGCGCCAGGTAGAGCACGCGGCGGTAGTTGCCGAAATAGATCGGGAGCAGCTCGGGATGGCGATCCAGGCCCAGGCCGCGCACGACGAGCCGGTCGAAGTTGCGGACGAGGAAGTCGGTCAGGAAGAAGGTGGCCGGCTCGTCGCCGGTCAGACGCGCGAACTCCGCTCGCCCCGCATAGAGCTCGTAGCAGTGAGCGCCCGGCAG
>WNGF01004292.1_pt1 | contig 18769 bp, 17 predicted proteins | sample 5400641 | NCBI WGS metagenome assembly WNGF01 (sample SAMN13153371, study PRJNA577476) | soil metagenome | isolation source: 80 cm soil or saprolite under grassland replicate 2 | place: USA:California | collected 2016-06-15
TATGCGCCGAACCCGCACCTCATTCGGCTTGGATCGGTTCGCGGCCGCGCCGGCAGCGACACCAACCCCGGCACCATCATCTGGAACCTGTGGGTGTCGCCGAACCCGCGTCCGAATCTTCCGGGCGACAAATAGCTCGACGGGTCTGATCCGTCTGGAGAAGGATTGCGAGTGCGATCCTTCTCCAGACGTTCTCGTTTTCCCCGCCACGCGGTCCGACGGTATCATTCCCTACAGCATGAATTCGCGGCGGCTCAAGCCGGACGTCTGGCGTGCGGGCGCGTAACGCGCTGCGCCTGGCGGCCGCCATCGCGCTGACGGCCCTCATGGTCTGGTGGGCGGGCCCCGCCAACGTGTGGCGGGCGGCGCGCGGGGCGCGGTTGCCGTGGATCGCCGCCGCGCTGGCGCTCGTCGTCGTCGACCGCGCACTGATGGCGTATCGTGCCATCGCGCTGCTGCAGCCGGTGCCGGCGGCGCAACGCCCGGGCGTGCGCGACATCATCCGGATCTTTTTCGTGAGCACCTATCTCGGGACGTTTCTGCCGGGCAGCGTCGGCGGAGACGCGGTCCGGTGTCTGCGTCGTGGCGGCGGCGGCCATTTTCAGCCGCCGCGCCGGCGCCTTGAGCGAAACACTCGCGGCGTGGCTGCCGTCGCACCGCGTGCAGCGGGCGACGACGGCTGTTGTCGCAGGCCTCCAGCGTTATGCGCCCGAACGGCGTATCCTTGTCGCCGTGCTTGGAGGCTCGATCGGCGTACAGGTGCTTCGCATCCTGCAGGCGTACTGTCTCGGCGTGTCGCTCGGCATCCCGCTTCCAGTCACGGCGTACTTCGCGTTCATCCCGGTCATTCTGCTCGTCATGCTTCTGCCGATCAGCATCAACGGCTTGGGGACGAGTCAGCTCGCCTTCGCGGGTCTGTTCGGGCGCGCCGGCGTGTCGCAGGCGGACGCGGTCGCGCTGTCGATCCTCTTCCTTGCACTGGGCGTGGCAGGAAACCTGCCGGGAGGCCTTATTTACGCGCTCGGCGAACGGAGGGAGATAGTGGACAGGAAATGACCGCAGCCCGGTGTCCCCGACCGAGCAATCAGATCTGTTGCGGGACCGGCTGGAGCGGGTGCACCTTGCGCTTTTCGCGCGACGCGCGGAAGAGGAACCGCACGTAGGGCGCGACCTGTTTCACCGCCGACACGTTCATCTGGCACGGACTGAGACAGGTGGGGCACTTCTCGTCCTTGATCGATCGCCGGTGCGCCTGGCTCGCCTCGCGGAAGTAGATGGCGGCCGGATCTTCGTCGCGCACGTTGCCGACGACGTCGCTGTTCTCGCAGAAGAACAGATCGCCGTTCGGGTTCAGCATGATTCCCTGCGTCTGGAAGGGGCACGGCACCAGGCGGTGGTAGCCGTTGGCGATCATGTCCGCGTAGTGCATGTAGATGTAGTTCTGCCCGTCGAGCAGCGGATCCATCCGCACACGCTCGAGGAAGAACTGCCGCATGCGCTCCTCTTCGGCGCCGACCGGCTTGCACGTCTCGGCGAGATCCGCATTCCCCAGCATCGGTTCGGTGAACCGCACCATGTTGAAGACGATATCGAGCTGCTCCTTGCGCGCCCACGCCAGGATGTTCTCGGCATCGTCCAGGTTCATCGAGAAGATCGTGGTCGAGATCCCGAAGTTGAACGGAATCGTTTTCTGCAGTTCCTGCATCGCCCGAATCGTCTTGAGCGCCTTGTCGAAGCCGCTCTTCACCTTCCGGACTTTGTTGTGCATTTCACCGACGCCGTCGATTGACACCCGCGTGCTGAAGATCACGCCGCGCTCGTGACAGAGCTCGGCGACTTTCGTCAGCATCGGGATCGCGCGGTGCGGCGTGAGACCGGTCGTGTTGATGCCGAACTTCCGGAGCCTCGGCATGTTGTCGAGCATCACGCGCGTGATGTCGACCATGTCGTTCCGCGTGGTCGGCTCTCCGCCGGAGAGGTTCGCGATCTCGACGTGCTTCCACAGATCCGACTTGAATGTCTTCTCGATCTCGGCGAGCGACATGTCGGACTTGCGGTCGCCGCGCTCCCAGTTGCTGCACATCTCGCAGCGCGCGTCGCAGACGAACGTGCAGTGATAGATGAGAACGGTCGGGTGGATGGGCCGATGCTGCGCGATGTACGCGTTGAGAAGATCCCGCGGCGCACTGGCAGCGGCCTTCAGAAGATATTTCGTCGCGTACGTCTGGGCCATGGATCCCTTGATTATACCGCAGCTTGGCGGGGTTTCCGCGCCACGAAGGTGAGCGTTTCAAAGAGGTTCTTGCGGATCTTGAACAGCAGCTCTTCGGTGCCTGTGTAGCGCGACAGGGCATCCAGCCCCGGGATATTGACGACCAGCGCTGCAGCCGCGAGCAGATCGCGGGCCGGGCCCGACGCCGTGCCGATCGTGCGCACGACCCGTTCGATCTCGAACCCGCCGTCGTACAGCAGCTGCCGCACGCGCCGCTCCGTCGTCGGAAAGTTGTGCGTGTAATCGATGTCCCAGAAGAAACCGCGCTCCTTCAGGTAATCCGGCACGACGATGAAGACGACCCCGCCGGGCTGCAGCACGCGCAAGGCCTCGCTGACAAAGGCGCGTGCGGTGTCGATCCCGGACATGTGCTCGAGCACCTGATCCGCATAGAGCACTGCGCAGCTGGAGTCCGCGGCCGGAATCGGGGGTGTCCATGCCTGAACGATATCGAGGCCCTCGGCGCGCAGCTGATCGGCGAGCAGGGGGCTTGGCTCGACCGCGGAGTATCGCCATCCCGCCTGGATCGCGAGCGCCGCCAACGTGCCCTGGCCCGGGCCGATTTCGAGCATCGGGCCGGGCGGCTCGGCGTGTTTCGCGAGGATCGCAAGCCGCGATCGTTCGATCCGCGTGCGGCGTGCGCCGCCGAGGCTCGTCAGTTTCTTCTCGGAGAACGTCCGGTAAAACGTGTCAGCCATCGATGCGATTGATTATAAGAGCCTTTGCGTTATCATCGCCGCATCCCTGCATCATCTTCCCGTTCACTTTCCCGTTCACTGACCCAGGTCGCCGCATCAGCCTTCGGCGCCGCGCTCGTTATCTCCGCATGGATTGTGGGAGCGGGAGCCGCCGGATGGCTCTACCTTCTTTTCTATGCGATCGCCGTTTGGCCGGGACTCGCTGTGGGTTTCGCGCTGTTCGGACGATCGCCCGCGGGTTGGATCGCAGGAGCGGCAATCGGCTATGCATTGACCGCGCTGGTATTGTGGGCCGTCATTGCCGCTCACACGCCGTCGACATGGCTGTTCGGCGTTGCGTGGTGCGCTCTGGCGGCAGCGTCGTGGATCCTGGCCGCACGATCGGCTGCTCCCCGCGTCGCCGTTCCGGCGTGGACGCGGCGCGCGTGGACGTCGCTGATGCTGGTGCTGATCCTGACGCTGGCGATCGCGGCTCCCCCGCTGGCCAACGCGGGGCGCCGGGACGCGGCGGGCAACCAGTATTACCGCGCGTACTTCACGGCCGATTTCGTGTGGCACACGGCGTTGACCGCGGAAGTGGCGAAGTTCGCGATGCCTCCGCGCAATCCCTACCTGCAGCACCGGCCGATTCATTACTACTGGACGTACTACATCTTTCCGGCGGTGATGTCCGCGCGTGGCCCGGCGGCGCTCCGCGATGTGCAACTGTGCCTGCGGATGAACGCGCTGGCGACGGGGCTGATCCTGATGTCGGCGGTCTTTCTCGCCGCGTGGGCAGCCGTCGGACGCGCCGCCGCCGCGGCCACCGGCACGGCCCTGGCTCTCATTGCCTCGAGCGCGGAGGGTCTGTACGCGTTGCATCGAATCTACGTGCGCGGCGCGCCGCTCTCCGTCCTGCGCGAGCTGAATATCGACGCGCTCACCAGCTGGTGGCTCGGCGGCCACCGCGTCGACGGCCTGCCGCGATGCCTGTGGTACGTGCCGCAACATGGCATGTCGTACGCGCTCGGACTCATTGCGATGGCGGCGACAATCGGCGCGCCAGCCGACACGCCCGTTGGAACGACGCTACTGATTGGTGTCGTCCTGGGCTGTTCCGTGCTGTTCAACCCATTCGTGGGAGGCGTGTTCGCGCTCGTCTACGGAATCGCGGCCACTCTCGGGGCGCTGAGAAGGGCGCGGCCACTCACGGCAGTCGCACGCCACGCCCTGGCCGTCGTGCCTGTGGCCGCAGCGATTGCCTGGTGTACGCACAACCAGATGCTCGCGGGGGCCGGGGGCGTGCTGCGTTTTGGACTGCAGGGCGCGTCCAGGAGTCACCCGGTTCTGACGCTCGCGTTGTCACTCGGACCGATTCTCGCGATCGCGTTGGCCGGGTGCATCCCGTCACGTTCCGTCACGCTGCGCCCGCTCATCCCCTCGATGCTCGCGATCGCGATATCGCTGCTCGCGATGTATCTCGTGCAGCTCTCCGTCGATACCGAGTGGGTCGCGTTCCGCTCGGGGCATCTCGTCCTGGTGGCGGCGGCGGGCCCCGCCGCGTTCTTCGTCGCGCGTCTCTGGACCGCCGGACGGCGACGCCTCGCACTCGCCGCGATCGCAGTGTGCCTTGCCGCAGGAGTTCCGACGACGATCATCGACGTGTACAACGCGCGCGACATCCACAACCTCGCAATGGGCCCGGGATTCCCCTGGACCATCGTCGTCACCCCGCAGCAGCAGCGCGCGTATCAGTGGCTGCGCGAGCACACGCCGGAGAACGCCATCGTACAGATGGATCCGACCGTGCGTGAGCGTTCGACGTGGAGCAATATTCCCTCGTTCGCCGAACGTCGTATGACGGCAGGGCTGCCGATTTCCCTGCTCAACGTACCCGAATACCGCGAGCGTTCGGACACTGTCGCCCGCATGTACGCGACCGCCGACGCCAGGGCCGCCTTCGACATCGCCAGAAGGCTGCGGATCGAGTACGTGTATGTCGACGAAGTGGAGCGCGCGGCGCACCCGGGAGGGATCGCGTTCGAGGACTGGCGATATTTCCAGAGGGTCTTCGACGATCCACCGGTCGCGATCTATCGCGTGCGTTGACGCCCTTTGGGCGACCGGATCTCCTCGAGCTCTTCGAGCGGAGCCGTCAGGGCCAGCCGCTCATCGTCCTCGAAATCAACCTGGTCCCACCGGGCGCGGTACCCATGTGGGCGGCCGCCCCACGTGACGCCGAGGTGCCGCACCGCCAGCCGCTCGAGCAGGGCGACGGGCCCGAGATCGACCCGGGCGACCACGTAGTAGTCCCCCTCCTTCTCGGCGTGGAATTCCTCGATGAGGCCGATTGCGCGGCCCTGGGTGTCGTACACACGTCGCCCGAGCAGCAGCTCCAGGTGACGCTCGCGATCGTTCCCGTTGCTCATCGCTGTGACCCCGGAATCGGACCGATGACATGATCGCGCAGCCAGTCTTCCCACTTCAGCGCGCCTGTGCGTTTGGCGTCGATGTCGATCTCCACGTCGATGCCGGTGTGCGTCACGTGCTCGAACAGGATGCGCGCCGGTTCGCTTTTCGCGATCCCGAGACGCCGCTCGATACTCGCGACCCACCGCCCCAGTCCGCGGTGGATGCGGCTGGTCGTCGTCACGACACCGAGCTCCAGCGCGATCACGCGCGGCGCGCGCCCCTTCCGCAGCGCGATTACAAGGCCGTCGACTTTTCCGACCTTGACCTTCTGCTGGTCGAGGATCTGTTTGTCGAGGACGTCGCGCACGAGCTCCACTAGCCGCCTCCTCCGAAGATCTGCAGCGGAATCGCCACCACGGCGAGCGTGAAAGCAATCACGATCAGGATGACGGTCACCACGTTCAGGAAAGGCCCGTTCCTGTACTTCTTCACATACGCGTCGTCGTTCATCAGCAACAGCAGCGGGAATACAACGAGCGGCGAGATCAGCGCGTTGAACGCCATGCTCATGTTCGTCACTTTCAGCGGGTCGAATCCAATCACCATGATCGGAGTCGCCGCGATGAGCGCGAACGTGTACACGAGCGAGAAGCGCGCGTCCTGCGACGGACGGAGGTTCTTGCTCCAGTTCCAACCGAGCCCCTGCGACCACACGTAACTGAGGTTCAGCGCCACTTCCAGTCCCGCGCCGAACGCCGCCACCCCAAGCGCCGCCGCAAACAGTGGCACGCCCCACGATCCGAACGGCACCGTGAACGCCTTCGCCACGTCATCATACGAATGCAATGCTTGTCACAATGCCGAGCGCGATCTTCAGCAGATCCATCCGCCACGCGCGGATGCATTAACCATTCCTGTATCGCAGGAACGTGCGCACGGCGACGAACCAGTCGCGCAGGCCGATCTTCTTCCCTTCTTCGCGGCTTCGCGGCGAGTAGTGGATCGGCACTTCGACGATCCGCGCGCCGCGCTGCGCCATTTTTGCGGTGATTTCGTGATCGAGCTCGAACCCGCTCGTGTGCAGTGGCACTTGTGTAAGTTGTTCGCGGTGGAAGAGCTTCAGTGCCGTGACCGTGTCGGTCAGATAACGTCCCGTAAAAATCAGTGCAGCAAGACTGAGCGATCGTCCGCCGACGTACGCGGCAAGCGACTGGTTCGGATGCCGCCCGCGGCCGAGATAGCGGCTGCCGTACACGACATCTGCGCGACCGGCGGTCAGCGCCTGCAGCATCGCGATGTAGTCGTTCGGGTCGTACTCGAGATCCGCATCCTGGATGATGAGGTAGTCGCCGGTCGCGAGCTCGATTCCGGCGCGGACCGCACGTCCCTTGCCGCCGTTCACCGGCATCCGTTTCACCGTCACGCCCGGGACGTCCGCCGCGATCTGCGCCGTGCGGTCGGTCGAACAATCGTCGACGACGATGATTTCCTTGGCGATGCCAAGCGACTGCAGATCCACCGCGCGGATCTTCTGGAGCAGCGTCCCGATGAACCGCTCCTCGTTGTATGCGGGAATCACGATCGAGAGTGTGGGCATTACCGTTCGCAGCGTCCGCCTTCAGGCGGACCGTTCAGCAAGGTACATCTCAACCATCCTCAGTTCTTCCGGCGTATTGACCCCCACCGCTTCCATCACGTTCGTGCACGGAAACGTGACGACATCGTGCGCGCGTGCAACCCATGGAATGAACGGCAGAAAATTACGCTCACCGGTGGCGCCTCCAACTTCGACCTCGCGCGCGTACTGCGGCAGGAGCTCGTTGAACGCGAGCGGCGACAGTGCGAAGAGTCCCATGTCGCTCTCGCCGCTCTGCGGCATCTCATCCCCTTCGCGCCGGTGCAGCACACGCGCGATCCGGCTGGCCGCGTCACGCTCGAAGTGAATGTACGGATGCTCGCGGACCACCGTCGGCATCACGATCGCCGGATGCGACGCGTGAATGGTCCGCATCGAGAGCTGCTCGATCGTCGAGCCGTGCACCGCCACCTGATCGCACCACGTAATCCAGACGCTCGCCGGCGCTGACTGGAGCACCACGGCGGATGCCAGCAGGATCGCATCCAGCATGCCGGTCGGCTCCGCCTGCTCGACGCAGTCAATCGTCACCCCGTTGCGGCGCGCGCCCACGTGACGGCGAACATCCGCAGACGCCGCGGGGTTCACCACGATCACCACCCGGCTGACGTGGTCGCGATAGAGGTCGAGGATGCGATCGATCATCGGCACGCCGGCGACCGGCACGAGGAGCTTCGGCACGCGTGCGCCGAGACGGGACCCCAGGCCGGCTGCCGGCACGACGAGCAGTCGTGAGAACGGCATCAGCGCGAACTGCGCACCGGCCCCGGCGGCGCCTGATCGGGGACCGCGGCGGGTAACGTGCCCTCCGCCATATCGCGACGGACAGGCGTGAACCGGCGCCACACGATCGTCATCAGCGCCTCGAGTCCCTCGAGCGGACTGGTTCGCTTCACGCGTTCGGGCGAGATCGGAAAGAACCTGACCGGAATCTCGAGGATCTCGGCCTTTCGTCGCAGCAGCGCAGACAGCAGCAGGTGGTTGGCGCGCTTATCGGTGAGATCGATCGCGGGATCGAAGGCGTCGGCCGCGCGCACGGCGCGCACCGCGGACAACGTGTCCGAGATGTACCGCCCATAGCAAAGCAGGTATGCGAGGCTGAGCGCGTGGCTGCCGATGTAGCTGATCGCGCCGAGCAGCAGATTCTTGCGATAGCGCAGCCGATACGACTCCTGGATGTCGCGCACCGAGAGCCGCCGGCTTCCCCACACCGCGTCGAAGCGCCCGACGGCGAGATGCGATGCGAGCCCGACCAGATCTTCGCCGCGGTACATGCCGGACGACTCGAACAGCGCGACGTAATCGAAGCCGCCGCTTTTCGCCGCGGCCGCAAACGACTCGTCCCCCGCTGGCAGCCGTGTGACGGCGAACGGCAGGCTGCCGGTGACACGCGCGTCGAGCGGCTCCCCGCTGTAGAAGACGGTGACGTCGAGCGGCACGCGCGCAATCCCACCGCGGACCATTTCCAGCATCGTCTGCACCGATTTGTTCGTCGACCGAGCGTCGTGCAACAACACGGCGACCCGTTTTCGCTCCTCGCGTGCGAGCAGCCCGTCGATGAACGGCGCGAGCACGCGCGCGGCGTCGTGGCGGCCCGTCACCCCCTCTTCGTAGTTGCCGATTCGGACGAGCCGCGGATCCTCGATCGATTCCAGAGGCCCGAGCGGCACGTACGGCTTTTCGGCGCTATCGCGCTCCGGATCGTTCACGAGATAGTGCGTGATCAGGCACGGAGTCGGCAGCGCAAGGCGTCCCTTCTCCTTCAGGTAGAACACCGCGCGATCGATGATGTCGACGGCATTGCTGCCGGTGATTTCCGCGTCCGACTGGATGTTCGTGATGAGCAGTTTGATCGCGGTCAGGTTACCGGCAACCGCGGTGCTGAGCCCGGGTGTCAGGTACGACGGAAACAGGCTCGAGTGCTGCGTGCCGGGCGCATAGATCATGAGATCGGCCGACGCGATCTTCGCCTCGAGACGTTGATTGAGCGCCGGGTAAACGGCGAGGCCGTCGAGCAGCTTCGCCGCGTCGTCTGGCGACCGCTCGAACCGCGTGCGCTCGTCCGCAGTCAGCGGACGCCCGATCAGAAAAATGTCGCGGACGCGATGCGGCCGCGTACCGTCGACGAGCTCTTCTTCGGTCGCGAGGAGCCGGCCCGCCGCATCGATTCCGACGAGCCACGCGTTCGTGCCGTCGGTGACGTTTTCAATCAGGCCGATCGGGAGGCCGAGCAGCGCCGCGTAGTCGTCGACCGCGCGGTTGAAGTCGCGGCCGGACTGCAGGTAGATCCCCGCGAACACGAGGTTGCCCAGGCTGCAGTCGGAAAAGTTGAACGCCTCGCCCGATTCCGTCAGGAGGTTTTCGAACGCGCGCAGGGCGTCGCCGATGCCGGTGACAACGCCTGCATCCAGCCGATCCGCGTGCGCGCGAACGTCCGGCGCGTCTGCGGAGCGGTCGCCGCGAAGCGCCGCGAAGGCGCGCCGTGCATCCGCCTCGGCCGCGCCAGCAGGAAATCGAAGATCCAGTAACTCGACGAGCATCGGCGGGCACGAACGCAGCTCCGTGGCGAGTCGCGATGCGTTTTTTCGGAAATCCGACGGTCCCAGGCTGTCGCGCAGAAACCGCCGCACCTCCCCCGTCGACGCGCCGTCGTCATAGCCGTTGATGGCGATCGTGAGTGCGATCGACGGGTTGCCAACCAGCTGCCGGGTGAGGACATCGGAGCCGCGCCCGCCGGAAAACAGGATCACCCTGAGCTGCCGCGCGTCGCGGCCGAGAGGCTCCGGGGATGTTGCGGGCACGCGCAATTATCTCATGCGCCCGAACACCACGATCTCCGGCGCGACGAGCTCGGGCCGTGGATCGAGCCACCACGGGCTCCCGGTCGTGAACCGCGCCAGCGGCCTGAACCCCCCGGCGCCCGATCCGGCCAGCATGTGGCGGTAGAAGGCCGCGCGTTGCGGAAAGCGCGCGGGTGCGCCGAGGAACCGATCGTAATAAAAATTCGCATCGACGATCACGTCAGGCCCTGACGTCAGGATCTCGCGGACGCGCTCGCCGAATGCCGGTCCCACGATACCGGACTGCGACATGACGTCGAGGAACTCGACACGGAAGATCGGCCGATCGAAATACGGAAGGTACGACTCATTCGTGAAGAAGCCGACGGTGCTGTCGGCGCCAATGTGTTCCTTCAGCCAGGCGCCGGCCGCGTAGCGCGGATCGCGGAGGAACTTGCGATCCGCCGCCGCGGTGTATGCCAGCGAATACAGGACCACGGCCGCGGTGGCCATCGCGATGGGGCGCCGCCGCGCCGGAGCGGTCCGCGCAGCATAGACGATCCCTGCGGCACCGAGCAGCAACAACGACGGCACGATCGGCATGATGAAGCGCAGCGCATGATGCGGGCTGATGCCGTAGAACAGCCAGAACGACAGGATCCACGTCCCGTGCACGAGCACCGCGGCCGAGGCACGCGCATCGAGCGTGCGCACGCGATTGATCGTGATCGCCGCGCCGCCGAGCGCGAGGATGAAGAGCGGCCACCCGAGCGCATTCCCGAGCGTCAGCACGTAGGGGCCCCACGACCGTCGTTGACCTGCCAACGTTCCCTCGGGCGCGCCGGTGAACCAGTTGAACCTCATGTCCTCGACAAAGCGCCGCGCATCGAGCACCGAGTAGGGCGTCGCGATGACGAACGCGACGACAGCGGCCCCGAGCGCCAGCAGGACGTACGGCCATGCACGCATCGCACGCTTGACGCTCCCGTGCGCAGCGATATGGGCCGCGACAAACGGCACGCCGAGCAGCCATACGGTGTATTTCGTCGAGCAGGCGAAGCCGATGAGGGCGCCGCTGACGACGTACGGGGTCAGACGGGGGTCAGACCGGGTTCGCACCGGGGTCCGACCACGGTCTGAGCCCGGTCTGACCCCCAGCCCCTCGAAGCTCCCCAGCGCCGCCAGCACGAGGACGAACAGCGTCGTCTCCGGTGTCGCAAAGTGCGCGAGGTTCGCGAGCCCCATGGTGACGGCGAGGCATGCGGCGGCGAGCAGGCCCACCGTGGAATCGAAGGCGGCGCGGCCGCGGATCCACAGCAGGCACACCAGCAGCGCTGCAAGCGCCGCGGAGAGCAGGCGCGCCAGGCGATAGGCGAGGAACGTCACCGCGCGATTGGGCGCGTTCCGCTTCGTCGAGAGGACGTGCCACCGCACATCGGACGGCACGAACGTGCCGGGGTGCACGGCGTAGGCGGCGTGCACCAGCCCCCAGACGATGTAGAGATGAAGCGACGGATTGACGAAAAGCCCGGGATTCGCGGTGTGGCGATCGATCATCGACGCCGCAATGTTGACCTTTTCGTCAGCATGCCAGTTGTACGGCAGACCCCAGTCAATGCCGACGATCGCGCAGGCGACCGTGACGGCGAGGATCAGCGGGAGCAGCAAACGATCGTTCAACGCCGTGCATCGTACGCTATTCTTTTCTTCACACTCAATGGGATCCCGCAAGATGCTCTGGTCGCGCTGGAAAACGGTGGCGCAGCGTGCCGCGGAGATCCAGGCGAACGTCGTCTTCTTTCTCCTCTATTACATCGCGATCGTTCCAATGGGGCTGCTGCGTCTCGGTGGACCGAGCACATTGAAGCGCTCCTCCCGTGACGCTCCGTCGTGGAACAGCCATGAGCGAACGTCGGCCGATCTCACCTCGTCGCGCCGGCAGTTCTGATGCACATCCTCGGACTGTCCTGCTACTTTCATGACGCCGCGGCCGCGCTGCTCCGCGACGGAATGCTCGTCGCCGCCGCCGAAGAAGAACGATTCAGCCGTGTCAAACACGACTTCGGCTTTCCGGAACGCGCGATCCGGTTCTGCCTGGAGCGCGGCGGCATCTCGGGCGCCGATCTCGACTACGTCGCGTTCTTCGAGAAGCCATTCATCAAGTTCGAGCGGATCCTGCAGACGGCGCTCGCCACGGCGCCCCGGTCGCAGGCGGTCTTTCGCAAGGCGATGGCGACGTGGATGCTCGACAAGCTGTGGGTGAAGAGCCGCATCCGCGACATCGTCGGCGTGCCCGCCGATCGCATCCTGTTTGTCGAGCACCACCAGTCACACGCGGCGAGCGCATTCTTCTGCTCGCCGTTCCATGATGCGGCGACTCTCACCCTTGACGGCGTGGGCGAATGGGCGACGGCAACGGTGGGACGAGGCAACGGCACGTCACTCACGATCGAATCGGAGATTCGCTTCCCGCATTCACTCGGCCTCCTGTATTCGGCCTTCACCGCATTCCTTGGCTTCGAGGTAAACGAGGGGGAATACAAGGTCATGGGCATGGCGCCGTATGGCGTGCCGCGCTACCAGGACAAGGTATGGCAACTGATCGAAGTCGCCCCCGACGGCGCGTTCGCGCTCGACCTCGACTACTTCTCGTTTCATTACTCGCCCACGCGTACGTACAGCCCGAAGTTCGAGGCGCTCTTCGGTCCGCCGCGCAAACCGGAGACGCCGTTCTTCACCGAGCGCTCCGGATTCCCGTCATACTTCGGCGAGAAGCCGGGGAACTACTCTGAGCTCGCCGCCGAAAACCAGCACTACGCCGATATCGCCGCGAGCATCCAGGTCGTCACCGAGGAGATTGTCCTCCGCATGGCGCGGGCGGCCTGTGAACGGATGGGAACGACTCGGCTCTGCATGGCGGGCGGGGTCGCCCTGAACAGCGTGGCGAACGGACGAATCCTCAAGGAGACCCCCGTCACCGATCTCTACATCCATCCTGCCGCAGGCGACAGCGGCGCGGCCGTCGGCGCGGCGCTGTTCGTGCAGCACCAGGTCCTCGGCCAGCCGCGCCGATTCGTCATGGAGCACGCATATTGGGGCGCGACGCCGGCGCCGGACCAGATCCGCGCGACGGTCCTGGCGAGCGGGCTGCGTTCGGTCGAGTGCCGCGACGAGAGCGACCTGATCGATCGTACGGTCGATCTGTTGCAGTCGGGAAAGGTGATCGGCTGGGCGCAGGGAGGGTTCGAATGGGGACCGCGTGCCCTCGGGAACCGCAGCATCCTGGCGGACCCCAGGCGCACCGACATGAAGGACATCGTCAACACGAAGATCAAGTTCCGCGAGCCCTATCGCCCGTTTGCGCCGTCGGTGATCGAGGAACGCGCCGCGGAACTGTTCGATCTCGCGGAGCCGTCACGCCACTATCCCGCGCGGTTCATGCTGCTCGTGGTGCCGGTGCGCGACGATGCGAAAGCGCGCGTGCCGGCCGTCACGCACGTCGACGGCTCCGCCCGTCTGCAGACGGTCGTGCAGAGCGCGAACCCGCGTTATCACCGGTTGATTCGTACGTTCGGAGACGCCACAGGCGTCCCCGTCGTCCTGAACACGTCGTTCAACCTGCGAGGCGAGCCGATCGTCAACACCCCCGCGGAGGCGTTCAGCACGTTCTCCCGCAGCGGGATGGACGCGCTCGTGCTCGACAATGTCATTCTGTATAAAGACTAGCGACAAGCGACAAGCGCGGGCCCTTCTTTTCGTTTCGCCATGTTGAGATTAAGCAGGAACGTGCCACGTCTCAATTGAGAAACCATCGCGCATACTGTAGAATCCCTGCCGTCCCATGAAAGTCCTCCGGAACGTCGCAGGCGGCGCAGGAACCATTGGCGAGCTGTTTCAGTTCCTGTGGGCGCGGCGGCTGTGGTGGCTGATCCCGTTCGTCGCCGTCCTGCTGCTCGTCGGGGTCCTGCTGATCGTCGGGCAGGTCACCGGCGTCGCACCGTTCATTTACACGCTGTTCTAATGGCCGTCCGGCCGTCGGCGCCTGCGCACGCGTCGCGCATCTCGATCGGCGCGGGGCTGGTACTCGCGCTCGCCGGCATCGTCGTGTCGCTCGCGCTGGCCGAAGCGGCGCTGCGCCTCGCCAGATTCGAATTTCACCTCATGCCGGCCGTCCAGTTCGGATGGCCGGATCCCCGCACGATCGCCACCAATTACGCCGACGATCCGGATCTCTTCTGGGTGACGCGCGATTATCGCGAGAAGCTGCGCGCCGCGCGACGCACGCATCCCGACGTGATCTTCATGGGGGACTCGTGCACGGAGTTCGGCACGTACCCCGCGCGAACGATGGACGCACTCGCGGCCGAAGGCGCCCCGTTCCGGACAGGCATGCATCTGGCCGCCGGCGGCTGGTCGTCCGAACAGGGACTCGCGCAACTGCAGCGCGACATCATTCCGCTCCACCCGAAGGTCGTCGTGATCTTTTACGGATGGAACGATCATTGGATGGCGCTCGGCCCGACCGATCCGGATCTGCATGTTGCCAGGCGATTTCTGTGGCTCGCCGATCACCTGCGCGTTGCCCAGGCCGCGCTCAAGGCGCGCGTGGGCCTCTCGGCGCGCGGCGACCGGCGGCCGAACCGCGTCCCGCCGGATCGATATCGCGACAACCTGCGTCGGATGGCGGCGCTCGCCAGGGATGCCGGCGCCACCCCGGTGTTCGTGACCGCCCCGTCGAACTACGTGGCGGGCCACGAGCCGGAATATCTCCTCCGCCGCCATGTGCAGCGGTTATCGGATGTTATTCCTCTCCACGAGCAGTACGTGCAGCTGACGCGGGATGCTGCCCGTGAGTCGGGCGCCGTGCTGTGCGATGCGGCATCGGCGTTTGCGACACTTCCAGGCTCGCACGATCGGTATTTCAGATCCGACGCCATCCACTTCACAGCGGAAGGCGATCAGCAGCTCGCGCACGTCGTCAGCGGGTGCATCCTCCACGCAATCGGGGCGGCAAAAGGCGTCGAGTGAACGGCGAGACGCGTTTGCCGGGCTGGGTGGCGGCGACCGCGGTCCTTCTGTTCCTCGTCCACACGCTGAACTACCTCTATTTCTTCGTGGACGACGAGGCGATTCCGTACGTCTACGCCCAGAACCTCCTCCACGGGAAAGGACTGGTTTACAACACGCTCGAAGGCCGGGTCGAAGGCTACTCGGATTTCCTGCACGTCTGGATCGCGACCTTCATCCTGGCGGTCGTGCGGGCGCTGCGTTTTCCGAAAATATCGGTGTTCTTCATCGGCAAGGCCTGGTCGATGACGTGCGGGATGGCGATCATCGTGCTCGCATGGGCCGTGTTGCGCCGCCTGCGCGTGGAACGCATCGCGGCGATGACCGGGCTGATCTTCCTGGCGCTCGCACCGCCGCTCGCCGTCTGGAGCTGCTCGTCGCTCGAGACGGTCCCGTTCGCGCTGACCGCCACCATCCTTGTCGCCGCGCTGATCTTCGGCGCAGACAGGTGGGCGGCAATCGCGGCTGTCCTGCTCGTACTCGAGCGCATCGACGGTTTCGTGTATGCCGCGGCGTTGATTGGCGCGTTCGTTCTCACGGCGGACCCGCCGCGGCGGCGCGTGATGCTGACGCACATCGTGCTGCCGCTCGCGCTCGCGTTCGTCGCGTATCACGGCTGGCGCGAGTGGTACTTTCGCGATCTGCTGCCGACGCCGCTCGAATCGAAGATTCTGTACAAGCTCAAGCCGCACGCGAACCTGGTCGTGAAGGCGCCCGACGAGTCGTACCTGCGACAGTTCGTCGACATGTACGGCTGGCCTGCGGCGGTTGCGATGGCGCTCGGCGCTGTCGCCGCGTTCAGGGCCGGCGGCCTTCCACGGCGTCTGCTCATCGGGCTGATCCCGTTATTCGGCTACGTGTTGATCGTCGGTGACTGGATGTTCGGTTTCCGCTTTTTCGTGACGCTCGTTCCGGTGTTCGCGTTGTTGATTGCGGTGTCGCTGACTCCGCTGGCGATCCGCCGGCCCCTGGCTGCCGCCGCCCTCGCGATCGTGTCGACCGTCTACCTGGGTTTCATGTCCTCGCGATTCATCGAGACATTCAGACGCACAGAGAACGCCGAAACGTTCCTCCGTTCTCCCTCGCGCGACCTTCACCGCTTCTTCTGGCCGTACTACGGGCTCTATGAGGCCGGAAGGAAGCTGATGCGGCCTGGCGAGGTCGTGGCGTATAACCAGGCCGGATTCATTCCGTTCATGCTCGATGTGAACAACATCGACGATCTCGGCATCTGTTCGCGCTTCTACGCGGAGCTGCCGACAACTGACCTGTATTTCACCGAGGTCGGCCGCTACGCGCCGCTGACGAACACGCCCGAGCTGCGCGCCGGCCAGGCGTACTTCCTGTATGACAACGCGCGGTTCGTGTTGTCGCGCACCGACATTCTCGTGAGGGCGAACGCGGACAAGGTCCCGCGCGCGCTGTTTGGCGGCTACTACGAGCTCGTGCAGTTCGACGCGGAAGGAGAGAACGCGATTTATCGCCGCACAGAGAAACCGGCCGGCGAGTATCAGACGGACCCGCAGGCGTTTGGCGAAAACGTCGCCCACGTGTCGTACCTGAAGCACGCGTCCATCGACGGCGAAACGGTTGCACCGGCGGAATACCAGACGCGGCTCCGGTTCCTGCGCGACCAGACAAGCGAGTTCGCGTTCAGCGGCGTGCTCAGGATTTCCGTGGAGTTTGCGGCCAGCGACGAGGGCGTGCGTGAAATCACCGCCGAAAGCATCCGCACCACCGCGCCCGCGATCCTGAGGGTCGCGCTTGCGGCCACAGACGGACACATCGTTCACGAGGGCGTTTTCAACCTCGAACCAGATCGCGCGGCCACGATCAAGAGCGTCGTGCCCACAGGGATCAAGGCAAGCCGATTACGGCTCGAACTCTCGTCCCACGGCGCGGTTGACGCCTGGCTCACCGATGTGCGCGTGCAGGGACAGACCCCTGCGCTCGAGCGCTACATCAAACGACAACTTCGCTTTCCCGCGCCAGCCGCTACGCCCGTCGAGCGGTGATGATCCAGGCGCCCTCCAGGCGACGCACGCGTTCGACGTTCCACCCCGTGGCCCATGTCGCCGAGAATCCGGCCTGCGGGTTCAGGACGAGCACCCACACCGTGTTCCCGATTTGCCGCTCGAAGACCGCAAGCGCGCGATCCTGCGAGAACGAGGGGACCGCCGCCCCTTCGTCACCCGCTCGCCGAAACACTCCGGCGCGTTCGACATCCGCAGGAAGCAGCGACCACGCCGCGTTCCAGCTGTTGAAGCATTCGAGCTCGCGGCCGGTCGGGATCGCGGCCTGCAGCCCGCCTTCGTAGTGAAACGTCGCGCCGAGGCCGGCGAGCCGCGTGAGCAACGCCGCCGCCCGGAAGCGCGCCGGAACATCGTCGCGGCGGCCAGGTTCGAACTTCGCACCTGCGCCAATGGGCTCGTCGCTGACGAGCGGCTTCTTCCATCGGCGCGCGAGCGCGTCACCGTCCGCGATCGCGAGCACGTGCCCCCATCCCTCATGGGATGTGAGGCGGGGGACGTGCCACGTCACGTAATTCGCTTCGGCGAAACCCTCGCCCCATTCGACGGATCCGAGCGCCACCGGGACAGCGGCAGGCACCCGCGCCCTCAGACTCGCAAGCACTTCGGACCTCTGCACATCGGCTGCCTGCGTCGCGTGGGCCGGCTCGTTTGCCACTTCGAGAACAGCGTGGCCATGCTCCGCGATGATCCGGCCGAGCGCCGTCAGATGTTCTTCACGGTCCACGGGAACGTCGCGCGTGTCGGCCAGCGCGACGACCTCGATGATCATCCGGTGTCGCGCTGCGAGTTCGAGCAATCGCGGCAGGGCAGCGCGGCCGTCAGCCGGCTTCAGATCCATCACGTTCCTGCCCATCGCAAGCACGCGCGCCACCGTCAGTCCCCGGCGATGCGCCCAGGCCAGGAAGCGATCCGCGTCCTGTTCGCGACCGTGCGCAACGTAATCGAGGAGACGAAAGGCGGTGATGCCGCGCCAGTGGAACGGACGGCCGTCGGAGGTGACGAACTGGCGGTCAGCGACGTGAAGCCGTGTTGGAGCCGGCGGCCAATAAAGGGCCGCCCTACGAGCGTTCGGCCCGTAAAGGGCGGTCCCACAGAAGAGGGGACACAAGAGGAGCAGGACGCCGGCGACTGACCGCATCACTCGTCTTTACTTGAATGAACGTGCTGTGCGCCGCCGGTGACCGTCAAATGAGCTATCGCCACCGCGGGCATGCGGTCAGCGCACGTACGATAGATGCGATGGAGCGACCTTACCGACCGCCCTGTAATCGCTGGCGCAGAGCCACCAACGCTCGTCCCTAGGGGAGTAGGCCGCCGCGATGATGTCGTCGCCATTGACGGCGGCGCGAATGCCAGAGGACAGCTGAATCGAATCCCAGTACGATGGCACGACCGCACAGGCATCGCCGCGCTTCCCGCGGAATTCGCAGACGCCGCCGAAATTCACCGACACGCGGGGCGTGCCGATTCTGAAATCCATCATCTTGTACTCGGTGTAATTGCGGATCACGTCGAACTTCTCGCTTTCGATTTCGCCAGGCTGCGGGCACGCGGACGCGTTGAAGTTGCGCATGATCCGCTGCCAGTCCTTGAGGTTGGTGTCGGAGAAATCCAGCAGGAAGTGACGTGACATTTCGCCGACCTCGTTGACCGAATCATGCAGCGAGAGCGTCAGCGATGCCGATACATCCTGCTGGTAAATCTTCGGACCGCCCGGATAGCCATACTTCTCCACCGCCTTCAGCGTGATGGTGATGGGCAGAGGCGTCGCGGCATCGTCGGGCGCGTGCCAGCTGACCTTGGGGCCCGACCCAGCGAACGTGCCCAGCGGTGCCGACCACTCGAACTCCAGGTCTTCGATCGACGTTTCGTCGTCGTGCACACTCGCAGTC
>WNGF01012974.1_pt1 | contig 18766 bp, 19 predicted proteins | sample 5400641 | NCBI WGS metagenome assembly WNGF01 (sample SAMN13153371, study PRJNA577476) | soil metagenome | isolation source: 80 cm soil or saprolite under grassland replicate 2 | place: USA:California | collected 2016-06-15
TCATGCCGGGACCGGATGAACTCGTCGAACTCCTCCGGAGCCTCCCAGCGCCGCACGCCCGCCATCGCATCCCTCCTCGCGACCAAGGACACTCGGCGCCCATCCGATGGTTGCATGCTGCGCAGCGGCGTGGTCGCCCCCAGCCGCACGTCTGGCTGACCGTGGATGGTGGAAGCTCATGAGCGCGGCGCGGACGGACGGGTCAAGCGGCGTCACGAGTGCCCCGACGAGCAGGAGGCCCTGGCGCTGGCCCAGCGCTGGTGCGAGCTCGGCGACGACGACTGCGCCGACATCTCCGCCACGCACCGGCCGCGCTGATCGTCAGCAGCCTCACCCAGGCCAACACGCTGCTCGCTGCACCGGCCATTCCTGCGCGGGCCCCTCACTCGACCTCGACACTGCTCGAAACCCCAGTGAGCGGCGGGACTCGTGGCCACGCAGCACCCGCTGTTGCTGGTCCTCGCGTGGCCGGCGGCCCTGATCGTTGTCGTCGCGCTGCCGGCGAACGGGGGTGCTTCGTGACGGTGATCCCGGCGCCGGTGGAATCGCCGCCTCGCAGGGCGGTACCTGTGATGTTCATCCCGGACACCGCGAGGATTATCGAAGCGGTCAGGGAACGCGGCTGGTCCGCCCGGGGTCGCTGTTGATGTGAGGGACTCGTTCAATCTGGTGGCAGGCGCCGTGGCGGCGGTTCTGCTGGTCGGCTGCTCGGCTGCGCCCGCGCCGCGTTCGACGCCGTCGCCGCCGGCGAGGTCCTCAGGCGCGGCAGCGTCCGTGGTATCGCCGGGTAATGCGGTGTCGACGGTGACCGGCCGACCGGTGACGATGGCCGACGCGGCGCGTTGCCCGGTCACCCGCCCCGGCCGGTTCGTGCCGCCATCCGGTGTGCCCTACGACGCGCTGTTCGGCGCGGACAGCAGCCACGGAAACGGACAACTCTGGGTGGGTGGCCTACCGGAGAACGGGGTTATCGTCGCCGGGCCGGATTTCGTGGAGCCGGATGGGTCGATCGGTATGAAGTTCGGCTGGTATCGGGTCACCCCCGGGCTGTTGACCATTACCGGCCGGCGCCTCGACGCGCCCGCGCCGCCAGCGTGGGGGAGCGTGCCCAGCGGTTACGGCAACGCTGGCTTTCAGGCCAGCGGGGTGAGCTTCCCGACCGAGGGCTGCTGGGAGATCACCGGTACGGTCGACTCGACTACCCTCACCTTCGTCACTTTCGTGATCAAAGGATAGGTTGGCCAGCCATGGGCTAACCAAAGTGCGGCCCTCGTACGACGACTCGTAGGACGCGCTCTCACGGGCCTGCTCCAGGCGGGCCGAGGAGGCGGCGAGCGCGCTTGCCGCCTCGTCCAGCATTGCCAGGCCGGCGGCTCCGCCGTGGACCAGACCGGCGGCCCGCAGCGCGAGTGCCGAGCGCACACTCCACCCCGAGCCGCGGCGCCTGGCCGAGCTCCTCGTCGACGAGGCGTCGGGCATCGCGGGGTTGGTCGATGCGCCACAGGGCCAGCGCGGAGTTGGACCGCCAGGGAAACATGCCCGGATGGCGGGTGCCGCGAGCGGTGAGCCGTTGTCCGCACGCCAGGAAGTCGTCCACGGCCTCGGCGAACCGGCCCTGTGCGCAGCGCAGCCGGCCACGGCTGTCCAGCAGCAGGCTCAGGTTCACGGTAACGGCGGAGTCGTCGAGCACGTCGGCGGCGGCCCGCACCTCACCCCTCTCGACCAACGCCCCTACCAGGAACGCGACGCTGTAGCGGCGCAGCGGGTGATGCCCGTACTCGCGGTGCATGTCGTCGGCCAGTCTGGCATCGGCCTCAGCCTCCATGAGCTGCCCGCAGCGGTACGCGAGGCAGGCCCGGATGGTCGCGGCGCCCGCGAAGCCGGTGATTGAGCCCCAGCGCCGAGCCCGCTCGACCGCGGCGGTCCACACGCGCCATGCGGTGTCGAGCCGGTCAGTGGACATGAGTACCGAGGTTGCCAGCAGGGCCACGTCGAGTTCCTCGGCGACCAGCAGGTGCTCCTCGCGAAGGGCGGCGTCGGCCAGACGGGTGGCCTGCTCTGCCGCCCCCTCCGATTCGAGGGCGTCGGCCGCGAGGTTGGCCAGCAGCACGCACCCGGCCAGGCTGCCCGGCTGGGCGTGCTCGGACAGTCGCCGCAGGCGTCGGGAGGCCTGCTCGCGCGTTGCGGGGTAGCGGCGGGCAACCGCGATGTACTCGGCCTGAAGCCTCACGCGCAGGGCCCCATCGGCCTCGCCAAGCTCGGTGACGGCCGGTCGAGCACGGCGACCGCACCTCTGGTGTCGCGCGTGACCCCCATGATCCGGGCGAGCTCCAGGGCGATCTCGGCACGGGTACGGACGTCCTCGGTGAGCTCGATCGCCTGGCGCAGGTGGTCGCGACAGTCGTCGATACTTACCCGCGCCTAGACCGAGCCGAGCTCGAACAGCACGTCGGCGCGGACGCCGGGATCGGGAGGCTCCTCCAGCGCCCGCCGCAGGTACCGCACGGCCTCGTCGACGGCGCCCCTGCCCAGCGCCTCCCGCGCGGCCGCTCGTAGGGTCTTGACGACCCATTCGTCGGCCATCGCTCGGCGGCGACGAGGTGGGTGGCGATCCGGTCCGCCGCAGCGCCTTCCCTGTCGAGGAGCGCCGCTGCCTGTCGGTGCGCGCGGTGGTATTCGCCCGCCGGCAGGCTCTCGTATACGGCGCGACGGACCGTGGGGCGCACGAACTCGATCGGACGGCCGTGCACGAGGATCCCGGCGGCGATGAGTGTATCGGCGGCTCGGATGGCCGGCCCGGTGTCGATCCCGGCCGGCGCGGCCGCGTGCCGCAGCTCGACCCGGTCGCCCAGCACCGCGACCGCCTCGGCGAATGCCTTGACCTCGGCGGGTAACCGCCGCAGCCGTGGTAGTACCGACGCGGCAACCACCTGCCACGCCAGCTCGGCCACACGCTCTGTCCTCCCCGCTGCTGATCATCTCCGACGACGCGGCGGGCCTGATCGGCGATCGAGCAGGGTCTACCCGAAAGCGCTGCGCCAGCGGTGTCTTGTCCATCGCGCACGGAACATCCTGGCCAAGGTCCCGGCCGGGATGCAGGCCAAGGTCAAGGACGCCTACTGGAAGATCTTCGACACCAAGGCCTCACCACCGTGCCCGGCCGGGAGCTGGTGGAGATCATCGACGCGAGGATCAGCGAGATGGCCGCCAAGTACCAGGCCGCCTACCCCTCGGCGATGAAGTGCCTGACCACCGACCGCGAGGGCATGACCGCCTACCCGCGGTTCCCCGCGGTGCACCACAACCGCGTGCGCCACTCCAACCTCATCGAGCGCACCTTCGGCGAGACCCGCAGAAGGGTCAAGGTCATCGGCCGGCTCCCCGGCGAGACCAGCTGCCTCACGCTCGTATGGCCGTCCTGGACCGGGCCTCCCGCGGCTGGCGTGGGTTCACCATGACCGTTGGCGGCCTGCGGCTGCTCCAGGAGCTCCGCCGGTCCCTGCTCGAACCACCCCGTCAGCTACCGCCATACACCGTCGCCAAGATCCCGGCCGGCGACGCCGCCGAAACTGTCAGAGCCACCGCGTAGCCTCCCCCATGAAGCGGAACGGCTCTGTTGCATTGAGTGATCGGAGTGATCAGCACCCGCAGATCTTCCTGTCGAGATCGACTTCGGTTGCTCCACCCGCGATCCAAACGTGGGCGAAACACCGCTCTTCGGGCGCCGCCGCTGCTGGTCAAATGTCCGTCCTCCAGCGCCGAGATTCTCGCGACGGAAGATCTGCGGCGTCGGACAGTACCGATCGCTTAATGCAACAGAGCCCGGCTGGCTGCTTGTCGAGATCGGCCTCCGTCTTACGCTCAATCGTCGAGTCAGGAACGTCTGAGCCGCTCAGTCTCCGGTGTCACGAGCGCGGACAAGAGGAGTGATGACGTGAGAGACGATGCTTCGCCCGTACCTGATCGGCAAGATGTCGAGCAGTTCCTGATCTCCCGCGGAGCTGACCGCATGGCGCACCCGGGCGGGACGTTGTTGGAGCATCTGCGGCGCGTCGCCGCGCTGCTGCGGAGTTGGGGCGCGGACCCGGCGGTCGAGACAGCCGGACTCTGCCACGCTTGTTACGGCACGGACGGGTACGACCATCCACTGGTCGGGATCGCGGACCGGCACATCCTCAGCGAGCTGATCGGCTCCCCGGCTGAGGCTCTGGTCTACCTGTACGGCAGTTGCGACAGGAAAGTTGTCTACCCGCGGCTGGCCGGCTCAGCACCGGTACCGTTCCGGGACCGCTTCACCGGTCGTACGGTAGCGCCGACCGAACGCGAGGTCCGTGCCTTCATGGAGATCACGGCAGCGAACGAGCTCGACGTTGTCCGGCGCAACCCGGCAATAGCGGCCGAGCACGGAGCTGGACTGTTTCGCCTGTTCGAGCGGGCGCGCCACCGGCTGTCGGACGCCGCGTGGCTGGCCTGCCCTCGTCGCGCGGGTGCCGTGTTAGCCGACGTCCTGCCCAATGTGCTCGATGCGCCCACGTAACGCCGGGCGCACCTCACGGATCAACCGGTCCAGCGTCTCAGCATCGAAAGGCGCGGGTACATCAACCACGAACCCACGTACGCCGACAAGCCAGTAGCGGGCCAGGAAGTCGGCGACCTCGTCCGGTGAACCGGCGACATCGAGCTCGATGTCCTCGCCCGGATTCGCCGCCTGGGCCTCCGCGCGGCGCGACTCGACCAGCGCCCTGCTGTCGCGTACCACGACCACCAGCGACACGGTGGGCAGAATCTCGGTCGGATCCCGACCGACCTCGGCGCAATGCCGGTGCAGCACAGCAATCTTGTGCACGAGCGTCTCCGGCGAACCGAAGCAGTTCCAAAGGTCCGCATAGCGGGCGACGATGCGCAGCGTACGCCGCTCACCTCCACCGCCGAGCATGATAGGCAGCCGCGGCTGGACCGGCTTCGGCTCACAAGGCGCGTCCGTCAACCGATAATGAGCGCCGGACAAGGTCGTCCGCGGCTGGTCCAGCAAGGATCGTACGACCGCGGCCGCTTCTTCGAGCCAATCCAGCCGTTGGGCAACGGTGCCATACCGGATCCCGTACGCCTCGTGTTCGGCAGCGAACCAGGCCGCGCCCATGCCGAGGATCGCCCGACCGCCGGTGATGTGGTCCAGCGTGACGGCCATGTTCGCCAGCACCGCGGGATGGCGATAGGTGTTGCCGCTCACCAGCGGACCTACCCGCGTCTGTCGGGTCAATGCTCCCCAGGTGGCAAGTACCTGCCAGCACTCGAACGTCGGCGCATCCAGGTCGTCGCGGCTGCCCATGAAGTGATCGGACGTCCACAACGAGTCGTAACCGAGCTCGTCCACCAGCAGTCCGTAGTCGCGCAACTCCGGCCAACTCGTGTACGCGGGGCGCAAGGAAACGCCCAGGTGTTCCAGCTCGTCTGATTCCATGGCTCAAGCTTCCCTCAGTACGCGCCCGAACGCCGCGGGTTCCCGGCCGATCCTGCCCGAACCACCGGGTTCGGCAGCCGCGACCTCACAGCGCTGACCTGCGCGCTTTTTGAGCGGAAGGCCGGCCGCGCGATAACTCTGTCGAGAAAACGGATGCCAGGTGACGCTGATCGACTGCGGGGCGACCAGCGCGGTGGCCGTGCTTACGCCCCCCGCAGCCGCACGGACATTTCCGAACGGCTCTCGCAGCGATTCTCATTGCGCCGTTCCTGCTAACAGCCACCGCTGAACGGAGACCTCCAGCAGCACCCGCACGCTCCGCGGACCGGTCCGCTGCCTGATGTTCCATCCCGAGTACTTCCTCGCGAACGCCGCCACGACCTCGCTCGGAAAGTCACCTCGATGCACGCGGGCGATACCCTCGGCAACGACTGGAGCGGATCCGTCCTCGCGGCTGTCCAGCATCGCGAACAACCCGACCAGCGCGGCGAGGGACCCGACCGCGATCGGCGCCATGGTCGCGCCGTGCACCTGCGGCATGGCGAATGTCTGCGCGGCCCGGAGCCGCCCGTACTCGGTGACGGTCAGGATGATGGGCTCGGTCGGGGTGACCGCGTCGGCGGTGAGGATGAACACCACGGGCACGACGACGAACAGCACCCACAGGGCCGGGTTGCGGTTGCGGCGTGCGTCGCGCCAGGCGGCTTGGCTGGCGGCGGCGAGTTGGGCGGCCACACCGCCGGGCCGGGTCCGCCGGGTGCGGGCGTGTGCGGTGCGGGTCCGGGCGGCGGCGACCGTCCACGCGGCGGTTACGGCCGCGACCGTCCAGGCGAGGGCGCAGCCGAGGTCGCCGATCCGGCCGCCGTGTCCGGAGGGCAGGTCGACCATCCAGAGGGTGACGAAGTGGGTGGGTAGGCCGCGGGTGGCGATCCGGTCGGCGGCGCCGAGGGCGGGGCCGAAGAATACGTCGAGGATCCACACGAACAGCACCACGACGGTGTACGTGCCGGGAATTACGTTCGGGCTGGTCAGGCAGCGTGGTCGTACTCGTGCGGGAGGCCGCCGAGACGATCACGGCGACGGATGTGTGGCTGGGCGAGTTGGTCCGGTTCGGTGATCGGTTCGGGTAGTGGTTGGCGTGGTCGGGCGTTGGCGATGCCCTGGTGCGGCCGGTGGTTGTTGTCGAACGTCTCGTATGCGCGTAGGGCGTGCAGGAGATGCCGCTGGCTCCAGAGCAGGGTGCGGTCGAGCAGTTCGTGGCGGCAGGTGCGTACCCACGGCTCCATGATCGCGTTCATCCGGGGGGCTCGGACGGCGCTGCGCATGACGGTGATCCGGGCATCGGCACGGATCGCGTCGAGCAGCGCCGGGAGCTTGCCGTCCCGATCTCGGATGAGGAACCGCGCCGACGGGCCTGCGTCCGGCAGGTCCATGGCGTGGTTGCGGGCGGCCTGGGCCACCCAGGCGGCGGTCGGGTGCGCGGTGGTGCCGAGGATGCGGGCGCGGCGGGTGCGTGTTCGATGACCGCGAGGATGTACCGGCGGGCCGCGGTCGGCGTGACCGTTTCGATGAGGTCCGCGGCCAGCAGCGCGTGGGCCTGCGTGCGGAGAACGTCGGCCCAGGTGGTGGCGGTGCGGTCGGGTGCGGGGTCGATGCCGGCCTCGTGCAGGATCTCCCAGACTGTGGCGGCGGCGACCTTGATTTGCCGGTGTCAGGAGTTCGCCGTGCCCGCGCCGGTAGCCCCAGCTGCTGTTCTCCCGGGCCAAGCGCAGGACCAGGGCGCGGATGGAACGCAGCGTTTGTGGTCGGTCGCGCCGGTTGGGTCGGCAGGCGGCAGCGTGGCGGCGGGCGAGCAGGTCGCGGTGCCAGCGCGGGATCGTGTCCGGGCGGACCAGCAGGCGTGGTCGCTGCAACGCTGGGTGGGGGAGTGGGCGTAGTAGCGCGGCGAGCAGCGCCCGGTCGGTGACCTGGAATCGGATGCGCCGGTCGCCGAGCTGACGCTGTAGCACGGCGATCTGGTGGCGCAACACAAGGATTTCGGTGTCCTTGTCGTGATCGCTGCGCGGCAGCAGACGCAGGAGCGCGAACACGTTCGTGACGCCGAGGTGGGCCAGTCGAAACAGCACGAGGCGGCATCATCGCGCAGTGCTCGGCACCGATCGGGGAGGGTGATGCAGTCGAGCCGGCCATGACCTGGCACCAAGGCAGTGACTGCGCCCAGAGCAGGCGGATGGCATTTTCGGCAGGCACAGGGCTACTGAACACGACGTGAGTTTGTTCCGCCCGGCAAACTCTGTAGCCAATTCCCCCGGAGCCGTGACTGACGACCGGCCACGCGCCACGCGCCGGGCGGCCAAGGCGCGCGGCACCGGCGGTCTCCGGTGGCGGGCGGTCAGCCGGTTTGGAAGAGGCGCACGATCACCTCCAGTGCGATGAGCGCGCCGATCAGCCTGGCCAGGGCCTTCCATCGGGCGCTCGCGCGGAGGGTGATGGAGTCGGCCAGCGGGATCATCGCCAAGGCGAACCCCGCGTACATCACGTGCCACCATTCCCTGGGTCGGTGGCCGCCGACCAGCAGGGCAAGGCCGCCGGCGGAGGCCATCGCCACCAGGATCAGCACCACGGCCAGGTTCCGGGCGGCGAGCCGGCCCGGGGGTCGGCCCCGTACCAGGCGTACGGCGGCCTCGCCGATGACCACGACGATCGCCGCCAGGGTGGCGAGGGTGAGCAGCAGGTGTAGGTCGCGGCCGAACATGGCGCCCCATCTGCGGCCCGCCCCGGTGTCCGTTGCCGGGGCGGGCCGTTGCGGCTCGGGTCACCCGACCGGGGTGACGAGGTTGGTGACAACGCCGATGATCATGACCGCCCAGAACACCACGATCGCCAGGTAGGCCCAGCCGCGCCGCTGCAGGCTCAGCGCCTCGCCCCAGTTGCGCGGCTCGTATGGCCCGCCACGGTCCAGGTACGGCACCGCGACCAGCGCGGCGGTGATCAGCGCCATGCCGATGACCGTCCCCCAGATGTCGGGGTCCATCCCGAAGGCGATGGTGACGAACCGGTTCATCCCGTGGGTCCAGCTGATCGGGAAGGTTGGCACGATGCCCAGGCCACCCGGTCCTTCCTCGGACCCGTAGAACTCCGAGGTGGGTAGCAGTTGCGGCTCCGGACCGGCGGACCGGTGGAAGAACGAGACCACCAGGATGGCGCCGAGGATGAAAACGCTGTAGATCGACCACTCGCGGATGTGGGTACTGAACGGCACCCGCCGCCCGGTCGGCTTGTGCCAGAACGGCAGCGAGATGCCCTTCACCTTGATCAGGTAGTAGTGCATGGCGATCAGCGCGAGCAGCAGGATCGGCAGGATGGCCACGTGCAGGTCGTAGTACGGGATGAGCAGGTTGGTGGCCTTGGGGATGTTGAGCAGGTCCTCGTGGGAGTAGTGCAGCGTCTTGTCCAGCCCGACGGCCTCCAGGACCTCCGAGGTGTGCCAGGGTACGCCGAACCCGCGCTCGTCCCAGTGCAGCGCCTCCCCGGTGATGCTGAGCAGGAACACCGTCCCGGCCAGGGCGACGCCGATCTGCCACAGCCCCTTCTTGGCGCCCCGGTAGCCGCCGCTGAGGAACACCCGCATCATGTGCACCATGACCAAGGCGAAGATCAGGTAGGCGTTCCAGTAGTGGAAGTTGAGCACCACCGACCAGCCGCCCTCATTCAGCAGCGTCTTGGTGATGCCGTAGGCGCGGCCGGCGTCCGGGACGTAGCGCAGCGAGAGCACGAATCCGGTCAGGATCTCCAGGACCAGCGAGATCCCGAGCACCCCGCCGAGGGAATACCAGAAGGTGTTGGTCTCCACCGGGATCAGGTACTCGCTGACCATCCCCCGCACGCCGAGCTGGTCCTTGACCCGGTCCCGGAACGCGTGGCGCCAGTCGGCACCGGTCGGCGGCGCGACCTTGGCCGTCTCCCGCGCCTGCTCGTCGCTGGGAGCAGGCGCCTGCGGGGCGGCGGGCTGTGTGTCGGTCATGGTGGTTACCTCCCGCGCATGTCTTGGTTTTGTTCGAACCTGCCTTGCTCGACTCCCGTGGTCTGCATTGCCTCGATGCCGGTCGATGGAAGCGGCGGCCGATGTGACCGTAAGGTGGCGACGTTGGGTCCCTGGCTGCGTGGGCGTGACCGTTACTGTTCGTCGCGCCCGCCTGGACGGCTTGCCGGACCGTCGCCTGCATCATCCGAGGTCAGTCGCCGATACCGGGGGTTTCAACGAACGGGCTGACTGGATGGGGTTGGGCCGACGGGCGCGGCGGCGCGGTCCGATGCCGGAGCGTCAGGGGGTCAGAGGGTGTCGAAATACCTGCCGGAGGGGGATGGTGCGCGCGTTTCTCGTCGTGCCGCCTGTCGATATTGACCAGGAGTCCAGGCATCCTACGGCCAGGTGGACCATCATCGGTAGAGGCGTCCGACCCGTAATCGAAGCCCGATCAAGGAGTTGCCGGGTTGAACGCAGCCACACCAGCACCGTGAACGCGGCCCTTCGAGCGCCCCAGTTCGGCCACCATTACGCTCCCCGGAGCCGGAGCAGCGCGCAAGCACCTAATGTCCTGAGTCGTTGATAGTTGATTAGCTCAGGTGCAGTACGCGGCGAGGTGTCGAGGATCTCGTCAGCGGTCTTGGCCCAGACCAACGGTTTCGGGTCGGTGTTGGTTCTGCTGCCGCAGCCGCTAGGAGACGGGCCGAAGGTCCTGACCGCGTAGGCGCTGCGCCTCTAGGTCGTCTCAGGGCAGGGCTTCACGCTGGGGTACGGCCCGACCAGCCGGGGCCGTGCCGTTAGCAGGCACGCGTGCGGTGTCGCCGCGACGGACTCGTCAACTCCGCGGCTGCCGACCAGCAGGGGCTGCCCGGTTTGAGAGGGGACTGCCATGCCCGACCGCGACGTGCGTCAGGCCTCCACCGGCACTCCGCAGTCCGGTGGGCTGTCCGAGGCCAGTCTCCTTTCCTGCGTCCAGGCCGCGGTCGCCGCGCCGTCGCTGCACAACAGCCAGCCATGGCGGTTCCGCATCCGCAACGGCGGCGTCGACGTGTACGCCGACCGGACTCGCCAGTTGGAGGTCATCGATCCGTCCGGCCGGGAGCTGTTGATCAGCGTAGGCGCGGCCGTGTTCAATCTGCGGGTTGCGATTCGCCAGCAGGGCTGGGTACCGGTCGGGCGGACCTGGCCCGACGCTGATGAGTCGGAGCTGGTCGCCCGGATCCGGCCAGGGCCTGCCGCGGCGCGAGACCCGGCCATGGATGCCCTCGCTGCGGCGATCCCGCGGCGACACACCAACCGCCACCCGTTCGACCGGGTGGTGGTACCCGCGGCGATCCTGGAGGAGTTGGCAGAGGCAGCCGCCACGGAGGGCGCCGCCCTCAGCATCGCGGGAGCGGTGGGCCGAACAGCGATCCTCAGCCTGGTTCGTAGCGCCGAACAGCGGCTACGCGCCCAGGGTCGGTACCGGGCGGAGTTGACCGATTGGACGCGGCCGACACGCGGGCGACGCGACGGGGTACCGCCCCAGGCGTTCGGGCCGTGGGCCGCGCTGGAGACTCTGCCACTGCGCGATTACGGGCTGACCCAACCACAGCTGCAGCGGCGCGACGAACCATTCGAGCCGTACCCGACCATCCTTGTGCTGTTTACCAACGGGGACACCCCCGACCAGTGGGTGCGGGCTGGGCAGGCGCTGCAAAGGGTGCTACTGCTCGCGACCGTCCACGGCCTGGCCGCGACCCCCATGAGCCAGCCCCTGGAGATCCCCGCGCTGCGGGAGCTGGTCACCGACACCCGTACCGGCCGGTGGGCCCAGGTCATCCTGCGGGTGGGCTACGGTCAGGCCACCGCAGTAACGCCCCGCCGGCCGCTGAGCGAGGTACTGATCGCGCCACCGTGACGCCGAATGCACATCGTTGGTACTCCCTCGCATTCGGAGGCCACGTTTCGCCAACCCGGCCTGCCCGCCCATAAGCAGCTCAACCTGCTTCAAGCAGGTTGTCATTGGTGGGTTTCCACCTGGATGCTGCGATCCGAGCGGCCGGCCCGCTGGCTGGTCGACCATCGTCGAATGGCTCGGCTCCAGGGACTATTGCGTGTCTGGACGCGGCGCACGTGATCCCGCGTGTGGAGAAAGTCAGATCGCTTTGATGAGCACAAGCCAAGGCCGGGCGAATCCGGTTAGGACTCGCCGGGCTCGGTGATCGGCCGCCACCGCGGCGCGGTGTCCGCGCCGCGTTGCGGGTTTGGCGCCGGGTCGGCGATGGCCGCGGCCACCCTGTCCAGGAGCGACCGAATCGTCGCAGCGGCGATGCGGCCCATGATCGCCCTGTCCAGCGCGGCCCCGGTCCGGCCGAACGGCGGCCGGTAGCTGCCGATCAGCCCCAACCGCGACCGGTCATCGCCCTCCCGCATCAGTGTGAGGTCGGCGTCCAGCACCGGGAACAGCTCACCGGCGACGCCCGTGGCCTCCCACCGCAGCGAGACCGTCATCGTGACGCCACGGCAAACCGGGTCCAGAACGCGCACCCGCACCAGCTTGGACAGCCCGGGTGCGCCGCCGAATGGACCAACGCGAACGAGCGCCTCCAGCCCTCCCTCGTACGCAGCTTCGGACACGCCGCGCAAAGCGCCCCAGTTGATCAGGTGCACCAGCCGCGCAGCGGCCACCTCATACCGGGCCTCGACCGTGACCTCGTGGACGGCGAACATCTACTCACCGTGCTCGCCTCGCAGCCACGCCCTCAGAGTCGAAAGTCAACTCCTGCCGCCGCAGAGGTCGACAGAACACAGGGCCGTAAGTCACGAATCCTTACAACCGGCGTTGCCTGGACGACGACGCCGTCCCACCCCCGCTACATCCGCACCGTGCGCGGCGTCGGCTACCGGATGGGTACCGGCTGATGCCCACGACGCGGCCCGCTGGCAAGCCGGCGACGCGGCTGGCGACGCGACTGTTCGCCGCCCAGACACTCATCGTGGCCGCCGGCGGGCTGACCCTCGTCATCGTCGCGGTCGTCATCGCTCCGGGGCTGTTCCGCGACCACCTGCAACGCGCCGTCGGACCGGTACCACCAGATCTGGCCACCACCTCGACCAGGCCCTGGCGCCCGGAGCGGTCAGGTCACCTCGAGACGGTCGATGTTGGACCCGCTCGCGCCGGTCGCCGTGACCCGGATCTGGTAGGTCCCAGCGGCCAGGCTCACCGAGCGGGTCACCGTCGACCAGTATGCCCAGTCACCGGTCGCCGGGAACGACAGGTGGCGCCGTTGCGTTGTCGGGGTGACCGACGCGGTGAGCCGGTCTGTGGACGTGCGGTCAGATTGCTTGAGCGAGTTGGGCGAACGCCGCGGTGACCTGGGAGACAGCCGGTGCGTCGAGGCTGATCTGGTAGTGGCCGCGTCGAAGGTTGTGTATGACGGCATGCCGGCGATGACGAGCGGCGCCGTTCGATCGGTTGGTAGCCTCGCATCGGCCGTAGCCGCTGCTTGAGCTGACTATGGTCGGCCTCGATCGGGTTGTTCGCGTATTGCTCGATGTGGTGCCATGCCCAGGGCAGCAGCTCGTCGAGCCCTGCGGGGTAGACCGCGGCGGCGTCGGTGATCACCTCGGTTGGCTTGACCTTGAGCACGGCGATCGCCCGCCGGAAGAACCGTCGGGGCGCAGCGGCGTCTCGGCGGATCGACACCAGCACGTCGATGACCTGCCCGTGCTGGTCGACCGCGCGTGCTGCTGGACAACTGTGAGCACCTGGTGGATGCCTGCGCTGGGCTGGTCCGGCGGCTGCTGCGCGAGTGCCCGCAGCTGCGGGTGCTGGCCACCAGCCGGGAGCCGCTGCACGTGCCCGGCGAGGTCACCCTGCGGGTCCCGTCGTTGACCGTCCCGATGCCGACGGAGCAGGTGGCCGCCGCGCTGACCCACGAGGCCGTGCGGTTGCTGGTGGACCGGGCGCGCGACGCGCGACCGGACTTCCGGCTCGATGAGTCCACCGTGACCGACGTGGTGGAGATCTGCCGACGGCTCGCCGGCGTGCCGCTGGCGATCGAACTGGCAGCCGCCCGCCTCGCGCATCTGCAGCCCGCCGAGATCGCCGAGCGGCTGGGCAACGCCTTGACGGTGCTCGGCAGCGGCGACCGGATGACCCGGCACGCCACGCTGCGCGCCACCCTGGACTGGAGCCACGGCCTGCTCACCGACCACGAGCAGGTGTTGTTGCGCCGGCTTTCGGTCTTCGCGGGCAGTTTCACGCTGCCCGCGGTGGAGGGTGTCTGCGCCACGAGTCCGCTGGCGCCAGGGACGATTCTGGACTGTCTGGGTCGGTTGGTGGACAAGTCGATGGTGCAGGTGGAGCGCGTCGCCGACCGGTCGCGGTACCGGCTGCTCGACACGATCCGGCAGTTCGGGCGGGAGCGACTGATCGCCGCAAGTGAGGAGGCCGCGCTGCAGGCGGCGCACTGCGCGTACTTCCGGCAGTTGGCCTTGGACCACGATCCTGAGCGCCGCTCCGGGGTGGTGGTCGCCCGCCCGCAGCTGCTCGACGAGGAGCACGACAACCTGCGGACCGCGCTCGGCTGGGCGCTGCGGAGCGATCCGGACGGTGCGCTGCTGCTGGCTGTCAGCCTGTGGCGCTTCTGGCTGGCCCGGGGACACTTCGTCGAGGGTTCGGGGTGGTTGGAGCAGGCGCTGGCGGCCGCGTCGCCCAGCCCACATGTGGAAACGCTCCCGAGCGCTGCTGGCGATCGCGGTGTTGGACGCTCGGCAGGGTCGCACGTCCCGGTTCACCGAGTTGGGTGCCGCCGCGGTGGCGCAGATGGAGCAGGTCGGCTCGCCGGTTGAGGCCGCCTTCACGCGCGTGCTGGCCGGCTTCCTCCAACCGCTGCAGGGCAACGTACACGCGGCCGCCGAGATCGCCGCGCACGGACTCGTCCAAGCCGAAACGCTCGGCTCGCCGCGCATCGCGGCCGCCGCCTGCTGGTTGCACAGCCTGGTCGCGTTGTTCCGGGAGGAGGCTTCCACCGCGCTGACCTGTCTGCACGACACGTTGGCCGCGGTCGATCGGGTTGACCCAGAGGAGTCTCCCTTCCTCCCGGCGGTCACCCTGTCACTGGAGCTGATTCCCTGCGCGGGGCGGTGGGTTCCGGCCTTCGAGGAGACGGCGTTGATCGGCCGCCGGGTGTCGGCGTAGGGGTTAACGTGCACGGCCAGGTACGGCTGAATGTGCACAGCGCCCGATCACCAGGCGCGGAGGTGTGCGAAAGCACCTGCGCTGCCGCAACCGCTCGGTAGGTCGATCGGCAGACTCGGCGTCGACAAGGTCGATAGTAGTCAGCGCGGATGGTAACGATCGGTAGTCGCTTGCGCCGCGGTATAGACCTGGTGGGACGTCCGCTTCTGCTTGATGTGCGGATGTTGTGGTTGGCGGTCGTGGTGCCCCGACCGGTAGCCGCTGAACTGCCGGCGGGCGCCGGCCGAATGGGTCAGCCGCAGTGCTTCAGCAACGCGGGTGTAGCCAGGGTCTCGGCCGCGCTCGCACAATGCGCGATCACATCCATGCCATCGACGGGGTCGGCGAGACTCTCGCCGGTCTCCATGTAACCTCGCACAACCCGGGTCCCCGCGGTGGTCGCCGGCTCAGCACCGAAACCTCGGACCGGTTACCCAGCCGGCACACCAACTCGCGACCCAGCACACCCGTATCGCCGGTGACCAGTGCTCTCCTTGCCCAACCGTCCTTCGTCCCAGCCCCCTGCGCTGCGCCTCACGACGTTTCCCTCGCGGTGCCGAAGAGGCGTTTCAGCCGTGTGGTGTGCTGGGGCAGGCTGCGCAGCCGGGCCAGGAGCAGGGACTCGACGAGGTCGTCCAGAGCCGCGTCGATGAGTTCCAGGTCGTCCGGACGCAAGCACGGGTTCCGGCGGGCCAGCCTGCGCAGCTCCGCTTCGATGACGGCGCGGCTGTAGTGGTGCACCTGCGCGACGAGATCCGAGGTGGGGTCGTCCGGGCCCAGGGCCGGGATCGACCGACGAGCCTCCGGTGGCGGGTCAGTGGCCATGGCTCCGGCTCCTGACCGTACCGGCCCCGTGGGCGGTGTGCAGGCCGTGGAACGGCGTGGCGACGCCGTGGTAGCGCAGCCGCAGCATCATTCCCTGATGTGCGTGCGGCAGGTTGTGGCAGTGGTTCATCCAGATCCCGGGATTCGTGGCCCTGAACGCGACCTCCCACACCTCCCCTGGACGGATGTCGAACGTGTCCATCCACAATGGACTACCGGACGCCGGCGTACCGTTCCTGGACCGGATCAGCACGGGATGTCCGTGCAGATGCCAGGGGTGAGTCTCGAGGCTCCGGTTGACCACGGTGAACCGGACGAGATCGCCCTCGGCGACGAGCTGATCCGGGATCGACGGGTGACCACGGCCGTTGACCGTCTGTCCGTAGGCCGGCCGGCCATCGACCATGGCGACACCACGGTCCAGCACCATGGTGAAGTGCCGGTCGGCGCGGCGGCCGGCATTGAACGGCACGACGGCCGGTGTTCCGTAGCGCAGCAGGTCGAGTTCGGGCCAGCCGGAGGTGTCCTCGTCGGCCGTGTCCTCGCCGGCGGTACCGGCGTGGTTGTCCGGGCGCAGCCGGAGGCCGCCGGCATGGTCGTTGTCGAGGACGAGCGCCACCGGAGTGTCCGGCATGACGAAGACCAGGTCGTACCGTCCGCCCGCGGGCAGGCGCAGTCCTTCGTCGCTGACCTCGCCGGGTTGGTTGAGATCGCGGCCGTCGACGGCCGTCACCCGGAAGGGCGTTCCGGCGAGCGCGAACCGGTGCGGATCCGAGTCGGTGTTGACCAGCCGCAGCCGCACCTTGGTGCCGGCCGGCGCGGTGTGCTCTGTGTGCCCGTCCTGATCGGCGAGCACGACGGTGCCGTCGAAGGTGTGCACGGGCAGCGTCAGGTCCAGCGTGGAAGCGGCGTCGTCCACCCGCGGTGCGCGTGGTGTCACGACGAGGGTCCCGTACAGCCCTCGGCGCACGCCACGGTGAGACGCCTGGTGGGTGTGGTACCAGTAGGTTCCCACCTGATCGGCGCGGAACCGGTAGACGAACTCCCCGCCGGGTGCCACCACGTCCTGCGTCACGCCCGGTGCGCCGTCTTCACCGCACGCCACGTCGTAGCCGTGCCAGTGCAGAGTCACTCCGTCGTCGATGTCGGTGTTGCGGAGCGTCACCTCGATCAGATCGCCCGCGGTGGCGGTGATCGGCGGACCGGGTACCCGGCCGTTGTAGGTCCATGCCTGGATCTCACGTCCGGACGGGAGCCGGACGGTGGCGGTCCGCGCGGTGAGTGTGTACTGCCGCCTCGTGCCGCCGGGTGCCGGTGCGCCGGCCCCCCGCAGGTCGGCCACCGACACGGGCGGTCCGGGGCGGGACGACCGTCCGGGACCGCCTCCGGTAGCGACGGATTCAGCCGGCACGAACAACAGACCGACGCCGGTTGCGCCGGTACTCGCCACGACCGCTCCACCCGCCAGGCTGATGAACCGACGGCGCGGGAACCCGGGCGTTCCGTGCGGTGCTTGTGTGGGTGCGATGTCGGCGTCGCCGGTGGTGTCGACCGGCGCCGCAACGACGCGCGCGGTCAGCAGCGCGCCCGCGCCGACGAGGGAGCCGGCGATCAACGCGGTGCTCCAGGTCAGGGGGTAACCGACCACGAGGGTCACGACGAGCCCGGCCAGGGCCGCGTATCCGGCGGTGAGCAACAAGACCACGCCGGTTGCCGCCCGGTTGGCGGGTGTCCCGGCTTCGGGCGCGCGCCTCGCCGCCGCGAGCAGCCGCGGGCCGGCGATCAGGACGGCGGCCGACCCGACGGCGCCCAGCATGGGCAGACCCAGCAGCACCTTTTCCTGTACGAACCACCAGCCCCGACCGGCGAGCACCGCCACCGTGGTGACCCGCGCAAGCGTCACCAGCACAGCCGCGGCGAGGAGGCCGAGCGCGAGCCGGGTCCGCCGGGCGGCCGCGGTGGCGCCGGCCGTGGACCACGCGGCGGCGCTCAGCAGCGCGACCACGTGGTCCACGATGATCAACTGGTCCGTTGTCATGACGCCGGGTGAGCCGGTCCGGCTGCTGGTCCGAACACCCCTGCGTCGGCCGGTCGACCGGTGACCGCGGACCGCGACAGCGCTCGCGCCCGCCGGGCGACGGTCCCGGCCACCGCCAGGATGATCAGACCGTTGATCGCGTGCACACCGAAGACCAGGTTGCCGGCTGTTGTGCTGGTCTCGCCCGGGCCGTTGAACGCGTCGGCGATGGTCCGGATCAGGCTCTGTACAACGCCCAGTCCGGCGACCAGACTGGTCATCCCGATGAGCCGGCCGGGCATCCGGGCCAGCGCGGCGACGATCGTCAACAGGACCCCGAAGAGGATGATCCCGTAGCCCAGTGCACGATGCGGCTGGAAGGACTCGTCGTTGGGCGCCGTGTCGAACGCAGCGCTCGCGGCGAGGAAGAACTGTGCTACTACCACCACCGTCTGCAGGGTGGCAAGGAGGGCGAATACCCTTCGCAAAGTATGCTCCTTCAGGTTGGTTGTCACGACGTGTGATTGCGGGCGTCGCCGCTTTGCTGGACGACGACGCCTCACCGGGACGGGACCGGCTCCGCGCCGGCGAGGGGGCTCGCGGACGTGATGGCCGGTCCTTCGATGTGCAGCTGAGGCAGGCGCCGCGCCATGGCGCGGGGCAGCCACCAGTTGCTGCGGCCGAGCAGGTGCATCACCGCTGGCACGAGCAGCATCCGGATGATGGTCGCGTCGACGAGGATGGCCGCGACCATGCCGACTCCGGACACCTTGATGAAGATCTGGTCGCTCGGGATGATCGCCGCGAAAACCACGATCATGATGGCCGCGGCCGCGGTGATCACCCGTCCGGTGCTGGCCAGTCCGGTGGTGATGGCCTGACGGTTGTCCCGGGTGCGCACCCACGCCTCGCGTACCCGGCTGATCAGGAAGACCTCGTAGTCCATGGACAGGCCGAACAACAGCGCGAACATGATGACTGGGACGAACGCCGCCATCGGGGTGGCGGTGTCGATGCCGATCAGCTCGCCGGCCCAGCCGCCTTCGAGGACGAAGGCAACCACCCCGTAGGCGGCCGCCACCGACAGCAGATTCATCACGGCCGCCGTGATCGCGATGACGACGCTGCGGAACGCCACCAGCAACAGGAGCATCGAGACGACGACGACGCCTCCGATGAGCAGCGCGAGCCGGTCGGCGATCGACGTGTTGA
>WNGF01010000.1_pt1 | contig 18760 bp, 25 predicted proteins | sample 5400641 | NCBI WGS metagenome assembly WNGF01 (sample SAMN13153371, study PRJNA577476) | soil metagenome | isolation source: 80 cm soil or saprolite under grassland replicate 2 | place: USA:California | collected 2016-06-15
TGGTGTGCCCCATCAAGCCACCGAAGGAGAACAATATTTGACTTCCCAATCGCTCAAACTGGACTCCCGGAACGCTCAAAGCTGTTCTGGTCTCACTGGTCGAACCAGTGGCTTCCCTTTTTGTGATTTTAGTGACAGTACGCCTACTATTCTTGACTGCCATGATCTTCACTCCGGTGAGCTACGTCGCTCCCGCGCGCGAACTGAGCATTCTGATTGGGGTAGCTTTCGGCTCAAAGCTGTTGGGAGAGGGCCAAAGCGCCAGAAGATGGATTGCTTCGGTGATAATGTTGCTTGGGATCCTGGCTCTGGCTGCCGGATGAAAGCGCCAAAGTATCAAGCGATTCTTACGCTCCGGCCTGACTGATTTCGCGCACACCGGAGATTTTCAGCAGCTTCTCCGTCATTTGAGAACGCGTGCGCGACAAGATTGTCGGAACTACTTCTCCTCGAAGATGGGAATACGCGTGTTAGCGGAGGCGCTATAGGTCATCGTCGCGGCCAATCGTTCAAGAGTGACGCCGGATGCGATCAATCGCTCAACGCCTGCCTTCGCGATCGTCGTGGCCAGCGCTTCGCCGGGGCAGGCGTGCGCTCCGACGCCGAAGGTGAAAATTCGCCGCTCTTTTCTGAAAATATCGAATCGCTCAGGGTTCGGATTGGCCGACGGGTCACGGTTGGCGGCGGCCAGAATGACGAGAATCGCGTCGCCCGACTTCATCTTTTCGCCCGCGACAAATCCGTCCCCGATGAGGAAGCGTCGCGTGTTCTGGGCGGGAGAGTCATATCTCAAGACCTCCTGAATCGCGGAACGAAGAAGCTCGGGATCGGCGCTGACCTGGTCGAGTATCTCGGGGCGAGAAGCCAAAGCGAGAAGCGTATTGCCGATCAGACCCGCCGTCGCATAGTAAGTCTGCGAGAGGAAGCCGATGCCATTCGCGATAATGGCATCCGTCTCTTCGCGTCCGATTCGTTTCGCCTCTCGCGCAAGGGCGCTCAGCAGGCCTTCTTCATTGCCAAGGAGATCGCGAAACATTTGTAGCAAATGTCCCGCCGCAGCCTTGCCCCATTCGATCTGTTCGGGACTACTCGCCGGCGCGAGGCAGCGCGCGAAATCGCCCATCCACAAAGCGGTCTGATGCAGTCTGTCCTCGGGAATGCCGAGCAGACTGCCCACAACATAGACCGGTAAGTGAAAGGCAAAGCGTGATGGACGCTCCGGTCCGCCGCCCTTCAGCAGAGATCGCGCCCACTTGACGCTCTGTTGAGCAGCCTGAGCCGCGTCAATTGACGACAACGCCGCCGACACGGCCTGTTTAAATGGACAATGCCTCTCGCCGTCATTCATACGGACGAGATGTCGAAAGATTTCGGCGGCCGGCGATCCGAGTAGCGATTTGGGAACCGGTTCAGTCGCCGGGCGCACCCTGCAAAGGTCGTTTGTCAACGCGGCCGTGACGACGCTCGCGCTCGACGCCACCCAGAGCCTGAGCTTGTCGTCGTAATAGAGCGGCTTGTGCGCTACCAGATCCGCGTAATAAGGATATGGGTCGGGGTGGGTTACAGCGGCAATTGGATCTTGTGGAAATAACATTTAACCTCCTAGAAAAAGCGTTCGGAGTTCCGCCTTCAGGCGGTTTGACTCGGCAATTTAAATCCATCGCCTGAAGGCGGAACTCCGAACTCAAACCTTTTCGCATCATAGCTCTTGCCGCACAGGAATGTTTCATTTATCATTTAACTATGGATGTAGCAGTGGAGGCGCCAACTGGTGTCATAAAAGACCTGGCTGAAATCGCTGCGTTGATCGGCGAGCCGGCCCGCGTCGTGATGCTCTGGAGCCTGTTGGGAGGACAAGCGAGACCCGCCAGCGAGTTGGCGTTTTACGCGAACGTCTCGGCGCAGAACGCCAGCGCGCACCTGGCCAGGCTGGTCGAGGCCGGCCTGCTGACGGTCGAGGCTCGTGGCCGCCATCGTTATTACCGCCTCTCTGGCGCGGACGTGGCGCACGCCGTCGAGGCGCTGGCGGCGCTGGCGCCAACGGCGAAAGAGATGGCCGATTTGCCTCCTAGACAGACGCCGGATTTGAAATACGCCCGGACCTGTTACGACCACCTGGCCGGAAAGGTGGCGGTCGAGATTTGCGCCGCGCTCAAGGATAAAGGATACCTCGCGCCGGTTGACGCGGACTTCGAAATCACTGGTAAAGGAGAAAAGCTGTTTCGCGATTTCGGGATAGAGGTCGACGAGCTACGAAAACAGCGGCGGGCGCTCGCGCGTCAATGCCAGGACTGGAGCGAGCGAAGACCTCACCTGGCCGGGGCGCTGGGGGCGGCGCTGCTTGAGCTTATGTTTCAGCGCGGATGGATTGCGCGGGTTCGCTCTTCCCGCATCGTCAGAATTACGGCCGAAGGTAGAGAAGACGTTTATAAGCTGCTCAAATTAACCCTGTAATTCATGAAGATTCTGAAACCATCAGGAGCCTTCGGCGTAATTAGGCGCATGCCCCTTTCGAACAAAAATCCAATCAATTTCAGGAGTCCCTATGAAAGTCCGCATCAGTCTCGTTGCGCTCTGTTCTCTGATCTTCTATTGCTCCGCCGCCTACTCTCCGATCCGGATATAGTTTAAGGGCGCCCAACGAAGTTTATGCCGCGCTTATTATAAGGTTGAGTGAAGTCGGCGAGCGAGCCATCGGTTCGGATTTCATCACATTCCACTCGGCATTATCAGAGCGTGGCCAGAAAGGCCAACACTTCGTCTTTGGCTTTGTAACGCGGCGCTGTCGTGCTCCCGCCAAAGACATCGTTGGCATATTTGGCGGATCAGGGGGTTCTGGCGGCAAGTTGGTGAAGGGGTTGACGACGCTCAACGCGGCGCGCAAGGAGATTCTGACTGCGCTGTGGGAGGTTTGATGTATGACTGAAGCCGCAAAGGAAGGTTTATGATGAGAACACTAAGAACACTGGCGCTCGTCCTGGCATTCTCAGCCTCGTCGGCTTTAGGGCAAAGCAACTCCATCTCCGTGGACTGGAAGGTGAGCGGTGATATTATGGGAAATCCCGTTGATCAGGTCTGCGCCTTCACGCAGGAGGGCAAGAAGCTGACCGGCTCGTGCAAGTCGAAGAGTGCGAACAAGCCCGGCGAGATCACCGGCGAGGTGAACGAGAAGCAAGTGACCTGGAAGTTTGACTCTCAGTACAACGGCGAGGCCCTGACCCTTATCTTCACCGGCGCGCTCGACGCCGCCTCGCAGCTTCAGGGAACGATCTACGTGCGGCCATATGGAGTCGAAGGCTCCTTCTCCGCCAAGAAGGAAGAACCGAAAAAGGCGCAGTAGTAAAATCGGCGCGGTTGCGGTCCCACGCCTCCACGAAAACCCCAAGTGCTCTCGCCGATGCCCAGCCCGAGCGTGAGGACAGCGATCAAAGTGAAGCCTGGGCTCTTCAACAATGTTCACGCGTCGTGGCGCAAGTCTCGCCAAAGATCATTCATAGCCCCCCCCAAAGATTGATGAAGCGGGAAGCCCTATCACAACCATTCTTCAAGGCGTCGGCTGTAACTCCGGCTCGTCCTTAGCTCCGTTCCGCTCCTCAATCTAACCAGGAACTCCCCGTTCTCTAGCGTCATCAATTCCGCAATGCGAGAGGTCTGGACAATCGTCGACCGGTGGATTCGAAGAAAGCGTTCGGGATCGAGCTCGCGTTCGAGGGAACTGATCGTCTGCCGCACCAGGTAATCCTTCTCACCGACGTGCAAGGTCACATAATCGCCCGCGGCGCCGACCCAATCGATCTCCGTCACGTCCACGATCGTCACTCGTCGCCCGGTCTTGACCGTCATACGTGCCCTGTATCGAGGGCGCGATTCTGTCTCTTGAAGAGTTTCCAGCAGCGCGCGAATCCGACGCTCGATCTCCGACAGACTCTGAGAGGCAATCAGAAGGCGGGCGCGTTCGAGCGCCTTCATGAAACGCTCGTCGTCAATCGGCTTGAGAAGGTAATCGAGCGCCTGAGCCTCGAACGCCTCCAACGCATACTGGTCGTACGCTGTGAGGAACACGACAAGAGGCGTCTTCCGCGACGGCAATCTCCACAACACGTCGAAACCGTTCAAATCAGGCATTTGAATATCGAGGAAGACGAGATCAGGCGCCAGAGCCTGGATGGCCGTCACGGCCTCGGCGCCGTTAGCGCATTCCGCAACTACGCGCATGTCCGGAACGGCGGCAAGCCTCGCTCGGACGCCGCGCCTCGCCAAAGGTTCGTCATCCACAATCACGACGCGCATGCAACCTCTCTTTCCTGAGGTTGGATGGTCGCGCTCGTCGAGTAGTGCAGCTCAATGTCACCCACACATCCTCCTTCGTCCGGCCGGCGGACCGCCAGACGATGATCGTTTCTATACAGAACCCGGAGGCGCTCGATAGTATTGGCTATCCCTAGCCCGCGTCGAGCGGGAAGTCTGGCGCTGTGAGCGAGATCCTCCGCTTGGCGCGCGCGTTCCCGTCGCCTGACGATATTCGCCGAAGCATTCCGAGCGTCTGAACAGGTGTTCGCGCGATCAACCCTCAGGCTCACGTTGTCGAGAGCGCGCACGACCTTGCCGTCGCCGTAGGGGCGCGAGACGTTTTCGAGTTCAATCATAGCGTTTATCATTCGCAATTTCGCCCCTCCAACGGCCACGCTTCAGGAGACATATTGAGCTCGCCCGATTTGCGCGACTGCGAAATGGCGTTGCCCGCCGGCGCTCCCTGCAACAGCAGCGCCATCAGAACGAGAAGTCGAGCGCATTCATGTTGCAGGCGATCGGCGATTCGCCAGCCACGTTCTCGCTCATCTTCTTCTCCTGTTCTATTGCTTGAGCATTTTTAAGCGCGCGACGCTGTCAGCGATGGCTTTCATACCAGGGCAGAGCGAATGCCCATCACGGCATCCGCAATTGTCCAGATTCGCGATTAACTCGTCGCGCATTGTTCGCAGATCGCGAATCTGTTCATCGAGACGTTACCCCGCCGCCAGCCACCGCAGGAGGCGTTCAATTTCCTGGAGCGTAAAACCCTGATTCTGAGTCCATTTAATGAAACGGACGACCTTCACGACTTCCGCAGGATAATCGCGGTACCCGGACGAGAGGCGTCGCGGCTCTTTGAGCAGGCCACGGCGCTCGTAGAAACGAATGGTTTGAACATTGACGCCCGCCTCTGCGGCGACCTCACCGATGCGCATCTGATTTTCCTCCGCCAGCTTTGATAGTATGCGCCTTGTACCTAAGTATAAGGTCAAGATAAAAATATACGCTGTAACGCAGTACGAGAAAGAGCCATGTGATGAGCCGTCCTAATTCTGCGACTAGCCGTCAGAAACCTGCGACGGAGAGACTTTGGCGCTCGCCTGCCAGTAAATTCATGCATGGCCTTGGCTCTACCGCCCGGACGCCGCCCTTCGCCAGGAAACTGACTAGCGCCGCGGTATCGGAGTAAAACATCCGGGCGCGGGCCGATAACCAAGCGTAGTCTTCACCCATCGCCTGATCTACTCGGCCATGTCTACCCGGCGGGTTATCCGCGATTGCGCGAAGCGATCGTCGCTTATTTGAGATCGTCGCGAGCCGTCAAATGTAAGGCTGAACAGGTCATCATCCGACATACCGCCACGCAGCCCTTGTCTTAGCGCTTGTTCGGGCCGCGCGCTCAGAGCCATGCAGATGATTCTCCGTCGAAGGAATTCGGCGGCTCCTCGCAGAATTCATACGGTCCAGCGCACGGCTGTTCTTCCCACAGCGACACCGCCATATCATCAGAATTGGCTCTATCAACAATTCAACAGACGCTGATAATGTATAACGCTATGCGTGGCCGATGGAGCGTCGTGCTCGGAGCCGCTATTGCCATCGCCTTTGCTTTTGTGGTCTCGGCGCGGCAAAGCATGGAAGATCCCAATCAGCGCGCCATCGCCGCAATCCGGCGACTCTTGCAACAGCGCCCTAATGACCCGACGCTCTACTTCAATCTTGGCGCTTATCAAGCGGCTGCGGGCGCCCGCGACGATTCGCTCGCCAGCCTAAGAAAGACGCTGGAGCTAGGCAATGGCTTTTTGCCCACGCGGTCCCTGGGTTATGAGCGCATTTGGGATGACGAGATCCCGATCAAGCGCTGAAACTTGCCGGTCCACTTGGTCAAGATGCTTACCAATCCCTAGAACCAACTTTCGCAACCAAATGGACGCCGGGTCTTCGGCCGCGCGGCGTGGATGGAACAGGTACTCCTGGTATTCTCCGGGATCTATAGGAGGACGAACCACAGCTAGTGACAATGGCCCTGCCAGAGATTCAGCCAAGCGCTTGGGAACGAATGCCACCAGATCGGCCTGAGCTACGGCTTGGAGCGCTTGTAAATAGCTGGGAACACGCAATCCAATCTGTCTAGCCAGCCCCTCCTGCCGAAGCCAGCTATCTACCGGATCTTCCGTCAGCCCTCGACCGACGACCGCCACGTGCCTCGAATTGAGGAAGGCTTTGAGGTTCTTCATCCGCGATGCGGCCGGTGATCCTGCATCATGATTGAAAAACGGCGAGGGCTTCTTGCGGGATCAAAGGAATCTACAACAAGTAGACTTTGGACTCTTTGCAAGGCTTCGGGTATGAATCGTGAACATATCATCAATCAATTAGACAAATCAACGTAGGAGGCGCAGCATGCGCGACATTGCTCGAGGGAGAACCCAAAGGGCTGGATCGGAGCTGTTTTCGAGCGGATACGGCGCCTGATTAGTCAGGATCGACAGTTTTCTTTGCCGGTCGGGGCGGCAGTTGTCGCTTGCGCGCCACTCTCGCAAACGACAGCGCAAGGTTCCTCTACACCAAGAATTCGAACACGGAGTCTCGCAATGCCAGAACTACGATCACGTCATTTGTTCACTATCACCATGAATCTCCCTCCCACTCTAGAGTTGGGAGACACTCCTGTGGGAAAACGTCGTGTGTTCACTGTTTCCGGCGGAGAATTTATCGGCGATCGGCTTCGAGGAAAGGTCTTGCCACAAGCTGGTTCGGACCTGTTGTTAGTACGCGCGGACGGGTCCTCTCAGCAGGACGTACGCCTGATCCTGCGAACTGACGACGAAGCGCTGATCCTCATGACTTATCGTGGTGTACGTCATGCGTCGCCGGAAGTAAACGCCAAGATCGCTCGCGGTGAACGGGGCGCGGCATCCGACTATTATCTGCGAACTACGCCGTTTTTCGAAACCTCTTCGCCAAATTACGCTTGGTTGAACAAGATCGTAAGTGTCGGAATCGGCGAAAGGTAACCCGACGGAGTTATGTACAACGTTTTTGAGATTCTTTAGTGGCTCAATGGCTAATTCTGAGAGCTGAAATTAAGGCGCCCGCCCAGCGCTCTTTGATAAAGAAACCGATCAAATGTAGCGCCGCGCCTCGGTCGAAGATCTTAGGCTCCGCGCTCATAACCATTCTTCAAGTCGTTGGCTGTAACTCCGGCTCGTACTTAGCTCCGTCCCGCTCTTCAGTGGCGTCAAGTCTAGCCTTCGCACTGTTCTCGCTGCGGCGTGTGGCAAGAGTCCTCCGTCGCGGATTTCCGGCGATTCGTCGCAGAATTCAGACGGCCCATCGCATGGCTCTTATCCAAGAACCAATGTTTGGCTATTCTGACGTTGACGTTAGTCCACTTTGGATCGGGAAATCGGTCGAATATTCCTGATTGGAAGAAAGCTATTCCCGAGCGTCTCGCGCCGGCGAAGCTCGATCCAATGTCGAAAGCTGAAGTGGTAGAGGAACTCGCCGCACATTTAGACGATCGCTATTAGGAACTGCAGGCAAAGGGTGTCCCGACGCAGACTGTTGTCGCTGCGCGTTGGCGGAATTGGACGATCGTGATTTGTCTGCGATGGGAGTGCGCGTCGTTCGTTATCCGCCTGTTTCAACAGCGGCGATCGGTATTTCCGCGCTCAAGAAAGGTTATATGCACGGACTCATGCGCGATCTTAAGATCGCCTTCCGCAATATCCGAACCAAGCCGTCGTTCAGTCTGATGGTCATTGGGATGCTCGCTTTGGGAATCGCTGGCAATGCCGCGATCTTCAGCGTCTTTAATAGCCTGTTTCTGCACCCGCTACCTTTCGTGGAATCGGACCGTCTCATCGATCTTGATGAGACGGCGCCTCAATGGAAACTTAAACATGTCGGCGTGTCGGGCCCAGATTGTTACGAATGGCGCAAAAGCAACTCCACGTTCGATAACATGGCATTCTTCAGACGCCGGAGCTACAACCTCTCTGATGGTGAAACCTCGCTGCATGTGATTGGGGCTCAGGTTACGCACGAGTTGCTGGACGTTCTCGACCTTAAGCCCGCAATCGGCCGGAACTTTCTGCCCGAGGAGGACAGGATTGGCGGCGGGAAAGTCGCGCTGCTGGGCCATGGCCTCTGGCAACAGATGTTTGGGGGCGATCCTAACGTGTTGGGCCGGGTCCTGAAACTTGACCGGGAGGCTTACACGGTGATCGGCGTTCTTCCGCGCGAGGCGGTATTCCCGGATCGAACGGAACTGTGGATACCTCTCGCGGTAGATCCCAACACCAACTCTGGATACTTCTTGAGTGGTGTAGGCCGGCTAAAAGCCGGGGCGTCCATAGAACAGGCGCGAGCCGACTTGCTGCGCATCCATAAGGCGATGATCTCGGAGGGGCGCAAAGTGAACGAGATTACGTCGCCCGTCCTGACGCCACTGCGTGATCGCTACCTCGGCGATTTCAGGGTCGTTGGCCGAGTACTGCTCGGCGCAGTTGGGATGGTGCTACTGATTGCCTGCGTGAATATTGCCGCACTGATGATGGCGCGTGGTTCGTCTCGCTCGCGGGAGATTGCGATCCGTGCTGCGATCGGCGCTTCGCGGGGCCGCATTGTCGCGCAACTATTGACTGAGAACATGGCGCTCGCAACGGCTGGGGGCGCGCTCGGAGTCCTGCTCGGGGACTTTTGCTTGCGCGCCATGGTTCCGCTGATGTCGAAGCAACTCCCGCAGTGGATCAGCTTCTCGCTGGATGGGCGTTTTGCTCTCTTTTGCGTCGCGATCACCGGCGTGGCCGCCCTGATTTTCGGGCTTCTCCCGGCCCTTCAGACTTCGCGCGTCGACATCCGAAGGGCGCTGCAGGACGCGGCGGCGCGCACGACACTCTCAAGGGGCCGCCGTGCGACGTTCGGCGCATTGGTAGTCTGTGAAATCGGATTGGCGTTGATACTGTCGATCAGCGCGGGTCTGTTGGCGCAGGCTTTTCGCAAGATCTTACAGGTCGATCCAGGATTCCGTCTGGAGAACGTCATGACGTTCCGCGTCAGAATCCCCGACGCGACCTATGAGAACCCCGAGCGCAAAATCGCCTACTACGATAACCTCCTCGGGAGGCTACGGGAATTGCCGGGAGTCACGGCCGCCGGCGCCACATCAGCGCCACCCCTTGGAGGGCAATGGGGAGGCGTCTTCGAAGCCGAGGGAGGTCGCGGCGCCAGCGCGCAAGGCGAGAATCCAACCGTGTTGCAGGTGGCCGTCACGCCCGGCTATTTCGATGCCATTGGCATGACGCTTCTCGGCGGCCGTACTTTTGAGCCGCTGGATAACCAGCCCCAGGCAATGCTCGTGGCCCTGGTGAACGAGACATTCGCGAAGAGCTTCTGGGGGACGGAAAGCCCGATAGGCAAACGCATTCGTCGTCTCGGATGGAAAGATTGGTATCAGGTGATTGGCCTCTTGCGCGATGAGAAGCACTATGGGCTCGACCAGGAAATGAAGCCGAGCGTGTTTCTTCCATACGCAAAAACTATATACAGGGTGGACAGGAATGATGCCCGCTCTTTAGAAGAGATAAGCGTCATCCTACGCAGTTCAACTGACCCCAAAATACTCGTCGGACCCGCGCGCGAAATCGTCCGCCGACTAGATCCGGATGTCCCAATGTACGCCATCCAAACAATGATGGAGCAACTGGATCAGTCCTTGTGGGCGAGGCGGGCCTACTCCTGGCTGTTCGGGGTGTTCGCATTGATCGCGATCTTGCTGGCTGCGGCGGGCGTTTACGGTGTGGTCTCCTATGCGGTCAGCCAGCGCACGCGAGAGATTGGGATCCGCATGGCTCTGGGCGCGCGGCCCGAACAAGTGCTAGGACAAGCGCTGCGTGGCGGTATGTCGCTCGTATCGATCGGAGTGGTGGTGGGCCTGGTCCTTGCCTTCTGGACCACGAAACTGCTGCAATCATTATTATTCGGCGTCAGTTCGCGCGATCCGATCATTTACGGGTCTGTCGTGCTCGTCTTGCTCGGCGTGGGGTTGGCGGCGAACTTCGTGCCTGCCCTCCGCGCGGCGAGGGTAGACCCAATGCGGTCGCTACACTTCGAGTAGAGTTTTTCCCCTTAGGCTTTGCCGAAAAATAACTTGACGATTTTGGTTTGAGGGTAATCGATTTTTCGCCTGTTTTTGGGCGTTTTTCGGCAAATCGTCAAGTTATTTTTCGGCAAAGCCTTAGGCATCCATTGACCTCCGGAAAATGTAGATCGGACTCACAGGCCGATTCTGGCGGCCGACCGGCAACATCCTACCGTTCAGCGAAGAGAGCTTTCGTCATCCGGTGCAGCCAGGTCTTGCCAGGGCTGTGCGGCGACTATGTGAAGGCCGCAGTTAATTCCGGGGTGAGTTAGAGTGAACTTCCGGAAGGGGGAAAGGCTCTCTCGTGTTAGCGGGACGTTGGGTCATAGAATGAACCTTTTGCGAAGATGTCTTTCTGAGCTGACGCAGTCTGCCGATATTTTTCAAAGATCCAAAATGGCCAAAGGCGAGCTAAGGAATCGTAACGTTGCATTCAGATGATTTGCGCAACAATTGAATCGGAGACGCATATATGTTTAAAAGAGCCTCTCTGCTTTGTATAGCCTTCTCTTTTCTTTCAACGACAACACAGGCCTGGTCTCAGAAAGAATCTCCACCAAACGCGCTTCGCATCCTGGTTGAAGGAGAGTCGCCATTGTCACGCTCAATCATTGAGGCGATGCGGGGAATCGGCGCCAAGTACGACCTCAAGTTTGAGTTTGTTGATGGACCAGACGCCCGACACGATTTAAAATTGATTGTGAGCGGCGGAAATGGAGCAGAACGCCCAATTGGATTCTCCGACACATGCCCTGCCGTCCAATTTTATTACAACAGCATTGTCGCTCTCACACCAAATGGCAAACTGCTATTCACTGTGGCGCGATCCGGCGGTTCGGCCGGGAAAGCTGTGGAGGATGCTACGACCGTGGCGATAAGGAAAATATATCGCCAATCCACTTTGCTCCAGAAGCAATCGCCTTTTAATTCTGGCGCTCCTCAAGAGACTGTAAAACCTATTGAACCTACAGCTCAAGAACCTCCTGCTGAGCCGGGGGTTTATTACAAGTCCGGCGTTGACTGGGTCAGGATCTTAGAATCCTCACCGAGATTTGAAGGTAAGCGCGTAGGATTTTCCGGGTATCGCGTCGCTAAAGTTTATGCCGGCTCCCATGCAAAAGCGCAAGTCGCCGAGTTGAAGCCTGAATTCTACGTTCGAGGTTTCCCAGTTTCAGAACAGGAGATACGCGTCGTGCGATTGGAGACAAAGCAGGATCACAGGGAAGCCCAGATAGATCTTGGGAATCTAAGACACACGTATTCGGTACACAACGCGAGTGACATTCTCACGGTAACAGTGACACGTGTTTCAAATGGCGTACATAAAATAACGCCTGCATCTGATTTGCGATCCGGTGAGTACGCGTTGATTCTTTACACGTCATATAAGGATGGCAATTATTCAGAGGATGGCGACTACGATTTTGGAATTACATTATCGAAAAAGTAATTCGATTCAAATTTCCGGCCGCTGCCCGGCCCACGGCTTCGCTTTCTCTAGTTGCGACGCTAAACGAAACAGTGTAGCTTCATCGCCGAAACGCGCGGAGAACATCACTCCCACTAGCAACCCGACCGGAGTCCCATGCAACGTATCCCTTCGGCGCGCCGGCTTGACAATGTTTTGGGAGTGTCAAGCCGGCGCGCCGAAGGGATACGGTTAGTCAACCTGGCGAGACGCTCAGTGCGCTGCACAAGTCGTTAAAAATCAGAGGCTGCACGCTAAGGCGATCGTTCCGACGCTCTTACCGTCACATTTTTCGCTTACTATTGTTGAACACTTATTTGGGGGCTTTCATCCGGCAGCCAGCGCCAGGATCCCGAGCAGCATAATCGCCGAAGCAAAAAACCTTCTGGCGCTTTGGCCTTCCCCCAACAGCTTTGAGCCGAAAGCCACCCCGATCAGGACACTCAGTTCGCGCATGGGAGCGACGTAGATGACTGGAGTCACGACCATGGCAGTTAGGACCAGGATGAATGACAGGGGATTGAGAACCGCCACGCCTAAGATCTGCCGGCGGTGTTCCGCCCACTCGCGCCTAATCTCAAGCCGGTTTGGCAGCGCCTGCGGGGATAGTAAGACCAGCCGCATCAACTGTGAGCTGTAATCGAGTAGCAGCGGTGGAATCATGGCGACGGCCACCGCGTGCTTGTCCCACAGCGTGTATGCTGCGATGCAGGCTCCAGTCAGTAATCCATATATGCTACCGCGCCGCCTGCGTGCCGGATCGTGAATCTGGTCCTCAGAGTGACGAGGTCCGCCGGCAATGATGAAGATCCCGATCACAACCAGCGCCAGGCCGCTGAGGGCGATCAGCGAAGGACGCTCCCGGAACAGAATGACTGCTCCCAAGGTCGAGAGCGCGGGGCCGGTTCCGCGGGCTAGCGGATAGACGAGAGACAAATCGGCAATCCGATAGCCGGTTTGCAAGATCACTGAATAGAGCGTATGAATCAAGGCGCTCACGGCCATCAACGCCAGCTCCTTCCCCCCGATTTTTGTGGTTTGAGAGAGCAGAGTGAAGGCTACCAGTGGCGCGTAGATCAGGGTCGTGAAGAACGAAGCGAGCCAGAGAAAAACGATTCCGCCGCCGGACTGTTTGGAAAGATAGTTCCAGCCGGCATGGATAAACGATGCCGCAATGATTAGTGAAAAGGCGAAGCCAGACAAGGGATGCCACCTCCAGAGCACGGAAAATGTAGGACAAACTTCGTCTTACCCAACGCGATCCCCTCTGGCGTTTTGTGCTCTCGGGTGACTGCCTTACTGTAGGCTGTATGTGGCGCTCGGTCCGGACTCGAAGGTGTTCGACGGAACCCTAGCCACCTATCGGTTGATGGAGCGATTGTAGGCGCCTCAGATCGCCTCGTCAACGAGATCGAGCTGCCCGACCCATCTCCGGTAGCGGTTTCCACCGGCGCATGGCGGCGCGTATTCAGGCTAGCGGTAAATACTCTCCCTCGCAGGAATCCGGCGACTCTTCGCAACATTCACACGGTCCATCGCATGACTCTTCCTCGCGCCGCTCTATAGCCATTGGGCGCCGCAGCATCGGATATGGCAGTAATGCGCGAACTACAAGCTTCAGGCGCTGGCTTGCGCCAGCGCCTGAAGATATTCGCTGAAACATTCCGAGCACTTGAACAGGTGCTCGCGCAAAACCTGATCAGGCGCCCGGCGTCGACTCGCCACTTTCATGATCTCACAAAGAGGCTGGCAGCCAAGCCGCTGCGGATTAGGAAAGCACGTGGCGTAATATCGCCGCGCAAGCGTCACCAGATCCTCAGCGTCCAGATCCTTAACCTCGTTCTCTACAGTATCCATTCTGTGTCAATTGTACAGTTGGTTTCACTATTGTTCTCTTAAAGCTCAGTCCTCTGATACTGGTGTGTCGCCAAGTTCTGCGTTTTGAGATCCCAATCTATCGTGAAGATGGCCGAGTGTTCCGAGCGGAAAGACAACAGTCGTCGCCCGTCTTTAACAACCACGCTCTCGGCCTCGGTAAAGTCGAGGTTTCGATCAGGCCCGGTCCGATTACAAACCAGAAGAGGAAGTCCGGTATCGCAGGTACATTTCTCCCACTCGCCATTCGGACCGTGCTGGCCTGGCGCCCAGGCGGCGGAGGACAATAACAACTGCGCCCCTTGGGCTTTTAAGCTTCTGGCAATTCCCGGAGAATATGCGTCCGCACAGATGAGAATCCCAACATGACGCAATGGCCTTACCGGAATTGTGACGGCCTGCTCACCGGGGCTTGACCAAGACTCCGCGCCTACTCGTAGCGAGTTGATCTTGCGGTGTTTGCCGATGATCGCGCCACCCTCAGCAATCACGAACACTGAGTTGTAAAGTTTTCCGGTTTGATGATCCTGTTCCGGCGAGGACAAGAACACTGTCACGTGTAGTCGCGCAGCCAGTTGGCAGAACTCACTCATCCACGGATCGGGTTGCGGCATGATCCACCGGATCCCGATCTGGTCGACAAAGTCGTATCCGCACAGACAGAGTTCCGGCGTGATGATCCACTTCGCTCCTAACCCTGCCGCCCTTGTGACGGCTGTTTCGACAAGTCGCCGGTTATAGGCAAGATCGCCGGGGAGAGGGGCAAGGTGCAAGATGGCTATGCGCAATGGAAGTGTTGGGGTAATTTTCAACGACGCTGTTGAGTATAGCGGCGCGGCCGCATTGCTTCAATGCCGTAGCGAGTCGCGTACATCGCGCCGAGCAGATCGACGCGCACGTTCGCGAACCAGTCGTCAAGGGACCTCTCCGGGAAGACTGCGCCGCTCGCGTTGTTCACTACAATATCGACGCCGCCATACGCATTCTCGGCGAACGCAAATAGCGCGCGCACCTCGTCCTCGTTCCCAACGTCGGTTCAAAAGATCGAAGCGCGCAAACCTTCCGCCTCGATTGCGCCTGCCGTATCGCGACTCCCGGCCTCGCGTATATCGGCGATCACCACTGAAGCTCCCTCGCGCGCAAAGCGACGGGCGATCGCGCGGCCGGAGCCACTCCCCCAGCGCCAGTCACGATCGCAACCTTGTCGATCAGCTTCATCTCATCCTCCTTCGCGTCACAGGCTCTGTGTGATCGCCGACGGCACCTCAACACCCGCAGTGATCTGGTTACGACTGCTCGGCTAGGGGAGGTTCGGTGAGATGCCCGCCCAGAGCGCCAAGTTCATGGGACGCGGCGCCCTGCGCGCGGAGCAGAATCGCAAGTTGCCCGCCATGGTGGATGTCGTGGGACAGGATTCGCCAGATCGTCCACTGGCGTGAGATCGCATAAGACTTCTCCTGATAAGTGTGCAAATAGGTCTGCGCGAGATCGGTGACGGTCCAGCGAGTGAGCGTGTTCTCGATCATTCGCCAGGTGGCCTCCAGCCACCTTACCAGCTCGGCGGGGTTCTCGGCGATGGTGTCCCTCGATCCCAAAGCGGCGACCTGTCTGGCGAGATCAGCGCTCCCGGGGGCGCCCATACGATTAAACCAGTCAATACGCCCTAGGATTAGGTGATTCGCGATCTCGCCCACCGAGCGGACGTGCGGCGCGGGCCGGTAGGCCAGTTGTTCGCGTGAAAGCGGGGCGATGGCACGAACCAGGCTAATCTGGTAACCGTCCCAACCTCTATAAACGTTCATCAGCGATTGAATATCTGTGGTCATGATCGTCAAACCGGTTATAATGAAGAGCAGTTTGCGCATTGGTGTAAGTCCCCGTTTCAAATCGACTACCCTCTATTCGCCCGATATCTTTTCCGTATAGCTGAGTGGCCCACGCAAAGCATCACCTTTAGAGTTCATGCTGATGAATATACGATTCAGCAACTTGTTGGACGCAGCTTTAAGCGCAATGCCTATGTGACATTAGCCTCGCCGCCTTCGGGTCCATAAAAAATCACCCACACTACTAGGTCATCTGTGAACTCCACAAACTTATGCTCCACACCCGCCGGAACGAACAGAAAGTCTCCTGGACCAAATGGCTGCCTGGTCTTGCCATTGATGAACACTCCGCTGCCTTTCACCACCACATACGCTTCGTCACGAAGGTGCGGTGTTTGCAAATCAACTCCGCGTGGAGCATAAATCTCCACCACCAGACTGCCATGCTCTAAGACAATGGCGAATCGTTGGCCATCCAGTCCAGGCAAATGGGTCATCGCTTCAGCAACCGTCACCTGACGTTTTTCAACCGGGATGAAGAATATCTTTTCTGTGTTCGCAATCACTGACGACTCCTCCACTCGCCATCCATTAACTTTTCGAGGGAACGGCGATAGCCACGGTCAGTTAATCAAGCTGAAGCGCTTAACGCTCGATGAACAAAGATGCCCAGCTTTGGGGGGCCGCGGAGCATGTGATTTTTAGGTACAGCCCGCTATATTGGATCGTGTGGCCATAGCCCCATCCTTTCGGTCATTACCGAACTGACTAAACGTAAGCGTCAACATTGTTGCGGCGAGGATTGATGATAGCGGCTGTGACCAAATGCGAGGAAGAGCAATGCGATGGACCGTGTGAATTTTGCGTCAAGTCGCCTGCAATAAGCGACAGACCGGCTTTTGCGGGCAGGCGAAGCTAAGAATCGCTCTTGCCGATGTCCGCGATCGCTCTGACGCACCCCGCAGTGACTCGTCAAGCTTACCCGGAGCCGGGATGCGTCTGATCGGATGGTTGTCGCGTGGCGTGGATGATCGGGCGGTCGCGCGCGCCAACTGGCATCACAGCCTCATCACGCTCCCGCTCTCGGCTTTTAGCATGAAGCCTGTCGCTCGTGGCGCGCTGGTATTGGGTTACACGGAATTCGATGAGCGTGAGATACCCGACAGTGTGCGCCGCCTGGGAACAGCCATTTCTGAATTCGGAGAGCGATAAGCGGCGGCAGGCCTGGACAGGACACCGTTCTCGCCGCGGTGTGCGGCAAAGGTTCTCCGTCTCAGGTTTCTAACGCTCCGTCGCAGAATTCAGACGGTCCATCGCATCGCTCTTTCTCGCATAGCGCTACAGCCATATCATCTGATTTCGTTGACGACATCTGTTTCTCTACTCTTGTTCACTAATCCGTTCATCGGAATTGGCTCTATCAATAATTAACCATTAGCTCTTATCCAAGAGCCAATGGTTGGATATTCTGCCGCTGACGTTAGTTTGCGTTGGAATCGGAGGACGAGATGTTTCGGGACTTGCGTTTCGGCGCACGGACGCTCCTCAAAAGCAAAAGCTTCACAGCCGTGGCTGTGCTCACGTTGGCGCTCCGTATCGGCGCGAATACGGCGATCTTCAGTTTGATCAACAAAATGTCGCTGCCTCCGCTCCCGGCGCTGGAGCCGGAGCGACTCGTCGCGCTCAACAACGCGCTGGGGAGAGCGCGCTCTTTTCCGCTCTTCTCTCATCCCAACTATTATGAAAATCGGTTCGATTGTTATCCGCTGCTATGAATTCGACAAGATGTTGGCGTTCTGGCAGGAGGCGCTGCACTACGTCCCCAGAGAGCCTGCGAAGGGTGGCTGGGTGGTTTTGTGTGATCCTGCGGGTAGGGAGCCCAACGTGTCTTTGGATAAGGTTTCAGAAAGACGCGCAGGAAAAAGGAGCAGGTTGGCGCCTCGACCTTTACACGACCGACCAGGAGAGCGAAGTGAGGAGGCTAATGGAGATAGGGGCGACTCGCTATCCGTGGAGGCATCGACCGGGCGATGACTTTGTCGTGCTGGCAGACCCAGATGACAATCTGTTCTGTGTGGTTCAGGTCAAATGAAATCAGCGAGAGCCGACGACATGGTATAGACAGCAACTTCTGAAACGGCTTGACGAGGCGTGGACGACGTTTAAGGAGTCGTATGCCGGTTTGCCAGACTCGCGGCTGACAGAGCCCGGTGTCACGGGCGACTGGTCGGTGAAAGACATCCTCGCGCACACGACCACGTGGGAGGAAACCGCAGCAACAAACCATTAGCAAAAAGAGGAAGGCATAAGTTCTCGAAGAACTCGGCGCCATTTGAAAGAAGCCAGATTGCCGAGTTGGGGGCTGCGCTTGCGTCTGGATGGAAGAAACCATGGAACGACTGAGTCAATATGCCACTGTTTTCATGTGAATCGCTCAGTGCGTCACATTTCTATCATTGGTGGTCGACCGCTTCGGGATGTTAGGGGCGCTCGGACAGCCGAAAGTCGCCTTGGGAGACTTCGATGATTTCAGGGCTTACACTGCCCAGTTGAATTGGTTCCTGCCATCCAGTTTGAATGAAAATCCCCGACACCAAAGAGATTATGGCAAACCAGCATAAACTCTTCGAGCGATGGTCGAAGACTAAACAGACGAACCAGTAACACTAATAATAACCAGATCAAACAGACTCGCCAGCAGAGGGCGAGAAGGAGAGAACATGCGAACTCGGATCTTCATCAAATTGTTGTTCCTTAAATTGTTGTTCCTTGCTCTGATGACGCCTTTCCTTAGCGTCAACGCCCAGATGAACGAAGCCAACGAGGCGATGGAGCATGGCAAAGATTTTTTCAATCGCGGGCAGTACGAAATGGCGATCTTTGAATATCGAGTAGCATTGAATTGGCCGGGCAGTCACCAGGCGCGCGCCCGTTTCAACATCGGCGTTTGCAATCACAGGGTCGGACGTCCGCGCGAAGCCGTAACCGAATACCGCATGGCGATCAAATTGAGCGAAGGCCAATATCCATCAGCTTCTTACGCGCTGGGCGTCGCGCTCCAGGATTTGCGGCGATACCAGGAAGCCCGCGAAGCCTTTGCGCAGGCGGTGAAGAGTTCAGGCGGTAAACACGCCGAGGCTTTGTTCGAGCTGG
>WNGF01010369.1_pt1 | contig 18750 bp, 17 predicted proteins | sample 5400641 | NCBI WGS metagenome assembly WNGF01 (sample SAMN13153371, study PRJNA577476) | soil metagenome | isolation source: 80 cm soil or saprolite under grassland replicate 2 | place: USA:California | collected 2016-06-15
CAAGCTCGGCAACCTCGTTCACGGGAAGCTCCTTGGACTCGCCGCCAAGCGAGGCCGTTCGGGTTTGGATTCCGAGGAGCTTCCACTTCCTTGTCACCCTCCGCGAACTTCCGATTCACACAATCTTAGAGACACAACCGATGCGAACGTGGCGGTCGCGAGCACGCTCGATCTGGCCGCGCACTACTTCCGACTGAAAAATGCCGAAGGCCCATCCGATGCCGCTGCAACGGAGCGCCGCAAGATGCGCGAGGCTGCCGATGCGGTCAGGGTGGGCAAGCGGCCAGCGAACAAAGCTGGCAAGGCCCTGGTGGATGCGGCTTCCAGTCTCTCACTGTCGGGCGACGTAGTCGAAGACTGGAAGACGGCGCGGCAGGTCCTGGCGGACGCCGGAACCCTCTCTGAGGTGTTTCGCGAAGCGAAGCTTGTGCGACTGTTCCGAGCCACTGACGCAATCGGTGAAGGTCTCGGGACGCTGTGGCTTGCCCGGGGCAACTACCTGGGTGCGTCCGAGCTTGTGAAGCGCGTCCTGGATGGGCAGAGGATGATCGGAGCGGAGCGCGACCATCGCGGATGCACGCTCATGAACATTCACAAGTCGAAGGGGAAGGAGTTTGATGGCGTCGTTCTGATAGAAGGTACGTACTCGGGCGTGTTCTTCGACCAACGGGAAACACCGCCGCACATCAAGACCCGCCGACTCCTCCGTGTTGCGATCACGCGGGCCCGTCACTTCGTGACGATCATTCGGCCTAGGGACGCTGCCCCACTCTGCGCCTGAACGGGCGGTTCAACGGCGCGGCGCTCGCGGAGCCGAGACGATGTGGAGAGACCTCGGCGTGCTGGCGGCAATCCTCGGGCACACCGAGGAGCGTGACCCGGCTCTACGCGCACATGCTTCCGGAGCGACTCTCGCGAAGGCGAAACGTGGTCTCGTATCGCTCTTCCGCCCTCGACGCGCTCCGAGAACAGTTGACGTCCGATCAGCCCCAGGGCTTGACTGTCGCGCTGTCGTAAAACACGAACTTGATCGGCTTGATCCTCGATCGCCGTCTTGCCAACTGCTCTCGTCGCGCCGTCATCCGAAGAGTGGAAGCGTAGATCGCCTGGTTCGCGGGGCTCCTCGGGTCGTCGTGCACACCGACGAGCACCTGCCGGAGGTCGACGTTGTCGGCGATCGCGTTGGCGATGTGGCCGTCTGATTCACCGAGCGAGTGCCCGAACACTACGAGCGGACTACTCAGGCGCGCGAACTTGTCCAGCGCGTACCACAGGTAGCCGCTTCGCTGGATCTGCTCCAACTTCTTCTCAGCAGTGCCCTCGGCAACAAAGAGCGGGTAGCTCCCGTGTGCGAGGCCCTCGGTGATGAGTCGTGTGAGAGGAATCCCCGTCCTGCTCCACGTGTGCTTTCGCAACTCGCCATGCTCGACGAACAGGTGGAGCGCGCCGTGCAGGTAGAAGAGGCCTCTATCGTTGCCGAGTCGTTCCGTGAACACGACATAGGGTGCGTCCGGCGCTTCGGCGTCGGCACGAAATCCATCGCCCCAGATCGCGCCACCCTGCGCGCTCATGTTCACCCAGTAAGCGAGGAGGTCGTAGTTCGTCGTGAAAACGTTGTAGTAAGACTCAAGGAAAGCCTTCGCCGCCGCCTTCTTGCCGTCTGACAGGCTCCCAGTGTGGGGCAGGTGGGAGCTAGCGACGGCCGCCACCAACGTGCGCTTGACGATCTCGACGTCCATGAGAATCTCGGAGTCGCTTGAGTCCAAGAGTCCGTATGCCTGAGCGACCCAATTCGCGTCTTCGAGGAGGCGCATGACTCCCTCGAAGTTGTTCGTTCCAAGTCGCTGGAAGACTCCCTGCGCGCGCTCGCTCAGGCCCGCGGAGATGGCCGCGTCGTACAAGCTCCCGTACTTGAACACCAGATCGCAGGCGATACTGAACCCGTTCCCGAGCAGGATGTGCTTCCGTCCGGCCGGCAGCGCAGCCACCGCGTCTTGATAAGTGAGCACCTCAGTCGCGAACGTCATGCATCGCTCCCCCCGTCTGCGATGCTACATCGCCGACGACCTCAAGCCGCACGGGTGCCGCCGTGATCTATGCCGGCGTCGGCAGCGGTGGCCGCTTCAACTCCAAGCTGACGAAGAACAGCGGCTCGTCCTCGATCCGCGTGAACCCCCGGTCCAGGAGCGCGCGCTCCAGCTCGAGCCTGGGCATCTCGTCCCGGTAATACGCGGCGCCGAAGCAGCCGCTCCCGTACTGCTCGATGACGTGCTCGAGGAGCTCCACTGCCACCCTGAAGAAGTCGTGCCCGTCCTCGACCGAGAGCGACTCGACGTAGAGGAGGTCCGACCCGGCGGCGCCGGCGAAGTCCCGGAGCTGTCCGTCCTCGTCGAAGAGGACCCGGGTGGTCTCGAGCAGGTCCCCGCTGACGGAGTCGGCGAAGGGGATCGGGTCCTGCCCGGCATCCTGAACGGCCGAGTCGGCGAGGCGGCGTCCTCGACGCCGAGGCGCAGGGGCACAGCGGTCGGCCCCAGGACGACCGCGTAGTCCGCAGGGTCGAACGGCACGGCGTCAGGCATGGCGACCCCCAAGGACAGGCCCGGACCGCGAAAAACCTTGCCCAGGACCTTGCCCGAAAAACTCGAGGGGTCCCGCCTCATCGACGGAACCCCTCGGAAGAACTGGAGCGGGAAACCGGATTCGAACCGGCGACCCTCAGCTTGGGAAGCTGATGCTCTACCAACTGAGCTATTCCCGCGTCGCGGCCTCTGTTTCTGCCGCGAAGGGCGCGGGGAGTCAAGCCGATCCGCGGGACTCGCGGGCGCGGCGCGGCGCCCGCTGCGGCCTCCCGCCTCGGCTGGTAGAACGTCGGCGTGACCGACCTCGAGCGCCGCATCGCGGAGGGCGTCGCCGAGCTTCGCGCGCGCTTCGGCGAGAAGCTGCGCCGGACCCCCTCCCTCTCCGACCCGACGCCCCAGGGCGAGGGGCCGCCGAACCGCCATGGGATGCCGAGGGAGCCGCCCGGCCAGAACGTCTTCGAGAAGGAGAAGTGGCCCGTCCTCGATCTGGGCGAGGCGCCCGAGATCCCATCCCAGAAGTGGCGCCTCACCGTCGATGGGGCGGTCGAGACGCCACTCGCGCTCTCCTTCGAGGACCTCCTCGCCTTGCCGCAGGAGGACCTGGGGGCAGACTTCCACTGCGTCACGGGCTGGTCGATCCTCGACCTCGCGTTCCGCGGCGTGCGCCTCGAGACGGTCCTCGCCCTCGCGCGCCCCACGCCGGACGCGACCCACCTCATGACGCACGCGTCGGACGGCTACTCGACGAACCTTGCGCTCGAGGAGGCGCTCAAGCCTGACGTCCTCCTCGTCCACACGGTCGAGGGGCAGCCGCTCGCGCGCGCACACGGCGGGCCGGTGCGGATCGTCGTCCCGCAGCTCTACGCATGGAAGGGCGCGAAGTGGGTGAGCCGGCTCGAGCTCATGACCCACGACCGGCGCGGCTACTGGGAGATCCGCGGGTACTCGAACACCGCGCACCCGTGGCGCGACGACCGGATCTGGTAGCCGACGGGCGGCCTACTTCTTCGCGAACTTCCGGAAGAACGCGACGATCTCTCGCTCGGCGCCCTTCCAGTCGAGCTCCGGCGCCGGCTCGTCCACGTCCGAGTCGATCCAGATCCCGCCGCACGACTCGCAGGTGTCGTACACCTCGAGCTGCTTCTTGTCGCCGCCCTCGACCATGACGAGGTCGACGTTGCAGGCGGGGCACATCCCCGTGAGCTCGTCCGCGTTGATGAACCCGCCGATCGCCGAGAGCGCGGGCAGGTTCGCGTGGAGCAGCATCTTGTTCAGGTCCGCCACGTCGCTGATCCAGAGCCCTCCGCACTCGGCGCAGCGGTGAATCGCGCTGTCCTCGCGGGGGATCTCCGACAACTCGACGCTGCACCGCGGGCAATCCATGACGTGTGCGGTCCTCCTTCGGGACCGGTGAGACGACTCGTTCAGGAACGGGGGATCAAAGCGAGAGGCGGCTCGAGGTGAACGACGGGAATACTAGGCAGAACCGCCCGTCCCTTTCAACGGCCACGAGCGCGCGTCGCCCCGGCGACGGCCTCCCGGAGGGACGCGATCAGGCGTCGGAGCCGCTCCGCGTGGAGCTTCAGGGCGACCCGGTTCACGACCAGCCGGGCCGAGACGTCGAGGACCTCCTCCTCGATGACGAGGCCGTTGGCTTCCAGCGTCGCCCCGGTCTCCGTGATGTCGACGATCGCGTCCGCGAGACCGAGCGAGGGGGCGACCTCGATGGAGCCGTGCAGGGGGATGATCTCCGCGGGGACGCCCTTCCGGGCGAAGTGCCGGGCGGCGAGCGAGACATACTTCGTCGCGACCCTCGGCGCGACGCCCTTCGGCAGCGGCCGCGCACCGCGGGGCCGCGCCACGATCACGCGGCAGCGCCCGATGCGGAGGTCGAGCGGCTCGTACAGGTCGACCGGATCCTCGCGCAGGATGTCGAGCCCGACGATGCCGACCGCCGCAGCGCCGTGCTCGACGTAGCTCGCGACGTCGGCCGCGCGGATCGAGATGAAGCGGAGCCCCACCTCCGGCGCGTCGGCGGCGAGCTTGCGGGTCCCCTCGAGGAGCGCTTTCGGCGAGACGCCGAGCGCGCGCTCGAAGAGGAGCGAGGACTCCTCGAGGAGCCGCCCCTTCGGCACTGCCACCGTGATGATCTCTTTCGTCATCCGAAGTTCCGAAGCCGAAGGTCTCAGGCCTTCTCCCGCCGCACGCGCGCGCCGAGCGGCGCGAGCTTTTCCTCGATGCGCTCGTACCCGCGATCGAGATGGTAGACCCGCTGGATCTCCGTCGTCCCCTGCGCCGCGAGCCCGGCGAGCACGAGCGCTGCCGAGGCGCGCAGGTCGGAGGCCATCACCGGCGCACCGGAGAGCATCTCGACGCCCTTCACCACGGCGGTCTTCCCGTCCACCGCGATGTCCGCGCCGAGGCGCTGCAGCTCCTGGACGTGCATGAAGCGGTTCTCGAACACCGTCTCGGTGATCTTCGAGGAGCCCTGCGCGAGACAGAGGAGCACCATGAGCTGCGCCTGCATGTCGGTCGGGAAACCAGGGTGCGGCGCTGTCCGGACGTCCACCGGCCGGGGCCGGCCGTCGCCGACGACCCGCAGCCCGCCCTTCACCTCGGAGATCTCGGCGCCCACCGCGCGGAGCTTCTCGATGAGCGCCTCGAGGTGGGCGGCGATGCAGCCCCGCACCGTGACGTCGCCGCCGGGAAGCGCGCCGGCGACGAGGAACGTCCCCGCCTCGATCCGGTCGGGGATGACGAAGTGGTCGAGCGGCCGGAGCGAGCGCACGCCCTCGATCCGGATCTCGTCCGTCCCGGCGCCCTCGATGCGAGCCCCCATGCGCACGAGGGCGGCGGCGAGGTCCGCCACCTCCGGCTCGCGCGCGCAGTTCCGGAGCACCGAGCCGCCGTCGGCGAGGGCCGCCGCCATCATCACGTTCTCGGTGCCGGTCACGGTCTGGCCGTCGAACGTGAACGTCGCGCCGCGCAGCCGGCCCCCCGGCGCGACCGCCTCGACGTACCCGTGCTCGAGCCGGATGTCGGCGCCGAGCGCGGCGAGCCCCTTCAGGTGCTGATCGATCGGACGCGCCCCGATCGCGCAGCCGCCGGGGAGCGAGACGCGCGCCCTTCCCCAGCGCGCGACGAGCGGGCCGAGGACCACGACCGACGCGCGCATCGTCTTCACGAGCTCGTAGGTCGCCTCCGGCGTGACGGCGGGTGGAACCTGGATGGAGACGGCGCGCTCGCGGGCGCTCCGCTCCACGGCGCAGCCCATCGAGGCGAGGAGCCGGCCGAGCGTCCGCACGTCGGCGAGGTCAGGGACGTTGCGGACGACGTGGTCGCCCTCGGCGAGGAGCGACGCGGCGATGACCGGCAGCGCGGCGTTCTTCGCCCCCGAGACCTCCACGCTGCCCCGGAGCGGCACGCCGCCTTCGACGACGATCTTGTCCATTGGAAAACCGGCGGATTCTACGCCGGGTCGCGGTCCCCCGCCATCGCCGCGACCACGAGCCTGGGCAGGCCGGCGAGATCCCGACGCGCCTCGGCGCGCGCGAACCCGGCGGCCAGGCAGAGGCCCGGCAGCACGCCTTCGTGGCTCTCGTGCATCTCCATGACGAGGGCGCCGCCGGGCGCGAGGCGGGCAGGGGCGCCCTCCACGATCCGCCGGAGCACGGCGAGGCCGTCCTCCCCTCCGTCGAGCGCCATGCACGGCTCGCGCCGGACCTCGGGCGAGAGGCCGGCGAGCTCCTTCGTCGGGATGTACGGCGGATTCGAGGTGATGACGTCGAACCGCTCGGATCCGTGGACCGCCGACCACAGGTCGCCCGTGGCGAGCTCGACCACGGCTCCGAGCGCGGAGGCGTTCTCGCGCGCGAGCGCGAGGGCATCCTCCGACACGTCGGTCGCGAGCACCCGCGCCCCCTTCCGTCCGAGCGCGAGCGAGACGGCGACGCAGCCCGACCCGGTGCACAGGTCGAGCGCGCAGCCGCCCTCCGGGAGCGCGGCGAGCGCCGCCTCGACGAGGAGCTCGGTCTCGGGACGCGGGACGAGGACCCGCGTGTCCACGCGGAACGCGTGGCCGAAGAACTCCTTCCGCCCGAGGAGGTACGCGGTCGGCTCACCCTCCGCGCGGCGGCGGACGAGCTCGCGATAGCGGGCGAGGTCCGCGTCCCCGAGCGGCTTGTCGAAGTCGAGGTAGAGCCGGACCCGATCGCAGGAGAGCGCGTGCGCGAGGAGCAGCTCCGCGGTGAGGCGGGGCGCGTCGATCCCCCGCTTCGCGAAGAAGTCCTGCGTCCAGCCGATGAGCTTGAGCGGCGTCCACGTCTCGCTCATGACCGCTCACCCTGAGCGTAGGGCGCCCTCGTCGGCGTGCCGCCCGCGCGCGCCCGGAGTCGAAGGGTCACGCGCGCTTCTCGGCCTTCTTCTCCACGGGCTTCGAGGCCTCGCGCAGCGCCTCGGCGGAGAAGAACGTGCGGCAGGCGTCGATGACGTCCTGCAGGTCGCCGTCCATCACCGCGGGCAGGTTGTGGCGCGTGTAGTTGATGCGGTGATCCGTCAGCCGGTCCTGCGGGAAGTTGAAGGTGCGGATCTTCTCCGAGCGGTCGCCCGTTCCCACCTGGCTCTTCCGAGTCGCGTCGCGCGCGCTCCGCTGCCTCTCCTGCTCCATCTCGTAGAGCTTCGCGCGGAGCATCCTCCACGCCATGTTCCGGTTCTTGAGCTGGCTCTTCTCCTGCTGGCACTTCACGACGAGGCCGGTCGGCTTGTGGGTGAGCCGCACCGCCGAGTCGGTCGTGTTGACGCTCTGGCCGCCGGAGCCCGTCGAGCGGAACACGTCCATCTCGACATCGGCCGTGTTCACCTGGACGTCGATGTCCTCGGCCTCGGGCATCACCGCCACGGTCGCGGTCGAGGTGTGGATGCGGCCCTGCGCCTCGGTCGCAGGGACGCGCTGCACCCGGTGAACGCCCGACTCGTACTTGAGCCAGGAGTAGACCGCGTCGCCGGAGATGTTGACGGTCGCGTCCTTCACGCCTCCGAGGCTCCCGGCGGAGAGGTCGGCGACGTCGGCCTTCCATCCGTGGCGCTCGGCATAGCGCAGGTACAGCCGGAGCAGCTCCGCCGCGAAGAGCCCGGCCTCGTCGCCGCCCGCCCCGGCCCGGATCTCGAGGATCACGTCCTTCTCGTCGTTCGGGTCCTTCGGGACGAGGTAGAGCTTGAGCTGCTCCTCGGCGGGCTCGAGGCGCGGGCGGAGCTGGGCGAGCTCCTCCTTCGCCATCTCGCGCATCTCCGCGTCCGCGAGGAGTGCCTCGTTGTCCTCGACGTCCTGTGCGAGCTTCCGCCAGGCGCGGAGCGCGTTCACGGTCGGCTCGATGGAGGCGCGCTCCTTCGAGACCTTCTTGAAGCGCTCGCCGGACGACGCGACGGCGGGGTCGGAGAGCTGGTGGGTCAGCTCCTCGAACCGCTGCTCGATCGCGTCGAGCTTCCTCATGACCTCCTGGGACAGCATGCGAGGGAGTGTCTAGCCGTTCCCCGGGGGGTCGGCAAGCAGGGGCCGGGCGGACGTCGAAAGCTCCTCACCCGCCGCGGGATCGGCGCGAGCCGCATCGCCAGCCGCTGAAACATCGACTCATCGCCCCCGATGGGCGACGGCCTGGCATGATGTGGCGGTGGACGGGCGCCTCGTGATCAGGATCGCCCGCGTCGCGGAGCCGGGCGTCGCGGTCGAGGGGCGTCCCGGCGACTGGGACGTGGACGCCGACGGCCGGCTCGTGGTCCCGGGTGGGATCGACGCCCACGCGCACCTCGCGGTGGGCGCGCTGCTCCGGCTCGCCGGCCTGCCCGGCCGGCCGCCGCCCACGATCGCCGACCTGCGCGCCGACGTGCGCCAGCCGTACGAGGGGCGGATGTCGGCGGAGCGGGTGGAGCCGCTCGTGCGGGCCGCCGCGCTCGCCGCGCTCCGGGCCGGCGTCACCTGCGTCCTCGACCTCGTGCGGGGCGCTCCCGGCGCGGCGGGGGCGATCCTCGAGGCGGAGGCGCGCGCGCTGCAGTCGGTCGGGATCAGGGCGGTCGTCGGGTACGGCGCGCGCGGGGCCCGCGGGGCCCTTCGCGGCGGCGCCGACGAGGTGGACGCCTCCGCCGCGTTCGCGGAGCGCCACGCGGCGCACCGCCTCCTGCGCGGCGCGGTGGGTCTCGCGGGCCTCGCGGACGCGTCCGACGAGCTCCTCGCGGTGGCCGCTGCGCCGGCGCGGCGCCACGGGCTCATCGCCTGCGTCGGCGAGGACGAGAGCGATCTCGCCCACGCCTTCGAGCGCTGGGGCCAGCGGCCGGTGGACGTGCTCGCGACGCGCGGCCTCCTCTCGTCGCGTGCCGTGGTCGCGCACGCCGGCACCGCGGTGCACGCCGAGGGCGTCGCGCTCGCGGAGGCGGGCGCGTTCCTCGCCTCGACGCCGCGCGCGGCGATGTTCTTCGGCGCGCCGGTGCCCCCGCTCCTCCCGTTCGTCGCGCTCGGCGTGCCGGTGCTCCTGGGCACGGACGGTCTCTTCCCGGACGTCGCGGGCGAGGCGCTCGCCGCGGCGGCGATGCACCGCTTCGCGGAGCGGAGCGCTGGCGCGGCGGCCGGGCTCGTCGGGCGCGTCGCCTGGCCGGCGGCGGCGCGGCTCGTCTCCGACCTCTTCGGCGAGCGACTCGGCGTCCTCGAGCCGGGAACGCTCGCGGATCTGGTCGTGCTCGACTGGCGGCCGCCGGTGCCGCTGCCGGACGTGCCGGAGGGAGATCTCGCCATGCTCTGGGCGGGCGCTCCGGCCGCGTGGGTCGTGGTGGACGGCGAGGTGCGGCTGCGCGAGGGGCGGCTCCTCGGCGGGGACGAGGGGGCGATCGCGGCGGCCGCTCGCGACGCTGCCGCGGCGCTGCGCTAGATTCGGCCCGATGCGCCGCGTCGCCTGGGTCATCCTTCCGCTCGCGCTCGCCGCGGCGTGCGAGCAGAAGCCGCAGCCGCCCCCGCGAGCGCCGGCGCGGCCGCCGCCGGCCCCCGCGTTCACGGTGCGCGATCTCGCGCTCGCGACCGCGCTCGATGCGCGGCTCGTCGGCCTGTCGCTCGCGGCCGAAGACGTCGTCGCGATCGAGCGGCACGCGAAGCGCGGAGCGGCGCGCGACGAGCGGGCGAGGCGGCGGCTCCCGGCGCTCGCCGTCGCGAAGGCGGAGGTGCAGGACGCCGCCGCGGCGGTCTCGAACCCGGCCGACCGGGCGATCGCATCGCGCGTCGCCGCGCTCGCCGGCCGCTACGCGGACGGCCTCGCCGCCGCGGTCGCCTCGGCGGTCCCGGCCCCGGTGGAGATCCTCCGGCTGCAAGGAGAGCTCGGCGGGGCGATCGAGCTGTACCGGCGGTCGCGCGCCGCCTGGCTGCTCGAGGAGCCGGAGCCGGCCGGGCCTGAGCGCGAGTTCGCGGACGCGCGCCGCGAGCTCGAGCGCGCCGAGAGCCGGCTGCCGCCGGCGCGTGAACGCGCCGCTCGTCGCGGGGCCGACGAGGATCCTTCCGCCGCCCGGACGAGCGGCCGCAGGGCGGCAGGGCGCGCGAAGGCTGCCGCCGATGCGCTGCCGCCGACGCTCCGCGGGCCCGCAGTGCGGTACGCCGCGGCGCAGGAGCGGGCGCTCGCGGGCGTGAACGAGCTCGCCGCCGCGCACGATGACGCGGAGTCGGCGCGCGCGGGGCGCGCGTACCTCGCCGCCAAGGCGGAGGCGCTCGGAGCGCTCGCCGACTACTTCGCTGCGCTCGCGGCGCGCTGACGGGCGGCGCCGCCGCGGCCGAGCAGCTCGGAGAGCGCCTTCAGCGAACCGGCGTCGGCCCGCGCGCTCGCGACGAGCACGCGGAGCACGTTGAGCGCCGCGCACGAGAGATCGACGAGGAGCTCGAGGCGCCGCGCCTTGAAGCGTGCGGCGGCCTTCACCGCGGGATCGACGTCCACGAGCGCGGCACGCGCGTCGTGCAGCGCGCGTTCGAACGCCGCGAGCGCCCCCTCGACCGCGCGCTTCTCCCGCTCGCGGAGGACGCGCGCGACGAGCCGCCACACGTTCGTCTCGGGCTCGTAGTGCTCCTTGCGGTCGCCGGGGACGTCGACCGGCGTCACGACGCCCCACCTGCGCAGCTCGGCGAGGCTCATCGAGAGGAGCCCGGTGGAGATCTCGAGGCGCGCGCACAGCTCGGGAGCCGCGAGGGGCCGGTCGGAGAGGAAGAGGACCGCCCAGACGCGCCCGAGCTGGCGGCGGAAGCCCCACAGCTCCATGAGCGCGCCGACGGCGTCGGCAGCGGCGAGGTCCGCGCGCTGGAGCGCGTGTGGGGCCTGGGCTCGGTCGGGGCGGGGCGCTGCGGCGGGCATCGGGGTCCTAGGAGAGCGCGAGGTCCGCGAGCGCGCAGAGCGCGAACGCGACCGAGGCGAAGGCGTTGTAGTTGAAGAAGGCGACGTTGATGCGCTCGGGCTTGAGCTCGCCTCCGGGAGAGACGTGCCGGTGCTCGGCGGCGAGCACCGCGGCGAGGATCGCCGTCCCGGCGAGCCAGCCCGCGCCGCGCCCGCCGAGCGCGCCCGCCGTGGCCACGGCGACGGCAGCGAGGACGTGGAGGGCGCGCGCCCAGACGAGCGCGCCGCGCACGCCGAAGCGAGCAGGGATCGAGCGCAGGCCCGCGCCGCGGTCGTACTCCATGTCCTGCAGGGCGTAGAAGACGTCGAACCCGGCGATCCACGCGCCGACGCCGAGCCCGAGCACGACGGAGGCGACCCCGGCCGTGCCGGTGAGCGCGATGGCGACCCCGATGGGCGCGAGCGCCTGCGCGACGCCGAGCCAGAGGTGGCAGCTCCAGGTGAACCGCTTTGCGTAGGAGTAGCCGAGGAGGACGCCGAGGACCGGCAGCGACAGCCAGGCGCACGGCTCGGAGATGAGCGCCGCCGTGGCGACGAACAGCGCGGCGCTCCCCGCGAGGAGGGTCCAGGCGGCCCGCGGGGAAACCTCGCCGGTGACGAGCTCGCGCCCCGTCGTGCGCGGGTTCTTCGCGTCGTACCAGCGGTCGGCGACCCGGTTCATCGCCATGGCCGCGGTCCGCGCGGCGACGACGGCGACCGCGACGAGGACGAGCCGCCACGCGTCGAGCGACGCGCGCGGGGCGACGAGCACCACCGCGCTCGCCGCGAACGGAAGGGCGAAGAGCGAGTGGGACAGCTTCACCATCCGCGCGAGGGCCACGAGCCCGTTCGCCCTGAGCGCAGGGCCGGCTTCGCCGGCCCCGAGTCGAAGGGTCATGCCGTCTCCGGGAGATGTTGCCTCGCCACCCACGCGAACGGTCGCTCCTCCGCGCCGAACGTCACGAGGAACTCGAACGGGTCCTCGACGTGCGCCCCACCGGTCGGCGCGGCGACGACCCCCGGCGCGAGCCCGGGCACGAGCGCGCCCACGTGCCGGGCGCCGACCGCGGGGCCGTTCCAGAGCCACGGGATGATGCGCGAGGCGGGGATCGCCGGGAAGGCGCGCCGCAGCGCGGCGGCGTCGGAGAGCGGCGAGAGCGACGGGCAGGAGGCGAGCGAGTCGGTGCCGATGGCGAGGGGGAGCCCCGCCGCGAGGAGCGCGTCGAGTGGCGGAAGGCGCCGCCCGATGAAGAGGTTCGAGCGCGGGCAGAGGACGACCGTCACCCCCGCGGCGCGGAGGAGCGCGACATCCTCCGCGTCCACGTCCACGCAGTGGACGGCGAGGTGGTGCGGCGCGAGGTGCGGCGCGACCACCGCGACCGCGGACCTTCCCCTCGGTACGAGGTCGCGTGCCTGTCCGCCCATGCGCGCGACGAGGTGCCCGAACCCGCCGGTGCCGCTCGCGACGAGCGCGCGCTCCGCCGGATCCTCCGCGAGGTGGAGCGAGCCCGGCCCTGCGCGCAGCAACTCGACGAGGGCAGGGTGGTGCGTCGAGTAGATCGCGTGCGGGCTGCGGACCACCTGCAGCCCCGGCGCGGGGGGCGGGGCGGCGGCGCGCGTCGCCTCCGCGGCCGCGAGCGAATCGGCCATCCGGCGCGGGGTGATGCCGAACACCTCGTGGAAGACCGTCCCGGCGAGCCCGGCCGCGCCGAGCGGCCCCAGCGAGGCGAGCGTGTTCGAGACGTCGCCCACCGCCGCGACCCCGAAGCGGAGGAGGTCCTCCGCCGCCATCGTCATCGCCTGCCCGGGATCGCGCCCGCGCATGCGCGCCCGCGCCGAGACGAAGAGCTCGATCCAGGCGGGGAGCCCCTCGCCCCCCACGACGGAGCCCTTCATGTGCGACAGCTCGAGGTGAAGGTGGGCGTTCACGAGCGCCGGGAGGAGCACCGCCTCGAGCCGCTCGCCCCTGCCGTGGCGCGCCTCGATCTCGGCGCGCGGGCCGACCGCGACGATGCGATCGCCGTCGAGCGCGACCGCGCCGTCCGCAATGGCACCCCCACCGCGCCCGGCGAGCACCCACGGCGCGCTGACGACCCGCACGCTCATGGTGACGGGGCTCCGAGCCGCTCGTACCTCATGTTGCGCCGCGCGGGCCGGAACCCGGCGTCGCGGATGTGCCGCTCCACCTCCTCCGCGTCCATCCGGAAGGTGGTGCCCGCCGCCGAGACGACGTTCTCCTCCATCATCACCTGGCCGAAGTCGTTGCAGCCCATGTGGAGCGCCGCCTGCGCGACGCCGCCGCCCATGGTGACCCACGACGACTGGAGGTTCGGCACGTTGTCGAGGAAGAGCCGCGCGAGCGCGTTCGTGCGCAGGTAGGCGTGGGCGCTGCCGTCGCCCGGCGCGAGGCGCGTGTTCGCAGGCTGGAATGGCCAGCAGATGAAGGCGGTGAAGCCGCGGGTGTCGTCCTGCAGGTCACGCAGCCGCCGGAGGTGCGCCACCCGGTGCGCCGCCTCCTCGCCCACCCCGAACATCAGCGTGGCGGTGGACCGGAGCCCCTTCTCGTGCGCGGCGCGCATCACCGTGAGCCACTCGTCCGTAGAGCACTTGAGCGGCGCGATCCGGCGCCGCACCTCGTCGTCGAGCACCTCCGCCCCGCCGCCGGGGATGGAGTCGAGCCCCGCCGCGACGAGGCGGTCGACTGTCTCGCCGAGGCCGAGCTCGCTCGTTCGCGCCACGTGCCAGATCTCCTCCGGCGAGAGCGCGTGGAGGTTGATCGTCGGCCAGCCCTTCTTCATCCAGCCGAAGAGGTCCTCGTACCACTCGATGCCGAGGTCGGGATGGAGCCCGCCCTGCATGAGGATCTCGATCCCGCCGAGCCGCACCGTCTCGTCGAGCTTCGCGGCGAGCTCGTCGCGCGAGAGCACGTAGGCCTCGGGGTGGCCGCGGGGCCGGTAGAACGCGCAGAAGTGGCACGCGGTGGTGCACACGTTCGTGTAGTTCACGTTGCGCGAGACGATGTAGGTGACGACGCCGTCGCCGTGCAGCGCCCGCCGGCGAAGGTCCGCCGCGAGGCCGAGCTCGAGGAGCGGCGCCTGCTCGTCGAGGAGCTCCGCCTCGTCCGGGTCGAGCCGCTCGCCGTCGGCGCCCTTCTGGAGCGCGGTGTCGAGCGACACCGGGCGGCGGACCCGGCGCGAGCGCACCACGTCGTCGACGAAGCGGAGCTGCATCGGCGGGAGGAAGCCCTTGGCGGCCGCCTTCGCGAGGAACGCCTCGAGCCCCTGCAGCTCGTACGGACCGAGGCCGTAGCGGATGCGCTGGGTCAGGTAGCGCCGGTACCGCTCCGCGTCCCCGCCGTGCTCGGCCGCGAACCGCCGGGCGAGCTCGGTGCGGGTGCCGAGGCCGTGCTGCGCCGTGCGCGAGAGCTCCTGCACGTCCTCCGGCGACACGCGCCCCGGCCGCGCGGCCCAGAGCGCGAAGATCATCGGCAGCCCGGTGAGCCGGTTCCACTCGCGCCCGAGGTCGATGACGTGGTTCGCGCGCACGCCGAAGCCGCGGTCGCCGATGACGAGCGCGCCCTTCGTGCCCTTCGCGCGGGCGAGCCCCTCCGCGGCGGGGAGGAGCGTGTACCTGGGGCGGACGCCCATCTCGTCGAGGACGAGCTTCGTGAGCACGTGCGAGGTCCGGGAGGCGGTGTCGAGGAAGACCTCGTCCCAGATGGCCGGCGACTGCTCGCCGGCGAGCACGACCGTCTGGACGGGGCCGTCCGCGCCGATGGCGATGCCGGGCACGATCTCGTACTCGCCCCCAGCGAGCCCGGCGACCGAGACGAGCGCCATGTCGACCTCGCCCGCCTCGAGCATCGCGGCGCAGCGCGACGGCTCGGCGAGGACGAGCTCGATGCGCTCGGACTTCTCCAGCCCGGCCGTGAGCGGCCAGGCGTTCAGGAACGAGACGGCGGCGGCGCGGAGCTTAGGCATGGGCGGGGAGGGGGCGCTCGTGCACCTTCACGACATTGTAGAAGCTGTCGCGTTCCACCGGGACGCGGCCCGCCGCGCGGATGAGCTCGTGCAGGGTCCGCTCGCTCAGCGACTGCGGCACCGTCGAGCCGGCCATGTGGTAGATGCGCTCCTCGAGCACGGTCCCGTCGAGATCGTCCACGCCGAACGCGAGCGACGTCTGCGCGAGCCGCGCGCCGAGCGCGACCCAGTACGCCTTCACGTGCTCGAAGTTGTCGAGGTACAGGCGCGAGACGGCGAGCGTCCTCAGCGCGTCGTAGCCGGTCGGCTTCGGGAAGGCCTTCCCGATCATGTTGTGCTCGGGGTGGAACGCGAGCGGGATGAACACCTGGAACCCGCCCGTCTCGTCCTGCAGCTCGCGCAGGCGCCGCATGTGATCGACGCGCTCGTCGAGCCGCTCGATGTGCCCGTAGAGCATGGTGGCGTTGGTCTTGATGCCGAGGCAGTGGGCGGTGCGGTGGATCTCGAGCCACTCGTCCGCGGTCGCCTTGTCGTCGCAGATCTTCCGGCGGACCCGCGGCGCGAAGATCTCGGCGCCGCCGCCCGGCATCGTGTCCATGCCCGCGTCGCGCAGCTCCCCGAGCACCTCGCCGTAGCTCTTCCCGAACTTCCTCGCCCAGTAGTGGATCTCGATGGCGGTGAAGGCCTTGATGGTGAGCTCCGGCCAGGCGGCGCGGACGCGGCGGAGGAGGCCGGTGTAGTAGTCCCACGGCAGCGTCGGGTGGAGCCCCGCCACCATGTGGACCTCGGTGATGCCGAGCGCGCGCCGGGAGAGGACCTTCTCGACCGCCTCGTCGAGGCCCATCGTGTAGCCGTCGGAGGCCTCCCGGTCGTCCGGGCGCGCGAACGAGCAGAACTTGCAGGTCGCGACGCAGACGTTGGTCGGGTTCAGGTGGACGTTGCGGTTGTAGAAGGCGAGATCGCCGTGGCGCGCCTCGCGCACGTGGTTCGCGAGCGCGCCCAGGGCGGCGAGGTCGTCCGTCTCGAACAGCCGCACCGCCTCCTCGTCCGTGATCCGCCCGCCGGACAGCACGGTGTCCCGGATCTTCCCGAGGCCGTCGCGCTCGAGGGCGCGGCTCGCGAGGGCGGAGATCATGGCTCCTCCGAGGGCTCCGCCGCGCCGGGCGGCATCCCGTCCCAGCGCTTCATCAGCTCGTTCGGCAGGCCGAGCCGATCGAGCACCCGCGCCACCACCGTGTCGACGAGCTCGTCGATCGTCCTCGGCCCCGAGTAGAAGGAGGGCGACGCCGGCATGACGAACGCGCCCGCCTCGATCACCTGTGTCATCGCCCGGGCGTGGACGAGCGAGATGGGCGTCTCGCGCAGGACGAGCACGAGGCGCCGGCGCTCCTTCAGCATGACGTCCGCCGCCCGCCCGACGAGGTCCACCGAGATCCCGTACGCGATGCGGGCGAGGGCCCCCGCCGAGCACGGGATCACCACCATGCCGTCGTACAGCGACGAGCCGGACGCGAACGGGGCGGTGAAGTCCTGGTTCTTCCAGGTGGTGAACGGGTAGCGGGGCTCCGCGCCGATCTCCTGCTTCCAGACCTGCTTGCCGGTCTGGGTGAAGACGAGGTCGGCGGCGACGCCGTGCTTCTCGCCGTTCGCGGCGAGGAAGTCGAGGAGCCGCTTCGCGTAGGGCGCTCCCGACGCGCCGGAGACGGCGACGACGAGCTTCATGGCGCCACCCGTGTCGCCCTCACGCGCGCACCGCCGTGACGAGGCCGCACACGCCGGGGAAGAGGCTCTCGCCGCGCACGTCGCGGAACCCCGCCCGGCGTGCCGCCTCCTCGAACTCGGGCCGGGAGGCGAACCGCTCCATCGAGGCGACGAGGTAGCGGTACGCCTCCGGGTCGGGCGAGAGGATCCGGCCGAGGACGGGGAGGGCGAGCCGGTTGTACGCGCCGTGGACGAGGCGCGAGCCGGTGGACTCGGAGCGGAAGAACTCGAGCACCCCGAGGCGCCCGCCGGGGCGGAGCACCCGCGCGAGCTCCGCGAGCCCCACCTCGTAGGACTCGAGGTTCCGCATCCCGAAGGTGACGGTGGCGAGGTCGAACACCCGCGGGCGGAAGGGGAGCGCGAGCGCGTCGGCCTGGCTCGCCGGCAGCGCGGTCTTCGCGACGCCGCGCGCGAGCATCCGGAAGGAGAAGTCCGCGGCGACGACGCGCAGGCCCGGCGCGCGGCGGCGGGCGAGGTCGGCGACGTCCATCGTCCCGGCGCAGAGGTCGAGGAGCGTCTCGCCCGCGCGAGGCGCGAGGACGCGCAGGAGCTTCCGGCGCCAGGCCTGGTCCACGCGCAGGGTCATCACGCGGTTGAGCAGGTCGTAGGACGGCGCGATCCGGTCGAACATCGCGCGGACGGCGCCCGCGCGCGGGCCGTGTTCGCCGGGGAGCGGGATGTGGCTCACGCGGCCCCCTTCTTCGGGCTCCACGCGGCGGCGGGCGGCGGCGCGATCGCGTAGCGGCGCGGCGGCGGCGCGCCGGGCACGAGCCGCTCGTAGAGCGCGTCCATCCGCGCGAGCAGCTCCGGCGGGTGGACGCACGGCTCCGGCCACTCCCGCCCGCCCTCCTCCGCCCACTTGCGGGTCGCGTCCACGCCGATCTTCCCGCCGAGGCCGAGGTGGGGCGCGGCGTGGTCGAGGATGTCCACCGGTCCGTCGACGATGACGACGTCCCGCTTCGCGTCCACGTTCGCGAGGGCGCGCCAGGCGGCCTGCGAGAAGTCCTGCACGTCCACGTCCTCGTCGAACACGACCAGCGTCTTCGTCGCGGACATCTGCCCGGATCCCCACAGCCCGTGCATGAGCTTCTTCGCGTGGCCGGGGAACTCCTTGCGCATCGAGACGAGGCAGAGGTTGTGGAACGCGCCCTCGGCGGGGAAGGCCATGTCCACGATCTCGGGGAAGACGAGCTGGAGCATCGGCAGGAACAGGCGCGCCGTGGCGGTGCCCATCCACAGGTCCTCGACCGGCGGTGGCCCGACCACCGTCGCCGGGTAGATCGCGTCCTTCCGGTGCGTCACCGCCACGACGTCGAGCGCGGGGTAGTCGTCCGCGAGGGAGTAGAAGCCGGTGTGATCGCCGAAGGGCCCTTCGCGCACGAGCGGCGCCGCGGTGTCGACGAAACCCTCGATGACGAGGTCCGCGTCGGCGGGGACTTCGAGGTCGGTCGCGACGCCCTTCACCATCCGGACCGCCTCGCCGCGCAGGAACCCGGCGAAGAGGTACTCGTCGACATTGGGCGGGAGCGGGGCCGAGGCGCAGTAACCGAGGGCCGGATCGCCGCCGAGCGCGATGGCTACGGGCATGCGCTCGCCGCGCCGGCGGTACTCGCGGAAGTGGGCGTTCGCGGTCTTGTGGAGCTGCCAGTGCATCGCGAGGCGGCGCGGACCGAGCACCTGGAGCCGGTACATCCCCACGTTGCGGATCCCGGTCTCGGGATCGCGGGTGATGACCTGCGGCAGGGTGATGAACGGGCCGCCGTCGTGCGGCCAGGTGGTGAGCACCGGCAGCTTCCCGAGATCGGGGGCGCGGTCGACGACCTCCTGCGACGCGCCCGAGGAGACGTGCTTAGGCGCCATCGCGGCGAGCTTTCCGAGCTTCGGGAGCATCTTCAGCTTCTCCCAGAACGACTGGGGCGGCGCCATCCTGAGGAGCGCGCGCAGCTCGCGCGCATGGTCCTCGAAGTCCTCGCAGGAGAGCGCCCAGCTCGTGCGTCGCCGGGTGCCGAAGAGGTTCATCGCGACCGGGAAGGATCCCGA
>WNGF01006050.1_pt1 | contig 18748 bp, 18 predicted proteins | sample 5400641 | NCBI WGS metagenome assembly WNGF01 (sample SAMN13153371, study PRJNA577476) | soil metagenome | isolation source: 80 cm soil or saprolite under grassland replicate 2 | place: USA:California | collected 2016-06-15
TCACGCCTGACCCGCCCCTGTGCGGACAGGCCACCACCGTCGGGATACCTCATACCCCCGGCCTACAAAGCCCATCGACCAATGTCACGGAGACACGCCGACTAGACATCGATCAACCCAGCGTTTCAAGATCTGTAGCTGCCGGTAGCGGGTCGGTGCCCACCCGCTGGCGCGGGTGTGCCGCCACGCGGCCAGGACCAGGTTGTCCACGGTGGACAGTGAGTCGAGCAGGGCCGGGGTTTGGAAGCTGCGGCCGATGCCGAGCCGGGCCCGGCGTGCCGGGCCGGTGCGGGTGATGTCGCGGCGGTCGAAGCGGATCTGTCCGCGGCTGGGCCGCAGGGTGCCGGCGAGCAGGTGGAGCAGGGTGGTCTTGCCGGCGCCGTTGGGCCCGATGAGCGCGTGTCGGGTACCGGGAGTCAGGTGCAGGTCGACGCTGTCGACGGCGGCTAGCCGCCGGTAGGTGTAGTGCAGCCCGGTCGCCGACAGCAGCTCGGGGGCTACCAGCAGCCCGGTCACGATCGCACCCCCAGGCGCGCAATCCACTGGTGGAGGCGGTCGATGAGGCCGGCCAGGCCGCTGGGTAGGAGGTAGACCGTGGCGATGAGCATGGTGCCGACAAGGAGTGGGGCGTGGCCGGGCCACGGGCCGGCTAGCCAGTCGCGGGTGGCTACGATCAGCGCCGCGCCGACGAACGCGCCGCCGATCGAGGATGCGCCGCCGATGATGACCGCCAGCAATACCAACGCGGCGACCTCGAACCCGACGTCCGCGGGTGAGATGTAGCGCTGTACACCGACCAGCAGGGCACCGCCGACACCGGCGATGGCCCCGCCGGCGGTGTAGGCGGCCAGCAGGTAGACCGCGACCGGGTGGCCGCAGGCCCGCATCCGGGCCTCGTGGTCGCGGACCCCGGTCAGCAGCAGCCCGGCCGGTAAGCGCAGCACCGCGACCGTCACCGCGACGACGAGGGCGGTAACGGCCAGGACGTACCAGTAGACGTGCCGGTCGTCGGTCAGCGCCGGCATTGTCCACACCGGCCGGACCGCGGGAATGCCGGCCAAGCCATCGGTGCCGCCGGTGAGGCTGGTCCACCGGCTCGCGACGGCGGCGGTGAGTTCGCCGACGGCGAGGGTGACCATCAGGAATGCGGTGCCGCGAGTGCGCACCACGGCCAGACCCGTAACCGCTGCGAACAGCCCGCCAGCGATACATGCGGCGGTGAGCTGGACCACGCCGACGGTGACGCCGGATCGGGCCAGCAGCGCGGTGGTGTAGGCGCCGACCGCGAACGGGGCGACCTGGCCGAGGCTGGGTAGCCCGGCCCAGCCGGTCACCACGGCGACGCTGACCGCGAGCAGCCCCAGGGCCAGGATGCGGGCCAGGGTGATCACGGTGTAGGCGTTGGCCAGGGCTGCGACACCCGCCGCGAGCAGGCCCAGCACCGCGTACCCGGCCGTGGCTCGCGCCGAGGTCAGCTCGGTGACTACCACCTCGGCGACGGTGACGGGCAGCTGGCCGTTGCGCCGGGGCGGTCCGGTCCCGGCTTCGCCCGTGGGGCCGGTCACCGCAGCCACGGCCTGGGTCACGCAACCGCTGTCGCTGTCGGCTGGTCTGGTTGTCGCGTCGCCGCCGCTCATGCCGGGCTCCCCGCGGGACTTGGTGGGCGGACGACCAGGACCGCGGCCATCGCGGCGAAGAGCAGGAACGGTGCCCAGTTCGCGACGAGGGTGACCCCGAGGGTGTGGATCAGCCCGACGGCGAGGGCGGCGACCAGCGCGCCGGGGATGCGGCCGAGGCCACCGAGCACGACGACCACCAGCGACAGCAGCAGCACCGTGTTGGCGGTGCCCGGGCCGGGGCCGAGGATGGGTGCACCGAGCACGCCCGCGAGCCCGGCGAGCCCGCCGGCGGCGGCGAGCATCCCTGCCTGCACGGTGCGCGGGTTGATGCCGAGGCAGGCGAGCATCTGCGGGTCGTCGACGGCTGCCCGGACCCGCGCCCCCACCTGGGTACGCGCGGCGATCAGCCAGCCGAGACCGGCCAGCAGGATCGCGACGGTGATGAAGCCCAGCCGATAGGCCGGGTAGCGGTGCCCGTCGATCGTCACGCTGACGCCCAACCCGCTGGGGATGGTCACGGGCAGTTCGTCGGGGCCGAACAGCGTAGCGAGCAGATCCGTGGCTACCAGGGCGGCGCCGAAGGTGAGCAACGCCTGCGCCAGGTGGCCGCGCCTGGCCAGCGGGGCCACCGCGGCGGCCAGCACTCCGCCACCCGCGGCTCCCACAATGGCGCCCACTCCGACCGCTAGGGCGAGGCCGGTCCAGGTGCCGTTACCCAGGGCGGCGGCGGTGTAGGCGCCGAGGGCGTACAGGCTGCCGTGGGCGAGGTTGAGCACCCCGCCGACGCTGAACGCCACGGTCAGACCGGCCGCCACGGTGAACAGCAGCAACCCGTATGCCACCCCGTCCACCGTCGGGATCAGGTAGGCGTCGACCACACCCACGACAGCTCCTTCCTTCCCTGCTTCTGGTTAGCTGCCGAGGGTGGCCAGGTCCTGGACCACCACATTGGACAGTGCGGGACCGTCGCGGCGGACCTGCCGCAGGTACCACTTCTGCACCGGCGCGTGGGTGGTGCGGTTGAACTGCCAGGCCCCGCGAGGGCTGTCGATCTGCCCGAGCCGCCCAATGGAGTCATTGATCTTCTGCGGCGTGGCTTCGCCATCGATGGCGGCGATCGCCCTGTCCAACACCGCGGCGGCGTCGTAGCTGGCCATCGCGAACGTGGTCGGCGACCGGTCGTGGCGGGCCTTCCACGCGGCGACGAAGGTGCGGTTGGCGGCGTTGTCCAAATCGGGGCTGTAGTTGAGCACGTTCCAGATGCCCTCGGCCGCGGCGCCCTGGGCTTGCAGGATGCTGCCCTCGGTCAGGAACGCCCCATACAACGGCAGGTCCCGGATGTCGGACTGGCGGTACTGGGTGACGAAGTCGACCGCGTTCTTGCCGGCGTAGAAGCAGTAGACCGCCTTGGCATCGGAGTTGCGGATCTGCGTGAAGTAGGGCAGGAAGTTGGTCGTGGCCGGGAACGGCGTCCAGGTGGTCTTGCCGTCCGGGTTGGCCAGCTTGCCGCCGAGCTTGGTGAAGGTGTCGGTGAAGCCGCGTAGCTCGTCGTGCCCGCCCTGGTAGTCCGGGCCGATTGCCCACACCGGCCCGTTGACGTTGTTCTTGATGTAGGAGGCGATAGCCGCGCCGGGCTCGTCGGAGATGAAGCTGGTGTGCCACAGCCAGGTCGGGTCTTTGACGTCGGGCCGGCCGTTGGCGCCCACCAGCGGAATCTTGTTGTCGATGGTGAGGGCGGAGACTGCCTGGTATGAGCCGCCGGCCACGATCCCCGCCAGGGCTGCCACCCGGTCCTGCTTGACCAGGCGGGTCGCGGCGGGCAGGGCGGTGGCCGGGCCGTCGCCTTCGTCGGCGACGGCGAGGCTGACCGTCCGGCCGCCGAACCTGCCGCCGTGGGTGTCCAGGTAGAGCTGGAACCCGTCACGCATGTCGGTGCCAACCGCCTGGTAGGTGCCCGACAACGACGCCAGGAAGCCGATCGTCACCCGGCCGGGATCCGCGCCGCTGCGTCCGCCGCCGCAGCCGCCGGCGGTGACGACGACAAGCGGTACGGCCAGCGCGGCGACGAGCCGCCATGGGCGTCGACGGTGCGGTGACATGGTGTCTCCAAGGGGTGTGTAGGGGCTAGCGAGGGTTCGGGCCAGTGGTGATGGCCCGTGCCGCGCGGACACGGGCCGCGGCGGCGCGACGTACCGCGAGGGCGTGCTCCACCAAGGCCACGAGGGCCAACTTGGCGCCGGGCCGATGCCGGGCGTCGCAGGACAGGATCGGCACGTGCGCGTCGACGGCCAGGGCCTCGCGGATCGCCGCGACCGCGAAGGTGGGGGCGCCGTCGAACTGGTTGACCACCACGGCGTACGGGATGTGGTGGCGCTCGAAGTAGTCCACGGGTGCGAAGCAGTCGGTGAACCGGCGCACGTCGACGAGCACCACCGCGCCGATCGCGCCGCGGCACAGCTGGTCCCACATGAACCAGAACCGATGCTGGCCCGGGGTGCCGAACAGGTACAGCACCAGTTGCGAGTCGATGGTGATCCGGCCGAAGTCCATCGCCACCGTGGTCGAGGTCTTGGCCGGCACCATCGTGGTGTCGTCGAGGCGGCGGCTGGCGCCGGTCATCACCACCTCGGTGGTCACCGGGTCGATCTCCGACACCGCCCCCACCAGGGTGGTCTTGCCGACGCCGAACCCGCCGGCGATCACGATCTTTGCCGCGGCCGGCGGCGCCGGTCGGGGTATGGCGGGCGACCCGGCCGTCGAGACCGCGTGGGATGCCTGGCCTACCACGTCTGCTGCCCTGCGCCGGGACGGGTGAACAGGTCGCCGCGAGTGGCTGGGGTCAGCAGCGGACCGACCTTGTTGATCAGCTCGGTCATCTCGTAGGACACCGTGCCGATGTCGCACTGTCGGGAGGCCAGCACCAACAGGCTCGCGCCGCTGGAGACGGCCATGGAGAACATGAACCCGCCGTCCAGCTCGGTCAGGTTGGACACCACGCTGCCGGCCTCCAGCAGCCGGGCCGCCCCCGCCAGCAGGCTGACCAGGCCGGCGGCGACCGCGGCGAGTTGGTCGGCGCGGTCTTTGGTCAACGTGCGGGTAGCGGCCACCACCAGGCCGTCGCTAGAGACCGCTACCGCGTGCGTGACGTGTGGCACCCGGCCGGCGAAGTCGTCCAGCAGCCAGCCCAGCTCGGTGTCGGGGGACATCAGGAACGCTCCATGTCGTAGCCAGCGGAGAAGGCTGAAACGGTGGCCTGTTGCTGTGCGCGGCTGGTGGACACGCCGCGGGCGTAGGCGGCCATCACCGCCGACACCTGGGCCGGGTCGCGTCGCGGCTGCGGCCGGGCCGCAGCGGTGTCGATGCCGCCAGGGACCAGTTGGGCCTGCGGCACTCGCTGGGGCAACCCGCGATCGGTCGTGCCGCTCACGGCCGGGGCGGCGGCCCGATCGGCGGCCTGCCAGCCTGCATCGGCTGCGCTGTGCCAGGCGCCGTCGCCGGCACCAGCAACGAGACCGGCGGTGAACCAGCCGCTGGCCTGCAACTCCTCAAAGATCGGCAGCTCGGCGGTGTCGTCGCCGCCAGGCAGCCGATCCTGCGGGATCTGGGCCACGGGGGCGTCCAACGGTGCGCGTGGCGCCGGCGGCCACTCGCCGGGCGGGCGGTCCAACAGCCGCGGCCGTGGCGCGGCCGTCTGCTCGTCGCGGACAACAGGCGTCGACGGCGGTGGGGATGCCACCCGGAACACGTCCAGCGGCAGCGTCACCTCGGCCACCGTGCCCTGCGGCCGGCCGGGGCGCAGCTCGACCCGGATGCCGTAGCGGGCCGCGAGCTGTCCTACCACGGTCAGACCCATCGCCTGTACCGCTGCCACGTCCACCTGCGGCGGGGCCGACAGCCGCTGGTTGAGCGCGACCCGCTGGTCCGCTTCGATCCCGATGCCGTGGTCGGTGATCTGGATGACCACCCGATCGCCGAGCAGCCGCGCGTCGACCGCCACCGGCGTCTGCGACTTGGAAAACCGGGCGGCGTTGTCGAACAGCTCGGCCAGCACGTGCACCACGTCATCGACCGCCCGGCCGGCGATGGCCACGCCGTCGTCGACAACTCGGCACTCGATGCGCGCGTACGCCTCGACCTGGCTCTGCGCCCCGCGCAGCACGTCAAGCAGTGACTCGTCGCCGTCGCGGACCCGGGCGGATCCCTGCCCGCCCAGTACCAGCAGGCTGTCGTTGGTCCGGCCCAGCAACGCGACCAGCAGGTCCAGGTCAAACAACTGCCCCAGCCGCTCCGCGTCCTCCTCGCCGCGTTCGGCCTCGTCCAACTTGGCGGTCAGCTGGCTGACCCGCCGCTGCAGCCGTCGCGCCAGCGCCACGAACATCGCCCCGACATTGACCCGCAGCAGCGCCTGCTCCGCTGCGGTACGCACCGCCTCCCGATGCACCGAGTCGAACGCCCGCGCCACCTCGGCGATCTCGTCCCGCCCGGCCACATGCACCGGCGAGGCCCGCCCCGCGAACTCCGTCGGCGACAGCGACCCCAGATACTGCGGCTGCTGCAACGCGGCCACCGCCGCCGGCAGGCTCGTATAGGCCACCGCGTGTGCGGCATCGCGCAGCCGACGCAACCCACGAATGATCGGCCGACCCAACCCGACGGCCAGCAGCAGCGCCACTAGCACGGTCAGCATCACCGCGCCCGCCTCGACTCCGGCCGACTGCCAGGCGGTGTCCCGCAGCCGCGTCGCCGCCGACAGGATCTGCCCGTCGATGCGCGTCTCGACCTGCCGGATCCGGTCGATCCGTGCCGCTACCGCGGCAAGCCACCGGCCGCGATCCACGTCGAGCACGCCACCCGGCGGGGTACGGGCAACCGCGTCTTCCAACTGCTGGGCGGCCAGCACCTCGTCGCCGGTCTGCGCCTGCTCCCACCACGCCCGCCACTCCACAGACGCCAGGCCGGCAAAGGCCACCACCGCCTCGGTGTACGCAGTCCGCGCCGACGTGATCTCCTGCTGCGCGGCCAGTGTCAACCGGCCCGCACCGACCGCCCGTAACACCGCCACCTGCTGCAGCCCTACCGCCTCCGCCGCATGCGACAGATCCACCGCCGCGCGGATCTGGTCAGCGATGTCGGCTGGCGCCCCACCCGCCTGCGCTACCGACTCGCGTGACGCGATGATCGACGCGATCACGATCCGATAGGCGAAGGCAACCGCCGACGATGCCGGCGTGCCCGCCTGCACCTGTTTGCGCAACGGGCCGAGCAACCCGAGCTGGTCGTCGATGCGATCCAACAGGCCCGCCGCACCCGCCGGCACCGACGACAGCTGCGAGCGCACCTGCCGGTACCGGCCGGCCGACTGGTCCGTGGCGGCGATCTCCTGCAAATAGGCGTTGTTCTGGCTCGGCCCCGCACCGGCCGATAACACGGCCACAGCCGCGGCCCGTTCCGCCTGCAACCGATGCGTCAGATCACCCCCGGCAGCCGCCACCGCCACCAAGGCCCGCAACCCGTCCGCCCGCACCGCCTGCCCAGCCGTCGTCACCAACGCCAAGCCGGCGAACGCCACCACCGCCACCAACGGCACGGTCACCAACACCGCGAGCTTCCTGGTGATCCTCACCGCGCCCCACCCGCCAGTGGGCGGACCGTCGGACCGGTGCTCCCAGTCGCTACCCGTTCGGCATAGGCGCTTGCGGGTTCCGACTCACTGCGCAGGTGCATGTCATCGAGAGCGGTCCTGATCCGCGACCATCCTCGGTGGCTCGCCGCGATCGGCTGCTCGCCGTGGCCGCAGCACGCGATCCGACCGGGGGTGTCTGGATCGTCTGCGGCGATGACCGTCGTAGAGTGACCACCGTGAGCACTGAGACTGGTTCCGTACGGATCGGCACCCGGGGAAGCCCAATGGCGTTGGCGCAGGCGCGTCGGGTGGCTGCGATGTTGCCCGCACCGAGCGAGCTGGTCACGATCACCACTCATGGCGATCAATGGATGGGGCCGCTGGCCGCCGCGGGTGGCAAGGGCGCGTTCGTCCGGGAGATCGACCGGGCGCTGCTGGCCGGTGAGATCGACCTCGCGGTGCACTGCCTGAAGGACATCCCCGGCGACATACCGGTCCCCGACGGCCTGGCGTTCGCCGCGTACCTCGACCGCGAGGACGTCCACGACTGCGTGGTCACCGCAGACGGGCGCAAGCTCGCCGACCTGCCCGCCGACGCCACGGTGGGCACCAGCTCGGTGCGGCGCCGGGCCCAGCTGGCCCGCCACTGGCCACACCTGCAACTCGCGCCGATGCGCGGCAACGTCAACACCCGCCTGGCCAAGTTGGACCGCGGCGAAGTCGATGCGTTGATCCTGGCCGTGTCCGGCCTGCACCGCGTCGACCACGCCGACCGCATCGGCGACGTACTCCCCGTCGAGACGATCATCCCGCCGGTCGGGGCCGGCGTCATCGCGCTGCAGGTCCGCGCCGATGACGCCGCGACCCGAACCCTGGCCCAGCGGCTCAACCATGAGGAGACCGCCCGGGCCGCCACTGCGGAACGGGCCATGCTGTGGGCGCTGCGCGGGCACTGCCACAGCCCGATCGCCGGGCACGCCGTCCTCGACGCCGACGGGCAGCTGACGCTGCGGGGTGCGGTGTACAGCCCGGACGGCGCCACCGCCCTGGAGGCCAGCGGGTCCGGGCCGGCCCTCCAAGCTGCCGCGATCGGTGAGGACGTCGCCGCCGACCTGCTCGGCCAGGGCGCCCGCCGGCTCATCGACGCCATCGCGCACTGACCGGCGGGCGGCCACGACCAGGCCGGACGACCAGCGCATGAGGGTGACGACCAGGTCCGGCTCGGCGACGATGTCGGCCAGGAACGCGTCGACGCGCGGCTGGTGGTCGGCCGGCCAGGTCGGCTGCGGAAGCAGGTCATCGCCGACGTACAGCGCACCTGGCGCCAGCTGTGCCAGGAGGAGGCGGCGGTCGAGGAACTTGCCCGGCCGGCAGTCGACGTAGGCCAGATCGAACGGTGGGCCGTCGTAGGCGGTCAGCCACCGGTGCGCGTCGTCGAGCACGAGTTCGGCTCGCGGATCGTCGCCGATGACGCCGCGGGCCACCGCATGCGTGGCCCAGTCGACTTCGACGGTGGTCAGCCGCGCGGTCGGGTCCATGCCGGCCAGCAGCCATGCGGTGCCGACGCCGGTGCCGGTGCCCAGCTCCAGGATGCGCCCGCCGGGCTTCGACGCGGCCAGGGTGCGCAGCAGGGCGCCGGTGCGGTCTTCGCAGGCCATCGCGAACCCGACGTCGACCGAGCATTTCTGCGCCGCTAGCACGGCGGCGGGCATGTCGAACGGCTCGTCGATCACGCCGGTCCCCGTTCGGACCTGTGCTGCTCGCGCAGGTGGGCCGCGACCTGGGCCGCGCCGTAGGTCATCACCAGATCCGCACCGGCGCGGCGCAGATACCTGAGGTACTCGATGTAGATCGCGCCGCCAGCACCGGCCAGCATGCGGTGCTCCCCGGACACGCTGAACGCCGTGAGGGGTACACGCGTCTGTTCCCGCAGGCAGGTCAGCAGATCCACCGCCATCATCGCCGGCTGCACCAGCAGCGAGTCGGCGCCCTCGTCCAGCCAGCGATGCGCGGTGTCCAGGGCCTGGCCGAGGTGGCAGGCGTCGATCTGCAGCCCGCGCCGGTTGCCCCGATCCGGGTTGGTGTGCATGGCGTCCTTGTAGAGGCCGAACAGCGCCGAGTTGAAGATCACTGACGGGGTGACGCCGACGTCGGGATACCCGTCCGCGTCGAGCGCCTGCCGGACGGCGCGCACGGAACCTTCCAGGACCGCGGCGGGCCCGACGATGTCGGCACCGGCAGCGGCGTGGGCGACGGCCATGGCGGCCATCAGCCCCCAGGTGGCGTCCAGGTCGACCCGGCCGGCTGCGTCGAGTAGCACGCACTCGCCGGTGTCGGTCCACGCACAGCCGCAGACCTCGGTCGCGATCACCATCCCAGGCGCTGCCCGGCGTACCGTGCGGATCGCCGACACGAGCAGGTTGTCCGCAGCCAGGGCCCCAGCGGCGTCGGCGGTCTTGTGCTCGACGTAGCAGAACAGCTTGACCGCCCCGATGCCGGACTCCCACAGGTCGTCGACCAAGCCGGGTAGGTCGGCGTGCGACACGGCCGTGGGCAGGTCGACGTACTCACGCGGATCTCGGCGGTCCGGCTGGACCAGCACCGGCGCGATCAGGCTCGCTGGGGTGAGCCACTCCCGGTACAGCCAATCCCGCACCCTGGGCCTTGCTCGCAGCGGGTGGGCGCCGATGACCTCCGCCAGCGGGCGAGCCGGCCCGCCCGCAGCCGACACCGCTGGGTGTGTTGCGGCGGTCATCGTGGCCTCCACTGGTCGACGTCATGGGCAGCGCCGAGACGGGCGGCCATCGACTCGCTCTCCCACGCCGGGCCAGTCACGGGCACCGCGGCGACGCGGCGAATGTGTGCGGCCGAGAACGGCGGCGGACGCAGGTACCGGCGCCGCAGCAGCGCGCGGACCTCGCGGGCGACCGGGCACGCTTCCCGGTCCATGCCGCAGATGCACAGCCCGTTGCGCTGACAGCGATGCTGGGCGAGAACCACGCGGTCCAACGCCGGGGAGGAGCCATCGAAGCCGTCGATGCGTGCGTTCGTGCGTGGCATCTCTCTGCTCGCCTTCCCTGACTGGGCACCGCTCGATCAACACACAGTCGCAGGTCACGCATGCCGGGCGCAGCGCCGCGAATGGGTCCCGTCGCAACCCATTGATCCACCGCGCTGAGCAGCGAAAACGCGAGAACAGCGGTGGGGAAATTCCCATCGGTGGCATCGACCGGCTCCCACCGACTGGTGACGGATCGGCCTTGGCCGGGCTACGGTGCGTCGTGCAAGGCCCCGTGCCCCGACGGCGGGCCAGATCAACGCCGCTACGAGGTGACCTGCGATGCCGACACCGCCCAAGGCCGGCTCCAAGGCCGAGATTGGCCACCTGCGTCGACGCATGCGCGCACTCGACGCCTCCACCGACGCCATCGCGGCCGAGCTGGGCCGCCAGCACGGCCTGCGTCCACGACAGGCATACCGGCTCGCGCACGGCTGGGACCAGACCGAGGCCACCGCCGAGTACAACGACCTCGTGCAACGCCGCGGACCGGAGCACGACGGACGCGACAGCATGACCCCATCGCGCATGTCGGAGTACGAGCGCTGGCCCACCTCGGGCCGCCGCCCGTCGCCATACGTGCTGCGCACCCTCGCCGAGCTGTACTCCACCACCGTCGACCGGCTGCTCGACCATGCCGATCTGCAGGCCCTCAGCCCGACAGAACGGGCCGCGCTGACCGCGCCCGACCTGGGGCGGGCGCCCAGCACCGCCGTAGCGGTTCGAGACGTTAGCGGCACCATGGAATGTGAACGCGTTATCCGGCGCCGACGCCGCGACGCGCTCGTCGAACTGATCCGGGCCGGTGGCGGCCCGGACAACGACCTGGAGGAGTTCATCGTGGCCTCCGCCGAACAATCCGCCGAGGCGGCCCTGTGGGCACAAGCCCACGGCATCGGAGAAGCCAACCTGCCCATCCTCCGAGACCAGCTCGCCGCCCTCGTCGAGCAGTTCGAACACACCGCTCCCCGGCAAATGCTCGGACGGGCATTGGTCGTCCGTAACCGGGCGCTGGACCTGCTCGACGACCGGCAACCAACCGCCGACCAGCTCCGCGACCTCAACACCGTTGCCGGCACCGCCTGCGCGCTGCTCGCCTGGATGTCCGGCGACCTGGCCCAACACCACGCCGCCCTCACCCACGCCGCCTCCGCGTGGGTCTTCGCCGACCGCGCCAACCAGCCGCTCCTGCAGGCGTTCGTCCGCACCGTCCAGGCCAAGAGCGCCTACTGGGCGAACCGGGTGGGCGAGTCCGCCGACCACGCCCGCGACGGGCTGACCTACCTCACCGCAGACACCACCAGCACCGTCGGCGTCCTGCTGGCCAGCATGCTGGCCCGAGCCGAGGCCCGGCTCGGCCACCCCGACCCGGCCGGCGACGCGCTGCGACATGCGCAAGCCGAACGCGACCGCGTCGGCAACCCAGCCGAAGCCGGCGGCCTGTTCGCCTGCAGCATCGTCGGGCAAGCCTGCTTCGCCGCTGGCGCACACCTGACCCTCGGCGACCCCACAGCCGCGCTGGCCGCCGCAGACGACGCTGAAGACGCTTACACCCACGCCGTCGCCGCTGGCGGGAAACCGGCCTACCGCAGCATCACCATGGCGCGCATCAACGCCCTCACCGCCCGCCTGCAGCTCGGCCAGCTCGACGGCGCATGCACCACCTTCGACCGAATCGCCGAACTGCCCGCCGAACGGCGGATACAAACCTTTGTCCAACGACTCAACCGGGCAACCACCACGCTGGACTCCCACCGCTACCGCAGCGACCCAACCGCCCGCGGACTTCGCAACGACATCGACGACTTCCGGCGCGCCAACGCCGCGCGGATGCTGCCCAGCGCCGGGTCTTAGCAGCAACACTTCAAGCTCCGAACGGCAGCGCGGGTTTCGTCGCTGCTGACGGGCAGAGCCCGCTCCCAGGTGGACCTCACTCCGGTCGACCCACCGGACGCGCTATGAGCCGCTGCCGGCTGGCCCTGACCGCCGCCTATGGAAAAGACCGGAATGCCGCTGGGCCAGCCGGCGGTCGGGCCAGACTGATCCCGCGACAGACGGGAAGCCGTCCAGCCCGACCACTCTCCGGCAATCACCTCGATGGTCAGCGGCGATGTTGGCTCGTCCCGCCGCGGTACTGCCGGGATCCGATCGACCGCCCGCCGTTCACCCACCCGCGCAGCCTTCGTGGCGGTACACAGGCAGGGACTCAAGTGGCCAGCGGTCGATCGGCGAGTGCGGTCGTGTTTGCCGACAGCAGGCACTCCGTGAGGACACCAAAACGTGCGGGTACATAGAGCACGAGACGATGCCGGCATCACCTTGCGCCGGTTCATGGACGCAGCATGGAAACGCATAGTCACACGGGCCCGACCACGGCTGGCCCTCACGCGCGATCCCGCCCCAGGCTCAGCAGCCGGTACGTTGTGGCTGCGGCCCATGCGACGACGGTCAGTGGTGTCGTTCACCGTCGGCACCACCGATGCGTCAGCCCGCGGCGGTGCACTATGTCCTGTTGCCATCGCACCTCCCGGCGGGTCGGCGGTACCGGGACGGCCCGGCTGAAAGCTCGGTCCATCCCGCGTTATGTGGGTGTGGGTGCGACACCTCGCTGTCCCGGCCCTTCGCCCGCGCTGCCGGTGCTGCAGAACGTCCGGCTACGAAGCTGTTGGGGTACCATTACTTAATTGCGCGAGGGTCGATGTCGACCAGAGGTGACAGGTCGCGCTGACAAATCATTGACACGCACAGCCGGTGATTGCCGTGCACGGCGCGCGGGACCCCGCCTGGGCGGCCGGCTAGGCTCCTGCGACGTGCGGACACACCAGGGCGACGAGGCTGGCGTCAGCAATCTCGTTCGGGAGGTCGAGGTCAAGTACCAGGTCCTGGACGTCGAGGCATTGCTCGGTGTGCTGGCGGCGCGTGGGGTGACGTTGTCCGCACCCGTCCACCAGGACGATCAGGCGTATGCGCCGGACGGTTGGGCGTACGGGCAGTCCAAGATCGGTGTGCCGTTCGCGCGGCTGCGGACGGAGGACGGCCGTCACCTGTTCACGGTGAAGACGCCGGTGGACAACGAGATGGCCTGTATCGAGCACGAGTCCGAGGTTGCCGATCGCGAACAGGTACACGGCGCGGTCGTGGCGATGGGCTTCTGCCCGACGGTGAGGATCGTCAAGACACGCCGAACGGCGGTGTTGGGCGAGCTGTCGTTGTGCTTGGACGACGTCGAGCACGTAGGGGTGTTCCTCGAAGTGGAACGGCTCGTCCCGCACGGCGAGTCGGGCGAGGCAGCTCAGCGCCAGCTCGACGAGTTCGTGCGCTCGTTGGGCGTACCGGTCGAGCGGACCCGGAACACCTACGACTCGCTGGTGCGGGCCGCCCAGCCCGAGACGCTCCCGGCCTGACGGCAAGCGCCATCGCCCGCCGTGCGGTGTTGATCTGCGACAATGTCCCGACAGTGTGTGATCTACGGGCCAGGAGGCTGCGATGATCACCCCCGAGGCCATCGCGGAGGCGCGTCGGCAGCTGGGCAGGCAGCTGGCCGCGCTGCGCAAGGCTGCCGGCTACAACTCGCAGCACGACCTAGCGCCACTGACCTTCTTCGGCCGCAGCACGATCGCCAACGTCGAGACGGGACGCCAGCACGCCGGCCGCGCCTTTTGGCGGCGGTGCGACGAGGTGCTCGGCACCGGTGGTGTGCTCACCGCCGGCTACGACGAGATCGAGGCCATGGTGGCCCGCCAACGCGACGAGGCGGTCCAGGCTATCGAGGCCAACCGGTCCGGAGTCATCGGGCGTGATCGGCGGGACGATCGGCCGGATGGTGGGCCTTGCTGGACCCCTGATCTCGACCAAGCGCTTCGTGAAGCGGTGGCGCTGCGGGGTGAGGAGCCCGCTGTAGGTCCCCGCGAGGCGATGGACGTCGCGGCGGCCGGCGAGATGGCGTTTCGGTGGCTGGTCGCCCCCCGAGACGGCTCTCCCGCCCGCGGCGATTCGCAGCGCCGTGTCGGACAATCCGACGTGGAGCGGCTGCGTGCGGTACGTCGGACGCTCAAGGCGGCGGACAACGCCCACGGCGGCGGTGCGGCCCTGCCGATGGCCGTCGCCTACCTGCGGCGCGAGGTCCGCCCCCTGCTCGACGGTCGCTACGACGACGGCACGGGCTTTGCGTTGTTCGGGGTCACCGCGGAGCTGACGCTCGACGTGGGCTGGATGGCCTACGACAACGCCGACCACCGTCTGGCCGCGGACTACATGGGTCACGCGTTGCGGTTGTCCCACGCCGCCGATGACCGGCTCTTCGGCGGTCGGGTGCTGGCGGCGATGAGCCATCAGGCGCTGCATCTTGGACACATCCGCTTGTCGGTAGATCTTGCCAATGCGGCCCGCGTGGGAACCGAGCACATCGTGACGCCGCGAGCCCGGGCGATGTTCGCGGCGATGGAAGCGATGGCGCATGCGGCGGACCAGGACTCGCGGCGGTTCACCGCCGCGTTGGGTGCCGCCGAGAAGGCGTTAGCCCAGGCTGGGGCGGATCACGACGATCCGGGCTGGCTGGACTTCGATGAGGGCGGGCTGTGGGGCCACGCCGCACGGGCGTACCGCTATCTCGACAACGGCGAGGAGTGCGAACGCCACGCGCAGCGGGCGATCGCGCTGTGCCTGGATGAGCACGGCCGCACCCGCGCCCAACGACAGGCGATCCTGGCGGCCGGTCAACTGCGACGCGGCGATGTCGAGCAGGCTGCGGCCACCGGCATGCGTGTGGTTGCCACAGCGTGGGGCCTGACGTCCCGACACGTTGATCAGGAAATCGTCGTGTTGGCCCGGGCCGTGCAGCGGACCAGGTCGGCGGTGTTCGCGGCGATCCGGCCGCGTAGGTGATCGGTGACGTTGTTGCGGTGCCCGGTCTGGCTTTCATGGGTGCGTACGGCGGCTACCTTGCGGTCGAAGGTCTCGGTGATGTCGACGTAGTGGGTCGGCTGCGGGCTGTTGATCAACCAGATCTCGTCGACGGTCCACGCGTCGAGGCCCTCGTGTTCGCTGAGGAAGGGCAGCGCGAATGGGTTGCCGGCGTCGGGGTACACCGCGTGCAGGGTCAGCGTGCCGGCGGCCAGGTGGTCTGGGTGGCAGGAGCGGAACCGCTGCCAGTTCCACTCCGGGCTCCAGGTGATGACCCGCTGCGGTCGCACCCGGCGGATAGCGCGCACCAACTCGACGTGCACCTCGTGGTTGGACACCAGCAGGCTGCCCTCGTTGCGACCCAGGAACCGCACGTCGGTCACGCCAAGGACGGCCGCGGCCCTCAGCTGCTCGTCGCGGCGGATCTTCGGAATCTCCGAGCGGGGCACGCTCGGGTCGAAGCCGCCCGCGTCACCGTCGGTGAGCACCAGGTAGGAGACCTCGACACCGGCGGCCGTCCACGCGGTGATGGTGCCGCCGGCCCAGAACTCCGCGTCGTCGGGGTGAGCGACGACGGCCAGTGCACGTTGCAGGTCCGCCGTTTCCGGATTGGGCATGTGTCCACCTCGTCCGCGTGACGCCAACGCAGAAGACCCTACCGTGGTCTGGGGTGGGGATGATCGTTTAGAACAGCGTTCCTGCGCCGGTCAGCCCGGATGGGTCGGTCGGCCGTCGGGTAACGGATGGTAGGTCGAGGGTGAGGGTGGCCGCGGCGTGGTCGGTCAGCTTGTGTTCCCGGGGTTCGTGCAGGTAGGAGCAGGCGGCGATGTGTCTGGTGAGCGTGGCGCCGACGTGGAAGTAGTCGAAGCGGTAGCCGTTGCCGGATCTGCCGATCCAGCTGTGTGCCTGGACGCCCGGGGAACAGTGCTGGTGGGCGTCGACCAGGCGGTGACCTTCGAGGGTGTCGAGCATCTGGTACTCGAAGGGCAGGAAGCCGGGATAGCGCGGTTGGTGGTCGCGGGTGATGACGTTGTAGTCACCGCCGAGAACCAGGGAGCCCCGCACCGTGTCGGGGAGGCGGTCCACGGCGGCGAGCAGTGACGTGACGAAGTCCCGTTTGCGGGCGAGCTTGTCGGGGGCCCGGTCGCTGGAGGGTACGTAGACGCCCACCACGGTCAGCTCGGGTCGGGTGTCGATGGTGGCGGCGGCCACCCGGCCCGGCGGGCTCACGCCGGCGACCAGGTCGGGCCGGGCGACGAGAGGAACGCGGCCGACCAGTGCGACTCCCCGGTCGGCCGGGTCCGGGGTGTGGATCACGTCCAGGCCGGCGCGGCGGCACTGGTCGAGCAGGTGCGCCGTGCCGTCGCCGGCGCTGGTCTCGGTGAGGATGAACACGTCCTCGGGCCGGCCGTCGAGCCAGCGCAGCAGTGCCTTGGTGCGGGGCAGGGCGGCGGCCTGGATGTTGAGGGTCAGCAGGGATAGCACAGTGCTCCGGCCAGGTACATGGGGTCCAGCCGGTCGAGGATATCGGCGACCACCCGGTCGGGGTCCTTGCCCCGGCAGTCGATGGCGTGTTGTTGCCAGTCCTGGCGGCGCAGGAACGCGAACGCGTTGCGGTAGAGCTCCAGTTCCTTGGCCGGGGTGCCGGTGAGTTCCAGGCGGGTCAGCGCCGGACGCCGCGCCAGCCGACCGGCGATGACGTCCGGGTCGTCTTCCAGGTAGAACGTGGTGGCGGGAAGGACGTAGCGGTTGTAGCTCCAGACCTCGCGCAGGTCGAGCCCGTCGAGGCACTGCAGCACCAGTGAGGACTGCACGTACCGGTCGGTGACGACGTGCCGACCCTCGTCCAGCGCAGGGATGATCTCCGCCTCCACGTGGGCGGCCCGGTCGGCGGCCAGGGCCAGGGCCAGCGCGCGGCCCTGCAGGACGGACTCGGACCGGCGCAGCAGCCGGCCCAATGGGGTGTCGGTGGGCTCGCTGGTCAGGTGCACCGGTCGGTCCGTGCGGACCCGCAGTTGAGTGGCTAGGCGGGTGGCGATGGTGGTCTTGCCGACGCCGTTGGGGCCCTCGACCGCGAGGAATGCGCTGGTCACGGTCGTCTGGCCAGCAGCGGCAGGACCGGCAATCGCCTGCCGTGCGGTACGACCGGGCACTGCTCGGTGTCCACCTCGCCGATGAGCTGCCCACGGGAGACCAGTGCGGCCGGGCAGCCCTTGCCGCATACGTCGGTGAGCTGGCAGGAGCCGCAGGTGGGGTTGGCGCCCACGGTGAACCTGTCGTGGAAGTCGTAGGCGTCGAGCGGGCCTGCGACGTCCTCGCCGAGGATGTTGCCGACCAGGAAGTCGGTGTCCGGGTGGCGGGACTGCGGGGTGCGGGCTGCGAATATCAGGTACGGGCAGACGCCGACGGTGCCGTCGACGAACACGTAGATGATCTTTCCTGCGTCGCAGCCGCCCAGCGGTTTGTCGTCGTTCGGGAACCGGATGTGCACCAGGTCGAGCTGGCCGGCGAAGCGCCTGGTGACGGCGTGGATCGCGCGCATCGTCTCCTCAGGGGCGGCCAGACGGCCCTGGCTTCGCACCCCGCGGCCGAACGCCGACAACGGGTTCATCAGCACGTACTGCGCGCCGATCTCCACCGCGAACGCGCACAGGTCAGCGAACTCGTCCGGGCTGGTCAGCGCGTTCGGCGTCGATAGCAATCCCTGGAGCAGACCGGCGTCGCTAAACCTGCGGGTGGTTTCCACCGTGGTCGCAAACGACGACCGGTCGCCGCGGAACTTGCCGTGGCTGGCCGCCCGGAACCCGTCGAAGGACACGTTGACGTGCACATTGCCCAGCTCGGCCAGATACGCGATCTGGGCGTCGGTGGTCCGGGTGGCGTTGGTACAGATCCCGACCGGCAGCCCGGCACCGACGACAGCCGCGCAGAAGTCCAGGATGTCCGGGTGAACGAACGGCTCCCCGCCGGTGAGGGTGAGGCGGGCCACGCGCGCTTCGATCAGCCGGGGCAGCACCAGATCGATGAACGCGTCGATGGACATGTCGCCGCCCACGGCAGTGGAGGACACAAAGCAGTGGGCGCAGTGCAGGTTGCAGCGCTCGGTGATCTGCACGAGCGCCTTACGGCCGGATCCGCCGACCGACGTGCGGAAGTAGCAGCTGCTGGCGTGCGTGTCGACGATCAGTGACCGTGTCACTCGGTGCTCCTCGCCGGCTGGTGGTCGGGAAAGCGTGCGCGTCCACGGGCCGGCGGTGGCGGCTGCGGCATGCAACGGCCCGCATTCCCACTACGGCGTCGCGTCTTGCCCGGTAAGGCTCGCGGCGTCGCTGCTGACCATGGCGTCGATCGGTTCGGATCGGTCCTTGCGTCGGGCGATCGGCCGCAGACGGGCAGCTCGCTCAGAGGGCTAGTGCAGTGTCTCAGTTTTGGTTTGTCACTTGTTCGAGGGTGACTCGTCCCCGCCGGACCTTGTCAAGGATGGACTCGGCGGTGGCGGTCCAGACGAACGGTTTCGGGTCGTCATTGTGTGCCTGTAGGTACTCG
>WNGF01006985.1_pt1 | contig 18743 bp, 19 predicted proteins | sample 5400641 | NCBI WGS metagenome assembly WNGF01 (sample SAMN13153371, study PRJNA577476) | soil metagenome | isolation source: 80 cm soil or saprolite under grassland replicate 2 | place: USA:California | collected 2016-06-15
GTGCTCCTCGCCGAGATTGGTCCCGACATGACCCGCTTCCCGACAGCGGGCCATCTCGCATCCTGGGCGGGCATGTGCCCCGGTAACTATGAGAGCGCCGGCAAACGCAAGAAAGGCAAGACCCGCAAAGGCAGCAAGTTCCTGCGTCGGGCGCTGACCGAAGCGGCACGAGCCGCCGCGCGCAAGCGGGGCTGTTATCCCGCCGCCCAGTACCGCCGTCTCGTGGTGCGCCGTGGACCCGGCAAGGCGGCTGTCGCGGTTGGTCACACGCTGCTCGTCACGGCGTATTACCTGCTACTACGTCACGACACCTATCGCGACCTCGATCCATCCCTGCTGGATGAACGTCTGCGCAAGCGGACTCGGCAGCGCGCGCTGGCTCAACTTCAGGCACTCGGCTATGACGTTGCGCTCACCGAGCACCAACCCGCCGCGTAGCCCATTTTCAGCCGAACAGGCGTGTAACAGACCCAGGATCGGCGCACCTCAATAGACAGAACAAACCGTGGGGGAACTTGAGCGTGGAACGTTGCATCTGGATTCATCAATTCAGCCAGCTCGGCGAGCGAACCGCCGAGCACATCGCGGCGACCCTGACTGCACGCGACATCACCCGCGTCTACGTCAAGGCCATGGACGGCGCCGACTGGATGAGCAATTTTTATGACCACCCGCTCGCGCCAGCCAATGCCGCGCATCTGGCGCAGCTCGTGATCGAGTTCTCGAACCATGGCCTGCAGCTGATTCCGTGGGTCGTCAACCGCTTCAGGGCCGACGAAGCCGACGCCCACATCGCGTGCGGCACCGCGGCGGGCGCAGTAGTCATCGATTTCGAGTACCTGTATGGCGGCTTCTGGCAGGGCTCGCTCGGCGAAGCGCAGGGGTACTTCGACAAGCTGCGTGCCGCGGCCGGCAACGGCCTATGGGTCGCCGTCGCACCCGATCCGCGTCAGGTAGGACGCGACTATCAGCGCGACCTGATCAGGGGTTTGACCGCCTATCTGCCGCAGAACTACTGGACCGACTTTCAACGGCCGTGGCAGGAAGTCATGGAGAACGCGGCCGCGAATGTCGAGCCACTCGGTCCAACCGAGCCCATCCTGCCCTACAACGCGCGCCGCACGGACATGGAAGCGTGCATCGCCTGGTGCGAGCAGCGTCCGTATGCATCGGTCTCGCTGTGGCGCATGGGCACGGCCAATGCCGCGCAGCTCGATGCGTTCGGCACCACGCCGGTTGTGGTCGAAGCGCGCGCGGAGGAGCAACCGATCGAGGCTGGGATCAATGGCGTCCCACAGACGTACGTCGATCGCGGCTGGGATTCGTGGCCCGCGGTAGCGATCAATCTCGAGAGCATCATCCACGAGCTGATGGACGAGCGCGACGCCGCGCTGGCCAAGCTGGATGCGGTGGAGCGACGCGTCGTAACGTCGTAACCTGACGCCACACAGCGTGACGCTGAATAGGGGCAGCCTCAAGAAGTGGCTGGACGCCTACGTTCAAGCGTCGCTCAGCTATGAGCCGGACGCGATCGGTGCCCTGTTCAGCGACGATGCTACCTACGCATGGCATCCCTGGGACGAAGCCGGGGATGTCGTGCGTGGCCGCGCCGCGATCGTCAAGGCCTGGCTGGAGGACAGGCATGCGCCGGGCACCTACCAGGCGCACTACGAGCCAATCGCGATCGATGGCGACGTGGCCATTGCGACCGGCCACTCGCGTTACTTCACGAAATCAGGCGTGCTCAGGCGCGAGTTCTTCAATTGCTTCGTGATGCACTTTGATCGCGCTGGTCAGTGCACTTCATTCATCGAGTGGTTCATGCAGGCGCCGAGGAAGTAACAGCAGACTTGCACGCGGCCGCGGCGGCTGCAAACGCGGTTGTTCCATCTTCCGAGCCGACGTATGCTGGCGAGAAGGGAGGGGCCTTTATGGACGACACTCGGACCTCCGGTTCAACGGCTTATACGCGACGCTCGGCGCTGCGTCTCCTGGCGGCAAGCGCCGGATTGGGCTTTGGACTCATCGCGGCGTGCGCACCGGCCGCACAACCAGCAGCGCCGACAGCCGCGCCGGCGGCGGGGACAGCGCCCAAGCCTGCCGCGCAAGCGCCGGCGACAGGTGGACAGAAAGTCGCGTTGCGCTGGTTCTTCTGGACAGGCACCGAAGAGGAGCGCGCGTTCTGGGAATCGCTCGCCAAAGACGCGATGCAAAAAGTGCCCAACGTCGACGTCACCTTCGAGACAGACACGTTCGCGAATTTCTGGACGCGCCTGCCGACGATGGTCGCGTCGAACACTGTGGCCGACATCATCGGCCTACAAAGCCTGCGAACGGGCACGTTTGCTTCGCGCAACATCTATATGCCACTGGATGAGCTCATCGCGGCGGACAAAGACGTCAACATCGACGATTTCAATAAGGGCATTCGCGACGGACTCTCATACAAGAACAAGATCTACGCGTTGTCGTACGACTTTGGGCCGCACGTCATGTACTACAACGTCAGCCTCTTCCAAAAAGCGGGCGTGCCGCCGCCAAAGGAAGACTGGACGTGGGACGACTTCATCTCGACGGCCAAGGCGCTCACGCGCGAGATCGAGGGCAAGCAGATCAGCGGGTTCGCCGCGCCGAACGACTTCGGCGCCATGGTGCCGTGGATCTTCTCCAACGGTGGCGATTACGTCGACGCCGACTTCAAGAAGTCGCAGCTGGGTAAGCCAGAAACAGTCGAAGCCATTCAGTGGTACGTCGACCTGATCTACAAGCAGAAAGTGTCGGCCAAGGTCGACGATCCGGGCAGCACGACGTGGGGCCCGGACCAGTTCTATGGCTCGCGCGCGGCCATGTTCACCACCGGTCCCTGGAACTTCGTCAACGCGCGCTCGAAGCTCAAGGACGACTGGGACGTGACCCTGCTGCCCAAAGGTAAGGCCGGCAGCGTGTCGTGGATCGCCGGGTCAGGTTTCGGCATCTCGGCCGGCACCAAGTTCAAGAACGAGGCATGGCAGGTGCTGAAGTACATCACCAGCACCGAGGGCCTGAACAAAGTTGCCGCGGCCGGGCGTGGCTACCCTGGGCGAAACTCGTCGGTGCAGGCGTTCTATCGCAAGGACGTGCCGCCCCCGCACCAGGACCTGATTGCCAAGCAAGCCGCCAATGCCAAGCCGTATCGGACCAACAGCACCTGGCAGGAGATCGATACGCAGCTCAAGCGCGACCTGGTCGATCCTGTGGTGATCACCAATAAGACCGTGGCCGAGGTCATCCAGTCGGTCGAGCCGGCGTACCAGGCGCTGCTGGACAAAGCCCAGGGCTAATGATGCTTCCGCCTTGCGGCGGCTTGCCGTGCGACGCTCGTCCCCCGTGGCGCGAGAGCCGCCGCTGCGACGGCTCTCGCGCCACGCTGCTCCCCAGTGCTCACAGCGAGAACCCTGGCGATGGCATGGGTCGGCCTGCCGGGTTGCGTTTGGACGCGCACTGGCTCGACAGCACAACTGTGGCGGCAGTGAGCGGCGGCTGACGTGTTGCGTGAGCAGACGGCGGCGGCTCGTGCGCGTGAGCGCGGCGCACAGCCGGTCGGCCTGGGACGGCTGTCTCTGGCGCGCCAGGAAGAGCTGATCGCCTATGCGTTCATCCTGCCCAGTTTGCTTGGCTTCCTGGCGTTTCTCGTCCTGCCGATGGTCGCTTCGCTCGGCATCAGCTTCTACGACTGGGAGCTGCTCGCGCCGCCGCGCTTCGTGGGACTACAGAACTTCCAGACGCTGATCAACGACCGCGTCTTCCGCGAGGTGGTCTGGAACACCATCTATTACACCGTCGGATTGGTGCCGCTGAACCTGGTCGTGTCACTCGGCCTGGCCGTGTGGCTCAACACGAAGCTCAGAGGCCTGACGCTGTACCGCATGGCGTTCTTCATGCCCGTCGTGACCGTCACAGTCGCGGTTGCGTTGATCTGGCGTTGGATGTACGAGCCGAACGCTGGAATCATCGATACCGTGCTGCGGCTGCTGCACCTGCCCGCGCCAGCCTGGCTCGCCGACCCGGAGTTCGCCATGCCCGCGGTGATCCTGATGAGCGTGTGGAAGGGCTTTGGATACAATATGGTGCTGTTCCTGGCCGGCCTGCAGGGCATCCCCATCAGCATCTATGAGGCGGCCACGATCGACGGCGCCAGCGCCTGGCAGCGCTTCTGGCGCATCACGCTGCCGCTGCTCAGCCCGACGGTGTTCTTGGCTGTGGTGCTGACGGTCATCAGCTCGTTTCAGGTATTCGACCAGGCGCTCGTCATGACCCGCGGCGGTCCTGCCAACGCGACGAACACGATCGTCCTGTTCATCTACCAGAACGGATTCGAGTTCTTCCGTATGGGCTACGCCTCGGCGATCGCGTGGGTCCTGTTCGGCGTGATCTTCGTCTTCACATTGCTGCAGATGCGCCTGCAGGGTCGCTGGGTTCAATATGACTAGCGCGCGCGCGTGGTTCGCGCCGGTGAGCTATGTGCTGCTGACCGTCCTCGCGCTGTCCACGCTCGTCCCGTTCTTCTGGATGGTGCTGACCGCGCTGACGCCGGAAAACGAGGTGATGACCCGCACGTGGGCGCCGTCGCGCATCGCCTGGGAGAATTTCCCGCGGGCATTCACGTTCTTCCCGTTCGCCAGGTTCCTGGGCAACACCCTCGTCGTCGCCATCGGCGGGACCGCGCTGCATCTGATCACGTCGTGCCTCGCGGCCTACGCCTTTGCCAGGCTGAGATTCAGAGGCCGCGAGTTGCTGTTCCTGCTGTACCTCGGCACGCTGATGATCCCGCAGCAGGTCACCGTGGTTCCACTGTTCCTGATAATGCGCGAGCTGGGCTGGATCAACACCTTTACCGCGCTCATCCTGCCATCGGCCTTCCACGCGCTGGGCGTCTTCCTGCTCCGCCAGTTCTTCCTGACGATCCCGCGCGAGCTCGAAGAGTCGGCTTTCATGGACGGCGCCGGGCGGCTGCGCATCCTGTGGCAGATCATCCTGCCGCTGTCCAAGCCGGCGCTGGCGACGCTGGCCGTGTTTACCTTCATCCGCGAATGGAACTCGTTCCTGTGGCCGCTGATCGCGACCACGTCGCCCGACATGCGCGTGCTGTCGGTGGGACTAACGCTGTTCACGGGTCAGTACGGCACCGAGTGGCACCTGCTCATGGCGGCAGCGACCATCACGCTGGTGCCGACGCTGCTGGTCTTCGTGTTTACCCAACGCTACTTTGTGCAGGGCATCGCCCTGACTGGTTTTGGAGGACGTTGAACGAGGTGACGACAGTCGACGAAGGGCCGATTCGGGCTGGAGCCGAGCAGCGCCCCGGCGCGGCGGTCGAAAAGCGCATGGACTGGTGGCGTGCCGCTCGCTTCGGCATGTTCATCCACTGGGGTCTGTACGCCATTCCGGCCGGCCAGTGGCAAGGCGATGCCATTCCGGGCATCGGCGAATGGATCATGCTGCGCGCGCGCATCCCGGTGGCCGAATACGAGCAGCTTGCCCGAGACTTCAACCCGGTCAAATTCGACGCCGATGCGTGGGTCGCCCTGGCGAAACGAGGCGGCCAGAAATATCTAACCATCACGTCCAAGCACCACGACGGCTTCTGCATGTTCGATTCGAAGCTGACCAACTATGACATCGTCGACGCGACGCCGTTCGGACGCGATCCGCTGAAGGAGCTTGCCCAGGCCTGCCAGAAATACAACATCAAACTGTGCTTCTACTACTCACAAACGCAAGACTGGCATCACCCGAACGGCGACGGCAACGATTGGGATTACGACGAGAGCAAAAAGGACTTCGACGGGTATATCGAAGAGTACGTGAAGCCGCAGGTGCGCGAGCTACTCACGAACTACGGGCCGATCGGCATGATCTGGTTCGATACCCCCAAGCGCATCACCGTCGAGCAGAGTCGTCAGCTCGTCGACCTGGTGCACGATGTCCAGCCCGATTGTGTGGTCAACGGACGCATCGGCAATGGCCTGGGCGACTACGGCCAATCGCGCGACAACGTGATCCCGGGCGGGCGCGTCGACTTCGACTGGGAAGTGCCGGCCACGATCAACGATACGTGGGGCTTCAAGTCCGACGATCACAACTGGAAATCAGTGCCCGATCTGATCCGGAAGCTGGTCGACGTCGCCAGTAAGGACGGTAATTACCTGCTCAACGTCGGGCCGACCGCCCAGGGCGTGATTCCACAGCCAAGCGTCGAACGGCTCGAAGCGATGGGTCGCTGGCTGGAAACAAACGGCGAAGCCATTTATGGCACGCGCGCAGGACCGGTCCAGGGCATGGACGAGCTGCGCACCACGCGCAAGGGCAACACCGTGTACGTGCACGTCTTCGACTGGCCGACGGGCGGTCAGCTCCACCTGCCGCAATCGATTGGCCAGGTGAATTCGGCGCGGCTGCTCGCCGATGGCAGTGCGCTGTCGATTGGCCCTAGCGGCGACGGATGGTTCGTCGCCGGTCCGCAATCGGCGCCCGATCCGATCGACTCGGTGATTGTCCTGACGTAAGACCCACCCGGTTGCGCATACGGGGAACTGGTGCTATTGTGGCGCGCGCGCCCGTGCCGATCGGGGATGAGTGGCACGTGTTCGCACGAGGGGAAGAAATAGCCATGGTCGTTACAACTGTCACGCCCCCTGCGAAAGCGGCGGAGCGTCCCAGCGAAACGCAGCAACGCCGCACCACGCCCAGTGCACCGCCACCGCCAATCGTCGTTGGACTGCTGATGGTGTACCTGATGATCTCGTGCGCCGTGCTGCTGTATTCGCTGGCTGAGCTCCTGCCGCTGCCGACACCCGCTGGCCAGGCCAACCCAGAGGTGTACACGCCAGTGCGCTGGTTCGCGTGGACCATGCTGCTGAGCGACGAGGTACGGCTGTTCTGGCTCGTTGCGCTGAGCGGCGCGCTCGGCGGCCTGGTGCACACGCTGCGTTCGTTCTACTGGTACATCGGCAACCAGAAGTTGATGCAGCACTGGCTGCCGATGTATCTGCTGTTGCCGTTCGTCGGCGCGAGCATCGCGCTGATCTTCTACCTGGTGATTCGTGGCGGGTTCTTTTCGCCGCAGTCCGGCGTGTCGCAGACGAGTCCGTTTGGGTTCATCGCACTCGCCGGGATCATCGGCATGTTCTCGCCGCAAGCCGTACTGAAACTGCAGCAAGTTGCCGAAACGGTGCTGACCAAGCCCGACCCTGGGGCTGATGCGACCCCGCAGACGCCTGCTTCAACGCCGAAAGACCAGAACTCATCGAACGGCACCATGCGCGCGGGCGCGGCCGAGGTCAAGGGCGTCACCAGCCTGGATCCAACCCGCAAAAAGTAACGCACGCGCGTTTACCCAGGCAGCAAAGCGCCGTCGCGCGCACCTGGGGGAATATGACAATCGAGTCGGTATCGTTGCCGTGCACGAGCGATGAGCTGGCAGTCGCGCCGGCGCTTGCGCAGCACGTGCGCCTCGTCGCGGACCAGATCGTGTCGGGCGGGGTCGTGCCCTTCCTGGGCGCCGGCGTCAGCCTCTCCGAACGGACAGGCCCGTTTCAACTTGGGCAGTCCTTGCCAAACGGCGAGGAGCTTGCCCGATTTCTCGCCGCAAAGGTCGGCTACGAGCAGCCATGCCACATCGACCTGCTGCGCTCAGCGCAGTACATGTCGCTCAAGCTTGGTCCCTTTGGGCTGTACAAGAACTTGCGCAGCGTTTTCAACATCAACGTCGACTACACAGCAACGCATGCCTTCCTGGCTCGTCTGCCGGCGGAGTTGCGTCGCAAGTCGGCCGAGCCAGCGACGCAACTGATCGTTACGACCAACTACGACGACCTCTTGGAGCGCGCCTTCGTCGATGCCGAAGAGCCCTTCGACGTCATTCGCTATGTCGCGGAGGGTCCCGACCAGGGCAAGTTCGTGCACCGCGATAGCCAAGGGAACGAAACGCTGATCCGTGAGCCGAACAAATACAGCGAACTCGACAGCGATCGGCGCACTGTAATCATGAAGATTCATGGTGCGATCAGTCGTAACAACGCGACCGACGACAGCTACGTGATCACCGAAGACCATTACATCGACTATCTGAGCTTCGCCGATATTTCCAACTTGATTCCGGCCTCCGTCATGGCCAAGCTGCGCTACAGCTATCTGCTGTTCCTCGGCTACAGCCTGAGTGACTGGAACTTGCGGGTCATCCTGCGCCGCATCTGGCGCGAGCAACAGCTGCGTCTGAGGTCATGGGCGGTCCAGCGCAACCCGTCGGACTTCGAGCGGCAACTCTGGGGACAGCGCGACGTCGAGATCTTCGACACTCCGCTCGAAACGTACATTCGCGCGTTGACGTGCGCGATCGGGCAGCTCCCGAGCGCGCCTGGAGGCCAGTCATGAACGTTGTCGACAGCCCATTGCTGGCACCCTACAAAGGGCTCGAGCCCTATGACGAGAACGATGGCTGGCGCTTCTTCGGTCGAAGCTCAGACCGCCAGATCATCTCGGCCAACCTGCACGCGTTTCGATTGACCGTCCTGTACGGCGCGAGCGGCGTCGGCAAGAGCTCGGTGCTACACGCCGGTGTTGTGCCCGAGCTGCGCCGTAAGAGTGGGTCCAACTTTCTCGTGGTCAGCTATCGCAGCTGGGCTACCGATGATCCGTTGGCCGGTCTGGGCGAGGCTATCCGCGACGCGACGGCCCGCGTACCTGGCGCCGCCGAAGCGGTGCGCGACCTCCCGCCGCCCACGTCGGCCGCGGGCTGGCTGAGCTGGGCGAAGCGTCTGAATCGCGATGTGCTGTTCGTGCTCGACCAGTTCGAGGAGTACTTCCTCTACCGATGGCGCGAGCAGGGCTCGATCACATTCGCCAACGAGTTCGCGGCGGCGCTCACTACCAGCGGGAGTCGAACCAACTTCCTGCTGAGTCTGCGCGAGGATGCGCTGGCCGGTCTCGATTCTTTCAAGGGCTATGTCCCGAACCTGTTCGACAACTACCTGCGGCTGGGCTATCTGGACCTGAAAGGCGCTCGCGACGCTATTGAGCGGCCAATCGTGGAATTCAACAAACGCATTTCCGGACCGCCATATTCCGTCGACGACGGCTTGATCGATCATTTGCTGACCGAGGTCCAGACAGGGAAGATTCGCGTCGGGCCTGCCGGCGGCGGCATGGACAATACGGCGGTCACGACCAACGGTGCGGTCGCCACGATTGAAACGCCGTTTCTGCAGGTTGTGCTGGATCGATTGTGGAAGGAAACGGTGCGGCGCGGGTCGCGCACAGTGGAGCTAAAGACGCTCGAGGACCTCGGCGGCGCGCGCGACGTCATCGACATGCAGCTCGACCACTCGATGAGTGAACTGGAAGAACGCGACCGCGAGCTCGCCGCGCGCGTCTTTTACTACCTGGTTACTCCGTCAGGCACCAAGGTGTCATATCCGCTCGGCGATCTGGCCGAGTACGCCAAAGTCGCCGAGGCGGAGATCGAGCCAATCCTCGACAAGCTAGCCGGTACGCCGCGCGTTCTGCGCAGGTATACCCCGCCGCATCAGGAATCGCGCTACGAGATCTTCCACGACGTGCTCGCCGCGGCCATTCTGAGCTGGCGCGCGCGCTACCTGGACTCGCGAGCGGGTGCGCGGCTCACGCGCTTTCGCGGTTTCGCGATTGGCGCCGCGGCAGCGGTCGCCGTCATTCTCGTGGCGCTGAGCGGCGTTACCTTCGACAGGACGCGCACTGCCCAGGAGCAGGTGGCCATCAACGAGAGCCTGGCGACGAACGTCGCTGCTGAGCGCACGGCGGCAGCCACGGCGCAGTCGGGCGCAGCTGTTTCGCAGGCGCAGGCTGAACAGAGCCGGCAGGCGGCACTGTCGCGCCAGCTCGCGGCCTTTGCGCGCACACAACTGAGTAGCGACCCCGAGCTGAGCGTGGTGCTCGCGCGCGAGGCACTGCTGAGCGAGCCGACCAACCAGGCGGATGCGGCAATGCGCGAGGCATTAGGCCAGCTCTACTTGCGACGCACGCTTCGCGGTCACCGGGGCCGCGTCGCGACGGCTGTGCTGAGCCCGGACAATCTACGAGTGGCCACAACAGGCCTGGACGATGGCACAGCACGCGTCTGGGACCTGAACAGCGATGCCGAGCCGCTCGTGCTGAACTCGCCCGGCGGTGGCATTGGCAACATCGCGTTCGCCCCCGATAGCGCGCATGTGGTCACGTCGGACAAGGACGGTGTTGCCCACCTATGGAACGCAGTCAGCGGGGACATCGAGCTCACCCTGCCGAGCGCTGGCAGCGCGCTCAATGCGGTCGCGTTCAGTCCGCATGGCCAGTTCATCGCGACCGGTAGTGAGGGTGGTCTGGTGCAGCTGTGGACCGACGATGGCCGCCTGGTATTCACGGTGGAGGCCGAAGGTTCGGTCAACAGCATCGCCTTCAGTCCGGACGACACCAAACTGCTCACGGCGGGCGGGGACAACCGCGCCCGCCTGTGGGACGTCGCGACGGGTGCCGAGCTGAACGAGTTTGCCCATGTTGCGCCCGTGGTCACTGCTGCATTCAGTCCAGATTGGACGCGCGTGGTCAGCGCGTCGAAAGACGGCACCGCACGGATCTGGGATGCCGAGACTGGCAAAGAGCTGGCGGTGCTCATGGCGCCGACGGTCGAGACGGCCGGCCGACGTAGCGTCGAGGTCAACAGCGCGAGTTTCAGCCCGACTGGCGATCGTGTCGTGACCGCGAGCACAGACAACTTTGCCCGGGTGTGGGATGTCAGCGATGTGGGCGTCGGACCTGCGAAGCTCGTCAGCGAGCTGCGCGGCCACTCGGGCGAGGTCTTCAGCGCGACGTTCAGCGGCGACAGCCGCTTTGTCGTCACGGCCAGCCGAGATGCAACGGCCCGCGTATGGGAAGCCGCCTCAGGCGATTCGATCGCGATCCTGCGCGGCCACACCAAGGCCGTATCGAGTGCATCCATCGACGTCGACGGCGAGCGTGTGGTGACGGCGAGCTTCGACGGCACCGCGCGTGTGTGGCAGGCCGGCACATCGGCCGCCGCCCGGATGAGCTATCTGACCAGGGGCGACCCGCTTACAAGCATCTCGCTCAGCCCGGACGGCACGCGCGCCGCGATCGTCGACAGTGCGGGCCGCTTGCAGATCGTGGACGCATCGACGGTAGCGCCCTCGAACATGCGCGATCTGTTCGTTTCGAAGTTCGACGGTGCTCGCGGCCAGGTCGCGTTCAGCCCGAACTCGGCGCGAGTACTGGTCAACGGCACGTGGGACAGCCGCATCCAGATCTTCGACGCGGCTACGCTCGACCTGGTGGGCGAGGTTGACGCCGCGCCCGCGCAGGCGATCGCCGCGGCGTGGGACAGTGCCGGGCAGCGTGTCGTGTTTGGTGGTGACGACGGTCAGGTCAAGCTGTGGGACGTCGACACCAACCGGGTCCAGGAGCTGTTCAAGGCCAGTGGCCCGATCGCCGCCCTCGCGTTCACCGTCGACGAAATGCGCGTCGCGGTGGCGACCAACGACGGGCTCGCCCAGGTCTGGTCGCTTCGGAGTCGATCGGCGGTCGACCTGCGCGGACACGGTGCCGCGTTGACTGACATCGATGTCAGCCCAGACGGCAAGCTCATCGCTACCTCGGCGAAAGACAACACGGTGCGGGTGTGGGACGCTGCGCGCGGTACGCAGCAGACATTGCTGCGTGGGCACGGCGCCGCGGTGACAAGTGTGCGCTTCAGCCCGGACGGACGGCACGTGCTTTCGGGCAGCGACGACCATACGGTGCGCTGGTGGGACATCCAGACCGGCACCGCCGTGCTCGTGCTGCGCGGCCGATCGGCCGAGGTGACCGATGTATCGATGGACGCAGGTGGCCAGGTCTTCGCCAGCTCGAGCAGCGACGGGAGTATGCAAGTCTATCGCTGCGAGGTATGCGGGCAGCCAGACGACCTGCTGCGGCTGAGCCGAGAGCGTGCATCGCGGCAACTCACGGACGACGAGATGCGCCGCTTTGGCGTGCCGACGGCGGCTAACCAGGACTGAGCGGGTGCGTCGGGTACAACCCCGGCGTGCCTGCACGCTCCGCCCTGCGCATTCGTGAGGTCACCGACCCGGACGACCCCGTTCTGAGCGCTTTTGGCAAACTGCAGCGGGCGATTTACTTCGAGCCCGATGCGCTGATCCCCGGTTCCATGCTGGGCTGGCTGCTCCAGCAGCAGTCGGGTGCGCGGGCCAACTTCATGCTCGTCGCCGAAGACGGCGACGAGCTGTTGGGCGGTACCGTCTTTCACTACCTGGCATCAGCCGGCAGCGGGTTTTCGAGCTTCATGGGTGTAGCCCGCGCGCACCGCGGTCAGAGGATTGCGCGCCGCCTGCACGAGGCGCGTTTCGCCACGCTCGACCGGGCCGCCGGCGGCCATGTTGCTGGCGTGTTCATCGACGTCGTGAATCCAACACGTTTGACGCCTGCCGAGCTCGAGCGCGAGGCCAGAGTGGGCTCGGATCCGATGGCTCGCCGACGCGTCTTCGAACACCTCGGCTTCAGGCAGGTCGACATTCGCTACGAGCAGCCCGTGGGCGGCCCACACGGCGGACCGGTCACGAACATGGACCTGCTGTTCTGCCCGCGCGAGTCTTCTGACACCGTCCCGACGGAGCTCGTGCTGGCGACAATGCGCGCATATTGGTCGCCCTGGCTTGGCCAGCGCGCCGACCGACACGTCGCCGAGCTCGAAGCGCGCGCGGCCGGACGGACCATACTCGCGCTCGTCTCGCCCGTGCCTGACGGGCGACAATAGCCGTCGGTGCATCGGAGGTCGCAAATCGGGCTGGCGTCGCTCGCGCTGACGCTGATCTGGACTGGAGCGCTGTTCTGGGTATTCGTGGGTGGCAAAGTCGGCCAGCATCCGAGCATACCCATGACGCTCGCGCTGAGCGGTGCGTTGTGCGCCGTGCTGAGCGGCATCTTGCTCACGCTGGCGTGCTTCCCGGGCCTGGGCGAGTGCTTGCGCGCGGTCGGCCAGGTCGCCGCGGCGGGCGCAACGCTCGAGGCCGCGGCGGTCGTGTGGACCGGCCTGCCCACGAACGACCGCATCCCCGACCTGCTGAACGAGCTCGAGTTCTCGAACTTCTTGCTGCTGCCGTCGATGATCGCGCTGCTCGCCAGCAGCGTCCTGTACTTCATCCGATTCTTCTCGGGGCGTGCGTCGCGTGTGCGTTTCGAACCGCAAGGCGCGGTGCAGTCAATCTTTCTCGCGCTCCGCCGCCACCATCGCATCTTGGGCTGGCTGGGCCTGGCCTACGCCGGGGCGCACAGCGTCTATTACCTGCTGATTCCGGGCCAGACGCTGCCCCAGTGGACCGGCATTGCCGCCACAGCCATCCTGGCTGTGGCTGGCCTGCTCGGGCTGATCACGAGCTACAACACGTTCTGGCGCCTGTGGATCCACCGCATTCTGGGTGTGCTGCTCATGGTCGCGCTGACACTCCACTGGGGACCATTTCTGCCGACCTCGGTCGTGTTTCTTGTGGCGGTCACCCTGGCCGGCCTGATCCACGTGAAGCTAGTTGGTGGCCTCGTACGGTTGATTCCCGCCTGACACGGCATCCGCCAGGGCACGAAACCACGCCCGCCGATCACGCGGCAAACGCCGCCCATGCCGAATGTCGGCCGCCGCGCGCACGGCCAGCGTCGCCGCGATGAACCTGATCGTCTCGGCATCGCCATCGGCATGCTCGCGCGCAACGGCAAGGATGTCGCGCTCGAGCGGCTGGAGCAGATCGACAACGGTCATGGATGGAATCGTCGAGCCAGACCCTCATTCGGTGACTGCCCGCCACAGCACCAGCAGCATCTGAAAACCGGCGCTTACCGCCACGACGAACGCTACGGCGCCTTTGAACTCGGCGGCCATGCGCTGCAGCCAGCCCAGCTGCGCCACATAGCTGACGAAGACGGCGTCACGCAGGACCAGCGCATAGCTGGTGAACAACGCGTCGCCGAGCAGCAGCAAGAAGAACGTGGCGAGCACGATCAGCGCGTGGGCCAACACAATCGTCGCGAGCTGGCGAAGCAACCAGCGAACGCCCACCGCTCGCCGTGAGCGCACCGAACGCCAATCGATGTCCGTCTGTTGACGGCGGGTCGGCGACAGACGCACTCGGTTAGAGCTCGAACTCTTCGCGGAAGCGGCCGACCAGGTCAGGCTCGCCCAGGGCACGCGCGTAGTCGAGCAAGAACCCGTTCTCGAGCTCAAGGATCGAGAACAGCCCGAACTCGAAGAAGCGCACTTGATTGAGCGGCCGGTCGAGCCACTGCGCGAGCTCGGCGCGACTCAGTCCGGATCGTTCGCGTGCCTGCCACCAGAATCGGCCGACACTGGCCAGCCAATCCACCGAACCGGGCGCGGACGCGGGCAGCGGCGCCGAATTGCGGGCGACGAGGCGCAGGCGCTGCCAGAGCTCGTCCATGTACTGACGCAACTCCACTGCGTCCGCCTTCGCAGGTGCCGGCACGGCTCCGCGATGGTACAACCCGCGCCCGAGCAAGCTACGCTGGCGCGCATGGCCACAACCCTGGATGACGCCCGGCACGTGATGTCGACCACGGTGGCGCGCTGGGAACAGCTTCTCGCGCGCGTGCCCGCCGAGCTCATCGAGCGACGACCTTTACCTGGTGAATGGTCGGCCGCGGAATGCCTGCAGCACCTGATGTTCACTGAGCGGCATATCTTTGGCGTGCGTCTGCGCGCCTTGCTCGCCGGTCAGGACCTGGTGCCATACGACCCTGATGCGCCACGTGACCCGGAGCCCGAGCACACGGCGCCGGAACAGCTCGCGGCACTCGCAGCGCTGCGCGCCGACAACGCTCGTACGCTCGATCGGCTGACCGACGCTGACCTCGCGCGCACCGCGCATCACCCCGAGTACGGCACGGTGACGCTGGAGATGCTTGTCAATGTGTGGGCTGCGCACGACCTGCAGCACACCGTGCAGGCCGAACACGCCCTGATGCAGGCCTTCATCCCGAACACGGGCCACTGGCGGTGGGAGTTTGCCGAGCAGGACGTCGAGGCGCGCGCCGCGGCCAGAAGCTAGGTCTGCGCGCGTAGCACGCCCGCGGGCGGCTCGACGTAGGGCATGTCCTCGCGATACTCGCCCGACTCGGCCAGGTTGAGCGCCGACACGTCATCCTGTGGCGCGTAGCCAAGCTCGTCGCGCGTTGCCTGCAGGTCCCAGTGGCCCTGGCTGTTGTTGGACGTGGCGTTGTACATGCCGAAGCGACGCGGTGTCTCGATGCACAAACCGATCACCTGCGCCAGATCCCGCGCGCTGATCCACAGCGACTGGAGCCCGCGCACGGTCGGGTCGCGCGGCGTGAACCAGCCGATACGCAGGCAGATCATCGACATCTCGAACGCGTCCGAGTAGTAGCGCGCCAGAGCCTCGCCGAAGGCCTTGCTGACGCCGTACAGGCTATCCGGGCGAATCGGTGCATCGACTCGAATCGGGTACGCGCCCTCGAGGTTGTAGAAGCCCATCACGTGGTTGGTCGACGCCAGGATGACCTTGTTGGCGCCAGCGCGCCGGGCTGCCTCGAAGACGCAGTACGTGCTATCGACGTTGCTGACGCGGAGTTCGTCCCACGTGGCGGCGGTATTGGGGTTGCCGGCCAGGTGCACCACGGCGTCCATGCCAGCGCAGGCCGCTTGCATCGCCGGGAGGTCGCTGGTGTCGGCTTGCACGAAGTCGTCGCCGGGCTCGCTGGGCGTGCGCACGTCGGCCAGGCGCAGCCGATAGGTCGGACGAAGGAGAGGCCGCAGGGCGGTTCCAATCCGCCCGGCGGCCCCGGTGATCAACACGGCTTTCTGAGGCATCGGCCTCAGGATAGTGCGAGCAGGCAGGCGGATCGCTCGCGTCGCGCGGCGAAGACTGATTTCGCCGTGGTCGTAGATGTCGAGCAGGACGGGGGCGCCCTGTGGGCCTTGGAACATTTTCTGCGGTCGACACCAGTCCAGCGCAATGAAGCCCACCTGGATCGATGCTCTCGAAGAAAGCCTGCTCCTGGCCATCGGCCTGTTCAGCTTGATCACCTGGATCGTCACCGTCGGCCTGCTCGGCCATTAGCCGGCGCGGCCGACGGTGACGCGATCCCTACCCTGAAGGCGGCGCGGCGACGATGACCTGGGCAGGGCGGATGACGCGGTCGCCTTTGCGATAGCCGGGCCGGACCACGTGCAGGACGTGGCCCTCGGGGACGTCCGAGCTCGGCTGGCGGCCGAGCGCTTCGTGCTCGCGCGGGTCGAACTCGGCGCCTTCGGCCGCCAGGCGCTGCACGTCGTCCGACGCCAGCAGCGAGCGCAGGTTGCGCTCGACCAGCAGCACGCCTTTGCCCCAGTTCGACTCGAGGTCTTCAGGCGCCGCATTGGCCAATGCGCGCTCGAAGTCGTCCAGGATCGGCAGCAGGCGCAGAATGTAGGTCACATTCGCGTCGCGCGTCTGCTGGGCGCGCTCCTCTTCGACACGGCGGCGATAGTTGATGAAATCGGCCTGACTGCGTTGGGCGAGGCGTAGATATTCATCTGCCTTCTGGCTCAGCTCGGCCAGCTCGCGCTGCAGCGTCTCGACGTCCTCAGGGCCGTCGGTGACGTCCGGGGCGGCGCCGTCCACCTGCTGGTTCGACGGCTCGGCCGGCGGTGGGCCACTGGGTTCGATAATAGGGTCGTGATGGGCGTTCATATGGCTTGAAAAATCCTCAGGCCGAGGCGCGCGGGTTGCTCGCTCGGTCGATCAAAGTATATGATGTGCTGCGCACAAAATGTATCGTGACCCGCATCAACTTTCAGGGGATATTTCAGCAGCACTCTACGTCATCAGTGTCGCTGCTCGACTGGTCGAGCTGCATCCCACGACACTACGTAAGTATGAGCGTGTCGGATTCCTCGAGCCGAGCCGTACACCGGGCCGCACCCGCCTCTACTCGCACGCCGATATTCGCCGCTTGCGGCAGATCAAGCGTCTGGTCGAGCAACGCGAGATGAATCTGGCCGGCGTGCAAATGGCCCTAGACTTAACCAACATACTGCGCGACATTGCAATGCAGATCGACCAGACGTCTGACGTCGACACACTCCGACGTCGCGTGCAAGGTCCGCTGCGCGAGGCATTCGCAACACTCGGGGCACTCGACTAGTCCCATTACCCAATGATCACCGACCGAACTGATCCGCACCGACCGCAACCGGCGCAGTGCGAGCACCATTTTGAATCCAAGTTCGAGATCACAAGCAAGTGGAGAGGACGATGGCAAAAGTTCTAGGCATTGACCTGGGCACGACCAACTCGGTCGTGGCAATCATGGAGGCCGGCGAGCCGACCGTCCTCGAGAACGCCGAAGGCAGCCGGCTGACCCCCTCGGTGGTCGCCGTTAATCCGAAGACCAGCGAGCGTCTCGTGGGCCAGGTCGCCCGCCGACAGGCAATCACAAATCCCGAAAACACCATCTTCAGCGTCAAGCGCTTCATGGGCCGCAAGTACGACGATGCCGAAGTCCAGAAGGCGCTCAAGTTCGTCCCGTACAAGGTGTCCAAAGCCTCGAACGGGGACGTGCGCGGGGCCATGGCCGGCAAGGACTACAGTCCGCCGGAAGTCTCGGCCATGATCCTGCAAAAGATGAAGGCCGACGCCGAAGCCAAGCTGGGCGAGAAGATCACTCAGGCGGTCATCACCGTCCCGGCCTACTTCAACGACAGTCAGCGCCAGGCGACCAAGGACGCGGGTAAGATCGCGGGTCTCGAGGTCCTGCGCATCATCAACGAGCCAACCGCGGCATCGCTCGCGTACGGCCTCGACAAGCAGGGCAAGGACGAGGTCATCGCCGTCTATGACCTGGGCGGCGGCACGTTCGACATCTCGATCCTGTCGGTCGGCGAGGGCGTTTTCGAAGTCAAGGCGACCAACGGCGACACGTTCTTGGGCGGCGACGACTTCGACCAGCGCATCATCGACTGGATCGTCGACGAGTTCAAGAAGGACCAGGGCATCGACCTGCGCCAGGACCGCATGGCCCTGCAGCGCCTCAAGGAAGCCGCCGAGAAGGCCAAGATCGAGCTCAGCACGACCCAGTCGACGGAGATCAACCTGCCGTTCATCACGGCCGATGCGAGTGGCCCGAAGCACCTCAGCTTGCAGCTCACCCGCTCCAAGCTCGAGCAGCTCGTGGGCGACCTGATCGAACGCACGCGCGGCCCGGTGCAGCAGGCGATGAAGGACGCGGGCATGAGCCCCAGCGACATCAACGAGGTTGTCCTCGTCGGTGGCCAGACGCGCATGCCAGCTGTCCAGGAAATGGTCAAGCAGGTCTTTGGCAAGGAGCCGCACAAGGGCGTCAACCCTGACGAAGTGGTCGCCATCGGCGCCGCGATTCAGGCGGGCGTGCTCAAGGGCGAAGTCAAGGACATCCTGCTGCTCGACGTCACACCGCTCACGCTCGGCGTCGAGACCTATGGCGGCGTGATGACGACCATGATTCCGCGCAATACGACTATTCCCACGTCCAAGACCGAGACCTACACGACGGCCGCCGACGGACAGACCACTGGATGATTGGATGACGATCTTCTGCTCCTTAGCGGTGGCCTTGTCCTTCGCCGAGACGTTCAGGATGCCGTTGGCGTCGATGTCGAAGGTGACCTCGACCTGCGGGATGCCGCGCGGGGCGGG
>WNGF01004992.1_pt1 | contig 18742 bp, 11 predicted proteins | sample 5400641 | NCBI WGS metagenome assembly WNGF01 (sample SAMN13153371, study PRJNA577476) | soil metagenome | isolation source: 80 cm soil or saprolite under grassland replicate 2 | place: USA:California | collected 2016-06-15
ACTCCCGGTCGGCCTCGGAGAAGACGGCGACGCTGGCGATGCCCATCTCGCGGCAGGCTCGGATGACCCGGACCGCGATCTCGCCGCGATTGGCGATGAGGACCTTCCCGAAGGGGAACGTCACGGCGCCCGCATGATAACAGGAGTCTCACGAGGGAGCAACGCGCCGGGTGGGGTCAGGGCAACCTGGGCGAGTTCGACCGCGTGAGAGCAGTTGAGCGAAGCGACCGCCATCGCCAGTGAGATCGGGGCCACGTTCGCCAGGCGCAGGTCACGGCCTCCCGGCTGACGACCACGGCATCATGCGGGGCGAGATGCGCGCGGCGCTCGACTGCGCGTGGCGGGCCACGGCCGTCGCGGAGGCGACCGGGGCGTCGCGATCATCGGGCTCGCGCGCGGCAATCTGGGTCGGGTCTAGAGCTAGAGCTTCGTCACCGACCGTGTCGGCCTCATCCCCGGCCGTACGCAGGTCGCCTAAGGAGTCCGGCGGGAAGATCCTCGTCCCGCTTCGGCCCCGGTCACTCGTGAAGGAGCGTCGGGGACCGCGCAGGTCTGGTCCGATTTGTCAAGGTCACTGCCGAGCCGCGTGCGTCAACGCGGCCTCGACATCTGCCACCCGCTTGGTGATGGCGTAGGCCCACGAGCCGCAGCTTCCGTCGGCGTTCACCGCCGCCGCCCAGCGTCTAGCGGCGGCTACCTTGACCTCTTCGAGAGGGTCGAATCCCTTTGTTTCCAGGACGAGATGTCTGGGCGGGTCGGTCCGAAGGCGGACGATGAAGTCCGGAACATAGTCGTGAGTCTGCCCGTTGTGCAGGTAGGGCATGGCGAACCCAAGGCCAGCGTTCTTGGCAAAGGCCTCGACGATCGGATGGGTATCGAGGACGTAAGCCGCCGACTGCTCCCATCTCGCCGTGTCCGCCACGACGTAATTGACGTGGCTCTTCACCACCTCGCGCACGTCGCGGCTGGTCCAGAAATCCACCTCCGCGGTCGAGCCCTCGCCCCTCCTGCTCTCGTAGCGCGGGAGCTCGGGCGCCTCGCCCTCGGAGGTGTCTGGCTTGATGGCGCCGACCAGCGCCTCGATGACCCAGCCGTAGTAGGGTGACAGCGCGACGTCGAGCGTGTTGGCAGGCGATAGCGGGTGGACTCGCTCAGCGATGAACCGCTCGACGATCCGCGTGAGCTGAGGAAACAGGACGTGAGCGGGTGCCTCGCAGCCCGGCTGGCCCACGTAGTCGCGGGTGAGGTCGGCCGCCATGTCGAACACGATTTGCTGGATCCGGTAACCGGCGCGATACGGGTTGAGGTCCACGCGCTCGAGCTTGCCGGGACCGATGAGTGACGGCCGGCCCCTGTTGTTGGGCAGCGCGGCCTTCACCTCCACCTCCGGAGCCGGTAGCCCTCGACCCGTGGGAACCGGATCTCGAGGGCAGCCCGGGCCGGCACGGCGTGCACGTGGTGACGCTTGGGTGTGGCCGGCTGGGACGCGCGTTTGCTCTCCTTGAACGGGATGACTTGAAAGGGCACACCGAAGACCTTGGCGATCTCTTCGCCCAGCCGGCCGTTCTCACCGACGTCGTAGCTCGATCGCCGGAGGCCGCGGCCGACCACCTGCTCGCAGAGGAGCTGTGACATGAACGGACGCAGGCCCACGATGTGCGTGACGGTGCTGCAGTCCCAGCCCTCGGTGAGCATCCCCACGCTCACAATGCAGCGGACGTCGCGCCCGGGCGGATGTAGCGGCTTGCCGAGCTTGCGGGCGAGGTCCTCGAACCCGGCGGGGTAAATGGGACGGCCCAGCCGGTCCAGCGGCCAGGTGACCTTGCCCACCGTGTCGAGCGTGAGCCTCATCCACGCGGACTCGTCGCTCTTCGCCTGGTCGCTGTCCGTCTCGTGCACCACCTTGGAGTCGACGCGGATTGTGTTCTCCCTCCCGGGGACGTTGCGGAACCCGGCAATGTTCGCCGGCGGGATACCGGCCGGCGGGCGATCGAGCGCCAGCCACTCGTAGACCACCCTGGCGATGGCCGTGTTGCGGCACACGATGATGAATACGGGCGGCCGGGGATCGTCCTGCCGCTCCTCCCATTCCGCGCGCAACTCCTCCCAGAGGCCGGCGAGCATGGCCACGTGCGTGGCCGCCCACTTCACCACCGCTTCCGGCTTGGGGTTACCGCGGGAACCGCCACGCTCGCTGGGCGTGAGCCGAGGCATGATCCAGCGCCAGATATTGAAGTAGCCGGGGATGTCCGCGCCGGTGGTGTCACGCACGGCGAGCTGCGGAATCTTTACCAGTCCCGACTCGATGGCGTCGGTGAGGCCGAAGTCGCTCACCACCCACGGGAAGATGCGGTTGGTGTCCGGGCCCATGCGCCCGAGGTAGTAGGGCGTGGCCGACAGATCCACGCAGAAGTTGATGCCGCGCAGCTTGTGGATACGGTCGAGCCCGTCCACCCAGACCGTCGCCTCCCGGTAGAACTCGTCCTGGTCCTCCGCGTCGCCGAAGAGGTCCTCGATCTCGCCATCGGTTTCCTCGCGGCGGATGCGGTATGCGTGGTGAGCCTCATCGTTGAAGACGAGGATGTTCTGTTTCCCACCCACCTCGCGGCCGATCACGCGGTTCACGAGGGCCGTGTCGCTCTCCACGTGGCGGACCGACTCCACCCGTACCTTGCGGAGGTGGCCCTGTCGGTCGCGGTCCTCCTCGAGCACGGTGAGCAGCCCGGCCGCGAGCTGCCGGTCCAGCTCCTCCTGGGTGAGGTACCGGCGGTTGCGCGCGGTTGTCGTGCGGGGGCCAATCGTGATCGTCTCCACGGTCCGCACCGCAACGCCAGCGCGCGCCACCTTCGCGCTCACCCCGCCTGGCGTCACGGCCTGTGGCTCGAAGACGTGCCAGTTGGTGATGAGTACACGGCCCTGGGTGAGGTCGGTCATGAGATGCTGGGGCACCAAGTCCCGCGTGCGGTAGAGGCTGGCGTCCCCCTCGCGCGGGTTCAGCTCGCCCAGACGGCTCCGAATGGTGACGTTCGGGCATACGACCAGCACCACGTCGGAGAAGCGGCCATCGACCCGGTTGTGGACCTTGTTCAGGATGCTCCATGCCGCCAGCATGGCCATGACGGTGGTCTTGCCGCTGCCGGTAGCCATCTTGCACGCGAGCCGGCGGAAGGCGGTGTGACCCGCGGCCTGCCGCTCCCCGCTCGGCTCGTCGAGAGGGACCTCGATACCCTGCCGGAAGTCGGCACGGGCCTCGATGAGGAAGATGATGGTCTCCGCGGCCTCGCGCTGGGCGAAGAAGAGCCGCTGCTGCCGGCCTTCGCGCATCCAGTACTCGAGCAGTTCGAGGGTTGTCCGCGTCACGCCAGGGTGGCCCGCCGCCTGCCAGTCCTTGAGGCGTTGGCGGATGCGGTTGACCAGCTTCAGCTCGATGAGCGTGCCGAGCCCGTCCCCTTCGCCCTGGTCAATCGGGCCCGGAGGCCGGTAGTAGTACATCGGGGGCCGTCGACCCGGCTCCAGACGCGGGTATTCACCCTCCATGATGCGCCAATGCTCGGCCGGTTCGTCGTAAGGGCCGCTGAGGATCGGTTCGGGGACCTCGAATTCGCTCACAGCCGGAACGCTCTCATGATCCCCTCGAGCTTCTCGACGACCTCGGGGTGGATCTCCTCCGGCCGCATGACGGCGGCGATATCCTGGTACCGGGTGTAGGGGAGTCCCGGGAGCCCGGCGGCCGCAAGGGCGGGTGGTAGCAGCTCCGTGCGCGCCTTCGTGGCGTTGAGGAAAGCATGGTCTCCCAGGGGATCGCGGAGCACCGCCGGCGGGAAATTCTCTTGGAGGTATTTCCGCAGGTCGTCGATGTGGGGGCCTGCCGCAGCCGCGCCGACCGTGTGCTCGACGAAGCGGACAAGGGCGCCTGCGTGCACCAGATAGCTCTCGATCTCGTAGCGTCGCCAACGGAGCCGCTGGAAGCCGCGGCCTGTTATCTCGGTCGGCTGGATCTCCGGGCGCGCATCGCCATCGACGAGCTCGAGGGCCGGCAGGTCCTCGCGAATAAGCCGCAGCGCCTCGTAATGCTGGGGGGCCCGGATGCCGGGGGATCCCGTCCGTGTCTCCGCGACCGTCGGCCTCCAGAAGAACGTCCGGGAGCTGAAGAGATCGTGCGCCGGATGCCCGAGGACCCTGGCCCACTCTCGGAGGATGTCGCGGTCGGTGTAGTTCTCCAAATAGAGCACCCCGGGCGCGGTCAGCGCCAGCATCATGTCAGTCTGCGACAGGACCTTCAGCGAGAGGATCACGCGTGCCTGCTCTTCCGTCGTCGCCAGCATTCGCGGCCCATCGAAGAGGACACACAGCTCTCGTGGCTCGGCTCCATTGATGATGACTTCCGAGTGCGTCGCGATGATCAACTGCGACCTCAACTGAGCGGCGACCGCGCGGAGCTCCCCGTAGATCGCGTCCTGAAGGATCACGTGAAGGTGGGCGTCCGGCTCGTCCAGCAGCAAGACAGCGCCGGGCCGAGTCCGCAGGAAGGCAAGCAGCATCAGCACCTGCTGGAACCCACTGCCCGCGCTGGCGATGTCGAGAGCGGGTCCGCCCGGGCGCTCGCGGTACTCGGCCAGGATATGCGGGCCCGTAGCGTTGGGGGGCGCCAGCTCGAAGCCGAAGAGCCGGCGGATGGACTCCTGGAGCCCGGCCCAGGCCGGGTCCGAGCCGGCCGCTTCGACCAGGAGGTTGCGGAGCACGTCGCCAGGCTTGGCCTGCCCGAGGAGCTGATCGACCTTCGGGCGCTGGTAGAGCGGCTCTTCGGTGCCCAGGCCACTCATGGCCGGCACGAAGGCCGTGGTGAGCTTGGCGCTTCTCACGACGTCAGGGGTTGCCGTCGGGAGAGGTCGTACGTAGATCTGCTCTGTGCTGTCGGCGATCATCTCCATGGCGACCGTCCAGCCAGCGACGGCGTTCTGGATCTCGATCTCGAGGCTCCCCGTGTAGTCTCGCTCTCGCCAGAGAAGATCGAAGGTCCGCAACGGCACGGCGGAGAAAGCCTGACGCGCGATGGGAGCCTTGGCGTAGTAGCCGCGGTGGCGCTGGAAATCGTTCAGCTCCCTCCAACGGTTGAACGCGAGTGACCAAGCCGCGATGGCCTGGAGCACCGTGGTCTTGCCGGTATTGTTCGGGCCGGCCAGTACCACGTGCCCGGGCAGGACGAACTCGACGTCGCCGAACCGCTTGAAGCGGCGCAGGCCGACGCGATGGATCACGCCGTCGCGTCCCTCAGGTTCTTCACGACGAGCAGCTCGTTGCCGCGGTCGTCGACGACCTTGACGGCCACCTGCCCGTGCTCCCCGGCCTCGAAGGGCGCGCTCACCGTACCGGCCAGGTGCTCCCAGACCGTATCGTCATACTCGCCACGGAGGGCGCGCCGGATGTCATCCCAGGCCCCCGTGCGCGGGAAGAACGCCTGGGACACGTGGAAGCAGAGGTTGTTGTAGTCGGTGTCGAGAAACCACGCCGGCACATCGCCAGCGTCCATGTGCTTGGCCGCCATCGTTGCGGGATCGAAGAGATTGAGCTTTGCCAGCTTGACCTCGTAGCGCTTGTCCCGTAGGCGCCGGAGCTCGACGTCGGGCAGGCCACACACGCTGAAGATCTGGCTCGACCGCATGTTCTTGAGGAGGTCGCCCATCATCAGGTCTGGCGTGGCCTGTACGTAGGAGGCCGGCGGTAGCCCCATCTCGGCGGATTTTTCGATCAAGAGGCGCGCGTCCGGCTGGATGGCGAAGCCGATCGCGTAAAGGTGCGAGTAGCCCTTGAGGCTGGCCTCCTTCAGCGCCTCGTGGACCGCAAGCTGGGTAAGGCCGCTGTTCTCCGGCCCGAAGACCAAGGCCACTGCCCGCTCGTCGCCGTTGACCACCATTGCCTCGGCCGACAGCGACAGCGTCTTCGCTGGCGGCCGGACATTACGGAGTGTCACCGTCTTCCCGCCACCCACGTGGAGGACCGGCGACTTGCGCAGCACCTCCAGCATACGGTCCACGAACGAGCCATACGCCTCGACGTCGGCCGGGCCGGAGTCAGGCACGCCGTCCCCCTCCCAGTCCACAGGGGTCGGGATGGTCGCCTCCACGGTGAACGGTCCGGTCACCCGCACGAAGCTGTTGTCCACCTCAGGCCGGTCGACGAGCACCTCCTCGTCCGGCGGTTCGGCGTTCGCGATCTTCTTTAGCGTCACGTGCGGGACAATTCCTCCGACCTCCTCGCCCTTCCGGTTCTGCTTGCGTGTGTAAACAAATCCGCCCACCGGCCCCCTGGCCTCATCCTTGAGCCGATAGTAGGGAAACGTTGCGGTCAACAGCCGTTGGCGGGCGAGGGTGAGAGGGACGCGGCTCGTATCGATCGTGATCCAGCGCCGCCCCCACTGTTCAGCAACGTGGGCGGTGGTGCCACTGCCACACGTTGGATCGAGTACGAGGTCACCAGGCCGGGTGGTCATGAGTAGGCAACGTTGGACGACGAGTCGGTCGGTCTGCACGACGTACAACGGTCGCTCTGCGAAGCCACTACCGCCAGTATCGGACCACACATCCTTGAGAGGTGATACCGGAAAGTCGTCCAAATAGAGCTTAGAGCAAGGTGTGTTGCCAATTATCAAGACGCGGTTCAGGCGATCGAGCTTCTCTGTGTCGTCTGGACCCAGGCTCCAATGGCGATTAGTGCCGGGCGTATAGCGCTGTCCTTGGAGTACGACCTCTTTGTGCTCGGATGCACTTGCCCCGGGAGAGGTCAACGGGCCTGGCCTGAAGACACGCCAGCCGGAGGGAAGCAGTGCGGGATCCCGTATCTCAGCATCACTCAGCTTTCGGATCGTCTTCCCGTCTTCTGACTCGGCCCAGACGTATTGCTTGGCGCCCTCTTCTCCAGGCTCTTTCGGAAGCCATAAGGGCTGGAAATGAATGCGTTCGATATCTCGCGCATAGTGGAGGAGAAAGTCGTAGGTGCTGGGCAAGAGGCTTACTGATTGCGCACCAGTCTTCCGAAACGCAATCTGGCCAACGAAGTTGACCGGCCCGAACACCTCGTCCATCATTTCTCGCACGTGGTGGAGGTTCTCGTCGCTGATCTGGACAAAGATGCTGCCCGTGGGCGCCAGCAGCTCGCGGCAGAGCAGCAAGCGGTCCCGCATGTACGTCAGATAAGAGTGGAGGCCTAGCTCCCACGTGTCCCGATAGGCCTTGACCATCTCGGGCTCGCGGGTCATGTCGGCATCGTCGTTGTGGCTGACGTCGCGGCGGCGCACGAAGGGCTGGAAGTTTGACCCGAACTTCACGCCGTAGGGCGGGTCCATGTAGATCATCTGGACCTGGCCGCCGAGACCCTCGTAGTGCAGGAGCGAGTTCATCGCGACGAGTGAATCGCCGAGGACAAGCCGGTTCACCCACTTGTCCGGGTACTCGTAGGCTCGCAGCGTCTGGTCGATGATGGAGTGTTGCGGATCGCCGAACAGCTCGAACATGCTCTGTTGCTTGTCGCGCTTGTGGCTGGTCAGCGTCTCGATGATCGCTTTCGTGGACAGGCGCTCGTGGATGAAGAGCGGCAGGGTCGGTACGTCGAAGGACAGCCGCTCGGCCTTGCCCGCCCAGTCGAGGAAAGGCCGGCCCAGCCGGCGGACCTGCTCGACGGCCTCCTGGAGCGACCCGACGGTGGCGAGGACGGTGCCGTCCGCTGCTCGTAGTTCGCGCGGCCGCTCGAAGGCGTGAGGCTCGGGGAGGCCCGCGGCCTCCGAGATGAGGCGGAGGAGCCACTCGGCAATCTCCCGGCCAGGGTTCTGCCCATCCCAGTTCAGCGCGGGTGAGAGGGACGAGTCGTAGCGGTAGGTGGTCGGGGGCTTCTTCTTCCGGAATTGCGGCTGCGTCCCGATCTCGGGGCGCATCGGGCTGGTGGCCTCGTAGTGGCGGTAGTTCTCCGCGACCCGGCCCAGGTTGCCCTTAGCCCTGCCGCTGCGCTGCCTGGCGGTGATCGCGACGGAAGGCTTTGTCCCGGGGCGGGCCTTGCGCTTCCCGTTCCTTGCCACGCGGCCCCTCCTCCTCACGCAGTCCTCCTTACCGGCCCGGCGCCTGGCCCTGGCCCGAGTCTACCAGCGGATGTGACAGGGGCGGTCACGGATCTCCCGGGCCGTGGCGTCGAGCGCGCCAGATTGTGCTGCCCCCCAGGCGCCCAGCCCCAGGCCCTCCGGTCAGCCAGGACCCAGGACATGCCGTACCACGAGGTGAACTCCTGGATCGCGTTGTCGAGGATACTGTACTCAGCGCCTCGGGCGGTCACGCGCTTCCCAGTCGCCTTCGCATCGAGGAAGAGGCGCTCGACCAGATCGCCAATCTTGTCTTGGAAGCCATGTGTCCTCTCCAAGGGCCCGGCAAGCTGTGTCCCGTCAGCGCCTCTTGGGCGTGCGACGACCACCACGGCGTCGGTTCTGCTCGGTCTCCCCGAATGCCAGGGCCCAGCGCTTGCCTGGATGGTCGAACTTCACCGTCTGCGCATTGAAGCGCTCCGGATCGAACCGACCGCCGAGCCACTCCAACATGCTCTCGTACTCCTCGTGCGAGGGGTCGCCGATCACGGCGATGAGGTTCTCATAACCTGCCGGGCCCCCGCAGTCCTCAGGCGGACAGGCCCGCCCGCCAGCGAGGCAGCGCGGATACCGTATGCCCGTCCGGCGCGGCACGATCGCCTCGAGGGTGACATCGTGTTGCCAGCCATCTCCGAAGTCGTACTCGTACCTGGCCACGGCACCCGGGCCGGTGAGGTACCTGGCGATGGGGACCTCCCATCCCGGCAGGATGGCTTCGTCCCCTTCGAAGGCATCGTCGTCCGGAATGCCGATCTGCACCGCGTCGCCCGTGTCTGGCCTGCTCACGCGAAAGAGGTGCAAGTGATAGTCGAGCCAACCCATGGCATCCTGAATGGCGACATGCAGGTCCCAGAAGCTGTAGGCCCCCGGCACCTGGATGGTCCTCCAGATGGGCGGGGCTACGTCTCGCAGGACGATTCTGAACTCGTAGACTTCACGCGGAGCTTGCGCGTCCTCTTCTCGATGCCAGTTAGCCGCAGCCAGCGCTGCGGCGCCTCGCCGAGGACTTGACCGGTCCCCGGGGGATGCTTTTGCGGAAGCCACGCCGCCGCGTCGACCCCTCCGAGTACGTGCCGCGGGCCTACCACGTCGCCGCGTCGCCTTCGATGCCGATACACGCTGGACCCCGCGCTCGCGCCTTGCCACGAAGGTCGACTCATCTCCATGGTGGACGAAGAGCTTTCCGCGCATCGTGTCGCCATCGATACGCGCCCAGGCCCGGCCGCTGGTTGCATTCATCTCGTCGAAGCCGTCCCACGAGAACTCGACCACCGATGCACCATCGCGCTGCTCGACGCGGTAGTCGATGGAGGCTCCGATCGCGATCAGCTGCATCTCGCCCAGGCCTTGGCGATCGAAGCGGATGTAGGCGGGCACGGCGAGGTCGAGCGCCTCCCGATCCCATAGCTCGGCCTCCACGACGCTCCACCGGCCCTCGATCAACGATTCACGTCTTGCCATCGCCACCTGCCAGTGCCGAGGTTCAGGGTGAGATGTGCGTGCGAGTTCAACCCCGGCCGGGAGGCCCCGACCAAGTGGCCGCCGGCCTGCTCGCGATTGACCGCCACGGCGGCTCGATTCTAGCAGGCCTGGCGGTGGGAATCCGGTGCCGAAATAGTGCCACTTGCGGGTGCAATTCGGAGGTCTACGGCAATCACTCTGCCAACTTCCGGATGGGTGGACAACGCCGCATCTCTGTTGCTCTGCTGAGGAGGCGGAGTTTGATCCCCTGGTGGCGGCGGGGGGATGAATTTGAAATAGGCTCTGCGGGATTTCCCCGGCGTCGGCGCCAGCGGCAGAGCTTGGCCGAGCGAGAAGTCGGGGGTTCCAGGACGATGGAGCGGCGTACGGGATCGAGTCCCGGCATTCTGACGCGTGCGATCTCCTGATCGCCCATATTCCAGCCAGCCGCCCCGCGGACGGTGCGCCGGAAGTACTGGGCGTGGCGCGGCATCACGCTCATGCCACGGAACGGCGGCGCCCGCGGGCGATGACGACGCTGATGAAGGGCGCCGAGTGATGGCGCTCGTCGTCCGCCAGGGCGAAGTTCGTCCCTTGGGTCTTCGAGAGAGTCGGGGATCCCGTTGGACTCGGTTGGACGCGATGGGCGACAGGAGCCGGTCGACCGTCGCCGGCAGTCGCGCTCGACAGAGTAGTAGCCGGCCGGCTTCGAGACGTGGAGCCTGTCAACAGGAACGAGACAGCGGGCTCAAGAGATTAGTGTAGGGGGTCGACCCGGTTCAGGGTGAGTGCCTATAGGGAGGCCCCAGTTCGGTCTCCGCCTTCTCCAGCCAAAAGTTCATATCCATCTCACCGTACATGGTGGCGGCGGTGGTCAGGGGCTCCTGCGCCCTTATTCCGTCGCCGATGCGGCGGTAGAGCTTGCCGAGGCCGAGGTGGCAGTGCGCGACGAGGGGGCGCAGGCCGAGTTCCTCGGCCAAGGCCATAGCCTGGCGGTAGCGTTCTGCCGTCTCAATGTCGGGCGGCTCCTGACGTGCAGAGACTTCTGCGAGGGTCCGGAGTGCCCAGGCGTGGTGGCCACGCTCGTTGTGCTCTCGGGAGAGATCGAGAGCATGCCTCGCGAGGTCGGCTGCGTCAGTCATCCGATCTGCTAGGAGGCATGCCTCGCTGAGCCAGGCGACCCAGAGCGAATAGTCGACCGTTCGTCTGACGGCGCGGTCTTGCCCCACGACCTGCTGCAAAAGATCCAGGCTGTCGGCGATACGCCCGGACTGGGCATATGCGTAACCGAGGTGCGAGGCCGCGTAGGAGAACCACACCGGGACGTTCCAGTCGCGACAGAGCCCGAGCCCACGTTCGAGCACCACGATCGCTCTTTCCAGGTCGCCTTTGCGGAGCGACACAAGGCCGGCACCGAAGCACGCGCCGATCAGGCTGAACGTGTGACCTCCCGCCTCGGCGATTCGGAGCGCCTCGTCCGCGCGGGCGACTGCTTCGGGGAACTCGCCACGCTCCGCAAGACTCCAGGCCAGCCACACCCGCGAGAGAACCGAGGGAAACCCGGCCACACCAAAGCGCTCGTGAACGCGATCACCTTCGAGCGTCGCCGTGTTACGCCTCAAGAGGTCAATCGCCTGGGCATAGTCGCCCCGGGCCAGGGAAGCGCGGCCCAGATAGAAATTGATGGCGACCTGGAGCGCAAGATCGCCCAGTGCTGTGGCGATGGCAAGCGTTTGCTGGCCGGATTCGACGGCGCGGTCCTGGTCGCCGATCAGCCAGAAGTGCTGCGTCATGTAGGAGCAGACTCGCCCCAGGAGACGCTGATCGTCTAGGGATTTGGCGAGCCCTTCGGCTTCGCGGAGGTGGTCGAAGACCCGCTCATATTCGCCGAGCGCGTTGAACGCGGTCCGAAGGTCGAAGCACAGACTTACAGCCGCCTCCATTGTGTCGCGGCGCTTCGGGAGCTGCCCGAGGGCAACCCGTGCCTGCTCGAAGCACGCAACCGCTTCCCGGTAGCCGGCGCGCGCCGCATTCCTGGCCCCAGCCTGGCGGAAGTAGCTGAGGCCCTTGTCCCACAGCTCACCCCGCAGAGCATGGGAGGCGAGACGGTCGACCTGCTCGGCGAGTCGGTCGGGATACAGCCGTTCCATCGCAGCCACGATGCGCGCGTGGAGCGCACGTCGCCGCTCTTGGAGGAGGCTCCCGTAGGCGACCTGGTGGGTGAGGGCATGCTTGAACGTGTACTCGAGGTCGGGAAAGAGCCGCGCTTCATAGAGGAACTCAGCGGTCTGGAGCCGGTTGAGAGCCCGGTTGAGTTCATCGTCGGAGAGCTCGGCGATCGCTTGGAGAAGCCCGAACGGGACGTCTTTCCCGATCACAGACGCGGCTTGCAGCAGGCGTTTGTCTTCTGGCGGGACCCGATCGATGCGGGCCGTCAGGATTGCCTGGACCGTCGCCGGCACCTGAATTACCTGCGCGCCTTGCGCCAACCGCCACGCTCCCCGCTCTCCGACCAGCGCCTTGGTCTCCAAAAGTGTCCGAATGCTCTCCTCGAGGAAGAGGGGGTTGCCTTCCGTCCGCTCGATAAGCACCCGCTTCAATGGTTCAAGACTCGGATCGGACCCGAGCAAGCCGCGGAGGAGGTCGTCTGCGCTCTCGGGCGGCAGGGGGTCGATCCGAAGCTGCCGATAGTAGGTCTTACTGCCCCAGCCGTGATGGTACTCGGGCCGGTAGTTGATCAGCAGCAGGAGCCGGGCAGTGGGCAGACTCTCGACCAGGCTGTCGAGCAACACCTGGGTTTCGGTGTCGATCCAGTGCAGGTCCTCGAAAAGCACCAGCAGCGGCTGCACCTGGCTTTCCCGGAGAAGCAGACGCTTAACCCCATCCAGAGTTTGCTGCCGCCGCTCCGGGGGATCGAGCCGCTCCCAGGCGGCATCCTTCACTGGAACGTCCAGCAGCGAGAGCAGTGCCGGTAGGGAGGGCTCCAGAGCACGATCAAGCGACAGCAGCTTGCCCGTCACCTTCTCTCGGATCTTCCGCGTCTCGTCCCGCCCCTCGATCTGGAAATACAGCTTGAGTAGGTCGATAACGGGCTGGTAGGCAGTCGCCTTGCCATACGACACCGAGCCACTCTCCAGGATCAGCCAGTTCTGAGTGCGGTGGGAATGGGTGAACTCCCAGTACAGTCGAGACTTGCCAACGCCGGGCTCGCCCACCACGGCGACGACCTGACCGTGCCCGGCTCCCGCGCGCTCCACAGCCCCACGGAGTTGGTCCAGTTCGGTCTCCCGGCCGACGAAGCGGGTCAGGCCCCTGGCGGCAGAGGCATGCAATCGGGAGCGCACGGAGCCTGCCCCGAGAAGTTCGTACACCTCCACCGGCTCGGGGAGACCCTTCACCGGCAGGGGGCCGATGGGCTTGACCTCAACGTAACCTTCAGCAAGGTCCAGCGTGGCGGGACTGAGGAGAATGCTGCCGGGGTCAGCAAGCTGTTCCATTCGAGCGGCGAGGTGGGTAGTCTGGCCGACCGCCGTGTAGTCCATGTGCAGATCCGAGCCGATGGCCCGGACGACGACCTCACCCGAATTGAGGCCAACGCGGATGCGCACGGTGACGCCATGCTTCCGGCGGACCTCCTCCGCGTATTTCTTCACCGCTTCCTGCATCCGCAACGCTGCATAGCACGCGCGCACCGCATGATCCTCGTGGGCGAGCGGTGCTCCGAACAGCGCCATGATCCCGTCCCCCATCACCTGGTTCACGGTGCCCTCGTAGCGGTGGACCGCCTCCATCATCCGGTCGAGAACGGGGTCGAGGAGCTTCCGGGCCTCCTCGGGGTCGCGGTCAGCCAGCAACTCCATCGACCCCTTGAGATCGGCGAAGAGCACCGTCACCAGCTTGCGCTCGCCCTCCAGCGCGCTCTTGGAGGTGAGGATCTTCTCGGCGAGGTGCTTGGGGGTGTAGGCCTCAGGGGAGTTGAATCGCTGAGCCGGAGGCGGCGCGGCCGAGAGCCCGGTTGGGTGCGCGCACTCGGGGCAGAACTTCGCTGTCGGCGACAATGGCCGACCGCACTCGGTGCACGCCCGGGCCAGCGGCGCGGCGCATTCCTCGCAGAACTTCGCGCCCGCCTCGTTATCGTGCTGGCACCGGGGACAGTTCATCGGCCGGATCCTCCCTCACGCAGTCCGGTCAGTGTATTGCCGCGCCAAGAGTGGACCGAGCCTACCTGGAGGCTCTCAGAGGGTCAAGGCTGGCCGAGCCGGCGAGAATTGGTGTGGGAGACGCCTCCTCAACTAACCTCCCAGGGGGTCACTGGTCTCACTCATATTGGCAGGGAGGGACGTTCGTCGGGGCCGGCCGGTTGACCCGCCCTGAACGCGGGTCGCAGATCCACAGCCACGATTCCTGAGGCCTGAGCTTAGCAGGTAATCCCACATGAGCTTGTCCACTAAGGAACGTATACTAACTGGTTGATTCAATGAGCAAAGCTCCCACCGCGGCCCGTAAGCTATCAGGCCGCCAACCTCGACCAACTCCCGAGGTCCCGACACTGTCGGCGGCCGGTTCTTGGCGCCATCGACAAGATCGGGGGCGCCCTGCGATCCCGGCTCGGTGAGCAATTGGCTTTGAATCACAAAGTACTTGATTTCAGTGTAGCCGATGACGTAATCTGCCGGCGATGGGCGAACCGCTCCGTTCTCGGACCACCAATCCCCGCGCGCTCCACCTGCGGGCCATGGATGACCTCTCGTTCATCCGCCGGACCATGGAGCACGCGGCGTCGTTCACGAGCTTCTCGGGTTGGGGCCTCGTGCTGATCGGCGTGACGGCGGCCGCCGCCGCCTGGCTGGCCGGGCCCCGGCCCGAAGCGCCGGGCTGGCTCGCCGTGTGGCTCGGCGAAGCGGGGGTGGGGCTCGGCCTCGGCGTCGTCAGCACGGCGTGGAAGGCGCGGGCCGCCGGTGAGCCGTTCCTCATGGGGCCGGTGCGAAAGTTCGCGCTGGCGATGGTTCCGGCCCTCGGGGTGGGGGCGCTCCTCACCATCGCGCTCGCGCGGAGTGGCGCTCACACGCTCCTGCCCGGCGTCTGGCTTGCGCTCTACGGGGCCGGGCTGGTGACGGGTGGCGCATTCGCGATCCGCCTGGTGCCCATCATGGGCGTCGCGTTCATGGTCCTCGGCGCGGCCGCCCTGCTCGGCCCGCCCACGTGGGACCAGTGGATGCTGATTGCCGGTTTCGGGGGCCTTCACGTAGGCTTCGGGGTCGCCATCGAGAGGCACCACGGTGGTTGAAGCGGCGCGCCACAAGCGCCCGGCGCGAGCGGCTCCTCCGCCAGCGAGGCTGCGCGGCGTCCAGGGCACCGCCGACGCCGTCCTGCTGGAGAGTCTCATTCACCATCGTCTGCGTCTGGGAATCCTCAGCGCGCTGGCCGCCACCGAGGCGCTGAGCTTCAACGACCTCAAGGGTATCCTCGGCGCCACCGACGGGAATCTCTCGGTGCACGCCCGCAAGCTGGAGGATGCCGGGTACCTGGCGTGCCTCAAGACCTTCGACGGACGACGCCCGCGCACGGAGTACCGCCTGGCGCCAAGGGGCCGCCAGGCTCTCACGCGCTACCTCGGTCACATGGAGGCGTTGATCCGCGCCACGCGCGGCACGCTGGAGCGATGAGCGGCCGCTGATTTTTTTTGAGAGGAGACTTTATGATTCAAAGTACTTCTCGTGAAGAAAGCCAGAGCGGCCTTCACGTGGCCATCATCATGGACGGCAACGGGCGCTGGGCCGCCGCCCGAGGGCTGCCACGGCTGGCTGGCCACCGGCGCGGCGCGGCGGCGGTGCGGCGGGTCGTCCAGGCCGCGCCCGGGCTCGGCATCGGGACGCTGACCCTCTATGCGTTCTCGACGGACAACTGGAAGCGCCCGCCCCACGAAGTGAGCGGCCTGATGCGACTGTTCCGGCGCCACCTCGACAGCGCGCGGCCCGCGCTCGTCCGGGACGGTGTGCGATTGACCGTCATCGGCCGGCGTGATCGGCTTCCGCCCCACGTGCTGGCCGCGGTGATCGCCGTCGAGGCGGCGACGGCGGCGGGGCAGGCGCTGCGGCTCCGGATCGCCATCGACTATTCCGCGCGGGACACGATAGTTCACGCCGCCCGGCGCCTGGAGGGCGCCGCGACCCGCGAGGCCTTCGCGCGGCGGCTCGGCCATGCGTACGGTGAGCCGCACGAGGCCCCGGACGTCGACCTGCTGATTCGCACCGGAGGCGAGCAGCGGCTCTCGGATTTCTTGCTGTGGGAGTGCGCGTACGCCGAGCTCTACTTCACCGACCGCATGTGGCCGGACTTCAACGTGCGCGATCTGGCGGCGGCTGTCTGCGCCTTCTCCGCCCGAGAGCGCCGCTTCGGCGGGCTGCGGTCAGCCGTTCGGCAGGAAGAAAAGGTCAGGCCATGAGGAGCCGGATCGCTCCCGACTACCTGCGCGCCCTGTGTCGCGCGCTGGCGCCGATCGAGCGCATCTGGAGTGCGGCGGTGACCATCGGCGTCACCGACGATCCCGGGCTCGTGCGCGAGATGGCGCTCGCGGGCTGCCCCGGCGTGTTCATCGGCTTCGAGTCGCTGTCGGACACTACATCGCCCACTACCGATACCGCGGGTGCCACTCGCCGCCGGTCCAGGTCGTCCACTGCGTCGGCCCGAGGTGGACCAGCACGCGGGGCCGCCCGACCGTCCGCTCGGCGTACGCAGGACCGTTCGGACCGAGATAGCGTAGCGAGAGCCGATGCGTCAGTTCCAGCAGCCGCGGATTCCGGGCGGGAGCGATCGGGCCTTCCACGATCTCGGCGTGCGCCCGGACGAGGACGCGCGTGTGCTGAGGATGCACGTCGTCGGCGACATGGAATGCCACGCGCGAATCGTCGCGAATATGGGCGACCCAGGCCGCGCGCTCGCGGCCGACGACGAGGAAGCTTCGCGTGCTCAGGTCGAACTCGTACCACACGGGCGTGACGTAGGGCCAGCCGTCGCCGCCGACGGTGGCGATGCGCGCATTCCACGGCGCCGCAAGAAACGCGACCAGCTCATCCTCGGTGAGGCCGCCGATCTTGTCGCTCGGCTCGATGCTCATGGTCACCTCGTCTGGGCGCGCGGATCGAAGGCGTCGCGCAGCCCGTCACCGACCACGTTGAAGGCCAACACCGCCAGCATGATGAATCCCCCCGGGAAGAGCGAGACCCAGGGCGCCACCGAGAGGAACTCCTTGCCCTCGTTCAGGATGGTGCCCCACGAGGGTGTCGGAGGCTGGACGCCCACGCCGAGGTACGACAGCGCGGACTCGATCAGGATCCCGTAGGACAGGCACACCGCTGTCTGGACGATGATCGGCGACAGCACGTTCGGGAGGATGTGGCGCACCAGGATCGCCGCCCGCCCGAGCCCCAGCGCTTCCGCCGCCTCGACGTAGCTCTGGGCCGATTCGGCCAGCACGCTGCCGCGCACGACGCGGAAGAAGAGCGGCGCGTAGACGACGGCGATGGCCACGACCGCCGTCCCCGGCCCTGCGCCCAGCACCGCGGCGATTCCGATGGCGAGCAAGATCGGGGGAAATGCGAAGAACACGTCCATCAGGCGGCCGAGCACCTGATCCACGACACGGCCGGTTCCCGCGAGGAGGCCGAGCGTACTGCCGGACACGACGGCGACCGCAATCGACGCGGCGGCGATGCCCAGCGAAACGCGGATGCCGAAGAGGATGCGCGACAACACGTCACGGCCAAAGCGGTCGGTACCGAATGGGTGGCTCGGGGTCGGGCCGCGGAAGACGTGCCGCGCGTCGACGGTCGTGGGCGAGTAGGGCGCCACGACATCGGCGAGGAGCCCGGTGGTGAGCAGCGCCGCGAGGAGGACCAGCGCGGTGATGAACAGCGGACTGCGGGTCGTCCGCGACCAGCGTGTCGTCGAAGCGCCGCGTTCAGCCAAGCCGCAACCTCGGATCGAGGACCGCGTAGAGCAGGTCCACCAGCAGGTTGAGCGCCATGAAAGCCGCCGCCAGGAGCAGCATCACGCCTTGCACCACCGGGTAATCGCGCTGGAAGATCGCGTCGAGCAGGAGTCGGCCCACGCCGGGAAGGGTGAACACGTCTTCCACGACGACGATCCCGCCGACGATGTAGCCGAGCTGAACGCTGGCGACGGTGACGACCGGGATGAGGGCATTGCGGAGCGCATGGTGGAAGTACACCCGCGACTCGCGCACACCCTTGGCGCGCGCAGTACGGACGAACTCGCGGCCGAGCACATCGAGCATGGAGGAGCGCGACATGCGCGTGATCATCGCCGCGCTCGCCGTCCCCAGCGTGAGCGCGGGGAGGCTCATGATGGCGAGGTTGGCGCCGAGGCTCCGCGTGAGCGGTACCCACTGCAAGGATGGCATCCACCCGAGGTAGACCGAGAAGAGCAGGATCAGCACCGTGCCCTGCCAGAAGGCCGGGAGCGAGAGGCCGAGCGTGGCGCCGACGCGGATCGCGCCGTCCCGCACACCGCCGCGCCAGACGGCGGAGGCGGTGCCGAGGGGAACGCCGAGCAGGAGTGCCCAGCCGATGGACAGCACCGCCAGTTCGGATGAGACCGGCAGGCGCTCCAGGAAGAGTCCCAGCACGGGCTTGCCCGACAGCCACGATACGCCGAGATCGCCGCGCACGACGCCGCCGAGCCACGTGAGGTATTGCACGTGGGCCGGCTGGTCGAGTCCGAAGAACCCGCGAAAGCTCGCGACGACTTCCGGCGAGGCGACGGACGCCTGCCCGAGGAGCTGTTCGACCACCGTCCCCGGGATGAGCCGCACCATAGCCGCACCATGCCGAAGACGAGGAGGCTCACGCCGACGAGGGTGAGCCCCACCGCGAGGAACCTCTCGACGAGATAGGCGCGCACGCGTCAGGTCAGGCCCTGGCCCTTGAACCGCCCACGGCGCGCGACCTCGGATGAGCCAGCGTCAAACCTGACCTGGCTATTCGATCGAGGCGAACCGGAGCCCGTAGTAGAAGCCGGTCGGATGGGGCTCGAAGCCTTTCACGCTCTTCTGCATCGCGTAGAGCAGGTCCGGTGAGTAGAGCGGAATCGTGATGGGATCCTCGGCCATGAGACGTTGCACCTGGTCGTAGATCT
>WNGF01015167.1_pt1 | contig 18737 bp, 20 predicted proteins | sample 5400641 | NCBI WGS metagenome assembly WNGF01 (sample SAMN13153371, study PRJNA577476) | soil metagenome | isolation source: 80 cm soil or saprolite under grassland replicate 2 | place: USA:California | collected 2016-06-15
TGGCCGCCAGGACCTTGGTGATGGCCGCGGTGAGGGTGGTCTTGCCGTGGTCGATGTGACCGATCGTGCCGATGTTCACGTGGGGCTTGGTCCGCTCGAACTTCTTCTTCGCCATGGCCTTCCTCGCTTCCTGTGATCCGTAGCGGGGGGCGGATTCGAACCGCCGACACAGCGATTATGAGCCGCTTGCTCTGCCACTGAGCTACCCCGCCCCGCCGGCGGCGGCCCGAGAGAGGGCCGAAGAGCGTATCGAGTGTATCGAGCCACGGACCGGTCGTCCGCTTCCCTTTCGGGCCGGGCCTCTCTACCCTTCGGGGGCCATGGCGTCCTACGTGATCGGCGGCCTCAGCCGGCTCACCGTCCGGGTCTCGAAGCTCCTCGCCGAGGAGGGCGACGAGGTGACGGTCCTGTCGAACCCGGGCGAGGAGGAGCTTCGTTCGCTGCTGGACTCCCGGGTGCGGGTCCTCCCCCTCCAGGGCGATCGCGAGACGGTCATGCGCGCCGCCGGGCTGGACGAGGCGGCCTGCCTGCTGGCGCTGGGAGAGGACGACCTCCAGAACCTCCGGACGCTGGTGGCCGGGGGCGCGGCCGCGCCGCACGTCCCGCTGGTGCTCCGGGCGTTCGACCCGGTGTTGGCCGAGCAGGTCACCCGGCACGGGCGTCTCCGCCGGGCGTTCAGCGTCTCGGCGCTGGCCGCCCCGGCGTTCATCGTGGCGGCCTCCGGCGGGGAGGTCGCCGAGACCATGCGCCTGGGAAGCGAGGAGGTGCCGGTGGCCCGGCTCCCCATCGCGCAGGGATCGACCGTTGCGGGGCTCACGGTGCGGGAGGTGGAGCAGCGCACCGGCTGCGCCGTGCTGGCCGAGGCCCTCGGGGACGGCCGGTGGCGGCCGGTCATGGACCCAGCCCGGACCCTGGCCGAGGGCGAGTCCATCGCGGTCGGGGGGCCGCTCATGGACGTCCTGGGGCTGGCCCAGCTCGCCGCCGCGCCGCTGCCTGCGAGGCGGCGCGACCGGGAGGCCGCACGCGAGCGCCGCCGGGAGCTGCGCCGCCGGATGCCCCGCCCCCTGGTGGTGAGCGGCGTGCTCCTCGTGGGCGTGCTCGTCACGATGGTCGCCGTGTTCGGGGTGGTCCTGCACACCGGCCCCGTCCACGCGTTCTACGACGCCGTGCTGACGGCGTTCGGCAACGGCCCGGTGGACGCGACGAAGCCCGAGCACGGCGGGCTCAAGGTGTTCGCCGTGATCTGCATGATCGCCACCGGGATCCTGGTGGCGGCGGTGTTCTCCTACGCGACGGCGGCCGTCACGTCGGAGCGGCTGGAGCGGCGGGAGGCGCGGCGGATCGCGAAGTTGCGGGGCCACGCCGTGGTGGCCGGCCTCGACAACGTCGGATACCGGCTCGAACAGGTCCTCCACCGCATGGGCGTCCCGACCGTGGCCGTCGACCGGGAGCCGGATGCCAGGTTCTCCGCGGCGCTCGCCGCCCGGACGCCGCTGGTGCAGGGGGACCCCCGGCTGCGGGAGAACCTGGAGCGGGCCGGCATGGACCGGGCCGGGGTCCTGTTCGCGGTGACCGAGGACGAGCTGCTGAACGTCCAGGTGTGCCTCCAGGCCCGGGCCCTCAACCCCACGGTCCGAACGGTGGCCCGCGTGTTCGACGAGGACTTCGCCGGGGACGCCTCGCGGACCCTCGGCATCGACGCCACCCTGTCGGCGTCCATGGCCGCGGCCACCGCGTTCGTCAGCGCGGCCACCGACGAACAGCCCGTCCGCCCGTTCCAGATGGGCGGCTTGGAGCTCGCCGCTCGCCGTCTGGACGTGACCCGCCAGATGGCCCGCACCGAGATCGAAGCCTGGGCCGCCCAGGGCATCCAGCCTCTGGCCTACCGACCCCCCGGAGGCGCCGCGCAGCGCGCCTCCACCCTCCCCGAAGTCGTCGAGCCGGGCTCCCACCTCATCCTCGCCGGCCCCGAAGAAGCCATTCGCCGAACGAGTGCCTGATCGCGAGGGCCGACAGCTCCCGCAACGCAAGAGGAGAAGGGTACGCTCCCCTCCGACCGAGGCCGGACGCACGTCAGGAGGTCGTGTCATGAGAGGGAAGCTCACTCGGCGTCAGGCGCTCGCGCGGGCCGGCGGCGCCGGTGTCGCCGCGGTTGGACTGGAGACGGCGCTCGCCGGCCTCTCGGCGCCGGCACATGCGGCCACCGCCACGGTCCGCGGAGCCTGGATCATCGAACCGAAGACCGCCTCCGGACCGGCCGGCTTCCGGGCGGTGGCGGCGTTCGCCGCCGGCGGCGTCTTCATCACCATCGGATCCGACGAGCCTGGCACCGGCATTTGGGGAGTGGAAGAGCCCCACCGCAGACGGCTTCGCGTTCACGTACCTCAACTTCCACTTCGACGCGGAGCAGAAGCTGAACAACACGGTGAAGGTCCGGGCCGCCGGGACCTTCTCCGGGGACACCCTGGAGGGCCACGCGACGCTCGAGGCACACGACGCCCACGGCCATCCCCTGTTTGCTCCGCGCCATTTCTCGTTCACGGGCAAGCGGCTCGCCGTCCAAGCGCCCTGACGGCTGCCCGCGAGCCGGCGCCGAAGGGGCCATCCCGCCATGGCAGACCCGGTCCGTGAGCTCCAAACGCGGCACGGGTGTGGGTTCCGCCAGGAATCCGGACTCCAGGAGGTTTCGCCAAGTTCAGACGCATTCGCCGTGACCTGTGGTTGGCGAAGGGCTGCTCGTTCCTCGCGCTCCTGATCGCGCTGAGCACGGGCACCGCGTACGCCGCGAACACTTTCACCAACTCGCTGACGACGGCCGACGTCAGGGGTGCGGACGTGAACGGAGGGCACATCTCGATCGATGGCGGAGCCGTGGCGAACGGTCGGTGCAGGGACTTCAGCATGACGATCGCAGGTGCCCACAGTGGAGAGGCTGTGGTGTTCTCGTTGCAGCCCTGGGGGTGATCACCTTCGGCTGATCACGGGACGCGGGCGGGCGGGCGACCGGCCCCGCCCTGGACCGCGAATCACACGTGGTCGCGTGAGAGGTCCCCCAAGCGGGCGATGTGCCCGGATGCACGGGGGTGTGATCCTTCGTCGGACTGGCGGTACCGGCATTCGCCCCGCCTCAGAAGGGGAAGGTCCGCCACGTGCGCACCGGAGGCTCCATCAACGGGGTCGTGTTGGTACGGAGACGGCATTCTTCATCACCAACTCGACGACATTCGTCAACGTCCCCGGAGCCGTGAGCGCGGTGACCATCCCCCCCGGCCAGCGAGCGCTGGTCAAGGCACAGTACGACGCGGAATCCCAGTGCATCGAAGCCGACACCGATGGGAACTGGTGCTCCATCCGGATCGGGATCGGCGGGGTCGAGGGCAATCCGGCATCCGGGATCGACTTCGCGTTCGACAGCACCAACCGGGGCGTGACCTCGAAGGGTCCTGGGAAGGGCACTGCATGACCCGCGTGCGGTGCATCGTGAACACCACGGGGTCGACGCTCACGGTGATCGTGGTCGTCCAGGCGGCCGTGTTCAACACAGGTGGTGATGCCACCCGGCCGTCCTTCCGGCTCGACGACTGGGAGCTCGACATCTACCGGACGTCCCGGGTGTTCTCTGCTCTCCTGAGGACGTCTGGACATGATGCCCGTCGCATCGGGCACCAACGGGAGGGGGTCTCTTGGTCCACTCCCTGCCCGCCCCGATACTCAGGGGACCGCGTCCGCCCCAGGCGTCTATCTTCGTTGAGTCACGCCATGCCGCCAGTGCGGAGGAAGGCGTTGATGTCGCCACCGGGATAGAGGCCGCGGGCGGCGAGGACGTCGGCGACCTTGCGATTGTGCTGCAGGTAGTCCGCATGGGCGGCCTCCTTCGAACCGGGGATGTCGGCGTCGTAGGCGTACGCCTCCCGGATCGCGTCGAGATCCTCGACATGGCCGTCGGACCAGATGCGCACGTGGGTGTCGCTCGTCATGCGGGTGGTGGCGTAGTACTCGAGGCTGGGGAGCCCGGCGTCGTCGGGGTCGACGCGGTAGATGATTCGCCACCCCTGCCTCGCGATCTGGCGGTGAGCTCCCAGCGTCACGTCCTCGGGTGCGATCAGGATGTCGAAGTGGCGGAACTGGGCGTCGAACACCCGAGCGATCCGTTCCTCGGCACCTTCCATCGATCCGGAGACTAGGCGCTTCCGAAGGCTGTCAGCCAAGGAGGAACACGTCCGCGCCGGAATCGGGGGTGGGAGAATGCGCCTCGATGGACACGACGGAGCGCGGGGGTTCGCTGGCCACGCGGGCGGCTCGCGAGGCCCTCGACGATCACCGCTGGGGAGAGGCGTTCGAACTCCTGCTCCAGGCCGATAGGGAGCGGCCGCTCGGGGCCTCGGACCTGGAGGCCCTGGCTCAAGCCGCGTGGTTCTCGGCGCGGGCGGACCTGGCCATCGAGGTCAAGGAACGAGCGTTTCGGGCTCATGTCGACGAGGGCGACGCCACCAGGGCGGCGGTGATCGCCTTCGATCTCGGCCGCGAGTACGCCTTCAAGCGGCAGTTCTCCATCTCGGCCGCCTGGTCGGGACGAGGCGCGCGCCTGCTGGAGGGGACCGCGGAGAGCGTCGCCCACGGGTATCTCGCCCTGACGCAGAGCCACATGCTCGAGGCAGCCGACGATCCGGACCAGGCCGCCCTGGAGGCCGCGCGGGCTGTCGAGATCGGTGCCCGGTTCGGTGACGCCGACCTCCAGGCCTGGGGCCTGATCCAGCAAGGATCGCTCCTGATCAGACTCGGGCGGACAGACGAGGGATTCCCCTTCATGGAGGAGGCGACCATCGCCGCCGTGAACGGCGAGCTCGGCCCGTTCGCGACCGGGGTCGTGTACTGCACCATGATCGCCGTCTGCCGGAACATCACCGACTACCGCAGGGCGAGCGAATGGACCGACGCGGCGCACCGATGGTGCGAGCGTCAGTCCATCAACGGGTTCCCCGGTGTCTGTCGCGTGCACCGCGCCGAGATCGTCGCGCTCCAGGGGGCGCTGCAACAGGCCGAACAGGAGCTGACCCAGGCCACGGAGGAGCTGGCCGCCTACAACGCCATCGCACCGCTGGCCGACGGGTTCTACGCGCTCGGCGAGATCCGGATGCGCCTGGGGGATCTCGCGGGCGCCGAGGAGGCCCTGCGGCAGGCCCATGCCCTGGGGCGCTCGCCACACCCAGCCCTCGCGTTGATCCGGCTCGCCGAAGGGAAGACCCGGGCGGCGGTGTCCGCGATCGACTCGGCCGTGGCGGAGGAGCACACGGACCTCTGGCACCGAGCCCGCCTGTTGCCCGCGCAGGTCGAGATCGCCGTCGCCAACGGGGACCCCGGCACCGCCCGGACCACTGCGGAGGAGATCGCGCGGATCTCCGAGACGTACCGGTCCCCGGCCCTCCACGCGGCCAAGCACGACGCGATCGGCCGGGTGCTCCTCGCCGAGGGGGAGCCCGAGGCGGCGAGCCGCGAGCTGAAGACCGCCATCCGACACTGGCAGGAGGTGGGCGCACCGTACGAGGTGGCCCGCGACCGCGTCGTGCTGTCAACAGCCCTCCGCGGCCTCGGCCACGCGGACACAGCGGACCTCGAGCTCGAGGCCGCGAGGTCGGAATTCGAACGGCTGGGGGCGGTGCTGGACATGGCCTCGGCCGCCGACGCCATCCGTGTGGAGGCGGAACGGCAGGCCGCGCCGACCACAACGCGGAAGACGTTCCTGTTCACCGACATCGTCGGCTCCACCACCCTCGCCGAAGCCATGGGCGACGAGGTCTGGGAGCACCTCCTCCGCTGGCACGACGAGGCACTTCGATCGTTGTTCGGACGGTACGGCGGCCAGGTCGTGAATTCGACCGGCGACGGGTTCTTCGCGGCGTTCGATACTGCCGGCCGTGCGATCGAGTGCGCGGTGTCGATCCAGCGCGCGCTCGCCGAACACCGCCGCACGAGCGGGTTCGCTCCGACCGTTCGCATCGGCGTCCACACGGCGGAGGCCACGCGGCGGGGCTCGGACTACAGCGGGGTGGGCATCCACGTCGCCGCACGGATCGCAGCGCTGGCGGAGGGCGGCGAGGTGCTGGCCTCGGCCGAGACCGCGAACGCCGCCAACGCCTCCTGCCCGATCGTCGACCCGCGTCCCGTCACGCTGAAGGGCGTCTCGATGCCGGTCGACGTCGTCACGCTCGCGTGGTGACGAGGGGAGACACAGAAGACTGAGCCAGCGGACGCCGAGTGCCGCGCTCAGGCCCCCAACCCGGTCGGCGGCGAATGACCCCCTCGTCGCAATGGCGTAGTAGGCAATGGTGATGTCGATCGGCGCTCCCGTGGGAGAGCTACCGTTCAGGCACCAGGATTCGCCCGAGGCGGGAGTCGACAGCAGCAGCGGCTGCGCGAGCGCGATGCTGACCGTTTCTCGCGATCTCGGGCCGACGACAGCCACCCTCTGCGCGAAGCTCTTCGAACAGGGGTTGGCGCCGGTGTTCCCCGCGAACAGGGCTCCGATCCCGGACTGGGATGCAGAGATGTCAGAGAAGGTCAACGGACGTGATCGCCAACTTGGTCGAGCTGGAGACGTTTCCGGCAATGAAGTCGTCCAGGCTCGTGGAATGTGCTTCTGGGTGGTCGACGGGACGCTCGTGCCGTTGACCGAGCCGTCGACCGTGAGCGCCCCCAACCCGTCGCCGACGCTCAGCCTGCCGAACCGGACCGTGGCCTGGCCATCGGCGCCCGATTCCTGTGGATCGGATGATGGTCACGAGCGAGCCCGCTGCCCTCGCCCCGCCGCGAACACAGTGTTCTCCACGGACATCGTGAACGGCGAGGTGAAGACCGTCGACATCCACTCCGCAGCCGTGACGACCGGAAGATCGGGGGCGGCGCGGTGACCGGTGGCAAGGTGCTCGATGGCACGCTGACGGCCGCCGACCTGGCGGCCGACCCGGTGGGTGCGGAGGAGATCGCCTCCAGCGCGGTCGGCTCGTCCGAGGTGGCCACGAACTCGCTGACGACGGCCGACATCAGGGGCGCGGACGTCAACGGCGCGAAGGTCTCGTTCAGTGCCCGCACCGTCGCGAACGGCCGATGCAAGGACTTCAGCGTCACGATCGGAGGGGCGAAGGCCGGCGAGGCGGTGGTGTTCTCGCTCCAGTCCGAGCCGGCAGAAGGGATGCTCTTCTACGGTGTCCGCGTCCCGAGCGACGACCACGTGACGCTGAAGCTGTGCAACCTGACCGGCGACACGTCGCCCGAGATGGACAACATCCCGGTCCGGGTGATCACCTTCGGCTGATCCGGCGAGCGGGCAGCGCCCGGTCAATTCAGAAAAGAGCTGGAGGTGGGAATCGAACCCACGACCCCCGCCTTACCATGGCGGTGCTCTGCCGACTGAGCTACTCCAGCACTCCAGCGGGGCTAGCAGGAATCCGGCCAGCAATCGCCGGAAGCCAGGCGCCACCGCCCGCGAGTGTAGCGAACGGGCCTTGGGGTCGGGGTTCCCGGTCCATCGCTCCGTGCTTCTCGGGCAGCCGGTGCACTCATGCCTCCGGAACCGGGCCTTTCCCCGGCTGGGCCGGATCCGGGAGGTCCCGAGGATAGGTGATGTCGATCTCGGTGATCGTGCGGGGGAAGTCCCGATCGTTGTTCGTGAGAAACCGGTCGGCGCCGGCGCCGACCCCTGTCGCGAGGTGCACGGCATCCGCGGCCTTCAGTCCGTACCGGGCCCCGAGGGCGACGGCGAGTTCGGCGGTCGCCTGGTCGACCGGCAGGAGATCCAACCTGCTCAGCAGCGCCGTGAGCGTTGTCACCTCATCGTCTGCCTGGTCCCGGATCGGCTTGCTCAAGAGCTCTGGGAGCAGCAGCACCGAGCCGATACCGGGAGGGAACCCCTGCTCGCCCACCGGCTCGTCCGGAAGCAGGGCGAGGACGCGACGGCCGAGCGAGTGTCCCGGCACGGCCGCGTAGATCAACACGTCCGCGTCGAACGCATCCATTCGCGCTCAGCGGCCCTCGCGTCCCGCTCGTGCCTCGGCGATCAGCTCCTCGGCGCGCGCGCCCGTGAGCGCACCTGCCGAGGACAGCGTCCTTCCCCGGGCCGCGGCGATCCGGTCGCGAACCGAGGCGGCGATCTCCAGCGCCTGATCCGCCTTTCGAACCCGGAGGGCGTCGGGACGAACGAGCACGGCGACCGCTCGTCCATGGCGGGTGATGGTCACTTCCTCACCCGCCTCGACCCGGTCGAGCAGGCCCGGGAGGGCTGCCCTCGCTTCCGTTGCGGTCATCGTCGTCATGGCGATCCGATTGTACAGCGATGTACGGTGCAGTACACGAAGGCCACCTTCGCGAGAGCCGCGTCGCTCCCTCCGCGAGAATCCGGACCTGAACCCCCCGTCACGTCATCGCCGGCAGGTCAGGGCCGGTCGGTGATCAGCCGGTGGATGGCCCACGCGCCGAGCGGCGTGGTGCGCGCTCCCTCGACGGCGGTCCATCCCGCCGGCCGCTCTCGCGAAAGCGGGCGTTCGTCGAGCGCCAGGGCGCCGAGATCCACCAGGGGAAGCATCATCCCGTAGGCGATGTCGCCGTCGATCCAGTCCGCCAGCCTGGTTCGCTGGTCCTGGTCGAGGCGGGAGCGGACGCCCAGCACGGCAACGGCCCGGGCGGCCAGCTCGCTACCTTGCGGACGAACGACTCGAACAGACTCCACCAGTCGGCGACGGGGTCCCGGCCGAACCTCGCCGCCCGCTTCGTCGGGCGGGCCCACCCGTGGACCACCCGGACGAGACCGGCGGCGCGAACCATCGCCAGCGTCTCCGTGATCTCCCTGACCTCGCCGGAGCTCCGCCGGCGGTACACGCGGTTCCCGAACCGGTCGTCGAACTCGACGCCCATCGCCTCGGCCAGTGCGCGACCGTCGGCCAGTTGGAGGTTCCCCGTCGTCGTGAGCCTCCGCCCCCTGTCGCCGAGGAGAGCGAGGAGCGCCCGAACCCGGACGAACGTCGCGGAGCCGCTCGCCGCGTCGGCGAGGTCCGGGGTCGCCGGCACCACAGGGTCCGGCAACGGGTCCGACGGATGCAGCCACGACAGCGCCTCGGCGGCGTGAGGGGGCTGCGGCACCCGCGTGGTCTCCTCGGCGACGACCACGGGGCTCGCCTCCAGCGCCTCCAGGATCCCCAGGAACCGCCGGAAGCGGGCGCGCGAGTTGACCTCGACGACCAGGGCGTCGGACTCCACCCGGATCCGCCCGAGGATCCAGCGCTGGGGTTCCTCCGCGGCCTCGACCTCGGCCCCCTGCCGGCGAAGGTGCTCGTGCATCTCGCGGAGCTGCTGCGGGGGGATCCGGTCGCCCTCCCATACGAGCACCTCGTCCGACTCGGCCCACACGTCGGCCCTCGCCAGGAGGCGGTCCCGCGTCCCGGCGAGATCCGCCACCGCGACCCGGGCCTCGATCATCTCGAGCGGCTCTCCCGCCGTGTTCGTCAGCACCACCTCCCGGGCCCACCGTGCCCGCAGGAGACCGACCAGGTCGGGGAGGGCTGCCCCGGCCACCGAGGACAACAGGAGCGAGAGCTCCGGGGGGAGCCCGGCGGGGGGGATCCCGGGCACCAGGAAGCCTCGCACCTCCTCGAGGTCGGCCACGAGCGCATCGCCGGGGGACGATCCGTGGCCGGCCCCGATCTCCGACAGCCGAACGAGAAGCCCGTCGCGGAGCTCGTGGGCCTCCTCCACCGACACCGGCATGAGGGTCGCACCCGTCCGCCACACGCCGTCGAAGGGGACGATCATCCCCAGGAACACCTCGCCCATCGCCTCGCGCTGCTCCGGCTCCATCGCGACGTAGTGGCTCGAGCCGGTCAGCAGGTCCTCGAGGTGGATGCCGGGCGGTGCGGCCTCGCCGGTGTCCCGCCACAGCCCGTACCGGGCCCACTCCGGCGGTCCTGGGGAGAGTTCCCCCGGTCGCGGGCGAAACGGTCGAGCACCGTATCGCCCGATCCGGCGATCCCGGTCGCGCCCAGGAGGAGCCAGGCCCGTTCGATCATGGCCATGGCCTCCCCCAGCGGCAGGTCATCCGGGCCCGGGGGGTGTTCGTCCCCGAACCATTCCCGGAACGCGTGCGCCCGCACCGCCGCGAAACCGGGGCGAAGGGAGTAATCAGAGATTCGCTCGCGGAACCGGTCGAACGCCGAACGGTCGAGGAATCGTTCCACGACCGCCCGCTCGCCCGGCTTGCAGCACCTCGCGTACGTCCGCCCCGAGCCGCACGGGCAGGTCCACCTCCCGTCGTCGGTCCTGACGCGGACGTGGGCCGCGATCACCGCAGACGCGAGCTCCTCCTCGGCCTCCCCGAGCCCCGGCAGCTCATGGCTGAGTGGTTCGACCACGGCGGCAGCGTCCGCGAACCGGCCCTCGCGGTTGAGGGCGGCCGCCAGAGCCACGCGGAGCGAGGGGTGAGATGACCCGTCGACCCTCCCCTGCATCAGGGACAGCGCGCGGCGGGGATCGTCGTCGGCCTCGGCAACGGCCACCGCCAGGCCGAGGGCGGTCTCGGACTCCGGCGCCAGGTCGCGAGCGGCCCTGGCGATCGCTCGCGCCCGGTCCGGGGATCGTTCGTGGAGGGCCCCGAGGAGCGAGAAGGGGGCGACGACGCCGCCGAGGAGCCGGCGGACTCGAGGATCGCCGTTAGCCGGGCGGCGTCCGGCGCGGCGCTCACGCGCAGGGCTCCGGGGTCGAAGGCTTCGGCGGGATGATGAGACGCGCCGTGCACCCTGCGGCCGACCGATCTCCCGTCGCGCCGTGAGCCGCCACCCTTCCCTGCGCCGCCGTGCAGCAGGGCCATTCGGCGCTCGCGCCGCCGCCGTTCCCTCTCACGCTTCCCCACGCGGTCCCTCCGTGCCACGGGGAAGACCCGGTGATGGTACCGCCCAGCGCCGGACTCCGTGCGGGGATCGACACCGGGCCCGCGCCGACTCAGCACTCTGACCTGCACAAACGCCAGGAATCCGTTCCCCAGATTGTGGGATTCCGTTCCCAGCGAGGCTCGCGCAAGCCGATGACCTGCGGGAACGGAATTGTCTGCCGGTCCTACTCCAACTCCAGCTCCAGCGGGACTAGCCGAGAATCCGGCAGACAATCCACCGGACTTGCTCTTCCCTGCTGTCGAGTGAGTCTAGGAGGGGGTCGGACAATTTGAACCGCCGCTCCTGGACACACGACTCGGGGGTTGCGTGCGCCGTGCTCGACTCGGTGAAGGACGAGCGCACCCCCATCGATCCCGGTGGGCTGGGCGACGGGGCGCGCGCGTTGCCGCGACGGCTGCGCTCGACGCTCTGGCGGGAGCACCTGGGACCCGAGGTGTCGCAGGCGGAACTCCTGGATCCTCGGGCGGGTTTCGAGGCGTGGCGCAGGATGGCCTGGGCGCTAGACGCCTGGCACGCCGATGGGGAGAAGGGACCGGGACGCGCGCGCTGTCACCAGCCGGCGGCGGTCTCGCCCTGGGCCACGTGGTGGGCGCGCCCCCTCTACCGGCTCGCGGTGGATCCGGACGGCCGGCCGGGCAACCTCAAGCGATCCGGCGGTTTCTGAAGCCGGAGGGCTCTTCGACACACGGGCGTCCGGAAGGCGCATGTCGCCTGCGCAACGAGAGGCTGCACGTGGTGGGCGGAAGGAGTAGAGTGCTCGCGCCGAACCCCAATCTCACGGTTCGCGCAGTCCGGACCCCGACCCACGGTCACCGAGCCCGGACCGCCGCGTACTTCCCTGCGAGCCGACATGGGGTTTGCGTCCCAGTTCCATCGCCCGGGTCGAATCGGGCAGTTGCGTGGCCAGGATCCCGTGACCTGGCGGCCACCCGTGAGCTCATCAAGGCCCTGTGAGGGCCTAGAGCAACCGACGGACCATGAGGGAGGTGAACGAACATGCTCGGTTTCGCGATCGTGATCCCAGGGATCATCGTTCTGATCCTGGTCATCCTGATCATCGTCCACCTGGTCGGCGAGAGTGAGCCGAAGGGCCGGTCAAGGAGGCTGCCGGAGACCTCACGGCCGCCCGGGGTCTGGAGCGAAGAGGGCAAGTTCGATCAGGTCTGGGCCAAGGCGAAGAAGGTGAAGAGCGCGGTCGGCGGCAGGACTGGGCGCCGAGCCATTCACTGCGACACGACCCGGTCGTCGCCCCTCGCGCGGACGAGAAGGAGAAACCATGAAGACGTTGATCATCATGGCCTACATCGTGATTGGCGTCGTCGTGGCGTCGACCCACCAATACTTCGCCCATCTCGGGGACATCAAGGCCATCGCCTCCGCCGTCCTCGCCGTCCTGCTGTGGCCGCTGGTCCTGTTCGGCGTCGACCTCCACCTCGGCACGAAGGTCAAGGCTCACAAGGCCTTCGCGTTCCGCCGGTAGGCCCTGAGCCGCGTCCGGCGGGATGTCGTTGCAGGCGATCCGCGATGCAAGCGTGGTGCGGGTGATGCCGACAGCCGGTACGGAGCCCCCGCTCGACAGAGCTGGAGAATTCGAGGCGTTCCTCCGTTCCCTCGATCTGCCGGAGGACGGACTCAGGTACCTGGAGGAGAGCATGTCTCGCCTGGTACCGACCCTCATGCTCGTCCCGCCCGGAACGAGCTCGGACGCGGTACTCGAGTTGGGGGCGTACATGCAGATGACGCCCGCCTTGGCGCGCCTCCTCGGCTACGGAGAGGTGCGGGGCGCCTACTTCGGTCCCCTCGGCCGGACCGACTCCAAGGTCTCGACGGTCGACGGCCATGAGGTCTTCCGGTGCGAGGTGGACCTGTTCGACGTGGAGCGTGACCGCTTTCCCTACGACGACGGCAGGTTCGGGACGGTCCTCGCCTGCGAGATCATCGAGCACCTCGTCCTCGATCCGATGCACATGCTCCTCGAGATCCGGCGCGTGATGAGACCAGGCGGGACCCTGGTGCTGACGACCCCCAACGTGACGAGCTTGACGTCGGTGTCTCGAATCCTCACGCAGAGCGGGAATCCGCAGGTGTACTCGCAGTATCCGAACCCCGAGGGAGAAGGCAGGGAGAGCGAGTCGCCGCACGTTCGGGAATACGCCCCTCGAGAGCTGCACGAAGCAGTGGAGTCGGCCGGCTTCGAGATCATCTCGCTCGTGACCGCGCGGGCAGGCTCCTTCGACGCCGAGGAGATCGAGGTGTTGCTGAGGGAGAACGGCTTCCCGGGAGACCTCCGCGGAGAACAGATGTACTGCACCGCCGTCGCAGGACCGGATCGACCGGTGACGCGATATCCGTCGTTCCTGTACGACGCCTGAAGCAGCTCAGGTCACCGAAGTGACGCCGGCGGCTGCGGCACGTTACGTCCCTCCTCTTCAGCTGTCCTTGCTCGGGATCACGGAGATCGTCACGGTCAGCTCGGAGATGGCAAGTCGGACCTTGCTGAAGTCCTCCAGGCACTGGGTGTGCACCGTGCTGAGGAGGTCCTGTTCGGTGAGGCGCTCGGCCGCGAGCGCCTCCTTCTGCTACCTCCCCGTCCCGGATCAGCACCCCGGGCTGGCCGGTGACCACCCGCTGGATCGATCGATTCCGGAACACCGCGTAGCCCAAAGGCGAAGTTCGCGCTGAGTCCTCTGGGTCGAGAGTTCGGTGACGTATCCGCCGTTGTCTTGGCCTTGAACATTGGGGTGAGGACCTTCCCGTCGCCGTAGACGGTTCGCTCGCGGGCCGGGTGTGCGAATGACCCGCCTCCATCGGCGACGAGGTTCCCGGCCTCGCCGGCCTGGTTGGCGGCGAAGGCCGTGTGGATCTCGGCCGACTTCTCGGCCGTCTCGTCCGAGTCCGCGAGGTATCGATCCCGGTAGTACTCGAAGGTCTGTCGTGCTGGCGGCTTCGCCGGCACCTCGGGGAGATCGGTCCAATAGCGGTGGACTTTCCTCCGGACGACGCGCCACTTGCCTCCCCGCCCGAGCTCGCGCATGAGCTTCCTGCTCGAGCCCATACCGATGACCCACAGCTGGTCGACGAGGAGTGGCCACAGGTAGTCCGGGAAAGTCCGGGGAGCCCCGACAGAACCCCGACGTTTCCCGGGGATCACCGCTGCGGCAGCCATCCAGGCGCCGCCACGAATGACCGCAATCCGTTCCGTCTCCGACAGAGTGCCGTCGTCGATGGCCACGAGGGCTGGGCGGTGACCAAGGAACCGAGGTCCGATGTTGACGCGGTCTCGGCGGGCCCGAACGCGCCTCACGGCCCCTTCTCCTGCCACTTGAAGCCGACGATGTCGGCTGCCTGATCGAGGCTCCTGACGCCGAGCATCCTCGCCACCGCATCGATCGAGGCCCCAGCGGCCAGTGCCCTCGCCGGAATCGAGCGAGGTTGACCCCAGCAGCGGACAGGCGCGCCGACTTGAGGACGGCAACGATGGCCATGGTGGCCGTAGCCCGCCCGGTGTCGCGGGCATCCGGCCGGATGGCACCCATGAGTACGGGGTCATCGCCCTCCATAAGGACTCCGGAGTCCCCCATCCGACGTATTGACTACCGGCTGTCTCCGTCCTCATGTTGACGGCCAGCCGAGGAGTCGGGTCTGTAGCCTGAAGAGCGGGTCTCCCACGCCTGACTCGCCATTGCCAAGAGGAGCCGTGAGAGGAGGCGCCACGCGCACCCCACGCTGTCTGCTCACACCACACTCCCCCGGATGGTTGACCGGAGCCGGCGTGTTTGCGATGGCGAGCGTCTGGTTTGTGGTCGGAGCCTCCGCCGTTCCGGTCGGCTCCGGTGTGTGGACCGGTCTTGCCCGCGGCGAGGGGCAGGTCCGTATCGTGGCGGTCTATCAGCTGCCCATCTTCGCGTTCCGCACGGCGGACGATGACGGCAGCCACTCGGCCACCATCACTGCCGGGCAGATCCAACAGTACGTCGATCGGGCCAACACGATTTGGGGAGGAGCTGGAGTCCACTTCACGTTCGATCCCACGAAGGACCTCGTTGACATCAACAACACCCTCGCGAACAACGACTGCACTGGATCCCCTTGCAGCGTCATCCCCGACCAGCGGGAACGCGATCGTCTAGCGATGAAGCACGATGGCAAGATCGTCGTGTTCTTCAGGACCGGCGTCAGCGGTGCGGCGGGAGCGTCAAGCCGGTGCGGCCATTCCGTGACGATGCCAGGCACGCTGTCCAATCTCAACCTGTTGGCCCATGAAGTCGGACACTACCTGTGGAACACACACACTTTCAGCCAGCAGCCGAGCAACGTCGCAGAGGCGGCCGACGCGATCTGGCACTACATCGAGGATCCGAACCCCGATCGCGACCGGAGTCTGGGACTGCAGGTCTTCGACGGTGACCTGTATGTCGATGGAACCACTGACACGCCGCCGGATCCGGGAACGAAACTGTGGATCAACCAGTTCGGCGCCAGCCACATCTGCGATCCGGCGAACTCGCAGCTCAAGATTCCCGTCACCTTCAGCGACAGCACGTCGCGGACGTACACCGCCCAGCCGGACCGCAACGACATCATGAGCTACTACTTCTGCGACCCGACCCATGCATCAACCGGCCAGCAGGCCCGAGCCCGGTACGCAATCCAGACGGGCAATCGCGGCGCGCTCATCGGGCAACAGCCGGGCGCGCTGGTCCGAAACATCTGGCAGACGCAGTGGTCAGGCGGCTACACCTCGTTCCTCCCGTTCGCCCAGGGCACCCAGTCCTGGTATCTCATCTACAAGCGCGACAACGGGTTCATGCGGATCGGGTACTTCGACCCGGAGAGCATTGGCGGCGGCAACGTCAACGTATCCTCGGCCACATGGAGCACCGGCTACACCTCCTTCATGCCGTTCAGGATGGCTGGGAAGCCGTGGTACCTGATCTACAAGAAGGACAACGGATTCATGCGGACGGGCTACATCAAGCCCGACGGTTCGACGAACGTAAACGTCTACTCCTCGACCTGGAGCACCGGCTACACCTCCTTCATGCCGTTCAGGATGGCTGGGAAGCCGTGGTACCTGATCTACAAGAAGGACAACGGATTCATGCGGACGGGCTACATCGGGTCGGACGGGAAGAACGTCAACGTCTACTCCTCAACCTGGAGCACCGGGTACACGTCCTTCGTGCCGTTCGTGTTGAACGACAAGCCCTGGTACCTGATCTACAAGGCGGACAACGGGTTCGTTCGGCTCGGATACATCGGCGCCGACGGAAAGAACGTGAATGTCTGGTCCGGAACGTGGAGCCTCGGCTACACCACCATCCTGCCCATCTACCGGGGAACGCAGCCGTACTACGTGGCCTACAAGGGGGGCGACGGCACGGTGAAGATTCAGCGGATCAGGCCGGACGGCCAAGGAGTCATCGGCGTTTGGAGCGGGATCTGGGAGACCGGCTACACGTCATTTCTGCCCATCGACTTCGGCGGCATCCCCGGAGCGTTCACGTACAAAGCCGGAGCGGGGGCCGGGGCCGTGCAGCAGTTCTGTATCTGACGCCGCGAGGCCGGCCGTTCGCTTTCCAAGAGCCGCGCTGGGGGATGGTCCAGTTGGATCGGCCGACGGGAGGAACGCTATCGGCGCTGCAGCGGCCCATGACGCACACCCCGTCGTCAACCACAGTACGCCGAACGGTCACCGTCGCCGCGGAAGAACGGAGGGTGAGTTCTTGGTCTCAGGAGTCTCTGGACTACCCCGTCCGGGGAAGCCTCACGATGCGTTTCCGGTCACGGCGTCCTTGCTGTAATCCGCCAGGCGGATCAGGACTTTGATGCCGATGTTGGTGCCGTGCGCCGTTAGCTCACCCTGGAGAATCCGGCTGATATCCTTTCGGCCGAAGTACTTCCCCGCGTCCTCCAGTGAGTCGAACGTAAACTCGACGACGCGATGGGGGGTAGCCGAGAAGACGTTGTCATATGACGCTAGGCGTTTCAGCTCCTCCGGAGCCTGAAGAGTGTCGGCGATCGATCGAACCCACTCAAGGTAGTTCCGCTTCTGCCCGAGCGGGTAATCGATCTCGTACACGTATTTGATCATCGAAGAGACCTCCTTCGTCCTCGGACGCCACGCAGCTTCGGCAACACTGCCCAGCATGCACCCAAGACCGTCTCCCGTCTCTCCTTCAATCTTGGCAGCTCGTCGAGGTGACGTTCTGGCCCGGCCCTCACCTCAGGGAGCGCCAACGCCGGACTCCCAGTGCGCGCGGTCTTCGTTCCGCCAAGAGTCCCTCGGGCATAGGGGCCTTCGCCTGCTGACGGACGGGGGATGGAGTCAGACGCTCGCGTCAGACAGAAGGCATCCGGGTTTGTCCTAGGAGGCGAGTCGCGATGCGAGTGACAGGAGTGATCAGCAGACGGGCCTTCCTCGGCGTAGCCGCCGCGTCGGGCGCCGTGGTCGTGGCGGGGGCGAGCGTCGATCCGGTCACGAAGGCGTTGGCCGCGGGATCGACGACCACGACCAGGTATCCGCTCTATGTGCCGCCGACGATCGATCTGGCGGGGATCACCGGTGCCTTCGCGCTGGCGGAGAAGCCTGGGACGATCGATCTGGGCGGCGGTCATCTCTCGAAGGCCTGGATCTACAACGGTCTCATGCCGGGTCCAACCCTTCGTGCGGATCGAGGTGACACCGCGAGGATCACGCTCAGCAACCAGCTCTCGGAACCCACGATCACCCACTGGCATGGGATGGTCGTGACCCACGAGAACGACGGACACCCGATCTCCGCGATCTCGCCGGGCAGTACGTATTCCTACGACTTCCCGGTCATCCAGCGGGCAGCGTTGAACTGGTACCACCCCCACCCCCACATGTTCACGGGAGAGCAGGTGGCGCTGGGGCTGGCCGGAGCGTTCGTCGTCAATGACACCGAGGAGGCCACTCTGGGGTTGCCCACCGGCTCCTACGAGGTTCCGCTGGTCGTGCGCGACGCCAAGCTCAACACCGCTGGGAACCTCGTGTACAAGCCGCGAACCGGGGGGTTCGTCGGGGACATCGTGCTGGTCAACGGCACGCGGGACCCGCACCTGAACGTCGACACCGCCCTGTACCGGTTCCGCATCTTGGGTGGGGCGAACGCGAGGATCTTCCGGCTCGCGCTGAGCAACGGAGCGCCGATCACGCTGATCGGGAATGACGGAGGGTTGTTGGCCTCCGCCGTCCGGGTCGCGCAGATCGACCTGGCTCCCGGCGAGCGCGTGGACGTCTTGGTGGACTTCCGAGGGCTCGCCGTGGGTACGAAGATCATGCTTCGTGATCTTCGGGCAGGGTGGGATCTTCTCGAGTTCCGCGTGGCCCACCAGGTGAGCGTGCCCGCGACGATCCCGACGACGCTCTCGTCGATCACGAACCTCTCCGGCCCGGTTCGGACCCGAACCTTCAGCTTCGACGGCATGAGCAAGATCAACGGCCTCGAGTACGACATGAACCGGATCGACTTCCGGGTCCCGTTCGGCGACGTGGAGCGCTGGCGCTTCGTCACGAACGGCAACGCACCACACCCCGTGCACGTTCACGGCGCGTCATTCCAGGTCCAGTCACGAACAGGCGGCCGCGGTCGCCTGTTCCCTTGGGAGTCCGGCTGGAAGGACACAGTCCTGCTCGAGGATCGCGAGACCGTTGAGGTCCTGATCCGTTTCGCGTCCTACAAAGGGGAGTACCTGATCCACTGCCACAAGCTTGAGCATGAAGACATGGGGATGATGTCGAACTTCGAGGTGGTCTGAGGATCCGAGGAGCAGATCTCG
>WNGF01005023.1_pt1 | contig 18732 bp, 21 predicted proteins | sample 5400641 | NCBI WGS metagenome assembly WNGF01 (sample SAMN13153371, study PRJNA577476) | soil metagenome | isolation source: 80 cm soil or saprolite under grassland replicate 2 | place: USA:California | collected 2016-06-15
GATCCGCGCCGCGACCTGACGGTGATCCTCCTCACGAACCGGGTGTACTTCGGCCGGACGAACGACGAGGCCATGTACCGCTTCCGCATCGCGGTCCACGAGGCGGCCGCGGCATGATCGCGGCGGGCCTCATGTCCGGTACGTCCGCGGACGGCATCGACGCGGCGGCGGTCGCGCTCGACGGCGGCCGGCCGCGCTTCGTCGCTCACGTCGGACGCCCGTACCCACCGTTGATCAAGAACCGCGCGCTCGCGGCGGCGTCAGGCGCGCCGATGGGCGCCGCCGACCTGGCCCGGCTCCACGCGGCGATCGGGGACGAGTACGCGGAGGCCGCCCTCGCGCTCGCCGAACGGCTCGGCCGAAGCCTCGACTGCGTCGCCGTGCATGGACAGACCGTCGCGCACCATCCGGCGGAGGGCGTGACGTTCCAGCTCGGCGACGCCTCACGTGTCGCGATCGCGACGGGCGCCCCGGTGATCTGCGACTTCCGCAGCGCGGACGTCGCGCTCGGCGGCCAGGGCGCGCCGCTCGTGCCGTTCGCCGATCACCTGCTCTTCGCCGAGGGCGCCCCGCGCGCGATCCTGAATCTCGGTGGCATCGCGAATCTGACGCTGCTACCGACGGATCAGGCCGACGACGTGATCGCCTTCGATACCGGCCCCGCGAACATGGTCATCGACCAGCTCGCGCGGAAACGCGGCGAGGAGCTCGACCGTGACGGCGCCGCGGCGGCCCGCGGTCACGTCGTCGAGACCGCGCTGCGGCGAGCGCTCGACCACCCGTTCTTCTCGCGAGCGGCGCCGAAGTCGACGGGCCGGGAGGATTTCGGGGCGACCTTCACCCAGCGGCTGCTGCGCGACGTCCACGATGCCGGCGGCTCGCTCGACGACGCGATCGCGACCGCGACGGAGCTCACCGCGGAGTCGGTCGCGCAAGGCCTTCGCGCCGCGCCGGTCAAGGCCACCCGCTGGCGCGAGCTCCTCGTCGCCGGGGGTGGCGCGGCGAATCCGACGCTCCTCGCGCGGATCGGCGCGCGGACCGGGCTCGAGCCACGACCGACCGACGAGCTCGGTGTGCCCGCACGGGCACGCGAGGCGATGGCGTTCGCGATCCTCGGCGCGTACCGGATGCGCGGGCAGCCGAACACGCTGCCGCGCTGCACGGGCGCGTCGCGCGCGGTATCGGCCGGCGCGATCCACCGGCCGTGACGAGCACACTGCGCGATGTGGGCAGTGAGGCCCGGACGCCGCTCGTCGTCGGTATCGACGCCGGCGGCACGAAGACGCGCGCGTTCGCCGTGACGCGCGGCGGGGAGATCGTCGGACGAGGGGCGGGCGGCGGGGCGAACCTGCTGTCGTCGCCCGACCCGCAGGGTTCCATCGCGGCGGCGCTGCGCGAGGCCCTCGCGGGACGCGAGGCCGTCGCCGTCGTGCTCGCGAGCGCGGGCGGCGAGCGATCGCACGACCGGGAGCGCGGCCGCGCCATCCTTCGCGCGCTCGTCGGTCCGGGTGCCGCGGTCGAGGTCACCCACGACGCCAAAGCGGCCCTCTACGCCGGCAATCCCGCCGGCTGCGGGGTCGTGCTCATCGCCGGCACCGGGTCCATCGCGTACGGACGCAACGCGCACGGCGACGAGCGGCGCGCGGGCGGCTGGGGCTACCTCATCGGCGACGAAGGCTCGGCGGTCTGGATCGGGACGGAGGGGCTCCGCGCGGCCTCGTATCACGCCGACGGTCGAGGATCGCCGACTCGCATCACGGCGCATCTCTTCCAGGATCTCGGCATCACCGACTTCCAGGGCGTCCTGCCGCTGCTCTATGGCCGGCCGCATCCGCCGCCCGCGGTGCTCGCTGCCGCGCGTGCCGTCGCGCAGGCGAACGCGGACGGCGACGCGCTCGCGGCGGACATCGTCCAGCGGGGTGCGCGCGGGCTGGCGGCGATGGCCGCGGTGGTCGCGCGCGAGCTCGTCCTGCAGGACGGCCCCGTCTACCTCGCGGGCGGCGCCTTCGAGAACGTCGGGGCGCTCGAGAAGGCGGTCCGGCTCGAGCTGCTCGCGCTGCTGCCGCGCGCCGCGGTCGAGCCGGTCCGCGAGGAGCCGGCGATGGGCGCTGCGCGGCTCGCCGCGATGCTCGCCTGGGGATGAGCCTGACCGACCGGCGATCGCGCCGCGACGGCCACGACGAGCGCGCGTCGTGAGCGAGCGGCCGCCGACCGAGTCACGCAATCCGCGCGCGCGTGGCATGGCGTCCTTCTCGACGCGCGAGATCCTCGAGCTGATGAACGACGAGGACGCGACCGTGCCGGCGGCGGTGCGCGCCGCCATGGGCCCGATCGAACGCGCCGTCGACGCGATGGTCGCCGCGCTGGCCTCGGGCGGCAGGATCCGGTACGTCGGCGCGGGCACGAGCGGCCGGCTCGGCGTCCTCGACGCGAGCGAGGCTCCGCCCACCTTCGGCGTCGAGCCCGAGCTGTTCCACGGCGTGATCGCGGGCGGCGACGTGGCCCTGCGCCGGTCGGTCGAAGGCGCCGAGGACGACCCGGCCGCCGGCGAGCGGGACATCGCGGCGGTGACCGCGCCGGGCGACGTGGTCGTGGGCCTCTCGGCGAGCGGCACGGCGCGCTACGTCGTGGCCGCCCTCGGCCGGGCGCGTGCGATCGGTGCGGCGACGGTCTGCGTCACCTGCGTCGCCGGATCGGCGCTCGCCGACGCGGCCGATGTCCCGATCGTCGTGGACGTCGGGCCGGAGGTGCTCGCCGGCTCGTCCCGGCTCAAGGCCGGGACCGCGACGAAGCTCGTCCTCAACATGCTGTCGACGGCCGCGATGATCCGGTCCGGCCGGACGAAGGGCGATCTGATGATCGACCTGCGGGCGACGAACGCGAAGCTCCGGGCGCGCGCGATCCGCATGGTCGGCGAGGAGCTCGGCCTGAGCGAGGAGGCCGCCCGGGCGCGTCTCGCTGCCGCGGGCTGGAGCGTGCGCCGCGCGATCGAGGGCGCGTGAAGGTGCTCATCGTCAACGCCGACGACTTCGGTCGATCCCGAGGGATCAACGCCGGCGTGATGCGCGCGCATCGTGAGGGCATCGTGACCGCGACGACGCTCATGGCGAACGGGCCCGAAGCGGCCGAGGCCGGTCGCCTCGCGCGCGCGGATCCGTCGCTCGACGTCGGCGTGCACCTCGTCGTGACGTACGGCCGGCCGCTCGTGGATCCCGGCACGGTGCGCTCGCTCGTCGACGCCGAAGGCCGCTTCCCCCGGCGACCCGAAGCCATCGTCGGTATGGCGCGGGCCGACGCCGACGAAGCGCTGCGCGAATTCCGCGCGCAGTACGACCGGGTGCGCGCCCTCGTCGGCCGCGAGCCGACGCACCTCGATTCCCACCACTGGGCCCACGACGAGCCGGCCCTCGAACGCGCGATCGCCGCGCTCGGGCGTGAGACCGGCGCGGCGGTGCGGCCGCACGACGACGCGCAGCGCGATCGGCTGCGCGCCGCGGGCGCGCGGACCGTCGACCGCTACCGCCGGGACTTCCAGCACCCGGGGCACATCGACCTCGCCTCGCTCGAGCGGATCTTCGAAACGATCGGCGAGGGCGCGACCGAGCTCGGCTGCCACCCGGGGGAGCCGGACGCGGAGCTCGCCGCGACGTCCGCGTACGCGGCGCCGCGCGCCGACGAGCTCACTACGCTCACCGACCCCCGCGCCCGCGCCGCGCTCCAGGCGCGTGGCATCGTGCTGGCGACGTACGCCGACGTGGGATCCTCCGCCGGTCGCCGGGCGCCCTCCGGCGAGGCGCGCTGATGCTGCGCAAGGCGCTCTGGGTCGTGCGCGACCGGATCACGAGCCGCGAGGCCGTCGACGACCTCCTCGCCGACAGCGTCGGCTGGAACGCGCGCGACCTCGTGGTGCAGGTCCGCGGACGCGGCGACGCGTATTACGCCGACGGGCTCGAGCCGCGTGCCGAGGCCCTCGCGCCCGACGGATTCGATCCGCTTGCCGCGCTCGTGCGCGGCGGCGCGGCGGTCGGGGTGCGGATCCACGCGTGGGGCAACGTCTCCTTCGTGTGGTCGAGCGCCGACGGTGCGCTACCGCGCTCGGAACGGCACCTCGTCCGCGCGCATCCCGACTGGCTGCTGCGCCCCGACGGCGTGCGGTACCTCGACCCGGTCGGCGGCAGCGACTGGGAGGGGATCTACATCGATCCGACGGTCGAGGCGGCGCGAGCCCACACGCTCGCGGTCTTCGCCGACATCGTCACGCGCTATCCGGTGACCGGCTTCCACTACGACTACGTGCGCTATCCCCAGTCGACGTACGCGAGGTCGCTCGAGGACCACGCGGCCATCACCACGATCGTGCGCGATGCCGCATCCGCGCTGCGCCGTGCACGGCCGGGGATCGTCCTCTCCGCGGCGGTCTTCCCCGATCCGACGGTCGCCCGCGATCGCGTGCTCCAGCGCTGGCCCGAGTGGGCGGCCGAAGGGCTCATCGATCTCATCTGCCCGATGGCCTATCGCGAGGACACCGCCGAGGTGGGCCGGCTCCTCGCCCGGGCACGCGCCGCGGCCGCGGCGACGGAGCTCTGGGGCGGGCTGATGGCGTACGCCGGCCGGCGCGAGCTGGCCCGCGACCAGGTCCGCGCGGCGCGCGACGCCGGCTGCGAGGGCGTGATCCTGTTCGCCTACGACCCGGCGAAGCGGGACGTGATCGACGCGTTCGCCGCGGAGGCGGAGCGGGAGTAGCCGGTCCCCCTACGTTCCTCCCATATGCCCGCCGGAGACCCGCCGATACCATCTGCGGGTGCGGGAGCCCCAAAAGGACCCACTGGCGCAGGGCGCGAGCGCGACGCCGCCGGATCCGCTCGCGAGCGCCGTGGCCCGCGCGGTCGGCGATCTGCGGCGCTCGGCCGGGCTGTCCGAACGGGCCGCCGCCCGAAAGCTCGGGACGTCGCAGACGCAGCTCCGGCGGATGGAGGACCCGCGCTACCTGCCGTCGCTGCGCTCGCTCGCGCGCGTCGCGAGCGTCTACGGCTACGACCTCCGGGTCCAGTTCGCTCCGAAGGACGGGGGAGCGGACACCGCGAAACGACCTGAGCGGCGCGCGAAGCGCGCTAGCGCGTCCGCGTCACCTTCGAGAGGCCGGCCGGCCGCTCCACGTCGCGCCCGCGGCGGGTCGCGATCGCGACCGCGGCGAGCTGCGCCACGACGGCGAAGCTGATCGGCGTGAGCGCCTCCGAGAGGGGAGCGCGAAGCAGCACCGCGTCGTCCGCCACCTCGGCGATCCGCTCATCGTTCGTGACCGCGTAGACCGCCGCACCGCGTGACCGCAGGGTGCGGCCGAGCGCGAGCGTCTCTCGCCGCGCGGCGCCCCGCGCGGCGAACAGGAGCACCGGCACCCCCGGCTCGAGCAGCGTGATCGGTCCGTGCGCGAAGTCGGCGGTCGAATACGGCTCGGCCCACACCCGGGCGAGCTCCTTGATCTTCAGCGCCGCCTCGAGCGCCGTCGCGTATTCGAAGCCGCGGCCGAGCACGACGATCTCGCGGGCACGGCCGATCCGGCGGGCCAGGCGCGCGGCGTCGCGCTCGGTCGCCTCGGCTTCCACGACGGCGTCGACCAGCCCGGCGAGCGACAGGGCGCTCCGGCCCCGGGATTCGGCGGCGTTCGCCGCGAGCAAGGCGAGCGCGACGCAGGTCGCGGTGTACGTCTTCGTGGCCGCGACCGAGCGCTCGGGACCCGCCCGGAGGAGGAACACCTCCTGCGCCGTGCGCGCGAGCAGGGAGCGCGAGCGGTTCGTGATCGCGAGCGTCGGGGCGTGTTCGGCCCGGGCCTCGGCGAGGACGGCCGCGACGTCCGGCGCCGCGCCGGACTGCGAGATGCCTATGACCGCGCCGCGGGCGAAGCTCGGCGGCGTCCGGTAGCGCGTCACGAGCGACGGCGCCGCGAGCGCCGTGACGAGGCCCGCGAGGCTCTCGAACACGTACTTTCCGTACGTCGCGGCGTTGTCCGACGAGCCGCGTGCCGCGATGGTGAGGTGGTCCGCCGCGGCGATCGGGCGCGCGAGGCTGCGCGCCGCCGGCCAGCCGACGTCGAGCAGCCGCCGAACGACCCCGGGCTGCTCGGCGATCTCCGCGCGGAGCGACATCGCTTGGAGGGTAGCCTCGGGGATCAAAACGGTGACGACGGCCGGTCATAGGACGTTCGGCTCATTGCCGACCGTCATCGCTCACGAAAGCATCGACTCAAGGGAGAACGCCGCTTGGCCACGCTCATCCTCGAAAAGCCTCGCCCGGTCCGCTGGCGCCGCCGCCTGCGCGGCGCGTGCTTCTGGACGGCGGTCGCGCTCGCGACGATCGCGCTCGTCGAGGAGCTGGAGCTGAACGCCGCGGTGGCCGCGCTCGCGATCCCCGCCACCGTCCTCGCGCTGCGGGATCTCGTGCGCGCATTGCGCTTCCGCCGCGAGGGCCGCCTCGCCGAGCGCGTCTCGAAGGGCCTCCGCGACGAGCTCGGCGACGAGTACGTCGTCCTCACCGAGTACGAGCCACGCGATGGGCTCGCCGAGCACGTGGCGATCGTCGTCGTCGGTCCGCCCGGCATCTTCGTGGTCGAGCCGGTCGCTGGGGACGGCGCGCTCGCCTGCTACCAGGATCACTGGTATCGCGGCGCCGACGGCGCGACCCATCGGCTCGCCGATTCGCCGTCGAAGCGCGCGCGGTCGAACGCCTCTCGCGTGCGGAGCGACATCTCGAGCGGCGGCCACATCCGCGCGGTCGTGAACGCTTTCGTCCTGCTCGAGCGGGCGCGCGCGAGCGACTGCGCCAGCTCGACGGTGCCGGTCATTGCCGGCGTGCACGCGCTCGCGCGCGAGCTGCGCTCACGCGCGCCGAGGTCGGACGCCTCCCCCCGCTACACCCGCGCCGTCGCCGAAGCGCTCACCCACCCCGTCCCGATCGCCGTCGCCGGCTGATCGCGGCGCCGCCGCCGGCGGCGCGACAGCTCTATCGAAGTCCGACGAAGAGGTCGGCATCGAGCGGTGGACCGCCCGCATTCGGGAACGCGCGGAGGTAGACCTCCTCGCGGCTGAACAGCGCCGCGCGCTCGCGGATCGGCGTCCACGCGTCGAGGTCGCGCCGCTGGGTGCGGTGGGCCTCCATCGCATGCCACTTTCGCTCGGCGACCGCGCGGATGTCGATCGCGGCGCCGAGCCGCTCCCGGGTCCAGCGCTCCGGCCGGAAGGGAAGCGTCGCGATGTACGCCGCGAAGTCAGGCACCGCCTGCTCGATCAGGTCCAGATCCTCGGCCGACCCGACGGTGCGGTAGCAGCGCCGCACCTCGGCCGCTGCTCCGAGCTCCGGCGCGAACGTCGCCGAGGCCGCGCGCGCGATCGCCTCGAGGGCGCGCTCGCCGGCGGCCACGTGGTCGGGATGGCCGTACCCACCGTCCGGCCCCCACACGATCGTGACGTCCGGCCGCACCTCGCGCAGCCATCGGACGATGGCCCGCATGACGTCCTCCGCGTCGACGTCCGCGAGCCCGCCGTCCGGGTACGCGAGGCAGGTCGCGCTGGCCAGGCCCATCCTCCGACCCGCTTCGGCCATCTCGCTCGCGCGGGTCTCGCCGAGCCGCCCGGGCGGCGCGACCGGAGCGTCCGCGCGGCCGTTGTTGCCGCGCTCACCCCGGGTGAGGCAGAGGCTGTGACACTCGGCGCCGTCGCTCGTGTATCTGATGAGCGTGCCGCCGACACCGAACGTCTCGTCATCCGGATGCGCGAGGATCGTCGCGAGCCGGAGAAGGCGTGGTGCCAACGTTCGGACACTAGCATCCGAAGCATGAGCGGAACGCGGGTGGTCGTCGTCGAAGACGACCCATCGGTCGCGGAGCTCGTGACGCTGTACCTGAAGAACGCCGGATTCGTCGTCGAGCACGCCGCGAGCGCCGAGGACGCGCGTCGTGCGTTCGCCCGCGGGAGCCCGGCGTGCGTCGTGCTCGATCTCGGCTTGCCCGATGCCGATGGCATCGACGTCCTGCGCGAGCTCCGGCAGCGGCACGACAGCCCGGTGATCGCGCTCACCGCGCGAGCGGATGATCCGCAGAAGATCGCCGGACTGGACGCGGGGCTGGACGATTACCTCGCGAAGCCCTTCAACCCGCGCGAGCTCGTCGCGCGCGTGCGTGCCGTGATCCGCCGGGCGAACGGCGCGGGCGGCGTGCGACCGCTCGAGGTCGGCAACGTCGTCGTCGATCGCGCGCGGCACGAGGTGACCGTCGGCGGGAGATCGGTCGCGCTCCGCGCGAAGGAGTTCGAGCTCCTCGAGGCGTTCTGCCGCCAGCCCGGCATCGTGCTGAGCCGGGACCGGCTGCTCGAGACGGTGTGGGGCTTCGCGTTCCCCGGGGAGACGCGCACGGTGGACGTGCACGTGAAGCAGCTGCGAGACAAGCTCGCCGGGGCGACGGCGAAGATCGAGACGGTCTGGGGCGTCGGCTACAAGCTCGTGCGGCCCGCGGAGGAGGCTTAGGTGACGCTGTTCCGCTCGATCGGCGGGCGGTTGTTCCTGTCCTATCTCGCCGTCGTCGTGGTCGGCCTCCTCGCCGCGGCGTTCGCGATCGGCGGGCTGCTGTTCAAGTACGAGGACGACGTGACGCGCATCCGACTCCAGGAGCTCGCGGCTCCATTTCAGGCCGCGATCCAGAACGGCGTGCGCGACGGGAAGCAACCGCGCGAGATCATCGACGGCCTCGCCGAGCAGGCGAAGGCGGCCGACGCGCGCATGCTCATCGTGAGCCCGGGGACGAATCCGCAGGCACCGCTGCAGCGGCGCGTGCTCATCGACAGCGAGGGAAGTCTCATCAACACGCGCTTTCCGCTGCCGAGCTCGGGCAACATCGGCGAGTTCACGGACCGGGCCGAGGTCTGGATCTTCGTGCAGCAGCAGCTCCGGACGGCCACGCTCGGGGCGGGCGGCCAGGGGCAGATCGTCGTCGCCCGTCCGCGTGCGGTGTACACGGACGCGATCCGCGCGCTCCTGCCCTCGCTCATCACCGCCGGTCTCGTCGCGGCGGGCTTCGCCCTCGTGGTGGCGGGCGTCCTCGCGCGGACGATCACCGGCCCGCTCCGCCGGCTGGTGGGCGGTGCGCGGACGCTCGCGCGGGGAAGCTACGGCGCGCGCGTCCCGGTCGGCGGACCGGGCGAGGTGCGCGAGCTCGGCGCGGCGTTCAACGAGATGGCGGGCGAGATCGAACGATCGCGCGGCAGCGAACAGGCGTTCCTGGCGGACATCTCGCACGAGCTTCGCACGCCGCTCACCTCGATCCAGGGCTTCGCCCAGGCGATCGTCGAAGGCGAAGCGCGCGGGGAGGGCGTGACCCGCGCCGCGGAGGTCATCCGCCGCGAGGCCCGCCGGCTCGTGCGGATGGTCGAAGGGCTGCTGCAGGTGGCCAAGATCGAGTCCGGGGCGCAGCACATGGGGCGCGAGCCGATCGCGGCGGCGGAGCTGGTGCGTGCGGCGGTGGCCGCGCTCGACGTGCAGGCGAAGGACGCCGGCGTCTCGTTCGACGTCCAGACGATCGACCCGTCCGGCGTCGTCGGCGATCGCGATCGGCTGTCGCAGCTGTTCCTCAACGTCCTCGACAACGCGCTGAAGCACTCGCCACGCGGCGCCGTCGTCCACGTCGTCGCGGGTCCGATGGACGGCGAGGTCGTGGTCCGCGTGCGCGACGCCGGTGCCGGCCTTCCCCCCGGCGCGGAAGGACGGGAGCGGCTCTTCGAGCGCTTCTGGCGTGGCGAGAATGCGGCGCCCGACGGCGCGGGCCTCGGTCTCGCGATCGCGCAGGCCATCGCGCGCACCCACGGCGGATCGATCGACGCGCGCGACGCGGCCGGCGGCGGGGCCGAGTTCGCGATCCACCTGCCCGCGGCATCCACCGCCGCGACGGCGGTGGCGGGCGCGCGCCCTGAATAGACTCGGCGCCGTGCTCGGTGGAACCGTCCGCGGGAAGCGCACGACGCTTCGGCTTCCCGCCGAGAGCGACCTCGCGCTCTACGCGCGCCTGGCGGCGGACCCGCGCGTCCGCCGCGGCGGCCCGCTCGCGCTGTGGCACGAGCCCGCGGCATCGGCCACGTGGAAGGAGCGCCTGATCGAGCAAGCGAAGGACAAGACATCGGTGCTCTGGTCGATCGACGCCGATGGCGCGCTCTCCGGATTCGTTCGCGTCGGCTACGACTCCATGCCCCCCGCCGACACGGCGGTGATCCGGCAGTTCGTGATCGACCCGGATCGCGGCCGAAGCGGCCTCGGCTGGGACGCCGCGCTCACCCTCCACCGCTGGATCTTCGACTTCATGGCGTTGCGCATGGCCGCGGCCGAGGGGCTGCCAGCCGACAACGCCGCGGCGCTGCGGATCCTCGACAAGCTGGGCTATCAGCCCTTCGCGCTCGGGCACGCGGTGTACTACCGCGACGGCGGCTACGTCGACCAGCATCACCTGCAGATGGAACGCGAGGAGTGGGACCGGCGGTGGGGTGCGACCGAGCGGGAGTACGCGCCGCTCGGGCCCGAGGCCGAGAGATAGTCTCGCGTCTCGAAGGTCGCGACGCGGATCCCGAGCCGGAGCATTAGATGTTCGGGCCCCGCCTTGTCGGCGCGAGCGACATCGAGCTCCGGCCGCCGACGCTCGACGACCATAAGCAGTTCCGCCGCTGGATGGTCGAGCCGGAGACGACCCGCTTCTGGGGCGGCCGGATGATCGACCCGCGCGACGAGGCCGCCGAGGAACGGCACAAGAAGGACGGCAACGATGACCGATCGGTCATGTGGACCATCGCCTACCGGGGTGAGCCGGTCGGCTTCGCGGGCCTGTTCGACATCGACTGGATCGCGCGCGACGCGGAGAGCGGGATCTTCATCGGCCGGCACGACCTCTACGGGCGCGGCATCGCGACCGAGGCCGTGCGGCTCCGGACCGATTTCGCGTGGACGCAGCTGCGGCTGCGTCGCGTCCACAACTGGATCGCGCTGGGCAACCGCGGCAGCCGCCGGGCGAACGAGAAGGCCGGCTACCGGCAGATGGGCCGAATGCGGCATGTCTGGTTCCGCTCCGGCCAATGGCACGACGGCTGGCTCGGCGAGGTGTTCCCGCCGGACGATGTACCTGCTACGCTTTTGGGGCCCTCCAAAGGAGGGTAAGCGGCGACAAGAGTCATCTCCGCGAGCGCGAGTGAGGCACATTCCTCCCGAGCGAGCGACGGCTCAAGAAGCCAGCAACACAAAGGGAGGAAGCTTCACAGTGAGCTTCTCTGACAAGACCCTGACCTGCAAGGACTGCGGTCAGGAATTCATCTGGACGGCCGGGGAGCAGGAGTTCTACCAGTCCCGCGGCCTCGTCAACGAGCCGGGTCGTTGTCCATCGTGCCGTGCGGCGCGACGGGCATCGGGCGGAATGGGCGGCGGCATGTACGGCGGTGGCCGTGGCATGGGTGGCCCGCGCGAGTTCTTCACCGCGACCTGCAGCAACTGCGGCGGTGAGGCTCGCGTTCCGTTCCAGCCGCGCGGCGACAAGCCGGTCTACTGCAGCTCCTGCTTCGAGCAGGTGCGGCCGTCGGCCTCGCGCGGCGCCCGCTACTAGCCCAGCGTCCAGCTGAGCCGTCGATCCCCGGTGCCCGAGAGGGTGCCGGGGATCGTTGTTTACGGAGCGTTGCCGCGCCGTTGACCGTGTATTGACGCTCCGCTTGCTCTCCTAGCGCCAACACGCCTGGGGGGTCAAGAGATGCGTCGTTCGCTGGCGGTCCTCGCTGCCGTGCTGGTCCTCGTCGGCTCGCAGCCGCAGCCGGCCCGCGCCGACTCGATCACCGAGTTCGCCTTCGAGCTCGCCGACGCGGCCACCGACTTCACGACGACCGGCACCGGGAACGCCGATGTGTTCATCGACCTATCGCGGGTCAGCGCGGGATTTCTCAGCAAGTACGCGGTGCTCGACGTGCGGATCAGCTACGACCTCGCGCGGCTCGCCGACCCGAGCTGCCCGCCGTACGTGCAGCTGCTGACTTCCGACGCGGCGAAGACCGCGGGCACGCGGCTCCGCCGCTCGGCCGTCGGGAAGGTGGCGGTGCAACGGGTCGCGATCGGGCGTCCCGCCGAGCGCTATTACCTCGCCCAGATCAGGCGGAACGCCAGCGGCGTTTCGACGGCAGGTCCATGCGTCATCACGGCGTCGGTCCCGTTCACGCTGAAGGTGAAGCTCTCGCAGAGCGCACCGGCCGCGACCGGATTCGGATTCACGACGCAGCTCCTCCCGGTCCGCGGTGACGGTGAGCCCTCGGTGGCCGTCGACCGCCTGCACGGGGACATCGTGTACGTCTCCGCACCCACCGCCGGGCCGGCGCTGCTCGGCGGGCAGGACGCCGGAGTGGACCTCTGGCGCTCGTTCGACGGCGGACGGACGTTCACCTACTCGCAGCCGCAATTCGGCAACAGCGCGGGCGGCTTCGACTCCCATGTCGTCGTCGCGGACAACGGCGACGTGTACCTCGCCGACCTCGGTGCCGCCGCGATCTACCTCGGGCGGTCGACCGACCACGGCGCGACGTTCACCGCGCTCACGCCGGCGGGCGTCGACTCGGATCGGCAGTGGCTCGCGCTCTACACGCCACCGGGCGCGTCCGCGCCGACGAAGAAATACGTCTCATACCACGACATCAACGTGGACAACCTCCCGTACGAATGCCTGATCGTCGGCGACGTCGGCCAGCCCGTGTGCAACCCGATGGCCACCGACCCCGTCGTGCTCGCGAACGCGACGGGCAACACGGTCATGGGCAACCAGGTCTTCGGCAGCGACGGCACGATCTACTCGGTCTTCGGCGCGCCCGGTGCGCCCTCGGGCGGAGCGCCGGCCGAACTGCGCAACATCTACCTCGCGCGGAGCGCCGACGGCATCGTCTTCACCGACCGGCTCATCCACGGGGTGACCCCCGGACACGACATCGGCGGCCTGTTCCCGATCATCGCCGTGGACCGGGCCGACACGCTCTACGTCGCCTGGTCCGAGCGCGCGACACCGACCGGCTCGAGCGTGATCAAGGTCTCGTGGTCCACCGATCGCGGAGACACGTGGTCTCTGCCGCTCGCCGTCTCACCGGCCGGCGGCTCGGCCGTGCTCCCCTGGATCGCCGCGGGCGCCGCCGGACACGTCGATATCGTCTGGGTCGGCTCGAAGAGCGCGTCGTTCAACGACCCGACCGCGGACTGGTACGTGTACATGGCCCAGGCGAAGGACCTTCCCAACGGGTCCGGCATCACCGTTGGCCGCGTCACGCCGCAGCCCGTGCGGTACGGGACGGTGTGCCTGCTCGGGCTGCTCTGCTCGACCGAGGGCGACGATGGCCGGATCCTCCTCGACTTCATCTCGGTCGACTTCGATTCGGCCGGCTTCGCCCGCGTGGCGTACGGCGACAGCGGGGCCGAGGGCCCGGCCGACGACCCGGCGCGTCCGTACACCGGACATGGTCGCCAGACGAGCGGCGGGAGCGTGCTCCCCTAGCGCGACCGCGGGCGGGAGCCCCCGCGCTCCCGCCCGCGCCTCAGAACCCCGCGGCGTAGACGGCGGAGATCGCGATCCGGTAGCTCACGCGTTCCTCGCGTCCGAAACGCTCCATCGCCTTCGCGGCACTCGCCTCGCCCTGATAGCGGACCGCGAGCCGGTGGATGTCGCGCTGGCCCGCGGCCCCATCGCCGGACTCGCGGGCGACACCGGCGATGCGCACGAACCGGTAGCCGTCCTCGACGACGAACGCGACGCGACGATCGTGCTGGAGATTGCGCTCCTTCCGGCGGCCGCGCTTCGTGTTGAACAGCAACTCGTCGCCATCGAGGAGATACCACATGACGGTGAGCTGGGGCGCACCCGTCGGATTGATCGTCGCGAGCACCGCGAACCGCTTCTCCTCCAGGAACGTCCGCATCGCCGGCGTGAGGTCGCTCAGCGGAACATGTCCCGCTCGGCCGGCCGGACGTATTCGCGCGCGGTGTCGCTGCCCTCCGGCAACCGAAGGCCGCGGACGATCGCGGCAGGACGGCGATCGAGCTTGCCCATCACGAGCTCGGTCGCCGCGGCGATCTCATCGGCGATCGCGATCTCGGTCACCCGCAGCTCGTAGCCCTCGGGGTCGAACTCACCGGCGTACCGGCGGAGCGCCGGCAATCCGCTGATGCCGATGGCCACGTTCATGTGCCCTTCGCGCCATGCCCGGCCGAAGGTATCCGTGATCACGACGGGCACGTCGACGCCCGCCGCGGCGCGGATCTCCGACCGGATGCGCGCGGCCGAGGCGTCGGGGTCGACGGGCAGGAGGACGACCGTGTCCGGCGCTCCGGCGTTGGAGTGGTCGACGCCCGCGTTCGCGCAGACGAAGCCGTGATGCGTCTCGACGATGAGCACGCCGCGCTGCCAGCGGATGATCCGGGCGGTCTCGCCGAGCACGAGCTCGAGGATGCGCGGATCCTTGCCCGATTCCTCGCCCATGCGCAGCGCCCGATCGCCCGGCACGACGTCGGCGAGCCGCCGGGTGCGGCCCTCGGATTTCGAGACGACCTTCTGCGCGACGGCGAGCACATCACCCGCCACGGGCGCGCTCCCGGCGTCTCGCAGCGCCGCGAGAATGAGCGCCGCCACGTCGTCGCCGACGGCGACTTCCGGCATCCCGACGACCGGAATGAGCTGCACCGCATGCATCGCCGAAGTGTGCGCTCCTAGGATGAGCGCGTGCTCACGCTCGGATGGAAGGCTTCGGCCGAGCAGTTCGGTCCGCGCGAGCTGCTCGAGCTCGGCGTCGCGGCGGAAGGGCTTGGCTTCGACAGCGTCGTCATCAGCGACCACTTCCACCCGTGGCGCGACACCGGCGGTCACGCGCCGTTCTCGTTCGCCTGGCTCGGCGCGATCGGGGAGCGCACCAAGCGGGTCCGGCTCGGGACGAGCGTGGTGACGCCCACGTTCCGCTACCACCCCGCGATCGTCGCGCAGGCGATGGCGACGCTCGCGCTGCTCTTCCCCGACCGCGTCTTCCTCGGCGTCGGGAGCGGCGAGTCGATGAACGAGACGCCGGTGCTCGGGCACGCCTGGCCGTCGGCCGGGCAGCGGCTCAGCCGGTTGCGCGAGGCGGTCCAGGTGATGAAGCGCCTCTGGTCCGAGGACTACGTGACGCACGAGGGCGAGCACTACCGGATGAAGGAGGCGAAGCTCTTCGACAAGCCCGAGGGCGGGGTCCCGCTGCTCATCGCCGCGGGCGGACCGAAGGCCGCCGAGTTCGCGGGCCGCGAGGGCGACGGGATCATCGTCACGAGCGGGAAGGGCGAGCAGCTCTACTCGCGGACGCTCGTGCCGGCGTTCGAGCGCGGCGCGCGCACGTCCGGACGGGATCCCGGCTCGCTCGAGCGGATGATCGAGATCAAGGTGAGCTTCGACCCCGACCGCGAGCGCGCGCTCGCGGACACGCGCGAGTGGGCCGCGCTCGCGCTGCCCGCCGAAGAGAAGGCCGGCGTCGAGGATCCGCGCGAGATGGAGAAGCGGGCCGCCGGCGCGGCCGACAAGGCCCACACGCGCTTCATCGTCTGCGACGATCCCGACGAGTGCGTCGCCGAGTGCATGCCCTACATCGATCTCGGCTTCGACCACCTCGTCTTCCATTTCCCGGGCCTCGACCAGGAACGGTCGATGCGCCACTTCGCGAAGGAGGTCCTCCCGCGCCTGCGGCGCCGGGCCTGACCGACGATCTCCTCGCGGCCGCGCGGGTCGCGCACCTCGCGACGGCGAGCCGCGACGGGCGGCCGCACGTCATCCCGGTCTGCTTCGCGTGGGCGGCGCCGCACCTGTACACGGCGATCGACGGCAAGCCGAAGCGCACGCTGCTCCTTCGCCGGGTCCGCAACATCCGGGAGACCGGACGCGCCGCGCTCGTCGTCGATCGGTGGAGCGAGGACTGGCGGCGGCTCGCGTACGTGCTCGTCGAGGGTCCGGCGACGCTCCTCACCGACGGCCCGGAGCATGCGACGGCGCTCGCCCTCCTCGCGGCGAAATACCCGCAGTACGAGACGCTCCCGCTCGCCGGGAACGCCGTCATCCGGCTCACCGCGCTGCGAACGGTTGAATGGCGGGCGGACGCGCGGGCCGCGCGCGGCGACGCGACCCGGTCTTCGTAGACTCGGCCGCTCATGGAGTTCGGCTTCACCCTGAAGCCCGATCACCCGCTCGAGCGCGTCATCTCGCTCACGCGCCTCGCGGAGCAGTGCGGCTTCAGCCACGGCTGGGTCTTCGACAGCCACATCCTCTGGAAGGAGCCCTACGTGCTCCTGACGCTGATGGCCCAGAACAGCACGCGCCTCCGGCTCGGGACCTGCGTGACGAATCCCGCCACGCGCGAGCCATCGGTGACCGCGAGCGCGCTCGCGGTGCTGCAGCTGATGACGCAGGGGCGAATGGACCTCGGGATCGGCCGCGGCGATTCCGCGCGCCGCGTGATGGGGCAGCCGCCGACGACGCTCGCCGAGCTCGAGCGGGCGGCGGTCCAGATCCGCGAGCTCTGCGAAGGCCGGAGCGTCACGGCACACGGGACCGAGATGCGCCTCGAGTGGGCGCCGCCATACGACCTGCCGGTCTGGATCGCGGGCTACGGCCCGAAGGCGCTCGCCGTCACCGCGAAGGTCGCTGATGGCGCGGTCATCCAGATCGCCGATCCGAGCCTGGTCCGCTGGTGCGTCGGCCTGCTGCGCGACGGCGCGCGTGCCGCGGGCCGGGATCCGAACACGCTGCGCGTGATGGCCGCGGCGCCGGCGCACGTCGGGCCGAAGCGCGACGTGCGCGATCGCGTCCGGTGGTTCCCGGCGCTCGTGAGCAATCACGTGGTCGACCTCGTCCGCCGTTACGGCGAGCAGGGATTGCCGGCCGACCTCACCCGCTACGTCCGCGACCGGCCGGGGTACGACTACCGGCATCACGCCGAGTCGGGATCGTCCAACGCGGGATTCGTCGACGACGAGTCGGTCGATCGCTTGAAGCTCCACGCGCTCGCCGAGGCGGGGACCGCCCAGTTCAACCTCTACCTCATGAGCGGCGACGAGGAGCGGCAGCTCGAGGAGTACGGCGCGCGCGTGATCCCGGCGCTGCGGAGCGTGGCGCCGGCGTCGCTCGCCTGACGGTCGCTCAGGCCGATCCGGCGCGCCGCGCATAGTGCCGGCGGGCCTTGGCCCGGTTGCCGCACGAACGCATGTCGCACCAGCGCCGGCTCCGGTTCTTGCTCGCGTCGACGAACACCCAGTCGCAGGTCTCGGACGCGCATTCGCGGACGCGCGCCAGCCGCTCCGGCGATCCGAGCAGCTCCAGCGCGTCGCGTGCGGCCGCCCAGCGCACCGCGTCGAACGATCCCTCGTCGGCGACCCACCGGTAGGCGCCATCCGATGCGGTGGCGGTCGCGTGCGCGAAGGCCTCGGCGGCCGCGTGCGTGATGAGCGTCAGGTCGTCGGGCATCGCGGACCGACCGGCCGCGACGGAACGGAATGCGCGGAACAGCGCCTCGCGAAGCTGGACGGCGCGGCGCAGCGCGGCGGCCGCCGACTCCGGATGCGATCGGGCGCGCCGCTGCTGTTCCGCCGCCGACCGGGCCGACAGCACACCGGCCTGGCGGGCGAACGCGACGACATCGGCGAACGATCCCAGGTACTCGCGCGGGCGCTCGCGCGATCCGCCGAGGGTGTTCGCGAAGTCGAGGGACAGGGCACCGCCGCTCTGGTCGAACTCCCGCTCGGGTGTAGCCAATCTAACTCTCCAAAACCACTTTACAGGTTAGCATGGGCGTCGATCTGCGCCGAGCAGACGCAGGTCGGGAGAGGTGAACAATGGAGATCGGTCTGCTCGTCCTCGCGGTCGTCGCACTGGACGTCCTCGCCACCGGACTCGGGTACGACAGCCGCTCGTGGTCATCCGAAGCGCAGACGCAGCGGGCGGTCGACGCGATCAGGAACGGAGACGCGGCGGGCTTCGAAGCCGCGGTCCGAGAGCTGGAGCGCCAGCCGGCCCGCGTCTACTAGCGGATCCGCGCTCCGTCCTTGACGACGAGCGCGACGCGCTCGCGGTCCTTGAAGAGAGCGATGTCGTCGAGCGGATCGCCGCGCACGCCGATGAGGTCGGCGCGCTTGCCCGGCTCGATCGTGCCGACCAGATGGCCGACCCGCGCGCATTCGGCGGCGGTCTTCGTCGTCGCGACGATCGCCTGCATCGGGCTCATGCCGCTCTCGACCATCAGGGCGATCTCCTCGGCGTTGGTGCCGTGCGGGCCGACGCCGGTATCGGTGCCCATCGCGATCGGCACGCCCAGCTCGACGGCCATCCGGAACGACCCCCGGTGGGCGTCGAGGACCTCTTCGGCCTTCCGCTTCGCGTACGGCGGGATCGACGCCGGGTCGCGCTCGGCGCGACGGAGCACCCAGAGCGGCGCGACGAGCGTCGCGACGAGATAGGTCCTGCGCGTGCGCATCTCGACGCAGGTCTCCTCGTCGAGGTAGATGCCGTGCTCGATCGACTCGATGCCGGCGACGACGGCGTTCTTGATGCCCTGGGTCGCCTGCGCGTGCGACATGACGGTCTTCCCCGCGGCATGGGCCTCGTACACGATCGCCGCGATCTCGTCCGGCGAGAACCCGGTCGCGGTCGGCTCGTCGCTCGGGGACATGACGCCGCCCGACGTCATC
>WNGF01006020.1_pt1 | contig 18730 bp, 14 predicted proteins | sample 5400641 | NCBI WGS metagenome assembly WNGF01 (sample SAMN13153371, study PRJNA577476) | soil metagenome | isolation source: 80 cm soil or saprolite under grassland replicate 2 | place: USA:California | collected 2016-06-15
CGGCGATGCGCGCAAAAGCGAGCGGCCGGTGTATTTCCCCGAATGGGGCGAAAAGCGACCGACGACTGTGTACGACCGCTACCGGCTGGCGCCGGGCGCCACGTTCGCCGGCCCCGCCGTGGTCGAAGAGCGCGAGTCAACAACCATCCTGGGGCCGTCCGCCAAAATCGAAGTCGACGAGTTCCGTAACCTGCATGTAGCGCTGTGACGTCCATCGATCCGATCGCCCTGGAAGTGCTGTGGAGCCGACTACTGTCGGTGACCAACGAGCAGCAGGCGGCGCTCATGCGCACCGCCTTTTCGACCGTGGTGCGCGAGTCGCAAGACCTGGCATGCGGTGTTTTCGACACTGTCGGCAACATGGTCGCGCAGTCCGAGACGGGCACGCCGGGCCATATCAACGCAATGGCAACGTGCATGCGCCACTTCATGGCCGCCTATCCCGAGCCGACGCTCGAGCCCGGCGACGTGTTGATCACCAACGATCCGTGGATGACCGCGGGCCAGATCAACGACATCACGCTGGTCACGCCGATTTTTCGCGACCGCCGAGTCGTGGCGTACTTTGCCAATACCTGTCACATGGTCGACATTGGCGGGCGCATCCTGTCGGCCGAAGCGCGCGAGGTGTACGAAGAGGGTTTTCTCATACCCATCACCAAGCTCTTCGCACGTGGTCAGCGAAATGAGGAGTTGTTCAAGCTGTTGCTGGCAAACGTGCGCACCCCGCGCGAGGTCGAAGGCGACCTGTACGCCATGGCCAGCTGCAACGACGTCGGCGGTGCGCAGCTGCTCGAGTTCATGCGCGAGTTCGACCTCGACAGCATCGACCCGCTCGCGGAGGCGATCATCGACCGATCCGAGCGCGCCACCCGCGGCGCGATCGAGCGCTTACCCGACGGCGTCTACGAGAACGAGGTGTACTCCGATGGCTTCCCAGATCCGGTGTTGCTCAAGGCGACGGTCACGATCGACGGCAGCAACCTGATCGTCGATCACGCGGGTAGCTCACCGCAGAGTCGCTACGGCATCAACGTGGTGATGAACTACACGCACGCCTACACCAGCTTCGCCGTCAAGTGCGCGATCTCGCCCGAGGTGCCGCACAACGAAGGCAGCTTCCGCCCGGTCAAAGTCACGGCGCCGGCGGGCTCGATCCTGAATGCCCAACACCCGGCGCCCGTCGCGGCGCGGCACCTGATCGGGCATTTCCTGCCCGGGCTGATCTTTGGAGCTCTCGCGCGGGCGATGCCGGATCGCCTGATGGCCGATGGCGCGGCCTCGATCTGGATCACCATGTTCCGCGGCCAGAAGCCTGCTTCAGTCGACCCCTATACTTTTATGTTGTTCCAGTGCGGCGGCACGGGCGCGCGCCCGACCAAGGACGGCCTGAACAACGTCGGATTTCCCAGTGGCGTGGCCGGCGTGCCGGTCGAGGTGCTGGAGAACCTGACCGGCCTGGTCGTGCAGCGGCGCGAGGTGCGGCCCGATTCAGGGGGGCCGGGCACCTTCCGAGGCGGCTGCGGTCAGTTCACCTCGTTCGCCGACCGCAGTGGTCAGACCTGGTCGATGTCCGGCATGTACGACCGGCTGAAGTTCGCCGCGCAGGGGCTACTGGGCGGCGGACCTGGCCAGCCTGGCTCATTTGCCCTGAGCGACGGGCGCCAGGCCAATCCCAAGGAGCTGCTGTTCCATCCGTCGACGACGCGGGTCGATACCGCCTTGCCTGGTGGCGGCGGTTACGGCAATCCGTTGCAGCGCGACCCATCAGCTGTGCGGGATGACGTGCTCAATGGCTACGTGACGCTCGAAGCCGCGGAGCGGGACTACGGTGTGGTCGTTCGCTGCACCAAGCGCCCCGACGAGCAGGTCAGCCTGCCACGGCACTTCTCAATCGACCTCGACGCTACGGCCAAACTGCGCGTGTCAACCTGAGGCGAGGAACGAGCCGAAGAGCCTGTCCTCGATCGAAGCGAAGCTATCCGCTTGCCGGAACGTGTGTGCTCGCGGATCCTTCGCAAGCTCAGGATCACAATATGGCGGCGCGCATTTCCGCGACATCGCGCACTTCGGCGTCAGGCAGCTCGAGCCACGAGCGCGGCTGCTGGGCGATGTGACGGCGTGGCGATCTTCGGTGCCGGCGTTTTCCAGACGCAGTGGGCGCTGTACCTGGCCATGACGGTCGCGCTGGTGGGCATTATCGGGCTGGTCGGCTACTCGTACGTGGTGTGGCGACGCACCGCATGAGGTAGTACGCTGGCCATACGGTGAGGCTGTTGCGACGGGGCCAACGACCGTTCGTTGACCAGCCAATCGGGACGGTCTAGCATCGGCTACAGGAAGGGGCGCTCGGGGAACCAACAGGCGCCGGTCCTTCCGACTCCAAAACTTGGCAACTGGCACGGCTGCGCCAGGCGCGCGGCTGAGGAGGTGGAACCCGTGCAAGATGCTGCGGATGGTTCCCACATCGGTCTGACCAGGCGCTGGACGCGACGCGGCCTGCTGCACGCCTGGGGCGGCGCGGCGATCGCCGCCACACTACTCAGCGCGTGCGGACCCGCGGCGCCCGGTCAACCCGCGCCAGCCGCGCCAACTTCGGCGCCACCCGCCGCCGCGAAGTCGACGGCCGCGCCAGCCGCTGCCGCCACTACTGCCCCGGCCTCCGCCTCGGCAGCCACGACCGCGCCGGCCGTCGCCGCGAAACCGACCTCCGCGCCGGCGGCGGCCACGAATGTCAAGACCGGCGGCACCTTCCGCTTCTTTGCGTGGACCGAAGACCCGCCGACGCTCGACCCGCACCTGAACGTCAGCTTCCGCGTCCAGGGCTTCGCCGCCTTCTTCTACAGCCGGCTGCTGATGTCCAAGAAGGGCCCGGGCATCCCCGCTCAGGCGTACATCATGGAAGGCGATCTGGCCGAGTCCTGGCAGGCCAGTCCTGACGGCAAGACGTGGACGTTCAAACTGCGGCCGGACACGAAGTGGCACAACAAGCCGCCTATGAATGGTCGCCCGCTCACTGCCCAGGACGTGGTCTGGTCGTTCGAACGGTTCATGAAGGTTTCGCCGCAGAAGACAACCTTCGACATCGTCTCCGGCGTGACCGCCTCAGACGATCGGACGATCGTCTTCACGCTCAAGGACGCCTATGCGCCGTTCGAGGCCGCGTTGGGCTCGCCGATCTTCTGGATCCTGCCCAAAGAGGTCGTCGAGGCAGATGGCGACGCCGCGAAGCGCGTCGTGGGCAGCGGTCCGTTCATCTTCGACAAGTTCGAAAACGGTGTCGCCTTCACGGGCAAGAAGAATCCGGACTACTACCGCCAGGGCGAGCCGCGCATCGACGAGGTCATCGGGCACATCATCCCCGACACGGCGACGCAGATGGCTGGCTTGCGCGCCCATGAGCTCGACTATGTCGACGTGCCGCAGCAGGAGCTCGAAGCACTCAAGAAGACGAATCCCGAGATCCAATTGGTCGAGACCGAGTTCAACAACATCCCGTTCCACTACTGGCGCCTTGACCGCCCGCCCTACAACGACCCGCGCGTGCGGCAGGCGATCTCGATCGGCACCAACCGCGAAGAACGCATCAAGGTCATCCAGGGCGGCCGCGGCAACTACAACAACTTCATTCCGTGGGCGCTCTCGGAGTCCTGGTTGGACCCACGCTCGCCCGAGCAGGGCGCGACGGCGAAGTTCTTCAAGTACGACGTTGCCGAGGCAAAGCGGCTGCTTGCCGACGCTGGCTATCCGAACGGTTTCAAGGCCGATCTGGTCAGCACGCCGGGCTACGGCCAGGTCTGGGTGCAGGCCGTCGAATTGGTGCAACAGGATTTGAAGGCGATCGGGATCGACGCGACGATCAAAATGCAGGAATACGCCGCCTATCTCGCCACTACGTTTCAGGGCAAGTTGCCGGAAGGCGAGAACGTGATCGTCTATGGGCTGGAGACGCCATTCACCGAGCCGCACGACTTCCTGTTCAACATGTATCACCCCAAAGGTACGCGCAATCACGCGGCGGTCAACGACGACAAACTGACCGACATGATCGAAAAGCAAATGCGCACGGTCGACAAAGCCGAACGCAAGAAGCAGCTCTTCGACATTCAGCGCTACCTGGCCGAGCAGATGTATTACCCGCCCAGCACCGCGGGCATGGTCAGCTTTGGTCTGGCGCCCTGGGTGCGCGACTTCTATCCGATTTCGGATTACGGCCGCGGCGCGGAGGTCATTCCCAAGTTGTGGCTCGACAAATAGTTTTCGCTCTGGCGGGCGGCCCACACGGTAGTGACGGGCCGCTACGCCTCGATTCCTCATTCCCCGAAGGGGTTCGGCCGGACGGCGCGCGCAGCGCGAGAACCTGTACGAGGAGCACAGTCGCGAACCGATCGGCATCGATCCGGCCGCTGAAGCCATGTCGCAATACCTGACGCGCCGCCTGCTGCTGGTCGTGCCCACGCTCGTGGGCTTGAGCATGGTCGTGTTCGCCCTGGTGCGGCTACTGCCAGGCGATGCGGTGACCATGCTCCTGCAGGACTACGCGTACGCCAAGGACGCCGACGAGATGCGCGCCAAACTCGGCCTCGACCGGCCCATGGCGGTCCAGTATGTCGAATGGATGGGCGGGGTGCTGCGCGGCGACCTGGGCGACTCGCTCAGAAGCAAGACACCGGTCGCAAATGAGTTAGGCAAGCGCATTCCGGTGACTGCCGAGCTAGGTGTGCTGGGGTTGCTTGTTGGGCTGCTCATCGCCGTCCCGATCGGCGTGCTGTCGGCTGTCCGCCAGGACCGCGCAATCGACTACGTTGCGCGCAGCCTGGCCATCGCCTTTCTGGCCATACCTGGCTTCTGGTTAGGCACGCTCGTGGTGACGCTGCCGTCGGTCTGGTGGCAGTGGACGCCGCCACTCCGATACACGCCACTGCTCGAAGACCCGGTCAAGAATCTCGGCCACATGATCCTGCCGGCGCTCATTCTGGGCCTCGGTCTCTCGGGCGGCGTGATGCGTCTGACGCGCGCGCAGATGCTCGAGGTGCTGCGCCAGGACTACGTGCTGACGGCCGCCGCCAAAGGCCTGGCCGAATGGTCGACGGTGTGGCGCCACGCGCTGAAGAACGCGCTCATTCCAGTAGTGACGTTGCTCGGCCTGCAGGTGGCCGTGCTGGTGAGTGGCACCGTCGTCCTGGAAAGCATCTTCGTGCTGCCCGGCATGGGCCGTTATTTGATCGAAGCGGTGCAATACCGCGATTACCCCGTTATACAGGGCTTGAATCTGCTGTTCGCGACGGTGATCGTGATGGCCAATCTCATCGTCGACATGTGTTACGCGTGGCTCGACCCACGCGTGCGGTACCGCTGATGGCTACGCTCGCCCCGCCCTCGGAAACCGGGCTGCTGACACGACCCGAGGGGCTCCAGACGCCACTGCGTCGGCCAGCCGCGCGGACCGCCGCAGTCTGGGTGCGCCGCTTCGTGACGCGCAAGCCGCTCGGCGCGATCGGCGCGGGCATTGTGCTGCTGCTGCTGTTCGTGGCGCTCTTCGCGCCTGTCTTGTCGCCCTACGAGTACGACGTCGGCGTTGGTGCGGATCGACTCCAGGGTCCGTCGTGGACACACCCATTCGGCACCGACGCCAACGGCCGCGACATGTTCAGTCGCATCGTGTGGGGCGCGCGCGTGTCGATTACGGTCGGCTTTGGCGCGGTCGGACTCAGCGCGTTGCTGGCGGTGACCATCGGCGTGCTGTCGGCTTACCTCGGCGGCTGGTTCGATCTGCTCGTTCAGCGCCTGGTCGACATCTGGATCTCGTTCCCGGCCGTTGTGCTCTTGATCAGCCTGATCGCGGTCATTGGGCCTGGTCTGTGGAGCGTGACCTTTGTCCTGGGTATCTTGCTCGCGCCCGGCACCTCGCGGGTTATTCGCGGCGCGGTCATCGGCGTGCGGCACCTGCCGTATATGGAGGCAGCGCGCTGCTTGGGGGCAGGTCATGGGCGCATCATCGCCCGTCACATCCTGCCCAACGTGTTCGCGCCGGTCATCGTGCTGTCGACGGTGCAACTCGGGGCGGCGATTCTGGCGGAGTCGACGCTCAGTTTCCTAGGCTACGGCATACCTCCGCCATTTCCGGCGTGGGGCGCGATGCTGAGCGGCACGGGCCGCGCGTTCATGCTCCAGTCGCCCTGGCTGTCGATCTGGCCCGGGCTGGCCATCAGCGCGGCCGTTTTCGGTTTCAACATGCTCGGCGATGCGTTACGCGACGAGCTCGATCCGCGGCTGCGCGGCCGCTAAGGAGAACACCATCGTGGACTTGAACTACTCGACTCAAGACGAAGCCTTCCGCCAGCGCGTGCGCACCTGGTTCGCCGAGCATCACCCGCCGGCGGCGGGCGAGAACCTGGAAGCGCGCAAGGCGTGGCAGCGCACGCTATATGATGCCGGCTTCGTCGGCATGGGCTGGCCGCGCGAGTACGGTGGCCAAGACGCTCGACCAATGGAGCAGGCCATCGTCGCCGAGGAGATGGCGATGGCCAATGTCCCTGGACCGATCAACAGCCTGGCGCTCGGGCTGCTTGGTCCAACGCTGATCGTGCACGGCTCTGACGCCCAGAAGCAGCGCTACATCCCGAAGATGCTGACGGCCGAAGAGATCTGGTGCCAGCTCTATTCCGAGCCGGACGCCGGCTCTGACCTGGCTGGCCTGAAGACAGCCGCCGTGCGCGAGGCCGACGAGTGGGTCGTCAATGGCCAGAAGGTCTGGACCAGCCTGGGCCCGTACGCCGACTACGGCATGCTCCTGGCGCGCACCAATCCGAGCGTGCCCAAGCACCAGGGCATCTCGTATTTCATCCTCAACATGCACGCACCGGGCGTCGAAGTCCGGCCACTGAAACAGATCACCGGCCATTCCGAGTTCGCCGAGATCTTCTTCAACAATGTGCGTATCCCCGCCGAGAACATCATCGGCGCCGAAGGCAAAGGCTGGGAACTGGCCCAGACCACGCTCGGCTTCGAGCGCGGCGGCAATACCCTCGCGCGCGTTACCCGAGCTCAGGCCAATCTGCGTCGCCTGACGGAGGTGTGTCGCACGCTCAGTCGCGATGGCGTCCCCGCGCTCGAGGATCCGCTCGTGCGTCAGCGCCTCGGCCGCATGGCCGTCGAAGTCGAAGTGCTGCGCTACGCCGGCTATCGCATTCTGTCCAAGCTCGAGAAGGGCCAGCGGCCCGGCTCAGAGTCGTCGGTCGACAAGCTGTACTACAGCGAGCTCGACAAGCGGCACCAGGAGCTCATCCAGGACATCCTGGGACCGTACGGACAGCTGGAACAGGGTCTTCCCGAAGAGCTTGGGCTGAATACTGGCTCGCTGCGCGGCCAGGACAGCTCGTGGACCTTCAATTTCCTGTGGTCCCGCGCTGGGACCATTTACGCCGGGTCGTCCGAGATCCAGAAGAACATCATCGGCGAGCGCGTGCTGCGGCTGCCGCGTGAGCCGCGCGCCGACCGCCAGCCCACGATGACAGGAGCCTGAGCATGGACTTCGACTTCACCCAGGAGCAGATCATGCTCCGCGATCTCGCGCGCGAATTTTTCGCTCGTGAGAGCACGCCGCAGATCGTGCGCCGTCAGATGGAGGACGCGACCGGCTACACCGAGGCGACCTGGCAGCAGATGGCCGAGATGGGCCTGCACGGCGTGGCGATCGACGCCGAGCACGGCGGACAGGGCCTGGGCGCGATCGAGCAGGCGCTCGTGCTGGACGAGATGGGTCGCTCGGCGTACGCCGGGCCCTATTTCGCCACGGCAGTTCTGGCTGCTTCGGCGTTGACCGCCGGCGGCGACACAGCGCTGCTGCCGAAGATTGCCGACGGCACGCTGAAAGCCACCGTCGCGGTGCTGGAAAGCGCTATCTCGTGGCTGCCCAGCGCAGTGCAGATGCGCGCCAGCCGCGACGGCGACGGCTTCGTCCTGAACGGCACCAAGCGCTTCGTGCCGTGGGCGCACGTGGCCGACAAGATCATCGTAGTCGCCCGCACCGACGACGGCACCACCACGTTCGCTCTGGATGGCAAGGCGCCAGGCCTGACGCAAACGCCCAACCTGGAGATGGATCGCACCTCAAAGACGTCCACCCTGACCTTCGACAACGTACGGCTCGGCGCTGACGCGGTGCTGGGCGGGGTCAATCGTGGCTGGGACGTCATCGGCCCCATGCTCCAGCACGCGGCGATCGCCGCCTCGGCCGAGATGCTCGGTGCGATGCGTCGCTGTATGGAGATGTCCGTCGAGTACGCCAAGGTGCGCCAGCAGTTCGGCCAGCCCATCGGCATGTTCCAGGCGATCAAGCACTCCTGCTCCGAGATGCTGCTCGACGTCGAAAACGCGCACGCCGCGACCTACTACGCGGCCTGGGCGCAGGACGCCGGCGCGCCCGACGCCGGGCTGGCGGCCTCAGTGGCCAAGGCATACGTCGGCGACGCCTCGCGCAAGGTGTGCGGCAACGCCATCCAGGTGCATGGCGGTATCGGCTTCACCTGGGAATACGACCTGCACCTGTACTTCAAGCGCGCCAAGCACCTCGAAGCGCTGTACGGCGACGCCGATTTCCATCGCGAGCAGGCGCTGCGCCTGGCGCTCGAGGCTCCGGTCCAGCAGGCTCGTCAGGCTGCTCTGGTTTGACCGCGTCGGCTGTCCAGGCGGTCGCGGGCGCAACGGCGCGCCTGCGCCGCATGGACGCGCTGCTCCGTCCGCGCTCGGTCATAGTTGTGGGCGCCTCACCCAATCCGAGCTTCGTCTCCGCGGCATTGAAGAACTTGCTGCGCTACGGCTATAGCGGCCAGGTCGCGGCGGTCAATCCCAAGTACGACCACATCGACACTGCCGCGTGCTATCCGTCGTTGGCCGACGTGCCGTTCGACGTTGACCTGCTCGTGGTTGGTGTGGCGGCGCGGCTTGTGCCTGACTTGCTGCGCCAGGCGGAGGAGAAGCGCGTCGGTGCGCTGGAAATCATCACCAGCGGCTATGCCGAGACCGGTCCGGACGGCGCGCGACGGCAGGCCGAGCTCAGCGCGTGGGCCGCGCGCACCGGCATCGTCGTCGGTGGACCGAACTGTCTGGGTCTGTTGCACGCGCCGAGCGGCATGGTCGCGCTGCCGACCACGTTCGCCGAGCTGACGCCAGGCACGGTGGGTGTCGTCCTGCAGAGTGGCATGATGGCGCCCACCGTCCTGGTGCCATTACTCGCGCGCGGCATCGGCATCACCTTCGCCGCCACGTCAGGCAACGAGGCGGACGTCGAAGCCGCCGACTACATCCACTACCTCGCCGAGGATGACGAAACTCGCGTTATCGGCGTGTTCGCCGAGCAGATCAAGACGCCGGCCCGCTTCGTCGAGGCGTGCCACGTTGCCGCCGACCGGCGCAAACCCATCGTCATGCTCAAGATCGGCCGATCTGACGCTGCGCGGCGCGCCGCCCTGGCGCACACCGGTTCCATGGTCGGCTCGGACGATGTGATTGACGCCGTGCTGCGCAAATTGGGGGTGAGCCGGGTCGACAGCGTCGACGAGATGCTCGAGCAGTTGGCGGTGTTCCACTCGCCGCGCCTGCCGCGCGGGTCGGGTGTGGCCACGATCATCGTCTCGGGTGGCGCTGCTGGACTGCTGTCGGACCTGGCTGCCCAGTGCGGCGTCAGCTTTCCTGCCCTGCCCGAGGCAACCGCGTCGGCACTACGTGAGGTCGTGCCCGAGTTCGGCAATGTCGGCAATCCACTCGATGTGACAGGCCAGGCGGTGTTCCAGACCGAGATCCTGGAGCGGTCGCTCGACCTGCTGGGCGAGGCGCCGAACGTCGACGTGATCGTCTATGGTCGCGGCTTTCCCAGTCGCCTGGACGCCGCCATGCCCGTCGGCCGGATTTTGGCATCGGCCATTGAGCGCCATCCTGACAAGGTCTTCCTGACCATGTCGCTGGTCGGTGGCCACTTCCACCCGTCGCCGGTGGCCGATGCGGTACCTGCTGAGCCAATCACGCGCCTGGGCGACACACCGTTCCTGCAAGGCTCCGAGTACGGCCTCAAAGCGATTGCCGCGCTGATTCGCTACGCCGACTTCCTCCGCTCACGTACTCCGCTCGCGCGTGCTGATTCAGTCGCTGCGCCTGAGCCGCGTGGGCCGGTCACCGAACGCGAAGCCAAGCAAATCCTGGCCCATTACGGCATCCCCACCACCCGTGAGCGCCTCGCCACATCCGCCGCCGAGGCCGTTGCCGCTGCTGCTGAAATCGGCTACCCCGTGGCGCTGAAGGTCGAATCGCCAACCCTGCTGCACAAGACCGAAGCTGGCGCCGTCCTGCTCAACATCGCCGATGCCGCGGCCGTTGAACGTGGCTGCGTCCAATTGTCCCAGCTGAACGTGCCTGACGCGCGCGGCATCCTCGTCCAGGAGATGGTCCCGTCAGGCACGGAGGTCATCCTCGGCATGACCCGTGACCCGCAGTTCGGACCGGTCATCGCCGTCGGTCTGGGCGGCATCTTCGTCGAACTCCTCCAGGACGTCCAACTCCTGATTCCACCTGTCTCATCCGCTGATGCCCAGCGCGCCTTGCAGCAAGTGCGCGGTGTCGGTGTACTGCACGGCGCCCGCGGCCGCCCGCGGGGCGATGTCCGCGCCCTGCTCGAGGCAATCGTCAGGTTCTCTACCCTATGCCTGGACTACCAAGACGCCGTCGACGAAATCGACATCAATCCGTTGATCGTGCTACCCGATGGCGTCAAGGCCGTAGATTGTCTGATCGTGCCAACGACGAAGGAGGTTCGCGTTCCGCATGGGGCTGCTTGAGGGCAAATCCGCTCTGGTTACCGGCGCTGGGCGAGGCATTGGTCGTGGGATTGCGCTGGCGCTCGCCAGGGCCGGCGCGAAGGTCGTAGTCAACGACCTGGGCACTAGCCTTTCGGGTGAGGGCGCCGAGGCGCTGCCCGCGAACCAGGTCGTCGACGAGATCCTCACCAACGGCGGCCAGGCCGTCACCAATCCGGGCAACGTCGCTTCGTTCGAGGACGCGACCGAGATGGTCGAACAGACCATTCGCGAGTTCGGCCGCATCGACATCCTGGTCAACGTCGCGGGCATTTTGCGCGACCGCATGATCTTCAACATGACCGAATCCGAATGGGACGCCGTGATCGCCGTGCACCTCAAAGGCACGTTCAACTGCACCCGCGCGGCGTCGATCAAGATGCGCGAGCAGCAGGCTGGCCGCATCATCTCGATGTCGTCCGTTTCGGCGCTGGGCTCACCGGGCCAGCCGAATTACGCCGCGGCCAAGGCGGGCATCATGGGCCTGATGTGGTCGACCGCTCAGGCATTGGGCAAATACGGCGTGACGGCCAACTCGATCATGCCCAGTGGTGCCACGCGCATGATCGATTCGACGCCGCGCGGCAAGCAAATCTACGAGCAGACCGGCAAGTGGCCCAGCGAAATGGCCGTCGGCACCGAACGCGACCCCGACAACGTCGCGCCTCTGGTGGTTTTCCTGGCCAGCGACGCCGCCGCGGGCGTCAACGGCCAGGTCTTTCATTCGTACGGCTATGGCTACACATTGTTGGAACAGCCGCACGCAGTGCGCCGCCTGGAAGCCGACCACCGCATGGATCCCGATGACCTGGCGCGCGTCTTCCCAGCGACGCTCGGCGCGAACCTCAAACAACCTCCTGCCCTGGGCTTCGGCACCACCCTCCAGGACCGCGCCGCGGGCGAGTGGCAACAGGTCGACGGCTATAAGTTCTGGAAATCGCCCTTCGAGGTCGAAAGCTAAGCCGCTAGACGAGCACGCCGCGCAGCAGCAGGTCGGTGAGCACGTCGGCAATCTGTTCGGGCGCCAGCCGGCCGTCGTTGCGGTACCAGCGGAACAAATAGTTACACATGCCGATCATGCCTAACGTGGTGATCCGCGCGTCAATCGCGCGAAATTCACCGCGCTTCTGGCCATCTTCAATAATCGCGAGAAACAAAGCGGCATAGCGCTCGCGCTGACCACGCACCGTGCTCAACGAATCGGCTGTCAACTGCCGCCATTCGCTCAAATATACTGTCAGGATGTCGAGGTTCTCGGCAACGTTCAAGATGTGCGCTTTGATGGCGCGCTTCAAACGCTCAGTTGGTGCAAGTGAATCGTCACAGGAGATCGCTTCGATTTCAACCAGAAGCAGGCCCATGGCGCGCTCGAAGAACGGAATGAGCAGGTCTTCTTTGGAGCGAATATAGCTGTACAGGCTGCCTTTGTTGATGCCGACCGCCTCGGCGATGTCGCGCATCGACGTCGCGTGATAGCCCTTCTCGCGAAACAGGCGCAGCGCGGCCGCACGCACCTGCTGCTCGCGCGGCATCACGTCGCCGACTGCGCCGTCCTGCTCCACATCCTGAACCCCCGGGTGCACCGATTCCTCCTCGAAGGCCGCATTGTGCCATGCGCCAGCGCATACACTCGGACCCTGAGGCGCCATGGGCTTCGTCGAAGACTCCCTTGCCACCGACCGATCAGACGCAATTCGCGAGGTCACTCGTCGCCTGTCGATTTGGCGTGACGAGGTTACCTACTTCCTGCTGCCCGATCGCTTAGCAACGGCCAGGAGCAAGCGCCACCACTCGACCCGAACAAACGCCTGCAGCACCGGCCATCAGACTTCCGCTGGGACCGCTGGTCAGAATCAGGTGCGAGCAGATTTCAGGGTGGCACTATCGCAGGCGTCACCAGGCACCTCGATTACATCAAGGACCTCGGCGCCACGACAATCTGGCTCGGCCCGGTCTGCAAACAGCGTCCGTTCAGCAACGATTACCACGGCTACGCCATCCAGAACTTTCTGCAGATCGATCCCCGCTTCGGGACCTCGACGCCACGGTTCAGCGGCGCGGTGATATAGCTTATGTCGAGCTACGCGACGTCGGGCCCTCCGAGGTCGTGGTCCTCACCAATCGGCCCTAACCGCGCCACGGCACGATGCCATCGACGAGTCCATAGTCGCGTGCCTCGGCAGCGCTCAGCCAGGTCGCGGCCGCTACATCCTGTGCGATGTGCTGCGCCGAATGCACCGTGTGGCGCGCGAGACTCTCCAGCCAGCGTTGACGCTGCCGCGTGACCTCGGCGGCCAGCGCCTCCAGTTTGCCATGGGAGGTGTCGACGTCGAGCTCCGCGAGTTGAATCCGTGCGTGCGGCATCGCAAACCGTCGCCCGGCCGCTCCGCCCGCCAGCACCAGCACCGCCGCGCCGCGGACCTGTCCCAGACACGTGGTCGAGACCGTCGCGCCCATCGTCCGCACGAAGTCGTACACGGTCAGCGCCGCGCCTGCATCGCCTCCGCTGCTGTCGATGTACAGGTCGATGACACCGTCTGCGCCACGCAGCAACAGCAGCTGACTGATCACCGACGAAGCGAGCGCATCGTCGAGTCGACCGCGCAGGAAGACCTGGCGCTTGCCGAGCAGGGCCGCGTGCAATTCGGGCGGCAGGCCAAAGCTCACGCTGGCTCCCGGACCGCGGACGCTGGCGCGGTGCTGCGCTCGGGAAACGCTCCGCCGCTGGACAACCAGCAGCCGATCAGGATCAGGATGAAACCGGCAACCGTGGCCGTCGTGATGGGCTCGCTCAGCACGATCGCGCCCAGCACCACGGCCACGGCTGGATTAACGTACGTGATCAATGCGGCGCGAGTCGCGCCGGCGGCGGCGATCAGGCTGAAATAGGTCAGGAACCCGAGCGCAGTACACACCAGTCCGAGCACAACCACGCTGATCAGCACGCTCGGGCTGGGCACGTGCGCTGGCAGCTCCGCGAGGGCAAGAGGCGCCAGCGGGACCATGGCCACGGTCAGGCTGGCCGCGACGCTGCCGACTGGCGAAATGTCCGAAAAGGAGCGCTTGATCAGCAGCGCGCCGCCCGCGTAGCACAGCGCGGCGAGCAGGACCATCGTGCCGCCGAGGACGCCCAGCGCGTCGCCACCGATGTCGAACCCAAGCAGCGCGACGACGCCGAGCAGTCCGATGCACAGTCCGACCAGCTGCTTGCCGCGGACAGTTTCGCCCCGATCGACACGCAACGCCAGCAAGGCGATGAACAGCGGATCGGCCGCGATCAGCAGGCCGGCCAGCGACGAGGTGATGTGCGTTTCGCCGTGTGCGATGAGCAGAAACGGAGCGACGATCTCGAGCGCCGCCAGCAGCAGCACTGCCCGCCAGCGCTGCAAGGCGGGTCGCAGCGCACCACGCGCCGCCGCGAGCGGCAGCAGCAACACTGCTGACATTGCGACGCGCGCGAACACGATCACCGCCGGGTCGAGCTCGACGATGGCGACCTTGATCAACAGGTACGGCAGCCCCCACAAGAGCGAGACCGAGACGAACAGCATCCAGGCGCGGCGCGTCATTCAGCCGTGCTTCCGCGCGACGAACACCTCCAGCGACCCGGGCGGCTCCTCGGAGTGCTCGAACGGCAGCACTGTCGCCGTAAAGCCCGCCTCGTCGAGCAATCTGAGCCATGTCGATCGACTAAATAGACCACACACGTGAGTTTCGCTGATCGAGCGGAGCTCACGCCCAGGCCCATGCAGCAGATATGCGTAGTCGACCGCGTAGGTCGTACTGCCTGGCTCGGGCGCGTGCGTCCACTCCAGGTAGCGCAATCCGCGGCCGTCAGACCCGTCGTGGCCGCCGTAGTCGGTGCCGGCTAGGAAGTTTTCGCGCACGTGGTCGGGCGCGAAGAGCGCCACGCCGCCTTTTTTGCAATGGACGAACGCCGTTTCGATCGCCTGGCGCAGATCGGGCAGCGTTGTCAGGTAGCTCACCGCATCGTGCACGAACACCGCGTCGAACTCGCGCGCCAGACGCAGCGTGCGCATGTCGCCTGGGATGTGCTCGAGCTCAGGGTTGATGCGCGTGCTGCGTTCGAGCATCTGCTCTGACAGGTCCGTGAGCGTCACGTGCGCAACGTGCCGCTTGTAGTGGAAGGCGTTGTTGCCGCCGCCCGCGCCGAGCTCCAGCAGGCTGTTCGGCACTACGCCGAGCGCGTGCTCCATGGTGTGGAGGTAAAAGGCAGCCTCCTCGGCGTATTCCTCCGGCGCCGTGAGCAGATGAAACCAGTCCGCCAGATCGGAATACAGCCGCGGCTGGCCGTCGGTCACCCGCTAAGTATGGCCGCCACCGTACGCTCGAGGATGGGTTCCCACCAATGAAGGCCACAAGACCAGCCACTGGATGTGGTTCGTCTTTCCCCAAATCGCCGGCCTCGGTCAGAGCTCGATGTCCGTGCGCTACGCCATCTCGTCCCTCGACGAAGCCCACGCCTACCTGCGCCACCCCATCCTCGGTCCACGCCTGATCGACTGCGCCCGCATCGTCGCCACCTCGAACGCCCGAACCGCCGAGGAGATCTTCGGCGGCATCGACACCGACAAGCTGCGCTCGTCGATGACCCTGTTCCAGCGTGCCGACCCCTCCGAGCCCGCCTTCAGCCAGGTCCTGGCCCGCTACTTCAACAATCAGCCCGACCCAGCAACCGATCAGCGCCTCTAACCCGATCGAAGCGCGCCCCGAGAACGCATCATTCATCTCCGGGTTGCTAGCCCGGATTATTCATGAGTCTGGGGGTAAGGCGTAAAGGGCTTGCCAGAGCGGCTCACCGGGGTGGCTGCTGGCGAGATGGAGGCGAACGACGCCCGGTAGTTCGCGCAAGCGGCCGCCGATTTTGATCAGGCGGAGCCGGAGCGTGTCGAGTTGGACTCGGGCGGTGTCGCCGATGGCCTGGATCAGCCAGCTGCGGAGGGTGTCGAGCAGCCAGTATGCAGCGGCGTGCATGAGCAATCGGAATGCGTTGGCCCAGAAGCGGTGATCGCTCAGGCGGTCCGCCTCCACAGCGTTCTTGAGGTCCTTCAGCCAGTTCTCGGGCTCGCCGCGGTCCACGTACCAGTCGTAGACGACCATCGGGTCCTCGCTGCGGGTAGTGACGACGAAACGCGTATTGGGTCCTTTGCTGAGGGCTTCGGCCTTGTAGACCACGCGGCGTGGATGGATCCAGGTCCGCGCTTGATAGGCGGTCTCGCCGGCCAGCCGGACCTTGCTCCCGCCTTGGGCCTTGCTCTCGACCAGCGCTTGGCTGAGCAGTGGGGCGGCAATGACCGCCAGTCGGCGATTGGGAATCATGCCGATGGTGTAGGTCACGCCGTTCGCCTCGCACCATGCGTACAGCCGCGGCACCGCAAAGCCACTATCGGCGCGGAGTTCGATCGTCACCTGCGGCCAGGCCGCACGCAGGCGCTTGAGCAGACGCCGGAGGATCAGCACGACGAAACGCGACTCGTGGCACCGGCCAGGGCGCAAGACGGCGGTAATGAGTTGGTCGGTTTGGCCGTCAAAGATCAGCAGCGGGTGGTAGATGTGCTCACGGTAAAAGCCATGATAGGCCCCACCCTCCTGATTGCCATGGATCGGATCATCAGTGCCGTCGATGTCCAGCACCAGGTGGGTCGGCGCGCCAGTTCGCTGCCGCTGGCGGATGTACAGCGCCACCACTGCCTCGGCCATGGCCTCACAGGCGTGACGATCGACAGCGTTCTCCAAACGCGAGAGTGTTGGCTGTGAAGCCAGATCGGGACCACTCTCGGGGAGGCGCCCACAGACTGCCTTGAGCAGCGGATCGGAGCGCAACGTAGCTGCGTCGTTCTGATCGGCATAGCCGCAGGCGATCTGAAGAATGCGCTGGCGGACCAGCGTTGGCAGGCTGTGGAGCACCGCGCCGCGGCGCCACTCGGGAACACAGCCGGCCAGCGCTTCGCAGATACCAAGGGCCTGATCGGCTTCGCTGAGCCAAACCAGACCCCCGTCGCTCGTGAGGCGGCCTGCATCAAACGCCGCGCGCAGCGGTAGACGAGAAATCAACTGAAACTGCGGACGCCGGGTGGCAGAATACGCCTTGGCTCGATCGCCCGGTTGGGATGCACGCATAAGCTCCGAAACCGGGCGGTCGGCCGGTTATTCCCGCCACACCTCAGCTCATGTCAAGACCGGTGAATAATCCGGGCTAGCCCACGGCATTGAGTCGTACATGGCGCCAAGCGTGGCGCCGATTGCTCGCGAATACCAGATCTCGGTCACGGATGCATCCGGCAACGTCATTCACTCGCAGCGGGCCGCGAACGTCGGCACGTTCGGCAGCCGGCTTGGCACTGCAGTCGCGCTCGTAATTGACAGGGTGCCGCCGTTGCGTTCCCAGGCACCACCGACAGTGTCTGCCCACTCGCTGTCTACGCTTAGCGACCAGGGTTACCCATGGCCACCCAAGACTCGCTTCTCGGCTGCTGGCCAGCTTTGCCGGGCGGGATTGGTACCCGCTGGGTTCCTCCGCAAGGTTTCTGAGCTCGTTACATCTCATCCTCGCTCAGGCTTTGCCTGTCGCACCACGAAACTCGCACCAGAGCCATCCAGTTCTGCCAATAGCTGGCCAAACGCGCACGGCTGCCGACAACAACACAGGGCCGTGAGCTCGAACCGGACGACGCCACGAGGCCGCTCGTAAATTGTCCTCGCAGAGATTCGCCCACCCGTCCCGAATTTGAGCCAACAGGTCCCCGGTCGTCGCGCGTCGGGAACGACGTCGCTTATCAGTATGGACTTGTTTCTGGAGGCCATCGCCGGAAGCAAATCCCGCTTGTACACGCACTGCAGCTCGACAATCACGGTTCTGGAGTGGCCACCCAGGGATGTGGATGGTTGGTCGGCCGAAAGTGGAGCTCAGCGTGAGTGCCGAGGATCGAGCCACGCTCATGCGCTGGACGGGACGGCGTAAAACCGCGCAGGCGCTGGCGCTGCGATCGCGCATCATTCTCCGCTGCGCGAGCGGGCTGCCGAATATGGCGGTCGCCCAAGAATTGGGCATCACCGATCAAACGGTGTGCAAGTGGCGCGGACGGTTCGTGAAAAAAGGCGTGGCTGGACTGCTGGACGAACCTCGAAGTGGGGTACCGCGCAAGATCACCGACGATCAGGTGGAGGCGATGATCGTCAAAACGTTGGAGTCCACTCCGCGTGATGCGACGCACTGGAGCACGCGTTCGATGGCGACAGCCACTGGCCTCAGCCGGGCGACAGTGGGGCGCATCTGGCGCGCGTTCGGTCTCCAACCGCATCGCACCGAGACCTTCACGTTGTCGACCGATCCGCAATTGATCGAAAAGGTGCGTGACATCGTCGGCCTGTATCTCAACCCACCCGAACGCGCCCTGGTGCTGTGTGCCGACGAGAAGAGTGGGATCCAAGCACTCGATCGCACGCAACCCATTCTGCCCATGCGGCCCGGACAGGCCGAGCGGCGCACCCACGACTACCGACGCCACGGGACCACCTCCTTGTTCGCCGCGCTCGACGTGGCCAGCGGCAAAGTGATCGGCGAGCTGCATCGGCGCCACCGCTCGACCGAGTTCCGCAAGTTCCTTGATCGCATTGCGGCGGAGGTACCCGCGGATCTCGAGGTGCATCTGACCCTGGACAACTACGGTACGCACAAGACCCCGCTCATCCACCGCTGGCTACTCCGGCATCCACGCTTCCACCTGCACTTCACGCCCACCTACTCGTCCTGGATCAACCAGGTGGAGCGCTGGTTCGCAGCACTCACCGACAAGCAGATACGCCGCGGGAGCCACCGCAGTTACACGCGCACTCGAGGCTGCCATCCGCCTATATCT
>WNGF01004307.1_pt1 | contig 18729 bp, 22 predicted proteins | sample 5400641 | NCBI WGS metagenome assembly WNGF01 (sample SAMN13153371, study PRJNA577476) | soil metagenome | isolation source: 80 cm soil or saprolite under grassland replicate 2 | place: USA:California | collected 2016-06-15
ACCTCGGCTCGTTCACCGACATCTGGGCACGCTGGGACAGCGTCTTCTTCGTCCGCATCGCCGAGCACGGCTACGACGATGCCTCGGCGGCTTTCTTCCCGCTCTACCCGGGACTCGTGGCAGGGCTCGGACGGATCTTCTTCGGCCACTATGTCGTCGCCGGGATCGTCATCTCGCTCGTCGCGGCGCTCGGCGCATTCCTACTCCTCTATCGGATCGCGGAGGAACGTCTGGGCGCCGGCGGTGCGCAGCGCACCGTGCTCTACCTCGCGGTTTTCCCGATGGCCTTGTTTCTCCAGGCCGTCTACAGCGAGTCGCTCTACCTGCTGCTCGTGCTCGCAGCGTTCGTCGTCGCGGAGCGGGGCCGCTTCGCAACAGCAGGAATCCTCTCAGGCCTCGCCATCCTGACGCGCGCGACGGGGCTTGCCCTTCTGCCGGCGCTGGCCGTCCTGGCCTGGCGTAGCCGCAATCGCGGTCGGGCGCTCGCCGGCCTTGCGCTGGCCGTGCCCGTCGCCGCGATCTACCCGCTCGTCCTCTGGCAGCAGAACCTCGGTCCGTGGGCGTTCTGGAACGCGCAGGACCAATGGCACCGGCACTTCTCCCGAGCGGGACCGCTCGGCGGAATCTGGAGTGCGCTCGTGCACTGGACTCCATCGGCCGCGGGACCGCAGCACGCGGTCGCCGTCAACGCCGAAGGTCTCGTCGCGCTGATCCTCTTCGTCGCACTTGCCGTTGTCGCCTGGCGACGCTTCGGAGCTGCGTACGGGCTCTTCGCCGCCGTGAGCCTTGCGATCCCGCTCAGCTACCCGAGCTCCCGTTGGCCGCTGCTGTCGTTGCCGCGCTTCGGGCTCGTAATCTTTCCGCTCTTCCTCGCGCTTGCCGCCGTCACTGCGGGTCGGCCACGCCTTCACACCGCCGCCGTCGCGTGCAGCGCGCTCCTACTCGGGATTGCGGTCGTCCAATGGGCTCTGTGGCAGTGGGTCGCGTAAGAGCCGCGAACATCGACGCCGTCACACTCGACGCGTACGACACGCTGCTGACGCTCATCGACCCCGTTCCCCGTCTGCAGGAGCTCTTACCCGCGTACGACAGCGAGGCGATCCGCGCCGCCTTCCTCGCGGAGGCGGAGTACTACCGCGCGCACTCGTGGGAGGCGGCGGACGAGGACTCGACGGCCGCGTTCCACGCCGCTTGCGCGCGCACCTTCAACGAGGCGCTCGGGTCATCGCTCTCGTCGGATGAGTACAACGCCACCATGCGTTTCGAGCTATTACCCGGGACGGTGGAAGCGCTCGAGCTGCTGCGTGGGCTCGGCGTCTCGCTTGCCGTCGTCGGCAACTGGGACTTCACGCTGCACCAGCGGCTCTCGGAGAGCGGCCTCATCGGGTTCTTCCCCGTCGTCGTCCCGGCGGCAAACAAGCCCGCGCCCGACGGAATCCTCCGCGCCCTGACGGAGCTGCGCATCGAGCCCGCGCGAGCGCTGCACGTCGGGGACGAGCAAAGCGACGAGGAAGCTGCCCGCGCCGCGGGAGTTCACTTCGCGTCGGCACCGCTCACCGACGCCGTGGCCGCGCTCGCGTGACCTCCCCGCTCGCGCTCTGGAGCAGTTTCGTCCTCCTCTTCGCAGCGCTGAGCTACACGTTCCGTTTCACGGAGGGCAAACCGCCCAAAGATCTCCTGTACAAGTGGTCGACCGCCGAAGGGAACCTGATCCAGTTCGCCGTGATCGCGGCGATCGTCTACGGCATCGCGGGCCTCGGCCGGCGGCGTCAGCTCTTCGCCCTCCGGAGGCCGACGTCGTGGCGCCGGGCGCTCGGGATCGGGATCGGGATCGGGATCGGGATGATCGCCCTCACGTACACGCTCGACCCGGTACTGCACCCTGGACGAGAGCAGGGGGTGACGCCCGATACCTGGCAACCCGCCCACGCCGCCGCCTACATCGCGAACGGGTTCGTCATCGCCGTCGTGGCACCCATCATCGAGGAGCTGACGTTCCGCGGGCTCGGCTACTCACTCCTCGTTCGCTTCGGGCGCTGGACGGCGATCGTGCTGGTGGGCGTCTCCTTCGGACTCGCGCACGGCCTCGTCGAGGCGTTTCCGTTCCTCGCGGCCTTCGGCGCAGGGCTCGCGTACCTACGCAGCCGGGTGGACAGCGTCTATCCCGGGATGATCGTGCACGGTCTCTTCAACGCGCTCGCATTGACTGTTGCCGTCGTGGACAAACCCGAGCCGCAGAGTATTCTCGGCGCGTGCGCTGCGGCCTGGCCTGCGCTCTCGCCGTTCTGATCTACGTCCCGGCCGCGGCCGGAGCACCACCGCTCGTCTCCGTCCAGGCAACGCCCGCCGTCGGAGAGGCGCCGCCGCGCGTGACCTTCACCGCCGGCGGCGACGCTGCCTCGTACCACTGGGACTTCGGCGACGGAGTGCTCGCCGAAGGCCGTATCGTCGGGCACACCTACGCGGCCGGCCGCTGGACGGCGACGCTGACCGCGCGATCCGCCGAAGGTGAGACCGCAATGCAGACGATCGCCGTCACCGCCTACGGGCTCACCTTCGCGGGGGCGAATCCGGTGCGGTACGGGCGCCACGCGCTGTTCCGGGGCGCCGTCATTCCCGCCGAGCGCGGAGTCGCCGTCGCTCTGGTCGGCCCAAGCGGCAAGGTCGCCCAGGCACGAACAGCGGCGAGCGGAAGCTACGCCGTGCGTGCGCGCCTGCGGCTTCCTGGCGCCTACTTCGTCAGGAGCGAGCGAGCATCATCAGCTTCGGTCGAGGTTCACCTCGTCCCGAAGCTCCTCACCGGCCTCGCGGGCAGCGGCGCGCGCGGCAGCCGCTACGTCTTCACGGCTCGGGTCGTCCCGGCAACTGCCGGCGCTCTTGCGGTGAAGGTCACGCGCGGCGCTGATGTGCTCGTCGATCGACGCTTCGAGGGACGCGCCCGGCTCGCGCTCGACACGCGACGGCTGGCGAGCTATCGCATTCGCGTCGAGGTGGTGCCGAACGGACTCTATGCAGGCGCCGTGCGGATCGTGCGGGCGCACGTCGTCCTGCCACGGCTCGCGCTCGGCTCGCGCGGAGCGGCCGTTGGACAGCTCGCTCGGCGTCTGCGCTTGCTCCACTACGCTGCGTCGCCCGGAGGGACGTTCGACGGTCGGATGCTGGACGCCGTCTAGGCGTTCCAGAAGGTTCAGGGCCTTCCGCGAACCGGCGTGGTCGACGTCCGCTTCTGGCGCGTCCTTGCAAATGCCCGTAGCCCGATTCCCCGTTATGCCAGTCCTGGCGACCATCTGGAGATCAACAAGGGCAGGCAGGTCCTGTACGTCGTGCGCACGGCTCGTGTCGTCTTGATCGTCCCGATCTCGACTGCGGGCCTCCGCGGGGCGTACACGCCGGTCGGGCGGTTCGCGATCTACCGCAAAGTCGTCGGCTTCGACCCCAGTCCGCTCGGCACCCTCTACGACCCGATGTACTTCACCGGTGGCTATGCGATCCACGGCAATCCGTCCGTTCCGCCGTACCCGGCAAGTCATGGCTGCGTTCGCGTCCCGATGTGGGTCGCGCCGCACCTCTACGCCACGATCCCGTACGGCGAGACGGTCTACGTGTACTAGCGTCGTTCTCGTCGTGTCGCTCGCGGCTTGCGGAAGCCAGGCGCGGCCCGTGCCGTACACCGATCTCACCCGAGAGGTCGGGCAGCTCGAGTTCACGCACATCACCGTCAAGCTGTTCGACAATCGCCGGGATCTCGTCGAAGTCCTCGAGCGAAACAACCCGGGCCGCCGCCTTCACCTCCCGAGAGTCGACTTCGAGCGGCAGCGGCTCTTTCTCGTCGCTGCCGGCCCGCGGTCGAGCACGGGTTACGATCTCCGGATCGTGCAAGTGCGCGACGAAGGCGGCCGCGTCATCGTCGCCGTCCGCGAGCGGACGCCGTCGCTCGGCGAGCCGGTCGAGGCCCGCGTCACGTATCCATTCCGCCTGATCGCGCTGCGCCGCAACGAGAAACCCGTCAAGTTGAAATGGCTGGGACGCCCGTGAACGACGATCCGCTCATCCGCCAGCTGCGCCAGCAGATCTCGGACACCGACCGTTCGATCGTCGACGCGATGAACGCGCGTCTGCGACTCGTGGCGCGGCTGAAGCGCTACAAGGAGTCGCGCGGGATCGGCTTCGTCGACCCGGAGCGAGAGGAGTGGATGCTGCAGTACCTGAGCCGTGCCAATCGCGGCCCGCTCTCGAAGGACGGCCTCCAGGAACTGTTCGAGGAGATCCTGGATCTCACGAAGCGCGAGGTCCAACGAGGAGAGGAGGACTAAGGGGCGAGAACACTCGGCCCGCCAGACGCCCAAGGCCGGAGGCTAAGACACGCGCAGCGGTCTTAGCCGTAGGCGAACTGACTCGGGCGGGGACGCGTCAGCGCTACCGCCCGAGCGAAAGAGGACATTCGCCAACGCGTTCTTCGTAGAAGTGCGCGGGCTCAGCCCGCGCACGTTCCCGCGAAGCGGCGTACCCTCCATCCCGAGCGAAAGCGCAGCTTTCGCTCGGCTATTCGTCGTCGGGCTCGACAGCGAACTCGTCGGGTGTCACTTCGTCGAGGAATTGCTTGAACTCGGACACCTTCGACTCGATCTCCTCTTCGGAGACCTCCTCGCCCTCGAACTCGATCGCCGACTCCTCGATCACGTCGTCGGCGGCGAAGATCGGCGCGTCAGCTCGAATCGCCAGCGCGATCGCATCCGACGGTCGCGAATCGACCTCGATCTCGGAACCATCGAGCTGGACTGTGATCTGCGCGTAGAAGGTGTTCTCGCGCAATTCCGTCACCGTGATGCGCGTCACCGTCGCACCGAGCTGCTCGAGCATGTCCGCGACGAGATCGTGCGTCATCGGCCGCGGCGTGGACGCGCTCTGAAGCTTCATCAGGATCGCCGCCGCCTCCGGATGACCGATCCAGATCGGCAGGAATTTGTTCCCTTCGGCCGTCTTCAGGAGCACGATCGGCTGCTTGCCGACCAAATCGAAGCTCACGCCGTAGATCTGCATCTCCTGCATCGGTCGGTCTGATGGTAGCTCAGGGGTCGCGCGTGAAACCTCACCCGCCGCGGCGCTCCGAAACCTCCTCGAAGGGGACTGAAAGTCGCTCGCCACTCTCGGGATCCTCGAGCTCGGCACGACGGTCGTGCACGCTCATCGGATCGAGCCCACGAAGTACGTAGGCACAACCGTTGTAGATGACGAGGTCTCCGATCTCCATGCCGCAGCGCCGCCGCTTGTAGCATCGGCGCACGAGCCGCGTCGGGCGATCCCTGGACCGAGCGTCCCTCTAACGGGAGTACGCGCTGCCTACTGTTCCTTCAGTCGCCACTCGGCGACGTCGCGGATGCTCACGATCCCGACCGCCCGCTCGCCGTCGACGACCGGAATGTGACGGAAGCCGCGTTCGATCATCGTCTCGCCGGCCTCCTCGACCGAAGCGTCCTCTGTCATCGTGACCGGATCCGGCGTCATCCACTCGCGGACCCGCGCCTCGCTCGAGTGCACGCGACCGGCGACGGCGCGCATGAGGTCACGCTCGGTGAAGATGCCGATCATCCGCCCGAAGTCCGAGACGACAACCGCGCCGACACCCTGGCCGGTCATCTTCTCGGCCGCTTCGCCGATCGTGTCCTCCGGCGCAACCGTCAGCACGTCCTTCGTCATGACCTCACCGAGCGTCGCCACCGCGCGAGCATAGGGCAAACCCCTCGCTACAATCCACCGTCCCCGGGCGATTAGCTCAGTTGGTTAGAGCGCCGCTCTGATAAGGCGGAGGTCCGTGGTTCGAATCCACGATCGCCCACTAGAAGGCCCTGAAGAAAGTCGTCGTAGCGCGAAGCGCCGGACTTTCTTCAGTGAAGGCGCTGGGTGCACTGCACGTAGTCCTCGACGGCGAGCAGGAAGGAGTCGTCCTTGGCGAGCTCCTCCAGTGTCCCCTTCGTCTCGTCGTCGAGGTCCTCGTCCCGAGCGAGCTCCGTCAGGAAGTTGCCCATCTGCCCGTCACGCGACAGGGCCGCCATGCGGAGAAAGATCTGCCGGGCTTCGTCGTCCTGCGAGATCGCCTCGAGGGATTCCAGGTCGTGCAGCCACAGTCCGAGCATCCACTGGCTTAACGCCGCCGGTGGGAAAGCGGATACGGGCTAGCCGACGCTCGTCAAGGCGCCGCTCGCTCCAGCGCCTCGACGAGCTCCTCGAGCTCGGTCTCGTCGGCGAAGGAGATCTCCAGCCGGCTGGAGACGATCCGGCTGGAAAAGCCGGTGATCCGGTCGGCAGCCGTTTTTGCCCGGGCGACGAGCGCGGGGTCGAGCTTGGCCGGCTGCCGGCGTTGCTTGGTCTTCGCGCCGGCCCAGCGTGCCGCTCGCTCGGCGGCCCGGACGGACATGCCCTTCTGGACGATCTTCCGCGCCAGCGCGCGGCGCCCCTCGTGATCCGGGACTGCCAGAACGGCGCGCGCATGGCCCTCTGTCAGCTGGCCGCGCTCCACCATCTTGAGTACGTCCTCCGGGAGCTCGAGCAGGCGCACACGGTTCGAGACCGCCGGCTTCGACTTTCCCACCCGCTCCGCGAGCTCGCCGAGCGACAGGCCGAACTCGTCGAGCACGACCGCGAAGGCACGCGCCTCCTCGATGGGAGAGAGATCTTCGCGGGCGACGTTCTCGACGAGGCCGAGCAGCAACGAGTCCCGGTCGTCGGCGTCGCGGACCACAGCGGGGACCGTCTCCATCTTCGCGTCCCGGGCCGCCCGCCAGCGTCGCTCGCCGGCGATCAGCTCGTAGCCGCCCGCCGCGCGAGGCCGCACAAGCACGGGTTGGACGACGCCCTGCGACCGCACGGAATCCGCCAGACCGGCCCCGGCCTCGGCATCGAAGCGGCGTCTCGGTTGGCGGGGGTTCGGATGGATCGCGTTCACGGGGAGCTCTGCCAGCTCCGTCGCTGCCGCTCCACCCAGCAGGACCTCGAGGCCTCGCCCGAGACCTCGTCTCTCAGGCACGCTCGACAAGCTCCATCGCCACCTTCCAGTAGGCGTCGGCGCCGCGTGAGCGGCGGTCGTACGCGATCGCAGGGAGGCCGTGACTCGGCGCCTCCGCGAGTCGCACCGAGCGTGGCACCGACGTCTTGAACACGAGGTCACCGAAGTGGCGGCGCACTTCGGCCTCGACGTCCGCGGAGAGTCGCGTCCGTCCGTCCACCATCGTCAGCAGCACACCGCCGACGGCGAGCGGCGGATTCAGCCGCGCCTTCACGAGGTTGATCGACTGGACGAGCTGCGAGAGCCCCTCGAGTGCGTAGTACTCGGCCTGGACCGGGATCAGCACGCGATCCGCAGCCGCCAGCGCATTGACCGTCAGCGGACCGAACGAGGGCGGGCAGTCGAGGAAGACGAACGAGTACTGCTCGGTGCCGGCTACGAGCGCCTGTCGGAGATAGGTCTCCCCGTCGCTGTGCCGCGTGAGCTCGACGCTCGCGCCGGCAAGCTCGGGCTTCGACGGCACGAGATGGAGATTGGGGAAACGCGTGGGCTTCGCGAGCTCGCGGAGCGGCGCGCCGTCGAGCAGGTCGTACGTCGAGGTTCCGTTGGCCCGCTCGCCCAGCCCGGAGGTTGCGTTCGCCTGTGGATCGAGATCGACAACGAGGGCCGGCTCGCCGGCCTCGGCCAGGCAGGCTGCCAGGTTGATGGCCGTCGTCGTCTTCCCGACGCCGCCCTTCTGATTCGCCAAGGCGTAGACCTTCGCCACGACCGCCAAGCTACCGGCGCAACCGGACATCTCGCCGCAGGTCACGGCCTGGTGTCAGACACCGTGACGGGACAGTGACGCGAGTGTGACGGGAGTTGCGCAGCGTGTCGAGAAGACATGGAGCACCGCGAGGTTCGCACGGCGCCCCGTTCGGACATGGCCCGGTGTCAGACACCGTGACAGGAGTGTGACGATTACGCGAGGGGACGCTTGCGCGCGATTCCCGGGCGACGCGGAAAACCTTCCGGCGTCGGAGCAACCTTCCGCAGGACAAGGAACCCCGGCGGCTGTTCGTCGAGCTCTCCCCCGAGCCGATGCGCGACCCGCGCGACTCGGTCGGAATCGGCTGACGGCCCGACCCAGAGCACGACCGCGCCGGTAGGGCGAACCAGCGGCAGACACCACTCCGCCGCGACCGGCGGTGGGGCCAGAGCCTTTGCGACGGCGACTCCGAAACAATCGATCGATTGCTCTTCGGCGCGCCCCTGGACGACCGTAACGTTGGCCGGCGCCCACCCCCGCAGGAAGTCGCATTTCCGCCCGTTCGACTCGAGCAGCGTCACGTCGCGGGCCGGCAGCGAGACCGCCAGCGGGATTCCCGGCACGCCTCCGCCGGAGCCCACGTCGACGATCGACCCGTCGAACTGCTTCACGATCGCGACGCCGCGAAGCGAGTCTTCGAGAAGAGCGCGACGAGCCGCGTCAAGATCTGCGATCGACGTCAGCCCGGGCGTCGCGACGAGAGCGCGGAGCCACTCCTCGAGATACGCAGCGCTGCCGGCCAGGGGAGCCTCCCGGCCCTCCCGAGCATCCTCCACTGGGCCGCTATTCGCGGACAGCCGACTGCGACAGCGGAGCGATCACGACGAAGCGGTTCGGCTCCGTACCCTCGCTCGCCGTCTCCACACCGTCGAACTCCTTCAGCCGCAAGTGGACGACTTTTCGCTCGACGGCGGTCATCGGCTCGAGTTCGACCGGCTCGCCGTGAGAAAGCGCACGTTCGGCCGACCGGACGGCGAGCGCCTCCAGGGAAGCGCGGCGGCGTGCGCGATAGCCCGCCGCGTCGACGACGACCTCCTTGCGGTCCTCGGGGTGGCGGCGGAACATGACCGCGTTCACCAGGTACTGAACCGCATCGATCGTCTGGCCATGCCGGCCGATCAACATGCCGAGATCCGCGCCGGTACAGACGGCGACGATCGCCTCCTCGCTCTCGTCGAGCTCGACGCGTGCAGTCACGCCGATCCCGTCCACGATGCGCTCGACGATCTCGCGCACTTCTCGCGCGAGCTCACTCTCGTCCGCCGGCGGCGCGGTGGCGGCACGCTCGGCGGAGATGGTGGCGATCACTCGAGCCGGTGCGAAGCCGACGCCCAACAACCCGCGCTCGCCCTCCGAGACAACCTGGAACCGGACCGCCGACTTGTCGAGCCCCGGCTGCTGCTTTTCGAGCTCCCGCAGTGCCGACCACTTGGCCTCGCCGACCGTCTCGCCGGTCGCCTCAACTGAGACTTCCTGCGCATTCACGCCAAGTCTCCCGAGCGAAGCGAAGGGCCTAACCCGATCCGTGGAGACTGCGCAGCACTTTCCACGGCTTAGCGGCGGGCCTTCTTCTTGCGCTTCACACGACGAGGCGGGCCGCTCGGCTTCGGCGGTGCGGCCGGCGGAGCTCCATCCTCCTGAGCATCCTTCGCAGGGGCGCGCGAGGAACGCTTCGGCGCGGTGGGCGGCGCGACCTTCGGGATGAGCCTCCGCGTGATCAGCCCCTGCCCGACCGTCCACAAGTTCGTCGTCATCCAGTAGAGAACGAGCCCGGCCGGAAAGCGGAGGATGAACGGAATGAACGCGAACGGGAGGATCATCATCAGCACCCGCTGCGACTGCTGCATCGTCCCGGACATGAAGTACGTCGACGCGAGCTGACTCGTCACGTAGACCACCAGCAGGACGAACCCGGACCAGTGCTTGTCCGCGTGCTGCGCGACGTTGGGAAGGAAGTGCAGCCAGGACAGGTCGCCGGCAGGCGGGTGCTTTGCAAAGGTCCGGAGGGTGTAGAAGAGCCCGATGAAGACCGGGATCTGCGCCACCAGCGGCAGACACGACGACGCCGGGTTGATGTTCTTCTCCTTGTAGAACTTCATCAGCTCTTCGTTGAGCTTCTGGCGGTCGCCTTTGTACTTCCGCTGGATCTCCTTCATCTGAGGCGCATGCGCCTGCATGTTCTGCATCGAGTGGATCTGCTTGACCGTCAGCGGAACGAGCAGCATCCGCACGATGAGCGTGAGCCCGACGATCGACCAGGCCCAGGGCAGGCCGATCGAGTGCAGCCCGTTAAGGATGTGGCGCAGAAGGTGCTCGAGGGGCTCGAGCAGATAGAGGAGCGTCACGTGAACACCTTCTGGTCGCGCGCGTAGTCCACGCCGCCGCCACTCCACGGGTTGCAACGCAGCAGTCGCCAGCCGGCGAGCACCGTCCCCTTGAAGAATCCGAACTGCTTGTACGCGTCGATCGCGTACTGTGAGCACGACGGGTGGTACTTGCATTGCCCCGGCCCAAGCAAGGGCCGGAGCGTGAACCGGTACACCCAGACGGCGGCTATCGCAATATGCCTCAAGCTGCGGCCTTCGTGAGAACCTCGTCCACCCGCTCGCCGAGCCAGCCGAACCCGTTCGCCTCCACAGCCTCGGGCAACCCCGGCTTGGCGATCAGGACGTAGTCCCGCCCCGCCGGGACCCGCTCGAGCCGGTCGCGCCACGCCTCGCGCAGCTGTCGCTTGATCCGGTTGCGGGCCACTGCGTTGCCCGCCGCCTTCGGGACGGCGAGCCCGAGCCGCGGCTCACCCGGATCGTCCTCCCGATCGAACCAGTACAGAACGAGGAACCGCGTCGACGTCGAGCGGCCCTGCCGGTAGACGGCGTCGAAGTCTCGCGAGCGAGACAAGCGGTGCCGGCGGTGCACAGTTCAGGCGGAGAGACGCTTCCGGCCTCGAGCGCGGCGACGCTTGAGGATCGCGCGGCCCGCGCGCGTCGCCATGCGCGCGCGAAAGCCGTGCCTGCGCTTCCGCCGGCGCACGTTGGGCTGGTAGGTCCGTTTCACGAGGTCGAAGAGGGAGGAAATTGCCCCGAAAGGGGCTGTAGCCGGGCCAGTATAGATGAGCCTCGGTACACAGAGTTATCCACAGCCCAGCATGTGCGAAGTGCCTCCAAATGTGACGAACCGTCACGCTTCCTCCACAGCTGTGGAGAGCGATGTGGAGTCGGGGAAACCGCTGCAAAACGGCGGTTTTTCATCCCCAGTTTCCACCCGTTGTAGGCGCCGGAGGACGCTGCTATGCTCGCCGCTCCCCGGGCCCGGAGAGGAGCGGTACCGCGGCGTGGAGCGCCCAATTGAGCTGACTGCGGAGAACTTGTGGAACGAGGTCGCCGGCCGGCTCAAAGGGGCCCTCAACGAGACCACGTACCGGACGTGGTTCGCGGAAGCCGAGGGGGCGGAACTCTCGGACGACGCGTTCATCCTCGGCGTTCCGAACGACTTCACGCGTGAGTGGATCGAGGGCCATTTCCTCGGCCTGATCGGAGCTGCAGTCCGCGACGTCACGGGTCAGGAGCGGCGGGTCGCGCTCTCGGTGACCGAACGAATTCCGGCTGATACGCCAATTCCTGCCGAGATCCCGAAGCGACCGGGCGGCGGCGCCGCCGATACGGGGATGAACCCGAAGTACACGTTCGACCTCTTCGTGATCGGGTCGTCGAACCGCTTCGCCCATGCCGCCGCCCTCGCCGTCGCCGAGGCGCCGGCGCAGGCCTACAACCCGCTCTTCATCTACGGCGGAACCGGTCTCGGCAAGACGCATCTGATGCAGGCGATCGCGCAGTACGTCGCCGAGCACTCGAGCGACCTGTCGGTTCGCTACGTCACGAGCGAGACGTTCATGAACGACTTCATCAACTCACTGCGCGACAAACGGATCGAGGGCTTCAAGCAGCGCTATCGGACCTACGACCTCCTGCTCGTCGACGACGTCCAGTTCTTCGAGCACAAGGAACGGATCCAGGAGGAGTTCTTCCACACCTTCAACTCGCTCTACGAGGCCGGCTCCCAGATCGTCATGTCCTCGGACCGCCCACCGCGCGATATCGCCACCCTCGAGGAACGCCTCCGCTCGCGGTTCGAGTGGGGACTGATCACCGACATCCAGCCGCCCGATCTCGAGACCCGTATCGCGATCCTCCGCAAGAAGGTCAAAACAGACGGCATCCACGTGCCCGACCCGCAGGTGCTCTCCTTCGTCGCCTCGCGCATCTCGACCAATATCCGCGAGCTCGAAGGTGCCCTGACACGCGTCGTCGCGTTCTCCTCGTTGACCGGACGCTTGCTCTCCGTCGAGCTCGCCGAAGACGTTCTCAAAGACGTCTTCCCACAGGGTGAGGCAGCAGAAGTCTCGATCCGCCGGATCCAGGAGCTCGTCTCGGAGCGCTTCGAGCTCACGATGGACGAGCTCTGCGGGGACAAGCGCTCTCAGAACATCGTCTATCCGAGGCAGGTGGCGATGTACCTCTCGCGAGAGCTCACCGACTCCTCGCTACCGAAGATCGGAAAGGAATTCGGTGGTCGAGACCACACGACCGTCATCCACGCAACCTCGAAGATCGCCCGCCTCATCCGTGAGGACAGATCTGTCTACAACCTTGTGCAGGAACTGACCGCACGTGTGAAGCAAGTCCGATGACGGTCTGCCCCTGTTGATGCGCACCTTTCCGTCCCCGTCTGAATCCCCTGCAAGAATGGCTCAACCAGCGCGGTGGGAGCCCTCCTCCACCGTGTTCACATCCCCTATGACTACAACGAGGTTTTAAATGATTGAAACCAACACCGTGGTAGGGACGGGGATGAAGATCATCTGTCAGCGGGAGGAGCTGACGCAGAAGCTCGGTGTCGTGGCGCGGGCGGTCTCCACGCGAGCGAGCGTTCAGATCCTGTCGGGGGTACTGCTTCGCGCCGAGCCGGCCCGCCTCCATCTAGCCGCGACGGACATGGAGCTGTCGCTGCGGTCCTCACTCGAAGCGCAGGTCGAGGGAGAGGGAGCGGTCGTCGTCCCGGGGCGACTGCTCGTGGATCTCGTCCGCTTGCTTCCCGAAAGCGAAGTGACGATCGAACATCGCGCGGACGAGAGTGTTGTCCGCATCATCTGCGGTCCGTCGAGCTCGACACTTCACACCTACGCGGCGGAGGATTTTCCGCGTCTGCCCGATCTCGACACGCTCGGTACGTTCACGGTGGATCGGGAGTCGCTACTCGACACCGTCTCGCGCGTCGCGCGCTCGGCTTCGCGTGACGAGTCGCGCCCGGTTCTGACCGGAATCCTCGTTCGCTTCGAGGCGGGCAAGCTTGTGATGGCGGCGACGGACTCGTACCGGCTCTCGGTCAAGGAGACGGAACTCGAAGGCGACATCCCGGAGTTGGAAGCGATCATCCCTGCCCGCGCACTCGCGGAGCTCGGTCGCATTGCGCAGACCGGCGACAACGTCGAGCTCGGTGTCCACGAGAACCAGGTCGTGTTCGCGGCGGACGACGTGTGGCTCACCACGCGACGGATCGACGGGCAGTTTCCGAACTACAAGCAGCTGCTGCCGGAAGCCTTCGAGCACGAGGTCACGCTTCCGCGCTCGGAGATCTTGGACGTCGTTCGTCGCGTCGGCGTGATGGTGCAACGCACCTCGCCGATCCAGCTTCGCTTGGCGGAGGGTGAGCTGACCGTGTATGCGCGGACGCAGGACGTCGGCGAGGCGAAGGAGTCGGTGCCGGTGCAGTTTGCAGGCGACCCGTTGGAGATCGGGTTCAACGCGGAGTTCCTCCGCGAGGGCATCGAGTCGATCTCCGCGCACGAGATCCGGCTGCGCCTGATCTCACCGCTGCGACCCGCCGTGATCGAGGGCGACGACGACGATCCGACGTACCTCATCATGCCGATACGCCTGCCCGGCTAACCTGATCGTCCGCACGGTCTCGCTGCGAAACATCCGGTCGTATGCGCGGCTCGACCTCGGCCTCGAGCCCGGGCTCGTTCTCGCCGTCGGACCGAACGGAGCGGGCAAGACGAACCTGCTGGAGTCGCTGCACGTGGGGACGCAGGGGTTCTCGCCGCGGACACGCGCGGACACGCAGCTGATCCGCTTCGGCGAGAAGTCGGGCCGAGTTGGGCTCAGCGGTGATCGCGGCGGCAGCGAGGTGGCACTGGAGGTGACGGTCGAGCTGGGTCAGGGCAAGCGGGCGAAGCTGAACGGTGCCCAGTTGCGGGCCGCCGAGCAGCTTCGCTCGGAGGTTGCGACGCTTGTCTTCACGCCCGACCGGCTCGCCGTCGTGAAAGGCGGACCAGCCGTGCGGAGGGCGTACTTCGACCGAGCGCTCGGCCGGCTCGCTCCGGCCCGGGCGCCCCTGCCGACGGAATACGCCGCGGTGCTCGTGCAGCGCAATGCCGCCCTCCGCCGTGTCGCCGGCGGATTCTCGTCTCGCGAGGCGCTCGAACCCTGGACCGAGCAGGTCGCGACTTTGGGTCGGCAGCTCGCCGAAGCTCGCAGCGAGGTCATCGCGTGGCTCGCTCCCGGCTTTGCCGAACTCGCAGAGGAGCTCGGCCTCCCGGCTGCACGCATGACGTACGAAGGCGACCCGCCTACGGTCGATTCGCTCGCCGCCCGGCTCGACCGCGACCTCGAGCGCGGTGCGACGGGCGTCGGGCCGCATCTCGATGACATCGCCCTGGCCAGCGGCCCGCGTGACCTGCGCAGCTTCGGCTCGCAAGGCGAGCAACGCTTGACGGTGCTGTCCCTTCTACTCGCCGAGGCCGAGTTGATCACGGAGCGACGCGGCTTTCCGCCCTTGCTCCTGCTCGACGACGTCCTGTCGGAGCTCGACCCCGCGCGCAGGCTCGTGCTGGCGGAGCGCGTCCGTCGCGGCGGGCAGGCGCTCGTCACCGCGACCCAGGCCTCGTCGCTGCCGGTGGAGCCGGCGCAACTCCTCGAGGTCTCGCCGGGGCTGGTGCAGGCGGCCTGATGGAGCGCGTCGGCGACGAGGTGGTACGCGAGCTGGGCCGCTTCGGCCCGCTCGCCGGGATGGCGCCGATTGTCGAAGCCTGGCCGCAGTCGGTCGGCGAAGAGATCGCTCGGAACGCGTGGCCTGCACGCCTCTCTCGCGACGGAACCCTGCACGTGCACGCGAGGGATTCGATCTGGGCGTTCGAGCTGACCTCCCGGAGCGAGGAGATCCGCGCGCGACTCGGTGAGCATGCCCCGCCGCGGCTGATGTTCGCGCCGGGGCCGCTCCCCGAGCGTTCTCCCGAACCCTCGGGAGCGTCGCCGGAGAGTCCTCCAAAACCGAGCGCGAAGCACCTCGCGGAAGCTGACTCACTCGTACGAGTGATTCGTGACGACGACCTCCGCAAAGTGGTCGCAAAAACTGTCGCTGCGAGTCTGGCGAGGGCAGATAACGACCGCTCGTTCTGGTAGAATTCAAGGTGCCCGCAAGTGCCCGGTTTGCAGGGCTTTTTTCATGACTGAAGTCACTTATACCGCAAAGGACATCACGGTCCTCGAGGGCCTCGACCCCGTCCGCCTACGGCCCGGGATGTACATCGGCTCGACCGGTGCGCGAGGACTCCATCACCTCGTCTACGAGGTGGTCGACAACAGCGTCGACGAGGCCCTTGCGGGCCGCAACGACAAGGTGGAAGTGACGCTCCATCCGGACAACTCCGTGACCGTTCGCGACTATGGCTCCGGAATCCCGGTGGAAGTGATGAAGGAGCAGGGCATGTCAGCGCTGACGGTCGTGCTGACGAAGCTGCACGCCGGCGGGAAGTTCGGCGGGGACGGCTACAAGGTCTCCGGCGGACTGCACGGAGTCGGCGTCTCCGTCGTCAACGCACTGTCGGAGTGGCTCGTCGCCGAGGTCCGCCGTGGCGGCAAGATCCATCGCCAGGAGTTCGCCCGCGGCGAGCCGACCGGAGACCTGGCGGTCGTCGGAAAGACCGAGAAGGGCGACACGGGCACGACGATCTCCTTCCTTCCCGACGCGGAGGTCTTCGAGGAGCTGGAGCTCTCGGCCGAGACGCTCACGCAGCGCTTGCGAGAGACGGCGTTCCTGACTCGGGGCCTCCACATCGTCCTGACCGACGAGCGAGCGGGAGGCGAGACCGTCGAGTTCCACTACGAGGGTGGCATCAGGGACTTCGTGGCGCACGTCAACTCGACGAAGGACTCCGTCCACAAGCGGATCGTGTACTTCGAGGGAGAGGCCGAGGAAGGCGCGATCGAGGTCGCGATGCAGTGGAACTCGTCTTACCAGGACTCGGTGTACACGTTCGCCAACAACATCAACACACACGAGGGCGGCTCGCACCTGACCGGTTTCCGGACCGCCCTGACGTCGACGCTCAACCGCTACGCGCGCGACAAGGGACTGCTGAAGAAGGACGAGACGCTCGAAGGCGAAGACGTGCGCGAAGGATTGGCGGCTGTCGTATCCGTCAAGCTGCGCGAGCCCCAGTTCGAAGGACAGACGAAGACGAAGCTCGGCAACCCGTGGGTGCGCGGAATGGTCGAGCAGAACGTCAATCAGAAGCTCAGCGAGTTCCTGGAGGAGAATCCCACCGACGCGCGACAGATCGTCCAGAAGGCGATTGCCGCGATGCGAGCACGGCTCGCCGCGCGCAAGGCAAGAGAGCTGACGCGCCGCAAGTCGGCGCTCGAGTCATCGTCGCTTCCGGGCAAGCTCGCCGATTGCCGCATCCGGGACCCCGAGAACGCCGAGCTCTACATCGTCGAGGGCGACAGCGCAGGCGGGTCCGCGAAGCAGGCCCGCGACAACGCGTACCAGGCGATTCTTCCGCTCTGGGGCAAGATCATCAACAGCGAGAAGAACCGGATCAACAAGGTGCTCTCGAATGACGCCATCCAGGCGATGATCACCGCGATCGGAAGCGGTATCGGCGATGAGTTCGACATCGCGAACCTGCGGTACCACCGCGTGATCGTGATGACGGACGCCGACGTCGACGGCTCACACATCCGCACGCTGATCCTCACGTTTCTCTATCGCCAGATGCCGGAGCTGATCGAGCGCGGCCACGTCTACATTGCCGTGCCGCCTCTGTACAAGGTCAAGCTGGGTAACCAGGAGATGTACTTCGAGAAGGAGGGGCAGCTCGAGGAGCTCTTGGTGCGCGAGCGGTTCGGCGACATCGAGGTCAGTGACCGGAACGGCGAGACTGTCAAGCTCACGTCGACGCGCTGGAGCCGCTTCGTCAAGTTCCTGCCGCAGTTCGAGGGACAGGTCGCGAAGCTGCGCGAGGACTTTGGCCCTGCCACCGACTTCCTGATCGCCCACAGGCTCGTCGAAACAGGGGCGACAACGGCTGCTGCGGTCGAGAAGGCGATCAAGGCCACCCCCAGCGACGGTCACGTGCTCTCGGTGCTGGAGCGCGGCGCCGAGGGTCTCCAGATCCATGTGGTCGAGACGGAGACGTCGGCAGCGCATACGGTGGCCGTGCCGGCGAACATCCTCGCCTCGCCCGTGTACGAGAAGCTCCGCGGAACGTATGCGCGCCTCGTCGAGCTGACGGGAGCGCCGCCCTTCGTTCTCAAGTACGGCAAGCGCACAGAGGCTGCACGCACCTTCGAGGAGCTTCGCCACTTCGCAATCGATCTCGCGAAGGAAGGCCTTCAGCTCTCGCGCTTCAAGGGACTGGGTGAGATGAACCCCGAACAGCTGTGGGACACGACGATGGATCCCGCGCGCCGTCTGCTCGTTCGGGTTGACGTCGAGGATGCGACTGCGGCGGATCAGATGTTCTCGGTCCTAATGGGCGAGCAGGTGGAGCCGCGCAGGGCGTTCATCGAGCAGAACGCGAAGGACGTTCGCTTCCTCGATGTCTAATCCGCGGAAAGTGCTACGCATTTTTCGCGGGTGTCGAGTTCCGACTTCGCCTCGCTCGTCGGAGTTGAGAAATGTCTGAGCTCGAGACCGGCGCGCTCGGCCCGGGGCGGATCGAGCCGCGCGAGCTCGAGCAGGAGATGCGCTCAAGCTATCTCGACTACGCCATGTCCGTCATCGTCGGGCGCGCGCTGCCGGACGCCCGCGACGGGCTCAAGCCGGTGCACCGCCGCGTCCTGTACGGGATGCAGGAGAACGGCCTGCAGCCGAACCGCCCGTACGTGAAGTGTGCCCGCGTTGTCGGCGACGTCATGGGCAAGTACCACCCGCACGGCAACCTGGCGATCTACGACACGCTCGTGCGCATGGCGCAGCCGTTCTCGCTGCGCTATCCGCTTGTCGACGGGCAGGGTAATTTCGGGTCGGTCGACGACGATCCGCCGGCGGCCGACAGATACACGGAGTGTCGGCTCTCGCGCATCGCGACGGAGATGCTCCGCGACATCGACGCCGACACCGTCGACTTCCAGCCGAACTATGACGAGTCGCGCCGTGAGCCGATGGTGCTCCCGTCCCGATTTCCGAATTTGCTCGTCAACGGCTCCGCCGGCATCGCCGTCGGGATGGCCACGAACATGCCCCCGCACCACCTCGGGGAGACGATCGACGCGATCATGGCCATGATCGACGATCCCGGCATCGACGTCGAGAAGCTGATGAAGCACATCAAGGGGCCCGATTTCCCGACCGGCGCCATCATCGTCGGCCGGGCGGGGATCCGGGATGCGTATCGCTCCGGCCGGGGCCGGATCGTCATGCGCGCCCGCGCGCACATCGAGGAGCTGCGAGGCGGCAAGACCGCGATCGTGGTAACGGAGCTTCCCTACGCCGTCAAGAAGGGCGGCGATAACGGAGTCATCCGGAAGATTGCGGATCTCGTCCAGGACAAGGTCTTGCCGGAAATCTCGGATCTCGCCGACCACTCCGACAAGTCCGGGATGCGCATCCAGATCGAGCTCAAGCGCGAGGCGAT
>WNGF01007848.1_pt1 | contig 18720 bp, 26 predicted proteins | sample 5400641 | NCBI WGS metagenome assembly WNGF01 (sample SAMN13153371, study PRJNA577476) | soil metagenome | isolation source: 80 cm soil or saprolite under grassland replicate 2 | place: USA:California | collected 2016-06-15
GCACCCGGTCGACGGGGTCGCGACCTACGCCGTCGAGTGGCCGTGGTCGGATGCGCGGCGCGTCGTGGCGGCCTGGCAGCGATTCGCCCCCCACGCGCCCGACGGACTGTTCTCGGTGCTGAACCTGAACACCGTCGCCGGCGCATCCGGGCCGCCGCGAATCATGTCTGCGGGCCAGCTGTTCGGGACCGCGGATCAGCTCCGCTCGCTGATCCGCCCGCTGACCGACGTGGGAACGCCGACGCGGGTATCGGTGACGTCGCGCACCTACATGGACGCGGCGCGGATGTGGGCAGGCTGCTCCGGCACGGTGGCGGAATGCCACCTCCAGCCGCAGGGCGTGCTCGGCCGCTCGACGTTCAAGGCGAAGTCCGGCTACGCCAACCGGCCGCTGAGCGGACGCGGGATCGACGCGCTCGTCCGCGCGATCGAAGCTCGCCGTTCGACCGGCCGCGGGCCGGGCCTCGTCCTGCTCGATTCCTCGGGCGGCGCGATCAACCGGGTGCGCAAGGGAGCAACCGCCTTCGTCCACCGCGACGCACTGTTCTCGCTCCAGTACCTCGCGTACTGGAACGCCGCCGATCCGCCCGCCGCCGTCGCGGCCAACCTGCGCTGGCTCAGGAACTTCCGCGCTGCGATGCGGCCGCACGTCTCAGGCTTCGCATACCAGAACTACATCGACCCCGAGCTCAGCAACTGGAAGCACGCGTACTACGGCTCGAATCTCAGGCGTCTGGTCGCGGTGAAGCGGCGCTACGACCCGAAGAACGTCTTCCGCTTCCGGCAGAGCATCCCGACCCGACTTTAGTGCCCGGAGAAGGCCGGACGACGCTCGGCCTCGTCGAAGACGCGCTGGCCGACGAAATTCAGCAGCCACACGATCGCGACGGTGCCGACATACGTCCAGAAGCCGTCGATCGAGAAGTTCGGCGCGATCCACTCCGCGAGCGCCACCATCGCGATGTTGATCACGAGGAAGAACACGCCGAGCGTGACGATGATCAGCGGAAGCGTCAGGACCGTCAGCACCGGCCTGATGATCGCGTTGGCTATGCCGAGGACTGCCGAGCCGATCAGGTAGGCCGCCCAGCCGTTGATCGTGACGCTGTCCCACAAGGCATCCGCCAGCCACAGAGCAGCGGCATTGATTCCCCACGTAACCAGGAACCGAGGCAGATACATGACGTCAGTCTAAGCGTCGCAATCCAGGGGATGTGCCGCTCGGTCGGGGTTTTACGCGCCGTCGAGCGGGAGCGTGGCAGTGACGACCGTGCCCTTCCCGGGAGGACTCACGACGAACAGGGTTCCGCCCGCGGCCTCGGCACGGTCACGAAGCCCGAGGATGCCGGTGCCGGCCTTGGGGTCGGCACCGCCGCGGCCGTCGTCCGAGATCTCCAAGCGCAGGACGTCGCCGTCACGAGCGATCGCGACGTTCGCGCAGTTCGCCTGCCCGTGCTTGGCCACGTTCGTCAGCGCTTCCGAGACGATGTAGTACGCAGTCGCCTCGACGTGCTCCGGCAGGCGCTCGTCCGGCACAGCGATCTCCACCTCGACTGGCAGCCGCGACGTCAGCGCTTCGAGCGCCCGCCCGAGGCCGTGGTCGGTGAGCGCGCCCGGGTGCAGGCCGCGCGCGATCTCTCGCAGTTCGGCGAGCGCCTGGTCGAGCTCCTGCCTAGCATCCTCGAGCGTTCGTGCGGCAGCATCGGGCTCGGCTGCCATCTGTCCTCGTGCGAGCCGGAGCCCCAGCGCGAGCGAGACGAGGCGCTGCTGTGCGCCGTCGTGGAGGTTGCGCTCCAGCTTCCGGCGCTGCTCGTCGCCCGCCTTGACAAGTCGTGCGCGTGACGCGCGTAGATCTTCCCGCGCCTGTGCACTCGCGACCGCGAGCGACACCAGCTCGGAGAACCCGGCCAGCCGGCCCTCGCTGTCGGGCGGAAGGGCCTGCGAGCTCGCGATTGCTACCGCTCCCCAGGGCATGCCCGCGACGAAGATGGGGGCGGCGACCGTCGAGCGGTAGCCGATCTGGATCATTCTGTTCGCGACCTCGGTGTCGAGCGAGAAGTAGTCGTCGATCCGTGCCGGCAGGCCGGTGTCACGGGCACGACCGATCGCGGTTTTCTCGTCGGCCAGGATGCGGTCGCCGACACCGAACGCACCGACCTCGTCTCGGTCGTAGCGACCGACGACCGTCGCGGTGTCGTCGCCTTCGAAGCGGAAGACAGCGGAGCCGTTGACCTCGAGGACGCGTGCGCACTCCTCGGACACCGCCGTGAACACGCGCTCGGGAGTTGCCTCGGAGGCCACGAGCGTGGCGACGCGCCGCAGCGCGCGCTGCTCCTGTGCGAGGCGGCCGACTTCCGCGAGCTTGGCGCCGACGTCGCCTTCGAAGGCACGCGCCTCTCCGGCGGCACCCGCGCGGTCAGTGAGGTCGAGGCCGGCCGTCACGAGGTAGAGCGGCGCGCCGTCGTCGCCCAGCATGGGCTTGTTCGACCACGCGATCAAGCGGCGACCTCCGTTCTTTGTCGTCCAGTGGCCGACCTGCGGACTCGAGAGGCCGGTCCTCCAGATGTGCGCGAGCACTTCCCCGAAGGCGTCGGCTTCCTCGCGCGGGATGACGAAGTCCCGCGCGTCGCCCCCGAGCACCTCTTCGCGGGAGTAGCCGGTCGCGCGCTCGCAGGCCTGGTTGAAGAGCAGGATTCGGCCGTCCCGGTCGAGGACGCACACGAGCGACTCGGTCTCGGTGAAGACCGCGCCCAGGGCATCGCTGGCGTCGAAGTCCGGCGCCTGCGCTCTGTCGTCCATTGCGCGGTGAGAGTACCGCGCTCGATCTTCGTCATCTCGCCTCCCTCCGCGGATTGGCATCACGCTAGGCCGCGTCGGCGGCCGATGCGTCGGCCGGAGGCGCGAATCGGCGTCATCCTCGCGGAGGATTTCGGGTCGTTCTCGCGGGCGAGGCGAGGCGACCACATTCGGAGTACCTTCAAAGTCGTGAACAGGCTCTGGGCGCTCCTACGGCGCTACTGGTTCGACGCCGTGATTCTGGCGGGCGTGGGCGTCGGTCTCACCGGCGCGGTCCTCGGCCAGGAGCACAAGGACGGACCGGCGGGTCCGCTGTGGTTCGACGTGTTGGCGATCCTCGCGATCGTTCTGCCGCTGTTCTTCCGCCGGGGCTTTCCATTCGGAGCCCCTGCGGCAGTAGGTGTCGCGGCGGCCTCGATCTCGTTCGTCGACAAGACGATCGTCCCCTTCGACTTCGTTGTGTTTCTGGCGGGGTGCGCGGCGCTCTTCCTGGTCGGCTTGCTTCGAGAGCGGTCACAGGCGTTTGCAGGCCTTGCCGTCGCGGAGGGTGTTGCGGCAGTCGTGGTCCACAACGATCCAAACGGGAGCGTGGGGGACTTCATCGTCGTCAGCATCATCTTCAGCATCGTCTGGACGATCGGCTTCGGTGTCGGCAGGAAGTCTGAGGAGGCCGACCAAGCCAAGGAGAGGGCCACACGGGCTGAGCGGGAGCGCGAGGAACGGGCAGGCATCGCCGTCGCCGACGAGCGCGCACGGATCGCCCGCGAGCTTCACGACGTCGTCGGCCACAGCGTCAGTGTCATGACCGTGCAGGCGTCGGCGGTGCGCCGGCTTCTCCGGCCGGAGCAGCAGCGCGAGCGTGAGGCGCTCCTCGTCGTCGAGAGGACGGGCCGGGAGGCCCTCGCCGAGATGCGGCGCATGGTGGGCGTCCTCCGCCGGCCGGAGGAGGCGCCCGCGCTCGCACCGCAGCCAAGCCTCGAGTCGCTCGAGAAGCTCGTCGACCAGGCGCGCGAAGCCGGGTTACCTGTCGAGCTGCGCATCGAGGGCGACGCCGTGCAGCTTCCGGCCGGCGTCGACCTCACCGCCTACCGGCTGGTCCAGGAGGGCCTGACGAACGCGCTCAAGCACGCGGGTGCCCGGCGCGCGGAAGTGCTCGTCCGGTACGGCGACGAGCAGGTCGAGGTCACCGTGAGCGACGACGGGCGGGGCAGAGGCGACGGCGACGGCGGCGGCGGGCATGGTCTCGTCGGCATGCGCGAGCGCGTGTCGGTCTACGGCGGGGAGTTGGAAGCCGGGCCGCGGCCCGAAGGCGGGTTCCGGCTGCGCGCCAGGCTGCCGGTGGTGCCCGCATGAGTCTCGGAGTCTTGATCGTCGACGACCAGGCGCTGGTGCGCGCGGGCTTTCGCATGATCCTCGAGGCGGAAACGGACATCGAGGTGGTGGGGGAGGCTGAGAACGGACGCGAGGCGCTGGCCGAGGCGGAGCGCGTGACGCCGGATGTCGTCCTGATGGACGTGCGCATGCCCGAGATGGACGGGATCGAGGCGACGCGCCGGCTCCTCGAGGCCGAGGGCTCCCCGACGAAGGTCGTGATGCTCACCACCTTCGACATGGACGAGTACGTCTACGACGCGCTCAGAGTGGGTGCGAGCGGCTTCCTGCTCAAGGACGTCCCTCCCGAGCAGCTGGTCGCCGGGATCCGGGCAGTCGCGAGCGGCGACGCACTGCTGGCCCCGTCGGTCACGCGCCGCGTGATCGAGGAGTTCATCCGGCGCCCGCCCGCCTCGGTCCGCACGTTTCCGCCCAACCTCCAAGAGCTGACCGCTCGCGAGCTCGAGGTGTTGCAGCTGATCGCGCGCGGCTGCTCCAACGCGGAAATCGCGAAGGAGCTCTTCGTCAGCGAAACGACGATCAAAACGCACGTCGCCCATGTGCTGACGAAGCTCGAGCTTCGCGACCGCGTGCAGGCGGTCGTGCTGGCGTACGAGTCCGGCCTGGTCGAGCCCGGAGAGGAGTAGCGCTCCTCCCTCCGGGCGAGCGGCCCTCCTCCTCGGAGAGGACGAGCCCGGGTCGAAGGTTCAGTCTTGCGGCGGACGGAAGATCCTGCCGCCGGCCGACGAATTTCCGCGCCTGCGGACCTAGCCTCCTTCGTGTCACCCACGACAACGAAGGAGACGCAGATGATCCGCACCGGAGACACCATCCACAACCAGATCACCGGCGAGCGCATCACCTTTCTCGCCACTTCGCACGACACGGACGGCGAGGCAGTCGTGATCGAGACCGTCGTTCAGCCGCACGGCTTCGTCGCTGCGGCCCACGTTCACCCGTCCCAGAGCGAGCGCTTCGCCGTCGCGGCGGGAACGCTCGGGCTGAAGGTCGGTCGCGAGCGGCGGACGCTCGAGCCCGGCGACGTCGCCGTGGTCGAGGCGGGGACACCCCACCGCTTCTGGAACGCCGGGGAAGAGGAAGTTCGCTTCGTCTGCGAAGTGCGGCCCGCGCTCCAGTTCGAGTCGCTGCTCGAGACGATGTTCGGGCTGGCCGCGGAAGGCAAGACGAACCGAAAGGGCATGCCGAACCCGCTGCGCCTCGCCGTCATCGCGAAGGAGCACTTCGACACCGTGCGCCTGCCGTTTCCGCCGGCGTGGCTGCAGAAGGCCGGCCTGGCGCTCGGCGCGCCGCTCGGACGGCTCGCCGGCTATCGCGCGACCTATGTCCCCGAGACGGGCGCCCCGGCGCCGGTCGCGGCGGTCTGAGGGGGCGACGATGAAGAAGAGGTTCTATTTCGTCCTGGTCGTCCTGGCCTTGATCCTGCTGGCACTCCCCGGCTTCGCTGCGAAAGCGGCGAGGCGGGCGGTCAGGCCGGCGGTCCGGTTCGCATAAAGGCCAGCTCGAGCTCGGTTCTGCGTGGACGGGTCCGCAATGCTTGTCCCCGCCTGTGCGAGCCCTGATCTTCGACCTTGACGGAACGCTCGTCGACACTGTCTACGCACACGTCTTCGCCTGGCAGCGCGCGCTCGAGGAGTCGCGTATGCCGATCGACGGTTGGAGAATCCATCGCCGCATCGGGATGAGCGGCGGCCTCTTCACGCGAGCGGTGGCACGAGAGGTCGGCCGGCCGCTCACCGCCGAAGAGGCGGAAGCCATCCAAACGCGTCACGGTGCTCTCTTCCGCGAGCTCCTTCCGCAGCGGCGGCCTCTCCCGGGCGCGGTGGAGCTCCTGGCGGAGCTGCGGGAGTCGGGGGTCGCGCACGGGATCGCGACCTCCGGCCGGCGGCCGGAGATCGACGCCTCGCTCGCGGCGCTCGGCGTGGGTGCCGAGACGGTCGTGGTCGAGCGGGGTTCCGTGCAGCGTGCGAAGCCGGAGCCCGATCTCTTTCTCACGTGTAGCGAGCGGCTCGGGGTTCCGGCTGAGGAGTGTTACGTCGTCGGCGATGCGGTCTGGGACCTGCTTGCCGCCCGCCGAGCGCACATGCTGAGCATTGGGCTCTTGAGCGGTGGCTACGGCGAGGACGAGCTGACTCGCGCAGGCGCGTTTCGGGTCTACCGGGACGCCGACGAGTTACGCGAGGCGCTCGACGAGATCGGGATCGTGCCTTGACAGCGATCGAAGCCCTGGTGGCACTCAGGAGGCCTGCACGTCGAAGAGGGTGACTTCGTAGTCCTCGAGGTCGAGCCTCGTTACCCCGACCGTGGCTGCCGTGAGCTCGCTGAGCTGATCGCCGGCCTGGGCGCTCGCGCGGAGCGAATCCTCGTCCGCCCATAGGGTGACGACAAGAGTCTTGGCCCCGTCACGGCGAGCGAGCCGGATCAGCCCGCGGAAGCCCGTGCTGTCACGCAGCCAGGGAAGCAGCTGATCGCGGACGATCTCGAGCCCGAGATCGTGCTGCTCGGGCGTGGTCTTCAGCGTGTGAAGCCGCGCGAACATCGGCGTGTCTTCTTTCAGTTGCGCTTACCGCGCTCGGTCGCCGCGAAGCGCGCGTCGTGGTGCGCTGCCAGCTGCATCAGGAGGCGGTGGAGGGTTTTCCGACTCTCGGCGTCGAGTGGCGCGAGGAATTCGCTCTCGATCCGTTTGATCACCGAGCGCTGCCGGGCGAGGGCCCGTTTCCCCTCGGCGGTCATGGTAACCACGTGCCGCCGGCGATCGTGCGGGTCGCGGCGTCGCTCGATCAGGCCGTCCTCCTCGAGCTCGTCGAGGATCCCGACCAGCTGGCTCCGGTCGAAGCCGAGTGCGTCGGCGATCGCCGCCTGGGTCTCCTTCGCCCCCTCGGCCAGCACCGCCAGGACGGCGTGGTGGTAGGGGTTGCAACCGGCCAGCAGGTAATCGGATGCCCTCCGCTCCTTGACCGCGTAGCCCAGCCGCTTGAGCAGGAAGATCGTGCTGCCCAGCAGCTCCTGGGGAAGCCCCAGGCTTTTCGCTTGTTGTGGCGCCTCCGGCGGGGCTGAGGCCATCAGGGAATAAGCGTAACTCCTCTTATCGTTGAATTGGCTCATCGTGGAATATCTCAACGATTCGGAGGCCGCATGAATTCCGCTCTCCCCGTAGCAGCCGCCCGGTCGCGGGCGGACAAGCACCGCTGGCTCGCACTGGCGGTCATCGTCGCCGCCCAGTTCATGGTCGTCCTGGACGTGGCGATCGTGAACGTGGCGCTCCCGTCCATCCGGACCGACCTCAACTTTTCCCAGGAGGGCCTCCAGTGGGTGATCACCGCCTACGCGATTCTCTTCGGCGGGGCGCTTCTCCTGGGCGGCAGGCTGGCCGATCTCCTTGGCCGCCGGCGCCTGTTCATCGCCGGCGTCGCGCTCTTCGCCGTGAGCTCGTTGCTCGCAGGTTTTGCCTGGTCGGAAGGCTCGCTGATCACGTTTCGCGCCTTGCAGGGGCTCGGCGGCGCGCTGCTCTCGCCGGCCGCTCTGTCGATCCTGACGACGACGTTCGCCGAAGGCCGTGAGCGCAACGTCGCGCTCGGCATCTGGGGCGCGGCCGCCGGGAGCGGCGGAGCTGCCGGCACGCTGCTCGGCGGCGTGCTGACGTCCTACGTTGGCTGGTCATGGATCTTCTTCATCAACGTGCCGGTCGGCGCGGTCCTGATCGCCGTCACGCCACGCCTCCTCCGCGAGAGCCGCGCCGACCTCGCGCATCGTCACTTCGACGTCGCCGGTGCGGCGACGATCACCAGCGGCCTGATGCTCCTGGTGTACGCGATGACGCGGGCGACGCAGCACGGCTGGAGCGACGCGCTCACAGTCACGTTCCTGGTGTCCTCCGCGGCGCTGACCGCGGCGTTCGTCGCGATCGAGCTGCGCTCGCGCGCGCCGCTGCTGCCGATGCGCATCTTCCGCTTGCGAACGCTTTCCGCGGCGAACGCGACCGCGCTGCTCCTCTCGTCGGCCGTGTTCTCGCAGTTCTTCCTGCTGACGCTGTACATGCAGGAGGTGCTCCACTACTCGGCGATCAAGACCGGCATCGCGTACATCACCCTCACCCTGTCGGTGATCGCCTTCGCTGCGGTCGCGCAGGGGATGGCGACGCGCATCGGAGTTCGGCGCGTGCTGCCGGTCGGGCTCGTGCTCTCGGCGGCTGCGCTCTTCCTCGACGCACGGCTACCAGTGGAGGGTCACTACTTCTGGGAGATTTTCCCCGCCTTCCTGCTGAGCGGGATCGGCCTCGCGTTCGCCTTCGTCCCGATGCAGATCGCGGCACTGACGGGTGTCGGACAGAGTGACGCGGGCATTGCGTCCGGGCTCATCAACACGACGCAGCAGGTCGGTGGTGCGATCGGGCTCGCCGCGGCCTCGACGATTGCGGCCACGTACACGAGCCAGTACATCGATGGGCATCCAGGCGTGGGAGCGTTCAACGGAGTCGCGCTCACGCACGGATTCGACATCGCGTTCTACGTCCTGGCCGCGCTGGCGCTGCTCGGCGCCGTACTCGCCGCGGCCTTCATCGAGTCGGAGCCGAAGGTGCCGGAAGTCGAAGTTGTGGAAGCCGAAGCAGTCCCCATGGAGGTGGCCGCGTGAGCGGCCGCGTGGAAGGGGAAGGGGGAAACCGGGAGGTTTCCCCGCTCTTGTTCTCCGACGCCCGCGGCGATCGCAGCGGCGCGGGCCTCGGAGCGTACTCACCAGAAGAAGGGGGCTCGCGGGGGAAACATGGTTTCCCCCGCGCGACCGAGCCGAAGGCAAGGGAGGTGGCCGCATGACCCACGAACTGGTCGACGATCTCGTCCTCCACTTGAAGGGGCTCGTGCTCGTCCGCGATCTCCTCGCGATGCGTGGCGCGAGCCAGGCCGAGCTCGATGAGCACAGCGCCGAGATCGAGCGAGTCCGAACCCGACTCGCACTCGCCGTCAGAGACGGTGGGAACTACGAGGCGGCCGCCTAAGAACGGTGCCGCCTGAAGAGGCGCGAGCGTAGTCGCGGCTGCGTCTCGCGCCAGTCGTCATACGTCGTGAAGCTGCCGGCTTGACGCGCCGCGACCACGCACTCCGCGTGGGCGTGCCGGCGCCGCTGAACGTCCCCTTCGGGAGCGATTACGAGGTGCTCGCTCATGGCATGTAGGAGGTGGTCGCAGAACGGACAGCGGTACGTCGCCGGCTTCCGGCTGTGTGCGCGGCGCACCGCCCACCAGCGAACCTCGCTCAGTGGCTGCGGCGCATCCACAGGAAGCGGCCCGCGACAAGAGTGGCGATGACCGTGAACGTCACCTTCACCGCTTTGCGGCCACGAAGCTTCGAGACACCGCCTGACCGCAGCTCCATCCGCGCCGGCACCTCGTCCACCCTCAGGCCGGCAGCGCTGAGCCGGAGGAGAGCTTCGACCTCGGGCGCCTCCGTCTTGAACGGCTCGGCCAGCACGGGCAGCGCGGCCGCATTGACCGCGTAGAGGCCGCTGGTCGCGTCGGCGAACGGTCGTCGTAGTGCGACCTTCATCGCGCGCCGGAGCAGTGCGGTGCCGAGCCTTCGCGCCGGGCTGGGCAGGTAGCGGTACGGCTCGTAGCCTTCGCCGGAGACGAATCGCGAGCCGACCGCGACATCGCATCGGCCCGCGCGCACGATTGCGAGCAGTCGCTTGAGCTCTGCAGCGGGGTGCTGTCCGTCGGCGTCGACTCGGCCGCAGTAGGCGTAGCCGTGGTCGCGCGCCCAGCGGTAGCCGGCGGCGATTCCAATCGGAAGCCCTCGGTTCGTACCGAGTGACAGCACCGCTGCGCCGTGCTCGTGCGCGAGCTCGGCCGTCCGGTCGGTGGAGCCGTCGTCGACGACCAGCACGTCGACGTCGGGAAGCTCCTTGCAGAGCTCGTCCAGAACAGCCGGGATGTTCTCCTCCTCGTTCCACGCCGGGATGAAGACAAGCGTGTCGCTCATGTCTCGCCCTCGAGTTCTGCCGTGGCCGCCCGAAGCTGTCGTGGCAGAACCGTCAAGGCTGCGAGCTCCCAGATGACCGCGGCCGGCGTCGGAACGACCCGTGCTACGTGAAAGGACGTCTCGATTCCCTGAGCCGTGTAGAGGCGATGGAAGAACCAGCGTGCGCGGTAGAGGTGCACGGGTGTGCACACGACCACGGCGCGTTCGATCTCGCGGTCGCGCAGAAGCGGCACCGTCCGTGCCGCGTTCTGCGCAGTGGTTGCGGCGGTCGCTTCGACGAGCAGCTCGAGGTCGGGCCCGCGCCAGAGACCGCGCATCTGCTCGGCCTCGGGGACGTCGCCGACCGGCGACCAGCCGCTGAACACGACGGTCTGCGGCGCGAGCCGCTCCGCCAGCTGCTCGGCCTCGCTGACGAGGCGGCGGCAGGCCCCGCTGATCCGGTACGCGCCCCCACGCACGAAGCGACCGTTGCCGGGGACGACAAGGGCAAGTCCCGATTTCACGCGGGAAAGGGTACGGCTCGCGCTACTCAGGCCGCGCTGCCGGCTGTTCCGGGAGCGGGCAAGAGACGAACGGACGGCCGAGCAGGAACGAGCCGAGCTTGTAGGCCTCGCAGCCGGTGCAGAAACCCGTCGCCGCCGCGAGTAGCGCCAGCCCTGCGACGAGTCCGCCGAGGACCGCGCCCGCGGTCTCGAGGCCGGCTGCGTATGACGCCGTTGCGGCCGTGAGGAAGAGCGCGCCGACGAGATTGGCGAAGCGCGGCGGGCGGGCGTCCTCGAGCGGTCCCTCGCCGAAGCGCCGTTGGACGAGCTCGAAGTAGGCGACACACGGCAGGCAGAATCGCCTGCCGAGTGTCAGCCCGACGGCGAGCTGCGCCGCCAGGATCCCGAGCAGCCACCACCAGCCGGTCCCGACCGCAAGCACCGCGAGGACGCCGATCGTGGCCTGGTTGAACCGCGGCGCGCGGGAGTCGATCACGTCGAGATCGCGGTACGGGTCGGCTAGACGCTTCATTTAGGAAAGTATTACCGACCTGCGCCATTCAGGGTTTGCCTTCGCGCCTTGCCGGTGAAGGGAATATGGCTTCCAACTGGGGCGGAAAGGAGTGGTCTCATGGCCACATTCCGCGACGAACAGACCCGAACCGGGTGGAGCCGGACTCGCTGGTTCGTGGTGCTCGGCGTCCTCCTCGCGATCGCCGTTGCCGTCGTCCTCATCGTCCTCTACTCCGGCGGAGGCGGCTCCGGCGGCGGAGGTGGCTACTAAGGATCTTTGAGCCGAGAAGGCCCGCGGCCGCGGGCCTTCTCGTGGTTCCGCAAGGATGGAATGATCGCGCCATGGCGGAGTCTGCCAAGACCCCGATGACCGAGGAGCAGATCCGCGGGGCCACGATCGGGGAGCTCCAAACGCACTCCGCCCCGGTCGTCCTGGTCGACTACGACCCGGAGTGGCCGCGACTCTTCGAGCATGAGGCGCGGCGGATTCGAGGAGCGCTCGGAGAGCGAGCGCTGCTGGTCGAGCACACCGGATCGACGTCGGTCCCCGGTCTCGCCGCGAAGCCGGTCATCGACATCGTGCTTGTCGTGGCCGACTCGGGGGAAGAGGAAGCCTACGTTCCTCTGCTCGAAGCAGCGGGTTACGTGCTTCGCATTCGCGAGCCCGACCAGGACGAGCACCGGATGTTCAAGGGACGACCGGGCACAAAGGTTCACGTGCACGTGTTCTCACGAGGCTGCGCCGAGGTCGATCGGATGGTCACCTTCCGCGACTGGCTGCGTCGGAACGAAGCGGACCGTGATCTGTACGCTCGCACGAAGCGCGACCTCGCAGCAAAGAAGTGGACGTTCGTCCAGAACTACGCCGACGCCAAGACGGCCGTAATCGAGGAGATCCTGGCGAGAGCCGGTCAGCGGAACTAAGCCACATGGAACCCAAACTCCAGGGCACGAACGAGATCGTCATCCACGCTGCGCCGTCGCAGATCTGGGCGGTGCTCGAGAATCCTCTGCGGATTCCGGAGTACTTCCCCTCCGTCTCGAGCGTCGAGGTGGACGCCGGCGCGCGCGAAGCCGTCGGAGCCACGCGTCGGTGTCAGGTCGAGATGGGAGGCCGGCGGGGCGAGGTCGTCGAGAGGTGCACCGAAGCGGTACCCGAGCGGAAGCTCACCCACGTCATGGACAAGGATCCGTTCGGCTTCTCGCGCCTCTTCTGCGACTTCGGGTTCTCGTTCATACTGGAGCCGAAGAGCGCGGACGATACGAGCGTCCGGATCGAGGGCTTCTATCGCGAGAAGACGGTGCTGAGCCGCGCCATGAACACGCTGATGATGCGGCGCAAACTCAACAACCTCCGCGCCCGCATTCTCGCGAACCTGAAGTCCCTGGTGGAGAGTCAGGCGGGGTCTTAGGACAAGCCGACCACCTGCTGCTGCTCCGCCCGTCGTACGCGGGTCCCGAGCTCCGTCACGAATCGTCTACTCCACGACTGGCAGACAGACTGCCGCTAAGCGTCGATCGGGACATGTCCGGGCACGGATGCGACCCGGGCGAGCCAGACGCGATTAGCGGGATATGGCTCGAGGTCCTCTGTGTCCGGCGGCCGTGCGCTCGGGGAGGCGGTCGGCGAACTCCTCCGGGCGGGCCGAGTATCCGAGCCAGAAGCGCGCGACCGCTATCGCCGGCTCGTGGTCGTACTGCTCGAAGAACATCCACTGCAGCACCTGGGCTCGTTCGTAAGGGTCATCGGGAACGAACGGCGTTCCCTCACCGAAGTACCAGAGGATGGCGTTCGACTCGGCGAGCGGCCTGCCGTCGTCCAGCACGATTGTCGGCACGCGCAGCGCGGGATTGAGGCCGCCAAGCACGTCGGGTCTGTCGGAGCGATCGACGACGTCCATGGCACGCCGCTCGTACTGGATCCCGAGGTGCGCGAGGAGCAGGCGCACCTTGTAGCAGTTGCCCGAGACGGGACTGTCGTACAGCAGCACCGTTAGCTCCAGGGCAAACCGTTCCAGGTCTCCGGCGGCCCCGGATTCCACTTCGGGAACGGGGCGTATGCCTCGGAGGGCTTACTCGTTTCCGTCTCGACGCCCGCACCGTGGCGGAGGGCGAGCTCTGAACGGGGATAGACGATGCCCTTCTCCGGCCAGCCGATCCGCGCCCCCGTCATGAAGATGACGCACGGGCCCTCGCCGGCCCCGACGAAGATGTGCTCGGTGTCCGGCGGGCAGTGGACGAAGTCCCAGGCCTTGAGTGGCCGCTCCTCGCCCTCGATCAGCAGCAGGCACTCGCCGGCGAGGACGAGGAAGTCCTCCTGGTTCGCCTCGCGGTGGTACAGACCGCCCGACTGTCCAGGCCGGAGGACGCCCAGCGTGAACCCCACGTCGGCGAACGGCGCCTCGTCGCCCTCGAAGATGCAGGCCGCCCCGAAATGCTCGTTCGTCACCCACGCGCCCTCGCGGATGTCGACGACGAACCAGCCGTCGGTCACCGGCACGCGTCCGGCTTCCGACTCTTCGAGGCGTGCTTCTTCGACCATTGCGGGAACGACCGATCCGGCGGGAGTGTAGAAGAGTCATGGCGCCGATTTGGCTCGTTGCTCTTGTGCTAGGTATCGCAGCGCCCGAGCGCGCCGTTCCGTGCAGCGAGAGCATCGGCGGTACGAGATTCCCCTATCTCGGTAGTAACGATCTGAAGGAGCGGTACCGCCTCGTGCTCGGGGTCGTCTCCGTGCCTCCCGCGCTTCGGGAGCAAGTCATTCGCAACGGCGAGTGGCCGTGGTGGCCCTACTTCTTCAAAGCGGGTCTAATCGTCCGCGCGACAGGGCAGTCGGTAGTCATTACGGTGCCGCGGGCGTGGCGGGGCCGAGCTGCGATCGCGTGGGGCTACGGCGGTCACGGCGTCTTCAGCTCGCTTCGAATTGCGGGCTGCAGAGCGTTGCCGAGCCAGGGATTTGCCTACTCGGGTGGGTTCTACCTCCGCTCGGCTCCGGCCTGCATGCCGCTGATCTTCCGCGTCGGCAGGCGCAGCGCGACCGTCCGCTTCGGCCTCGGCCAAAAGGTGCGCTCCCCAAGGGGGTCTCATGAGCGAGCGGTTCGTTGCCGAACCAAGAGTCGATGCTTCGCCGGGTCGCCGTCGTGATTGTCCTCAGCCTGCCCGCGGCCGCAGCGGCATCGGCGACTGATGAGGATCCCGCCTACGTGCGCGCGAACGCACGGCTCGCCCGGACTGTGCCGCACTACCCACGTGCTCGCCTGCTTGTCGAGGAAGCAATCGGCGGTGAGATCGGACCGGTGCCGTTCGAGGCGGTCTCACGGATCGCTCGTCTGGCACGGCCGCAGACACAGCGCGCAGTGATCCGCTTCTACAGCAGCAAGCTCGGCTCAGCCTGGCGGCAACGCGGCACAGCCTGTCTCGTCTCCCGCAGGCGGCTCGTCGTTGCGCTCGTCAACACGAGACGGCGACGGCTCGGCCTGCTCGTCGACAGCCGAGGATCCACGAGGTGCGCCCACCTGACCGGAATGATCGGCAACCTCCTCGACGTCGGCTATCCGGACTAAGAACTAAGCCGGCGCGAAGCGCTTGGCCGCGCGGGCCCGGGCGCGTTCCGCCTCGACCTCGCGGTCCTTCGGCTCCGCGGACGTCACGAGTCCGTCGAGCAGCCGCTTCGAGGCGTGAGCGACGTCGTCGACCGCGCGTGCGAACGCTTCCTCATTCGCACGTGACGGCTTCGTGAAGCCGCTGATCTTGCGGACGTACTGGTGGGCGGATCCTAGGCGCGGGAAAGGGTCATCGGAGTCTCCGACGCCGGCGCGACGGGAAACGGCGCCTGGACGTTCCCCCGAGCACGGCTCCCTCTTCGAGGCTGCTACCGGCACCGAGGACGACGCACTCGAGCGGGCCTTCGGCGATGTGAACAGGCAATCCCGTTTCCTTGGCGAGTCGGCGGTCCATGCCATGCAGGAGTGCGCCGCCGCCGGCCAGCACGATGCCGCCGTTGCCGATGTCCGCGGCGAGCTCGGGTGGTGTCCGCTCGAGCGTTCGCTTGACGGTCTCGACGATCGTGTCAACCGGTTGAGACACTGCCGTGCGCACGTCTCTCGACGTGAGCGTCGTTCGCCTCAGGAGCCCGGTGATTCGATCGCGTCCGGCAACGTCCGTCTCGAGCTCTTCGGGCAGGGGCCACGCGGAACCGCAGGCAATCTTGGCCGCTTCCGCCGTCTCGGGGCCGATGAGCAGACGGGCATCGGAGTCCACGAACCTCACGAGCGCCTCGTCCAGCTCGTAGCCGCCTACTCGGATCGACTCCCACACGACGATGCCCCCGAGCGACAGCACCGCGACTTCGGTTGTGCCACCACCGATGTCGACGACCATGCTGCCCTGCGGTTCGGCAACCGGAAGTCCCGCGCCGATCGCGGCAGCCATCGGCTCCTCGATCAGCGAGACGCTGCGCGCGCCGGCAGCAAGCGTCGCTTCCTGCACCGCATCTCGTTCGAGCTGCGTGATTCCACTCGGGACGCAGAGGACGACCCGGGAGAGCGACAGGCCACCGCCGCCCACCCGCCTGATGAAGTAGCGGAGCATCTCCGCGGTCACGTCGAAGTCGGCGATCACACCGTGCCGGAGTGGGCGAATCGCGCGAATTGTCGCCGGCGTGCGCCCGATCATGCGCCGAGCTTCTTCGCCCACGGCCTGGACGGCGTTCGTGCGCTCGTCGATCGCGACGACTGACGGCTCGAAGACGAGGATTCCCTGGCCGCGAACGAACACGAGCGTGTTCGCTGTGCCGAGGTCGATCGCGAGCTCGCGACTACCGCTGAATCGTTGGAGAGCCACTGACCCCTGCGAGACAGTAGCCGTCAACGACCACATTGTGGCGCGAGCTAGGACGGTTCTCTACGACCGGCGGCCGTGAACGGTGCGAAGGCGCTGTCCTGCCGGCGCGCCTCGCGTGCTGTCAGCGCCGGCTCGGCCGTCGTCGATCTATCGGGTGCGTAAGCGCGCTCGTCTCCTTCCTCAGCCGTTGGATTGCATGTCCTGCGTCAGCCACGGGTCCTCGCCGGGATCGCCGCCGGCGGCAACGGTCTCGAGCCGCGGGAGGTAGTGATCCCAGCCGTGCGCATGCGACTCGGCCGCGTCGGCGCTTGGGAGATCGCGATGGACGAACCGCAGGTTCGTACCGTCGCCTTCGGGAGTCAGCTCGATCTCGATCGTCGACGACCCGGCCGGAACTGAGGTGTCGCTCTTCTCACCCGACTCCCAACCCCAGGTGAAGACGAGCCGGCGCGGGGGATCGAGCTCGACGAACTCTCCGCGCGCCGTGTGTCCGGGAATGACCTCGCAGCGGTAGAGCCCTCCGGGCTGCGCCTCGAACGTTGCCTTCTGGCCCATCCAGCGCGTGGCCTTGTCGGGATCGACGAGGAATTCCCATACCGTCTCCGGGCTGGCTGCGATCGAGAGCTGCCGCTCGACAGTCGTTGTCTCAGTGGTTGCGTCCATGCTTCTTTCGCTCCTCCTTTTCCGCTTCGCGTTTGAGTGATTCGAGTCGCACGCCCCAGAACTCCTCGAGGAAGTGTTTGAGCTCGGCGAGCCCTTCGGGACGTGCCCGGTACAGGCGTCTCGTGCCGTTTCGTCGCTCGCTCACGAGCCCCGCCTCCTTCAGGACGTTCAGATGCTGGGAGACCGCCGGCCGGGTGACGTCGAAGTGCGACGCGATCTCGCCGGCGCTCAGCTCGCCGTCGCGGACGAGCGTCAGGATCTGTCGCCGCCGTGGTGCGGCGATCGCCTTGAGCGCAGCCTCCATTGGCCTCGTATGTAAGCAGGTTCTTACGTAAGAATCAACTTAACTTCTGTTCGCGGGAAATGGCGCCGTCCATAAGGTCGTCAGTAACTCCCATCCTGGAGGTGCTCATGATCGTTCGTGTCTTCCGCGCCCGCCCTCAGCCCGGCGCTGCCGATGAGCTCGCGCGCCTCGCCGAGGAAGTCTCCATCCCCTTCGTCGATGCCCAGCCAGGTCTCGTAGCGCGTCACGCCGGCCGTGGCGTCGGCGCCACAGGCGAGGAGCTGGTGATGGTCAGCGTCTGGGAAGATCTCGATGCGATGAAGAACATGACCGGCGACGATTGGGACAGTCCGGTCATTCCGGACGAACGTCTGGAGCCCCTGATCGCAGAGTCGTTCCTGCACAACTATGAGTCGATCGGCTGATTCGAGGTTGACGAACCGGTCACTTGCGGATCTCCGGCGCGGTCACCGAGGACCGGTCATCGCTCCGGACGACAGCGGCTACGACGCCGCGCGGACGACATTCAACGGACTGCTCGACCGGCGGCCGGAGGTGATCCTTCGGCCGCTTGATGTCGACGACGTCGTCTCAGCTGTCTCGTTCGCCGGCGAGTCGGATCTTCCAATCGCCGTCCGTGGCGGGGGCCATAGCGTCGCCGGCCATTGCATCGGTGATGGGAGTCTGGTCGTCGACCTGCGGCTGATGCGCGAGGTCGTCGTCGACCCGGAGTCGCGGACGGCGACGTGCGGCGGCGGGTCGCTCTGGGAGGATCTCGATCCCCCGTGTCAGCGCCAGGGGCTCGCAACGCCGGGTGGCACCTTCGGCGACACGGGAGTCGGTGGGCTCACGCTCGGCGGTGGCATCGGACATCTGATCGGTTTGCACGGCCTCACGCTCGACAACCTGCTCGCCACGACTGTTGTGACCGCCGACGGGAGCGTCGTTTCGGCGAGCGAGAGCGAGAACCCTGAACTCTTCTGGGCGCTCCGTGGCGGCGGCGGGAACTTCGGCGTCGTCGTGGACTTCACGTTCCAGCTCCATCCTGTGGGCCCCCTGCTCGGCGGGCTTCTCAACTATCGCCTCGACGACGCGCCGGCCGTGCTTCCCGCTTGGAGAGACCTCATGGCCGGCGCACCGGACAGCCTCGTCTGCTTCGCTCAGATCTTCCGCCCCGGACGCACCAGCGCGGAAGGCGGGGTGAGCGTCTCGGTTGCGCATTTCGATGGAATCGACGAGGGACGCGAGGCAATCCGTCCGCTGACCGAGCTCGCTGTGCCGGCCGGCGACGGCATCCGTCCGATGTATTACCCAGAGCTTCAGGAGATCTTCGGGCGCGCTCCGTTCGGACTGCGGAACTACTGGTCGGGACGCTTTCTGCGTGAGCTCCCGGACGAGCTGATCGAGCTCACTAGCGCACAGTTCGAGGATCCCGAAGTCTCGGGCAACGTGTTGCTCGAGCCTCTCCACGGAGCTGCTGCCCGCGTCGCGCCCGAGGCGACGGCGTTTGCAGGACGGGAAGCCGGCTACAACGCGACGTTCACCAGCGCTTGGACTGACCCGCGTGAAGACGAGCGTCAGATCGCGTGGGCCCGCGCCTACTCAGCGGCGCTCGCGCCCTGGACGATCGGCGGTGGTTATCTCAACTACGCGAGTGAAGCGTCAGGCGAGAGTCTGGACACAGAGTTTGGTGCCCAGCGATTCGAACGTCTTCGCGCGGTCAAACAGCGCTTCGACCCAGCGAACCGCTTCAGGTTCAACCACAACATCGCTCCGAGTT
>WNGF01004739.1_pt1 | contig 18718 bp, 17 predicted proteins | sample 5400641 | NCBI WGS metagenome assembly WNGF01 (sample SAMN13153371, study PRJNA577476) | soil metagenome | isolation source: 80 cm soil or saprolite under grassland replicate 2 | place: USA:California | collected 2016-06-15
TCCTCCCAGCCGGACACCCGTCGTTATCGGTCGAGATGCCCGCTGACCGAGGTGGCAGGCGCTTCGCCCTCAGCTCCGAGAAACTCCTCGACCAAGCGCACGAACTCATCCGAGTGTGTCCAGATCAGCGTGTGTCCCGCGCCATCGACGACGGCCAGCCGCGACCCCGTGATCCCATCGTGCAACATCTCGGCGTGGTGCATCGGCACCGCCTGATCTTTCGAGCCCGCAATGACGAGCGTGGGACATGCGATCTCGGCGAGACGCTTCCGGCTATCGAAGCTCATCGTCTCGTTCCACGCGGAGACCATCAGCTTTCGATCCTGGTCTCCCATCAGCCCGATCAACCAGCTCGCACGTTCCCTGTCGAGCTCCTTCGCCCCTTGTGCCACGGCGAACTCGGCGAAGCGCCTGGGGCCGAGCACGCGCACGAGCGTCGGCAGGACATGGCCTTCGAGCTGTTCGCGCGGAGTGGCCATGTTGAAGGCATAGGTGCAGCCGAGCACGAGGCGGTCGCATTGTTCGGGATGGTCGAGGGCAAGCTGCTGGGCGATCGCGCCCCCCTGGGAGTACCCGAGCACCGCCGTCGACCCGACGCTCAGATGATCGAGCAGGCGCCGTGCACGAGCAAGAGTGGCGGTCCGGAGCCACGGTCGGTGAAATGCAGCGTGGCCGATGACATCACGGCAGAGCTCATCTCAGGAGCGTTCACCCGTGAGCCTCCGCTGGAACGAGACGCGGTCTTCGACCTGTGACGTCGGGGCACCATCGTTCGCGTACTGGAACTCCTCCGCGTCGATGTGCAGCGCGACCAGGCCGAGGCCGTCACGCCGCAGGAGCTCGTCGAGCGCCGCCGCGGCGTCGGGCTCGGCCGGCGCTTCGACCGCCCAGTCCCATCCGGCCGCCTTCGCCACGGCGCTGAACGACAGGTGTGCGCCGCCCGGGAGCGGCTGCCCGCCGCCGGTCTCGTACCGGCGGTTGGCGAACACGGCGACGCGCAGGTTCGACGGCGCCGCGGCGGCGATCGTCACAAGGATGCCGAGATCCATCGCCAGGTCGCCGTCGCCCTCGAGGAGGACGACGCGCCGTTCGGGCCGCGCGACGGCGAGTCCGAGCGCGAGGCTCGGCGCCATCCCCATCGGGTCGGAAGCGACGTACGTCAGCTGCGGCGCGCGCTGCTCGCGCCACGCGCGGTTCGTCGATCCGAGGCCCACGACCACGACATCGTCGGCGGCGAGACGGTCCTTCACCATGCCGGCGGCGATCGATCGGCGCATCAGGCGGACCTCGGCGGGTCGAGCAGCGCGGCGCGTCGGAGCAGGACCACCACCGGACGCTGCGCGAGGTCCGCGTCGCGGAACGCGGTCGAGCACGCGGTACGGTAGCCCCATCCCGCGCAGCAGCGGCTCGGTCACCACGCCTTTGTACTTCTGGTAAGGGAACGTGTCCTCCTCGGTGCCGCGGTAGGCGACGAGCAGGACGACGGGCAGCTGATGGTGGAGGGCGTACCCCGCGAGCGCGTTCGCCGAGAGCAGCAGGCCGGCGTTCTGGCAGATCACGATCCCGCGCTTGCCGCCGAGCGCGACCCCGGCGCAGATGCCGACGGCCTCGTCCTCTCGTGTCACCCGGAGATGACGGATACGGGGCTCGGCCTCGACGCGCTCGATCACCGCGGTGAGCCAGCTGTCCGGCAGGCTCGCTGCGACCTCGACGCCCGCGCGGAGCAGCGTCTGGACGATCGCGTCCGCGTTCTCGACCGCGCCCGTGGTCACGCGGCCGGTCCGGTCAGGTAGCGCAGCGTGACGTCGACGTACGCGCGCGCACACGCGACGAGGTCCTCGACGGACACGATCTCGATGCGGGGGTCGGCGTCGTCGCGGGATACGCGGACCCCGAGCCGCGCCGTCGGGATGCCCGCCGCGAGGAACAAGCCGCCGTCCGTCGCGCCCGTCCAATCCCGGATCGCGGCGACCTCACCCGCGTGGGCGGCGTAGGCCGCTCGCGCGAGGCGGACGATCTCGCTGTCCGGATCTGCGCGCCCGCCGGGCGCGAAGGCGTAGAGGTCCACCTCGGCGGCGGCCGCCCCGGTCACATCGGTGCACCGTGAACGGACCCACGCCTCGAGCTCCTGCGCGACACCGACGGGGTCGCTCTCCGGTGGGAGCACCGCGTAGACGAACAGCTCGAGCAGGCCTGGGATGAGATCGGCCTTCTCGGGCAGGCCGGCGCGCAGCGCACCGAGCGCGATCTCGCAGCCGAGCTGGCCGGTCGGCGAGTGGGCCTGGAGGTAGGCGTCGCGCCACCCCTCGACGGCGTCGATGACGCGACCGGCATGTCGCGCGATCCCTCCATCGGGCGCGGCCGAGCGGCGCTGAAGCGCCGCGGACCACGCCCGACGGATGCGGACGCGGAGGTACGCGGATGCGGGCTCCTCATGGAGGACGCCCGGCGGTCCGCCCTTCACGTTCAGCACCGCGCTCGGCCGCCACCCCGCGGCGAGCAGCTTCGCGACCCCGCGGCCGAACGGGATCGGTCCGGCGTGCCCGATCGGGGGCGCGGCCCGATGCGTACCGCCCGCGGCGAGCAGGAGCGTCAGCCGGTGCCGGACGCCGAGCTCGCGCAGCGCCGCCGCGGTGGCGAGGAACGCGATCGTCCCGGCCGCGGCTGGCGCCTTCGCGACCCCGACCCCGAGGCCGCGCAGCGTCCGCTCGGTCTCGTCGGACCGGAACGGCGCTTGATCCGCGTCCGCGCCCGTGATCGGCAGGTCACGCTCGACCGCTCCGGTGAGGCTCGTGTCGAGATGACCGTAGATCGCGAGCTCGCGTGTCCCGCCGCCCGAGGCCGAACGCGCGACGAGGCTCGCGCTCTCCTCGTCGAGGGCATCGATCTCCCACGACAGGGCCGGATCCGCCGCGCGGCCCCAGGCCGCGACCGTCTCCGCGAGCGCGCGCTCGCGCCCGGGCGGGCTCGGCGTACGCACGAGCAGTCGCGCGAGATCCGTGATCGCTTCCGCCGATACGCTCGCGGACGCCCGCGCGAGGGAGGCGTCGACGTCGGCCGCCGCGACCGTCATGCCGGTCGCGCGAGACGGGCTGCGACGCGCCGGGCGAGTCCACCGGCGGCATCGAGCTTCCAGTCGTTGTGCTCGAGCGGATGTCCGACCCGTGTCAGCTCGTCGTCGAGCGCGGCGCGGAGCGAGTCGGGTGTCACGACCGTCCCTTCCATGGCGCGCTCGGTGCGATCCGCTCGCCAGGGCTCGGGCGCGACCGCGCCCAGGACGACACGGACGTCACTCCAGCGACCGACGGTATCGACGTCGGCCGCGATGGCGACCGAGACGACGGCGAAGTCGCCCTGCCACAGACCGAGCTTCTCGAACGCCGCCCGCTTCCGCGTCGCGGCGCGGCCGACGCGGACACGAAGGACGAGCTCCCCCTGCCGCAACACCGTTTCCCCCGGCCCCGTATAGAAGGACAGGAGCGGGACGGCCCGCTCGCCGGACACCCCGCCGATGACGACCTGCGCATCGAGGGCCGCGAGCACCGTGGCCAGGTCGGACGGGGTGACCGCCTGGCAGCGATGCGCGCCGAGGGCCGCGTGATAGAACCGATGGTCGCCCCGCACCGCGTAGCACGGGCACGTGACACCACCGCGCTTGTAGCACTCGAAGCCGTTGCGGAAGAACCAGCAGCGCTTCTCCTGGACGAGGTTGCCACCGACCGTCGCGACCGCGCGCACCTGCGCCGACGCGATCGACGCGACCGCCTCGGCGAGGACGGGGGCGCTCGTGGCGCACTCGCGGGCGAGCTGGGCGAGGGTCACGCCCGCGCCGATCTCGAGCGTACCGTCGTCGTCCGTGCGGATGCCGCCGATCGCCTCGATCTCCGCGAGCGAGACGATCCGCGCCGGTGCGGCGAGGCCCTGTCGACGCTGGAGGAGCAGATCGGTCCCCCCGCCCATCGGGGCGCTGTCGCGGTCGAGGTGCGCATAGGCCTCGCTGAGCGATCGCGGGCGCTCGACGGATCGGATCGGTCGAGGCCGCACGCGCCGCGCGAAGTGGGTCCCGATCCGGTCGAGGACCCGGTGCACGCCCAGGGGATAGGAGCGCCGCAGCGCCTCGATCTCCCACCGGTCCGGCCGTGCCCAGATCCGGAACGTCCGAGGCCGTCGGCCCTCCTTCTCGCGCAGCGCGCGCAGCACCTTGTCCGGCGTGAGCGGGAGCTCGCGGATCCGCACGCCCACCGCGTCGTAGACGGCGTTCGCGAGCGCCGGCGCGGCGGGGATGACGCCGAGCTCGCCGATGCTCTTCGCGCCGTACGGCCCGTTCGGGTCGCCTTCCTCGAGGAGGATCGGACGGATCCGCGGCAGGTCGGCGGCGCGCGGCAGTGCGTAGTGCAGGTACGCCGGATTCACCGGACGCCCGGCCTCGTAGATCAGCTCTTCGCCGAGCGCCGCACCGAGTCCCATCGCGACGCCGCCGATGATCTGGCCCTCGACGAGCGTCGGGTTGATCGCGCGGCCGATGTCGTGCGCCGCGACGTAGTCGAGGATCCGGATGCGGCCGGTGTCCGGGTCGACCTCGACCTCGACGGCGTGCGCGGCGAACGTGTACGTCGCGGAGAAGTTCGGCGTCCGGCTCGCGCCGGGCGGCTCCATGATCTCGTCGGTGAAGGACGCCTGGTGGGTCAGCACGCCGTCCTCCGGCACTGTCTCGCCGGCGCGCATCCGATCGCACAGCTCCTTCGCGGCCTTGCGGACCGCGTGACCGGTCATGTGCGTGCCGCGTGACGACCACGCGCCCTGATCGATGGGCGTGCGCTCGCTGTCGATCGACAGGACCTCGACGCGCTCGTACGGCAGGCCGAGCTCCTCGGCCGCGATCTGGGCGAGGATCGTGCGTTGGCCCGTCCCGGCGTCCGCGCCGCCGAAGCGCACCCGCGCGTGGCCGTCGGCGTAGAGGTCGATCGCCGCCATGCTCGTGTTCGACCCGGGGATCGCGTACGAACCGCTGCCGTGCATCGCCGCGGCGACGCCGACGCCCCGGGAGGGCAGCCGGTCGCGCTTCTTCTCGTCCCAGCCGATCTCCCGGCGGACCGCCTCGAGGCAGTCGCCCAGTCGCGCCGTCGTCAACCGCGCGCCGCACAGCGCGGTCGTACCGGGCCGGTTCGCGTTGCGGAGGCGAAATTCGAGCGGGTCGATGCCGGCCTTGGCGGCGAGGTCGTCGAGCGTGCTCTCGATCGCGAACGTGGTCTGCGGGCTGCCGTACCCACGGAACTGCCCGCCGGGCGTGAGCGCGGTATCGACGAGCCGGGCGTCCCAGGCCGCGCCGTCCGGCTCGTAGATCGACCCGAGCGACTTCACGCCGACCCACATGACCGACGGACCAAAGTGGTTGTACGCGCCGTTGTCGACGTCGATGCGCGCTTCCATGGACCGCAGCTTCCCGGCGGCGTCCGCCGTCGCGGTGAAGGCCGTCCGGAACGCGTGACGTGGCTTCGTGTAGGCGAACTCCTCCTCCCGCGAGAGCGCGACGCGCACCGCGCGGCCGCTCTTCCGCGCGAGCGCCGCCGCGATCGCCTCGTGCTCGGAGACCTTCGACTTCGACCCGAATCCGCCGCCGACGGCGACCTCACGGCACACCACCTGGTCCGCCCGCAGGCCGAACACCTTCGCGAGCTCGTGGACGACGAAGTGCGGCGCCTGGGTGGAGGTCCACAGCTCGAACCGCTCCTTCTCGGCGTCCCAGCGCGCGATGCAGATGTTCTGCTCCATGACGGCGTGCGCGACGCGCGGGTACCAGTACGTGCCACCGGCCGTGTGGACGCTCTCCCGCTTCCCCCGCTCGATGTCGCCCCACGAGCCCTTCTCGTGCATCGAGACGTTCGGCTCGCCGGTCTTCCGCTCGTGCAGCGCGAGCGCTCCGGGTGCCAGCGCCTCGTCGATCGTGAGAGGCGCCCGGCGCCGTCTATACCGCACCTCGATCGCGGCGAGCGCCGCCTCGGCCTGCTCCTCTGTCTCGGCCGCGACCGCCGCGACCTCCTCGCCGACATAGCGCACGACGCCGCGGGCGAGCGGGGCTCGGTCGGCCTTGTCACCGCCGCTGTGGATGTAGAGCGCGTCGGGTGCGAAATCGGCGGAGGTGATGACCGCGTGCACGCCGGGCAGACCCACGGCGCGCGAGGTGTCGACGCGCACGATCTCCGCATAGGAGTGCGGCGAACGGAGGATCCTCCCGACGAGGGAACCCGGGAACGGCAGGTCGCCCGCGTATGCCTCGGTCCCGGCGGTCCGGCCCTCCCAGCCGATCATCCGCACCCGCCGGCCAACGACCCCGCCGGGCGGTGGCGCGACGACCGTCATGCGGGGACCTGCTCTTCGGGTTTCGGCGTTGGCGCGGGGCCGGTGGATGACCGCGCCGCGCTGCGCTGCTGCCAGACACCCAGCACCGCGTCGACGATCTGGGTGTATCCGGTGCACCGACAGATGTTGCCCGACATCTGAACACGCACCGTGCGCTCGTCGGCCGGGCCCTGCTCCCGCACGAGCGCGGCCGCGCGGACGATCTGGCCTGGCGTGCAGTAGCCGCACTGGAACGCGCCCCGGTCGGCGAAGGCTTCGCGCAGATCGCGCGCCTCGTCCCGCAGGCCCTCGATCGTCGTCACCTCGCCACGGGCGACCGCCGCGAGCGTGACGCACGACATCACCGGCATCCCGTCGATGAGCACCGTGCAAGCGCCGCACTCGCCCCGGCCGCACGCCTCCTTCGCCCCGGTCAGGCGGAGCCGGTCACGCAGGACGTGCAGCAGAGACTCACCCGGCTCGTACGTGACCTCGACCGGGCGTCCGTTGACGCGGAGCCTCACCGCCTAGTGTCGCGACCTGGAAGTCGTGTCGAGATCCGCGGCTCGGGACGCCGAGGCCAAGGAGCCGAGGAGCACGCGAGGGAGTGCATCCGCAGATGCATGACCGAGCGCGCGGACGAAGGCGACGCCGGCATCGGCGGTGCCGGGCCGATGGAGCTTGGCACGACTTCCAGGTCGCGACACTACAGGTCATGCCAGTCGTCCGCGGCGGCACGCCAGACGTCGATGTTCCGCGGATCCACCGACATGCGTCGCGGCTTGCGCATGGCGTGCTCTTCGGGAGTGAGGATCGTGTGACCGTCGCAGAGCTCGATCCGCGGGCCATGCCGCTCGTCGAGGATGTAGAACGCGATCGATCGTGAGGCCGAGTGGTTGGCCATGTCGGCCGCGATCTTCACTCCGTCGTAGATGGCCTTGGCGCGACCGCGCATGAGGTGGTCGAGGCTCTTCATCTCGAAGCAGATGTGCGCGACCTCGAACGCCTTCGAGCGACGCATCGCGAGCGAGTGGTGGAACCGGTTCTCGCTGCGCAGGAACGCGGACATGTTCGCGATGTAGTCCGAGGCGCGGAAGCCGACAACGTCGAGATACCAGCGCAGCGTGTCGTCGTACTTCTCGGTCCCGATGAACGGATGCACGACGTACTTGGGCGTGTACGCGAGGAGCGGCGGCTCGGCCCATTCCTGGTATTCGGTGAAGAGCTCGAGCGTCATGCCGGTGGGGTCCTGGGTCGCGAATCCCTCGGCGCAGTACGCCTGCTGGCTCTCGTCGATATCGCGGACCGGCGCGCCCGAGTCCTTCACGCGATCGCGGATCTGCGAGAGCGCCTCGGGCGATCCCACGCTGAACCCGAAGCCGCGGACCTCCGCCTCCTTCAGCTTCTCGTCCTGCGTGAGGTCCAGGCAGTGATGCGGGATGCCAGCCCGCAGGTAGAGGTGCCCGTCGCTCCTCCCGACCGGCTCGAGCCCGACGTACTTGGCGTACCACGCGCATGTCGCGTCCGCATCGGGTACCGCGAGCCGCGCGTACTCGAACGCGTAGGGTCCCTTGCGATCCATCGTCAGCACCTCCCGCATCCTCCTGTCGCGTTCACAAGATGAAGCTCAGACGACCGCCAGGCCGCAGCACCTCGAGCTCGAGGACGGCCCGACGCTTCCGGAAGCGGAGCTCGTCGCCCAGCGCCAGAGTGTGCTCGTATCGCCCCACGAATGAGTCGACGTTGCCGTCACGGATCTTGTAGATGAGGAATGCCGCGTACACCGGCAGCGAGGTCCCCATCGGCTTGCCCAGCCGCACGTTCGTGATCAGCCGCCGCGTGCGCGAGTGCGGGTTCTCGGCGTGCGCGTGCCTGCTCTTGAGCCGCCGCACGCGTGCGGTGAGCAGCTCGTGATCGTCGGACACGTAATACTGGGACCGCAGCGGATCCTCGTCCGGCCGGTCCGTGGTCGGCACCTCGTAGGTCGCGTCCTCTTCGAAGAGGGCCAGCCACTCGTCGAGGCGCCACTCGTCGAGGAGCGCCGCCTCGCGGAAGAGGAAGTCCTCGACCTCCGCCCGCGTCACGGCCCGCGTCGCGATCGTCACTGCGCCGCCCCCGAGATCAGCGAATCCCAATGCCGCCAGAACCCCCGGATCCCGGCCTCGTCGACGTTGCGCGCCGGCTCGCCCCGCGCCTCGCGTTGCATCCCACGCGAGATGTCGCTCCAGTCGACCCAGGGCCTCGTGTCGCCCGCGGTCGCGACGACGCCGCGCTGAACGCATTCGTAGGCCTCGACGTCGTCGGGCGTCGCGAGCCCGCCCGGGCCGATGAAGCTGCCGAGGATCCGGACGCGGAGCGCGCGGGCTTCGGGGGCTTCGCCCGCCGGCGCGAGCTCCCAGGCGCGCACGTCCGTGAAGTCCGGCGCCACGGGCTCGAGCTGGCGCGCGGCGAGGCCTTCGATGTCGAAGAGGAGGAGGTTCGGGAAGACGTAGAGGATGCGGCTCGTGTGGCTGACGCGCTCGGCCCGCTCCTTGCCCAGCCGCGCCGTCAGCTCGCGCACGTTCTCCGCGATGCGCAGCCGTTCGCCCTCGCCGAACCGCGGCTCCCACTGCATGCCGACGCGGCCCCCATGGCCGGAGAAGATCAGGACGCTGTGTCCGTTGTCGAGCGTGACCGCGAGACCGCCTTCATCGGACGTGACGTAGCCCGTCGTCTTCAGGTACTCGACGAAGGTGACGTGCGTGGGCGAGAAGTGATAGCCGTCCATCGCGTTCTCGACCGCGAGCTTCCAGTTGCCGCGGATCCCGTAAAGGTGCGTTCCCGGGAGCGCCTCGAGACCCCGAGCGGAATGGTCGGCCATCAGGTCGATGTAATCGCCCGCGTTGCCGAGGTGCTCGCGAAGCGTCGGCCCCGACGCGCTGAACGACACGAACACGAACCCGCGGTGGTTCTCGTGCCTCGGTACCTCGCGCAGGCCCATCTGCGCGGCGAAGCCCCGCTCGGGCGGATAGGCGCCCGGATCCGGGATGCCGACGAGCTCGCCGGTATTTGCGAACGTCCACGCGTGATAGAAGCACTGGAACGTCTTCGCGTTGCCCTCGGTCTCGCGACAGAGGATCGTGCCGCGGTGCGGGCACGCATTGAGGTACGCCCGCACGTGACCCGCCGCGTCGCGGCAGAAGATCAGCGGCCGCCCCGCCAGTGTCCGCTGCTTGAAGTCGCCGGGGTTCGGCACCTCGGACTCATGACCCAGGTACAGCCACAGGCGATCCCACAGGCGCTCGCGTTCGCGGGAGAAGATCTCGTTCGACCGGAAGACCTCTCGATTGACCCGGAAGATCTGTTGCTCGGGATCCTCGAGGACATGGGCGCTGCGCCGTGCGTGGAGGCCGGTCCGTGTCTCCGCCACCGGCGTCATCGCCATCCGCGCTCCTCCCTCGTCGACTTCGTCTCGCCATACGATATGCGCTCTCGCATCGCGAGGCAGACGATCTATGCCCGCGGTCGGAGCGCGAGGTCGGCGCCCATCCCGACCCCGACGAGACCCGAGAGATTCGCGAGCGCGATCACGATCCGGGCCTCCTCCCGTCCCGCGCGCACCTCGACGGTGACGCCGTTACGCCGCGGGGGGACGCAGACGAGGTCGGTGCGCTCGCACTCGTAGGCCTCGCCGTCGATCTCGATCGTCGGGTCGCCGTCGAGCACGAACATGATCCCATTCCCGGGCGTCGTCAGGACGTCCGTCCTGCGCCCTGGAGCGAGGCGCTGGGTGAACAGGAGCATGGGCGCCGTGCCGGCGAAGCCGGGGAGCGCCGGGTGGATGTACCAGCGCAGCTCGCCGAACGCGGTGTCGTCCACCGCGAGGTCGGCGCGGCGAAGCAGCGCCGGCGGGCGCAGCGCGGAGCGCTGGCGCTCGCGAAGATCGAGGAGGCCCGCAAGGGTCGGGGCGACGGGCACCGCCGGCGCGCGATCGGCGCGCGCGTTCCCGCTCTCGCGCTGCGGTTCCCACCGCGTCGAGCGGGTCTGCGGCTCGAGCTGGACCATCTCCGCGCCGAGCCCGACGACGAGCGGCTCGTAGATGATCCCCATGAACTTCGAGGGGCGGTCGTCGCGGGAGCGGAAGTGCTGATGGTCGAGACCCCCGGGGACGATCGGGAGCAGGATCGCGTCCTCCGCGCTCCAGTCGAAGCGGTGCCCGTTCACGACGCTGTAGCCGTCGCCCTCGACCCCGAAGATCGCGATGCCGCCCTGGTGCCGGTGACGGCCGCTCGGCACCCCCGTGTGGTCGCGGACGAAGATGACCCACTGCGTGAGCGCAAGCTCCTCGAACTGCGGCATGACGTAGAACTGGCTCGTGCCCTGGCGGCTGTCCACGACCGGCACCTCGCGTCCGCGGATGTGGACCTTCCCGTAGTGCGCGCGCTTGTAGAGCTCCTCCCAACGCACGAAGAGCCCTTCGTAGTCACGGGTCTCGGTCGCGCCGGTCACCCGGGTGACGCTCATGCCTTCGCGCCCGCGACGCGATGCAGCTCGTGCACGCTCCCGAACTCGGTGCCGAGCTCGCGCGAGAGCGCGGACGCCGTCTCGAGCAGCGACCGGGCCATCGGGGAGGTGCGCGACTCGGGCACCGACGCCACCGTCCCGACGATCGCGACCGCGGCCATGATGCGCCCGGAGTGGAAGACCGGCGCGGAGATCGCGCGGATCCCGGGCTCGACATTAGCGGCGACGGAGATCCGCGTGCGGCGAACGCTCTGCAGCGCGGCGCGGAGCTCCGCATCCTTCCGCACGGCGCGGCGCAGACCGGGCACCTCGTCCTCGGGCAGGAAGGCGCAGAAGAGCCGCCCCTGGCTGGACTGGAACGCCGTGAGACGCGCTCCGGTGTGGATGCTCAGGCGGACGATCCGATCGGGGTTGTCGTCGACGCGCACGACCACCGGCTGCTCCCCGTCCCAGATGCTGAGCACGACCGTCTCGTTCACGCGGCGCACCAGGCCCTCCATGTGCGGCCCGGCGATCGAGATGATCGGCAGGCCCACGCCCGCCGCCGCCGCGAGCGTCAGGACGGTCGGCCCGAGCGTGTACTCGCTCGTCGCGGGGTCGAAGCGCAGCAGGTTCGCCTGCCGCAGCGCGACCGTGTAGCGGTGCGCCGTCGCCTTGCTCACGCCGAGCCGAGCCGTGATCTCGGAGAGCGAGCGGCGGGGGCGGCCCACCGTGAAGAAGCCGAGGATCTGGGCGGCCCGGGCCACGGATTGGATCGCGGACGCCGCGCCGTCGACGGTCTTCATCCCGCTCCGCGAGACGCGCTCTCGCATCGAAGGACACTGTGTAGCACGGTCATGGGCGGCTCGTCTCGTTCACGCCAGCGCCCGTCGCGCGGCGCCGAGCAGCGCGGCGGCGCCGGCACGCAGCAGCTGCAGGTCGGACGCCACGACCGCGAGTCGGACCGGGCGTCCGAAGGCGCTGAGCGCCTCGACCGACGGCGTCCATGCTCCGAGCGCCACGCCCGCGGCGGTGGCGGCACGGGCGATCTCGGTGATCCGCTCTCGGACGCGCTCGTCGTCGAGCATGCCTGGCCGGCCGAGGTCGACGGACAGATCGGTCGTCCCGATGAACGCGACGTCGAGGCCCTCGAGGAGCGCGGGGAGCGGATCGTCGGTCATAGCGGTCTCGATCTGACCGACGAGGAGCGGCCCGTCCTTCTCGCGCTCGAGGTATGCCGCGAGCCCGAGCGCGCCGTAGTCCGCCCGCGGGTGCGCGAGGCTCACGCTGCGCGTCCCGCCGGGGGCGTAGCGCGTCGCGCTCACGAGCGCGTCGCGCTGCGCGCACGACCGCAGCGACGAGAGCTGGATGCCCGCGGCGCCGGCCTCGAGCAGGCGGTTGATGGCGCCGGCATCGACGGCTGGGAGACGCACGAGGGCGGGCAGGCCGAGGGCCGCGGCATGGCGGACGAGGCGAAGGCGCGCGCCTTCGTCGAGCTGGGCGTGCTCGCCGTCGACGACGACGACGTCCAAGCCGGCCGAGGAGGCGATGTCGACCGTCTCGAGCGCCGGGATCTTGAGGAACGTCCCGATCAGGCATCCACCGGAGCGCAGGCGTTCGCGCAGCCGCGAGGCCGGCGTCGGCGAGGTCGTGCTCAGTTCAGCCCGAGGAGGCGCGCGGGGTTGTCGCGCACCATCTTGCGGAGATCCGACTCGCTGACGCCGCAGTCGTGCAGCCGGTCGACGATCTTCCGGAACGACTCGATGGGGAGCGGATTGTCGACCTGGCCGAGGTCGCTCCCGAGGCTGGTCCGGTCGGCGCCGACGAGGTCGATCCAATCCTTCAGCACCGAGATGTCCCAGTGATGGAAGGTCGAGTCCTCGTCGTACATGCAGAGCGAATGCTCGATGGTCGCGCCCGACTCGGCGAAGTTGAGCACCTCCTGACGGTCGGCCTCGATGACGTATTCCGGATGATTCACCAGGAGATGCTTGACGCCCGCCCGCCGCCCGGCCTCGAGCAGCAACCCGATCTGGTCGGGCGCCATGTGGCCTCCCGTCAGGACGGCGTCCGCGTCGGCGACCAGCTTCACGATCAGGTGGACCTCCGGCCGCAGCTCGCCGGTGGTCGTCGTGATGTCGATGGGAGCGGTGGGCTGGAGCTTCACGGTGGTCTGCGGGAACTTGAGATCCGGATGCTCCCGCTGATGCGCGATGTGCTTCGACGATGAGATCGTGGGGAACCAGACGACCTTCCCGCCCAGCTTGAGCGCCATGTCCACCGCCGCGGCGTTGAGGCCGCCGACCTGGCTGTTGAGCGCGATCCCGCCGAACACCTGGGTGCCGCAGCCGGCGAGGAGCGGGGCCATCGCCTTCACGTCCATCACGGTGGAGTGGTGGTGCGACTTCACGACGATCGCGCGCAGGCCCACCGACTCGGCCTGGCGCGCCGCTTCGACGTGGTCGATCCGTCGCGGGAAGGGCGACGGTCCCGAGTGGCAATGCATGTCGATCCCGCCCTGGAGGACGCGCTCGAGCGCGCCGGACGCCGTCATGCCGGCACCGGCTCCGGTGCCGCGACACCGAGCGCCCGCGCGATCTGCGATGTATCGACGACGAGCCCGTGGAAGCGGTCGACGCTCGCGAGGACGGCGTCGTGCGCGCCCTGGTCCGTGTCGGAGACGCATTCGCGCGGCACGAGGACGTCGTAGTCGCGCATGTAGGCGTCGCGGATGGTCGAATCGATGCAGAAGCTCGTCGTCGTACCCGTGATGATCAGGACCTGGACGCCCTTCACGCGCAGCTCGGTCTCGACGGGGGTGTTGTAGAACGCGCTCGCGCGGTGCTTGATGACGACCTCGTCCTCTGGTCGCACCTCGGCCCTGATCTCGTCGAGCAGCTCGGCGCCCCAGGATCCGCGGTAGCAGAGCTCGAGCTTGACGCCGCGCCGATCGAGGTGTGACGGGATGCGCCGTCGCTTGCGCGCCGCGTCGTCCGGGTAGTGGACCTGGCGCGTGAACCAGATCCTCGCCCCGGCGTTCCGGCAGAGTCGGATCATGTCCACGACCGCTGGGATGCTCGCGCGCGGCAGCGCGATGGCATCCACGCCGAAGGCCTTCGCGCGCGCCCCCTCCGGGTGACAGAAATCGTTCTGCATGTCGACGACGAAGAGTCCGACCTCACGCGGGTCCAAACGCGGAAGCTCGATCTTCCTGACCTTGTCCTCTGGCACGAGCTAGCTCTCCTTCCTGCCGGTCACGGCGCCGTGTTCGAGGGTGATCGCCCGCGCGGTGCGATGGGCGAGCGCGAAGATCGTCCCCGTCGGGTTGACGCCCGCCGACGTGACGAAGAGACCGCTTCCGGGGACGAACAGGTTCGGCACGTCATGCGCGCGCCCGTCGGCATCGGCGACCGACGTATGGGGATCGGTGCCCATGCGCGCGGTCCCCATGTGGTGCCCCGCGAACATCCCGGCCGGGACCGCTGATCGCTGCGTCAGGACCTGGCGCGCCCCGGCCGCTCGCACCACCGCCTCGAGACGGTCCGCCATGAACTCCTCCATCGCGATCGTGTTCGGGTGGTACCGGTAGTGGATCCGCAGGCCCGGCGAGCCGTCCGCGAGTCGCAGCGTCGGGTCGAGCTCGACGCGATTCGCCTCGACCGGAAGGTCCTCGCAGAGCGCGAAGGCGCCGAAGTGCCGAGCGTACGCGCGCGCCACGAGATCACGAAAGCCCGCGCCGTGGGTGGGGACGCCGTCGGGCAGGCGCGCCGTCAGGCCCAGGGCGGTCGCGAACGCGAGCGGCCCGCCGGCGAACGTGATCGGCAGGCCGCCGACCACGGCGGCGCCGCGCACGAAGGGCGCGCCGTGGCGGTCCCGCGGGCGGTCCTCGTCGAGGTCGTCGAAGGCGGCGCCGGTCTGCGGTCCGCGGTCCGCGTGAAGCGCCTCGTCGAAGACGCCCCAAGCCATGACGTTGGTGTGGAACATGAGATTCCGGCCGACGAGCCCGCTCGAGTTCGCGAGACCGCGGGGGTGGGCGGGCGAGGCCGACAGGAGCAGCAACCGGGCCTGATACGCGGCGCCGGTCGCGAGAACGATCGTGCGGGCGGTGATCTCCCGTCGGCCGGCGTGGGTGCGGTAGCGCACCCCGCGCGCCAGACCGATGCGGCGATCCACCGTCACGCGCTCGGCACGCGACCCGGCGCGCAGGTCGAGGCGTCCTGTCGCGAGGGCCTGGGCGAGCAGCGCATCGCGGGTATTGCCCTTCGCGTGGCGAAAGCACTCGTAGTGCGAGCAGCGGCCGCAGAGGTTGCAGGCGCCGCGACCATCGCGCGGGCGCGTGAGCACGGCGGCGGGAGTCGGATAGGGCGTGTAGCCGAGGCTCTTCGCCGCCTCGGCGAACGTGCGGCCGGCCCGCGAGAGCGGGACGGGCGGGAGCGGGAACGCGCTGCTCCGCGGGCCCTCGTGCGGGTTCGCCCCGGCCTCGCCCGCGATGCCGATCGCCTCCTCGGCCCACCGATAGTCGGGCTCGAGGTCGGCGTACGCGATCGGCCAGTCGGCAACGCTGGTCCCGGGGACCGCGCCCGAGACGGTGCGCACCCGGAAGTCCGACGGATGGAAGCGGTACGTGATGCAGGTCCAGTGCAGCGGCCCGCCGACGCCGACGTTCCGCGCGAGCCACTCCCCGCGCCGCGCGGGACCGTCGTCGACGACGAGGTTCTCCTGCTCACGCCAGAACAGGCGGCGATCGGCATGGAATGTGAGCTCGTCGGTGCTGGCGCGCGTCGACGCCGGTCCGGCCTCGAGGGCGATCACGCGCAGGCCGGCGTGGACGAGCTGGGCGGCGATCACCCCGCCCGCGGCGCCGAGTCCGACCACGATCACATCGGCATCGTCGCGATGCGTTCGTGATGCGCCGATGCCCGCGCGCCACGTCGCGAGCGGGGCCACGGTCGCCTTCACCGCCGTCGCGTTCGCGGTCTCGGCGGCCGTGAAGCCGCGGGGCTGGGGGTCGCCCACCGCCCCGACCAGCTCCCAGCCCCAGCCGCCGCGGTTGCCCCCGTACCGCGGATGCGCGAAGGCGGCCTCCACGGCCAGACGCCGGAGCAGCGCGAAGCCCTCGGCGGGCGCGCCCTCGATCCGTCCCTCCCGAAGGTCGACCAGGAGCGCGTCGATGCGCGCGGCATCGAGGCGCGCGAGCGATGTCCGGTGGCGCGCACGGGCGGCGCGCGCGAGCGCGTTCAGCGCATCCCGCAGGCGCGCGCGATCCCCGGAGCCGGCCCGCCTTCTCCAGCCGGCGAGGTAGCGCCCCGCCCCCGCGGCGGCGACGCCGGGGAACAGGGCATCGAGGATCGGCGGCGCCGCAGCGGCGCTCAGGCGGCGCGGTCGACGAGCACCGACATGCCGTCGGCCATGTTCGTCATCTTGCCGAGGAACAGGCTGCCCTTGGCGATGAACAGGACGCGCTCGAGCGATCCCGAGCGGAGGAGCGGAAGCGCGTGTGCGAGATACGGCAGCGCCGCCGGGATGTGCCCCTGCGTCGGAACGAAGCCGGGCATGCCGTGCGTTCGCTCGAACGCGTCGATCTCGTCGCGGCCGATCTCACCCCTGCGGACCGCGAGGCTCGCGATCGTGCGGTAGTTCGTGCGTGGGACGTTGCCGCTGCCGGCGGGAACGGTGATCTCGGGGTTGTGCAGCTCGACCGCGTACTTGTCGACGTCCAGGATGCGCAGGCCCAGACGATCGAGCGGCGCCGACACGAGGGCCTCGTAGATCGCTCCAGCCGACCCGCCCGAGGCCACGGTGTGCTTCCCGACGGCATCCAGGCGCAGGCGGACCGAGGATCCGTCAGCCGGCCCGACGAGGATCGCGACGCCGGCCAGGCAGTCCTCGAGCAGCGGCACGTTCTTCGCGAGGTGCCCGAGCATCTTCATCCCGAGCTTCGCGAGCGATCCGCCGCCGACCACGATCACGCTTCGATGCACGCCGCTCTGCACCAGCGCACCCGCGAGGATGAGCGCGTGCACCGGCGCGCAGCAGAACGCCTTGACGTCCGATCCGGTCGAAAGGGAGCAGCCCGCCATCTCCGCCATCGCCTTCGAGAGGCTTCCGCCGCCCCGCTGGTAGCGGTCGCCGACGGCCTCCTCGCCGCAGCCGAGCACGTAGTCGATCTCGGCCGCGTCCATGCCCAGCTGCCGCACGAGCTGCGCCATCGCGAGCGCGCCCGAGGCCTTGCACGCGAGGTTCTCGAGGAGGATGTCGGCGGTCTGGCTCGGGTCCTCGGCGTGTCCCCGGCCGACGTAGCCGATGCGTGTCCCATCAGGCGAGTGGAGCGGCAGCGCTCCATCCGGCAGCGGCGCGCTCGGATCGACGACTCCCTTGTCGAGCCGAGAGAGATCGCGGTCCCTCCAGAGCGGGTCGTCGCGCAGGAGGCGGCACGCGGTCCCGATGGTGTCGCGCGAGAGGTGAACGATGTCGAAGTCATCCGCGAGGCGGAGCAGCCCGAGGAACGCGCCCTCGGACATGATCCCACCGAAGGGACCGTGGTCGGTCGCTTCCGGGACCGCATGCCGCCACCACGGTTCAGGCCGGTCCCAGAGCGACTCCGGCGCGAGGTTCCCGATATAGACCTGGTTCGGCGGATACGCGACCGCATCCTCGTACGTGCGGAGCGCAGCTTGGAGGCGCGGCAGCAGGGTCGCGCCACCGTTCGCCAGCTCGCGCGCCGGCTTCGATCCGTAGCGGAGGAGCCCTGGCGTGTGTGCGAGCACGCACGAGACGCCGCGGATCGTCGGGAACGCCGCCGGGCCCCCGGTCACGCCGCCGGCGGGCGCTCGCGCACGCTGCGCACCCGTTCCCAGATCCGGTCCGTCTCCATCGCGATCTCGGACAGCTCGATCTGATCCCGGTATACGGAGTCGTCGGCGACCTGCCGGACCTCCGGCTCGGTGACGTGATAGACGGGGAGTCCCAACGGGACCCCGGCCAGCGGACCTGTGTATGTCGGATCGCCCGCGGTGACCGTCTCAGCCATCATCTCGACGTAGTCGGGCTCTGCCGCCCCAAGGATCACGACGAGGCCGTCCTTGCCCCGCTCGTCGACGATGCGCTTGATCTCGGTCTGCTCATCCAGGTCCGAGGCACCGGCGCTCGTTCAGACGAAACACTGATTGAGCTCGAGCAGCACCTCGGCGCCGGCGCTCCGCGCCACCGCCGCGATCGCCGTCGCCTGAACCCCGTCGCGCACGCCGATCGCGATGACCCGCTTTCCCGTTAGGTCCACGTCCACCACCTCCCTCCGTTCGCTCATTTCAGCATCGTAACCGGTCCACATCGTGGGCCGCCGTCACGCAACGTGAGATGGCACATGCGCGGGACGGCCTGCTGGAAGGTCAACCCGGGCCGGTGCCGGACGCGACACGTACGGTCAACGCCGCGCGAACCTTCTGCGCCGTCACCGGGATGTCGCGAACACGCGCACCGCACGCGGCGAACACCGCGTTGGCTATGGCCGCCGCGGTAGGCACGGACCCGGGCTCGCCGACACCCGATGGCGGCGCGCTGACGTCGCCATCCACGATGACCTCGATCGACTCCGGCGCGTCACGGAAGGTCGCGATCGGGTACGCCTCCCACGACGTCGTCAGCACGCGGCCGTTGCGATGCCGCAGCTCCTCGAGCAGGGTCCACGACGCCGACTGCTGGATGCCGCCCTCGATCTGGTTCCGCACGCCGTCGGGATTCACGACCAGTCCGGGATCGACGACGCACCACACCCGCACAACGTCCACGTTGCCGGACGGCGATACCTCCACCTCGACCACCTGGGCGACGTATGTCCCGTTGTAGATCGTGCAGGCGAGCCCCAAGCCGTGGCGCTCCCGCGGGAGCGTGCCATAGG
>WNGF01006634.1_pt1 | contig 18704 bp, 16 predicted proteins | sample 5400641 | NCBI WGS metagenome assembly WNGF01 (sample SAMN13153371, study PRJNA577476) | soil metagenome | isolation source: 80 cm soil or saprolite under grassland replicate 2 | place: USA:California | collected 2016-06-15
TCCAGCGTATGCACGGTAACATTGAAATCCACGTTGTGCCAGTTCCAGTCAACGGTCGTGTCTCCTTTCCATTTCAGCCAGGCCTGAGGATTGGTTACGTCCCCGAAAAAGTTGCCAATAAACCACTCGGCACTGGAGCTACCAGCTGCCTGCCGCGGCCTTGCACCGGGGAAATTGACGACCATCTCGTTCAGATAACTCCACCGGCTTAAGAGGCTAAATGTGCCAAAGCCAGTCTCGATCTGATACTGAGCACCGAGGTCAACACCATTTGTCCGCGTACGCCCACCATTTAGATAAGGGCTTGAGACCCCAGAAAAACCGCCTTCCGGATCAAACAGAGCCGCCGGTGGACTCGACAGTGTCGGCTGCGCAGGACTCACGATACCTGGGAAAATGCCTTGGTTGTACCCGGTGAGGATTGAGCTAGGAGAAAGGAACATGGCAACCCCACTGCGCTCCACATCCCAGAAGTCAACCGTCAACGTCAAAGTTCCATACTTGGACGGAATCCACTTCGGCGTATAAACGACGCCTCCAGTCCAGGAACGATCATGCTCCGGGTGGAGGTTTCTGTTGGGAAGATTCTCAATGGTTGTTTCCGGATTGGTGACGCTTTGGAAGCTCGGGTTCGAAGGGTCGCAAGGAGTGCTAATAAATCCATTAGCGCCAGGGGCACATGTATTGCCCCCCAGTGGTCCCAGAACGAACCTTCGGGGTCCGTACAATTGGACCATGGACGGTTCAAGGAAGCCTTCGCCCCAGGTACTGCGCAGAGTCAGTTGTTCGTCAAACGGCTGCCAGCGAACCCCGACTTTGGGCACGGCCGCATTCGTATCGTTATTCAGCCAATCCTCGAACCGCACTCCGGCTGAGAACTCCAATGAGTAGAACCCAGGTATGTTGAATTTTGGGCTGAAAATTGGAACGAGCGTTTCCGCATAAACCGACCACTCTTTGCGCCCCGCCTTGACCTTGCCGATCACGGCGCCGCCGGCGACCGTTCCGAGGCGATCCTGGTCATCCGGATCGATCGTGTAACTTTCCCGGCTAAACACACCGCCGAAGGCAAGCCCAACGCCGCCAGCGGGCAAATCAAACAGGTCCGTAGTGTAAACGTTCATATCCAATGTCGCGAGCTTCATCGTAAACAGGTCCCTCGTACGTGCGATCGCATACTCGATGAGCGGGAGATTGGTCGGGAACACGACATGCTGGGTATCGACAAACGGGTTATACGGCACCGTCTGTCCGATGAATACGCTCGAGGTGGGATCAAATATCGGGTCGGCCGCGTTCATAATTTGCTCGAACCGCGGAGCACTGACGAGTTGGGCCTTCGCAATATTCTGGATTTGGCTGTACATGAACGCTCCATCGTAGCCCCAGGTCCCGTTAAACAGCTTGTCGCCTTTTACGCCCACCGTGAAACGCTCGGCTATGTTTTCGTTGTCGATCAAGCGGTTGCCAAAATCGAAAATGCGCGCACGAGTGCCGCCCGAGATGATCTGCTCAAATGGATTGAACGGGTTGAACGCGGTCGGGCTCATCCCAACTTCCGCAGAGGTCGGGCCGCCAAACGGCGGGACTCCACCCGGGAACGGAGAATTGGGCGGCACGAAGATCGTCGGGGAACCAGGCGTCTCGAAACTGCCCGTGGCTAGTGGCGCAAGTTCATCATGCGTTTTTCCATCCACATAATAGAAGTCGCCAAAAATCCGGAACTGATCGTCACAGATTTTAGTCTCGAAAGCCGCATACCCGCCCCAGCGTTCCTGCTTGGGATATGAGCTTGAGTAAAGGTTAAAGTTAAAACCAGGGAGGATACTAAAGGCCGCCCTGGGTCGCTTGAAATAATAAATATAATCGCTTGCCGGAACCAATCCGTTGGCATTATCCGGCGGCGTGCCGAACTCCCTCGAACTCGCGGTAGGGAATGGCGTCCCGCCCGCCGCTATAATGGCGGCCACCTGCAACTGAAGATTCCACGGCACCGCGTTCGAGCTCAAGAACGGCGGAACAAGCGAGTTCCCCCGGTCATGGTTGAACATATCGTGATGCTTGTAATAGAACATGTCCCCAGTAATGCTGGTTTTGTCGTCGCCCACCCCAAAGAGGATGTCGCCCCTGTACTCAGCCGCATCTTTATCCAGCGTGTCTCCGTACTGGATGGTCACCTGTGCGCCACGATAATCTTTATAGAGGTTAAAGTTCACCACGCCGGCAACCGCATCCGCGCCGTAGGTGGTCGAAGCGCCGTCCTTCAAAATGTCGATGCTCTGGACGGCTGTGATGGGAATGGTAGTTAGATCAACGAAACCATACCCGGAATTGGCGGATCCCGGGAACACCGCAACACGGCGACGGTCAATCATGACCAATGTGGCGCCAGGATCCAAACCGCGCAGCGACAGCGCGGCAGTACCGGCTGGACCGGACTGGGCCACTCCGTTATTATTAACGGGAATATTGGACCCACCCATTACCGGCTGCCTCTGGAGCAGTTGTTCCGTGGTCGTGCCTGCGCCTGATTTGTTAATCAGGTCGCGGTTGATACTGAACACCGGGTTCGGACCGACCTCCTCCGCGGTCGGAATGAGTGAACCGGTGACGATCACGCGCTCAACCTCCGCAGCGGGAGCCGGTGGCGCAGCAGCCGCTGGCGCCGGTGCCGCCGGTGGGTCCTGAGCCAACGCGTTCGATGCCAGAATGAATGGAAATCCGACGCTCGCCACAATAGCGATGCGCACGAATCCGAACTTATTTAGCACTTTTTTTATCATTAGTTTCTCCTTTGAGTTTTATTTGGTTTTGCAAAATCGAATGACTGTCAGGTCACTCGTCGTTGTGAGGCCAGAGTATCCTTGTGGCAGATTTTCGGGTTAGGACATAAATCCGGCACTCTCGGCCAGAACTACTCGCAGTTTACCTGCAACTTATTTGGTCCCCCGGAGCGAACGGCTGACGACAAGTAATCGACGAAAGTGTTCAATCGTGAACCCACGATCTCGCACTCACGCGTGTGCCAATACTGGCTCTACATCTCTGGATCGCTGCTTCAGGAAATCTTCCTCCGCAGTAACTCCAAGCAGCGCACGATAGGTGCTCGGCCGACAACCTACATGCTGCTCGAATGCTCGACTAAAAGCATCTGCGCTTTTGAATCCAACAGAGGCGCCGACGCTGTCAATGCTATTGCGACGAACTCGCAATCGTCGCTGCGCTTCTCTGACACGAGCAGTGGCGACAAACTCCGCTGGCGTTGTGCCGAAAACATGCTTGAACACGCGAGCAAAATTTCGCGGCGACATACATGCCCTTTGAGCGAGCGCCTCGACCGAAAGGTCCTGATTAAGGTTGCACAAGATCCAGGCAGCCAGATCAGCGAAGCGTTCGGACGACTCGACCTGAAACTGTAACGGCTCAGAGTACTGTTCTTGTTCGCCGGATCGCTTAACGTGAACAACGAGTTCGCGCGCCAGTGTCAAAGCAACCTGGCGACCGTAATCTTCTTCAATTAGCGAAAGCGAAAGATCGACCGCCGACGCGCCGCCGGCGCAGGTGTAGAACTGGCCGTCCTTTACGAACAAGCGATCGGGAGTGACCCGGAGCTTGGGAAATCGCAGAGCGACATCTTTAGCGAAACGCCAATGAGCCGTCACCTCGCGCCGATCGAGCAACCCCGTCGCTGCGAGTGCGTAGATGCCAGTACCGAGGGTTGCGATGCGCCTTGTAACAAGTGCTTGGCGACCTAGCCACCTTGCTATCTTCTTGTTCGATCTCGCATTGTGGATGCCGCTACCTCCAGGAACGATGAGAGTATCAAGTGGCGGCGCGTCTTTCATTTCCAGCTGCGGTTTTACAATGATGCCACATTTCGTAACGCACCGTGCGGTGCCGATGCCGAGTGTTAATACCCGATAACAAGGCAATTCGCGACCGTCCCCAGTTGGCATCTTTGCTCGGGAAAAAGCCTCGGCCGGCCCGGTCAACTCATCGGCGGCCATTTGCTCGAATACGATCAGGCCGACCGTTTTTGGAATCATGGCTGCGCAGGCCAAATTCCGCTCGGCTGTCCCATTGAAGTGTCTGCTGTGTGTGGGAACGAATCTGCTGTTTGTGGGAACGTACGAGTGCACTACACACCGTCATCGGACTAGAATGATTCGACTACAAGACCCACTCCGCGCAATATCACGAGCCCACTTCCGAGGGATCCGGGAGAGGTACGTATCGGTTGCCTATCCGCCTATGCAGCGCTCAGATTCAAGCGGACTAACCGGCAAACTCAAGTTTCTCTCATTAGTGTCCGTTCGCTGGAATATCGCTGCACAAGAAGCGAAATCGGTAATCACCACAATAGGTGACGACCGCGATTCGATCATCTCGAGAATCGGCGAACCATTAGAGAGATTGGAAGCCCAACACAAAACATGTGTATGACTACGCCGATGAACATCATCTTGAAGGAGAACGGATATTTCGTGGCAGCCGAAAGTGGCACGACGATCCGATTCATGAAAAAATAGACAGCCGTGCCATACATAAAGCCCGAAACGACAGCATGCTCCACGAGAAAGGGCAACCCGCGGCTCATCGCAAAGTAGACAGCAGCGGCCGAAAACGCGATTAGAAACTGACATAGAAGACCAAGGAACGCCGTTGCGAGTCCGCCCTCGAAGGTACGCGGTCCGAGCAACCCGCCGGCAATCCCTTGCAGTAAGCGCATCGGCTTCAATCCGAAGAAACCATAGACAGCAAAGGCGGCCGTGATGTCTAGGCCTCCGGCGGTCAGGCCGGCCCACAGGATGGCCAGCAAAGGTTTTGGCGCGTGCATTCTTCAGCGTCGATCACTTATATGTTTGAGCGCCTCGTCTCTTTCTCGCGACGATAGCAGAAAAAAGATATTGGAACTTTGGCTTGGCGATCGCGGATACACTTTCAACATCATCCTATTGACAGTGGTATAATGTGGCAATACCCACTTGGAGCCAGGAGAGCATTCCACTTCCGCCCTGGGAGCGATGCTTCTACTTGGTTACCAGCGTCAATGTCCTTCTTAAGGTTCGTGGGGAAGTCCGCGGCCACACATGCGCAAGCAAAAAATAATAGTGCGCTCGTCAAACGCATAACAGATTTAACATGTACTTTCGCTGCGGAAGATGAAATCAAAAGGTCTTTCATCGTACCTATTCAGCCCGAGCGGAGCGACAGGCTGTTTGCGCAGTCGTGATGCTATCTAGGATGAGCGCTCCGGCTGCCGCAGTGAACGTGGAATAATCCACCGCCACTTTGACACCAAGAGCAAAGCTCATTGTGAAGCGAAATGACATCAAAAGTGCAGCACTACTCCATGGCACGATGCGTTGATAGATCCCTAATAGCAGAGCCACACCAAGTGTGAGTTCAATGATGGTCTCTGACGCCGCGAGCGCAGGAATCAGCGCTTTCGGCAAAAACCAGTTAAGTACCGCAACGAATTGTACGAAGTGAGACCAATCACCCCATGCCACGTTTTTCGCTCCGTAGCCTCCAACCAGCCCAAAGCGATCGGCGATCGCCGAGAGAAAGGCAGCGGCTAGTGATATGCGCAAGAACACCTTGGCGATTTTTAAAACGTGCTCATCGAGCGCTTGCGTTTTCATAAAACATTCTCCAAACGTTGAGTGTTACTCCTTTGGCCATTGGTGTCTCTACTAGGACACCGCTTAGGTATCTCGTGTTTGTGATCTTGTGGTTGGGTCTCATTTGGCGATGATAGGATTTTCGCGACAGCAGACTTCCAATTTGTTGTCATCCAGGTCTTCGAAGAAGAAGGCGTAATAGCCCGCGCTGTAGCTACGACAAAGCTCTGGGCCCTCCAAGTTTCTTCCGCCGATTTTGCGCACGAGCCGGGCAAGCTGATCAACTTCTGCACGGCTCTCAGCCCAAAAGGCGATTCGCGTGTCGTTGGGCTGATGATGGCGATCTTGCGTGAAACCGAAGAATGCTTCCGGCTTATTTCCGCCGGCCGCATAGAAGATTCCCCATCGTCTGCTCGAACGGTCGCGAATAAACCCCAGCGCAGGCAGCAGCTCGCTGTAAAACTTGTGTGCGCGTTTCAAATCAGTTACGCGCAGGTCAATGTGATCAAGGTATCGTGTCTTTTTCATCTTCTTTCTGGTTTCGCTCTCCTCCTGCAGCTTCTCTCCGCCCTTGCTTTCAAAGCTCACAAGCGAGTTTCAATGGCCCGACTTGGCCGACCGGCTTGCCTGAAATGTGCGGAAAAACAACTCGCGGTCGGATTGCATGAATGATTCTCCTCCCAAATTACGTTGCAGTTAGAAAGCTTCGCAGACTCGATCTTGGAGACATTGACGCTACGTTTTTCTCCACGCGATCAGGATCGCGCGGCAATGCCGATGCCAGGGCGAGGGCTGCTCCGGCGTAGAGCAATGTGTCCGCGACGTAATTTAGCCCCTCATTGATCGCCGTTGATCCGTGGGCCAGGATCAAAATAGGCAGATATAGGGATAGAGTGAGGACAGTCATTAATGCGCCAATCGAGGCTGCGGCTATTCGAGATTGCTTGTTTAGGGCCAAGCCGATTCCAGCCGCCAACAGGATTGCTCCTGCGAGGTATCCCCATACACTGGGGGATGGAACCCATGACGGCGTCATCTCTTGCGAAGGAACGCCGGGCGCAAACTCCGGATGAAGAAAATGTTGTACAGCAAAAAAGATCACAGCAATCGCCAGGACGATGCGCCCAAATAAAATCATCCATTTCGATTGTCGCGGCGAGGAGGCGCGACTATGCAGTCCGGCGAGAGCCCATGCGCCCGCGGCGAAAGACAGATCTCTTAGCGCGAAGGTCCACGCGAATCGATTTTTGAGATGCGCGAGTAGACTCGGTAGATAGATCATGCAGACAAATAGGAAGAACATCAATCCGAGCAGTGTGGACGACAAGCGTACGAACTTCCTCACAGTAAGACTGGTAGCGCCTGCGAGCAGCGCGCATCCTACAAGATACGGCCAGAACCAGTGCGCCGGCATCCACGACGGGGCCATAGCCTGGATATACGCCGGGCCGCCGTGGAAATGCTCGGGCGTGAATACAGCGAGTGAAACGGCAAAGAAGACAGGGCCCAATGTGATGAGCTTGTCCCAGCCGCGAGCCGCGCTGATCTCTTTTCGAAGTATAAAAACTCCGGCGACAAGATAGATAAGCCCGGCAAAACACATCCAAAAATTTGTTGATGCAAGCATCAGAACCTCTTTCGCGAAGGTGCTGCGGGGGAGATCATACCCCGGTCGCCTGATTCGTCTCGGCAGACCTTGCGATCGAGAATCATGAGTAACGACCCTTCGCTTGTGGATGGTCACGCGAGTAGAGCGCCGCGAGCAATCCTTCTCTCGCGCTCCGATATTTCGGCGTCCAGCCGGTCGTCTCTCTCAGTTTTGCATTCGAGATGCGGAGTGAACGCGCCATCGTTTCACCGACGGCCCCGGTAAAGTTCACCAGCCACTGTGGAAGGATCTTTGGCGATCGAACATTCAACATCTGCGCAAGTGCATCGCCGAATTCACGCCGGGTGAACGGCTCGCTATCGACGACGTTATAAATTCCGGATGGCGCGTCGACTGCAGCGACGACTGCCGACGCGGCATCTTCGTGATTGACGACCGAGAAGAAACCATCAGGTCGGCCCAGTATTGGCATCCAGCCACGACGGACATATTCGAAGAGGCCCTGTGTGAAACGGTCATCAGAACCGTAGAAAAACGCGAACCGCAACGTCACTCCTGTCCTAACAGCACGCGCGAAACGCTCCGCGGACGCCTCCGCATCAAGGGCTGTGCGGTTATATCGAGCAGGCCGCGGTTGCACGTCCTCAGTGATCCAGCGGTCAGCGCAATCCGGATAGATTGGCGCAAAGGACTCTTGAATGAAAAGACCCGCGCCACTGGCAAGTGCCCCATCGACGAGCAATGCAGAGCCGTCCCTTCTGATGCGATCCATTTCCTTCCAAGCGCCCGGGAGGAATGCCCGAACGCCGGTACTTGGAACATGGGTAGCAAGATTGATGACCGCATCGTGCTCTGCCATCGCGCGGTGTACCGCGTCAGCATCGAACAGATCGAGCGTCAGTGTCGATGCGCCGATGCGCTTAAGCGCTTGGAGGTAATCGAGTGACCGGCCGACAGCAGTCACCTGGTGGCCCAAATGGAAAAGGAGTGGCACGGCGCGACGCCCAATCACGCCGGTTGCACCAATTATGAGGATGCGCATGTCTTGTCAGCTCGGCTCAATTCAGTGCCATCGTCGTCGCCGCACAGCCGCAGAGCTGCTCGTGAAGCCGAATTCGACCAACGTGCGGCGATCCAGCATAGATTAGGGCTGAGGATTACCTCCGTGCACTCCCAAGTGAGATTGCATGAATGCAATCGCGCTACGAATAATCTCCCGGGATCTGTCATCATCATTCTGATTGTCGAAGCTGTGCACACCTTGGGGATGATTCGCGAAAGTCAGCGCAATGTTTCTAGCCAGTGCCTCGTTTACAAAACGATCAATCGAATCCTTCATTGTTGGGACCTGGTCGCGGCCGGCGCGCGCAATAAAGATCGGCGGAATCTTGCTCGCATCCTTTTGGAGATAAGCGATCGGAGAGAAGGCGCTGAGCGTCTGTGCCTTTTCGGTCTTACTGTAATCTGATTGTCGCACATCCATAAAGGCGTATAAACCAACGAGACACCGCACATAAGGCATGTCACCGCGCATCGCCAACGACAACATGGCCCCCCCGCCGAATACGCGATCAGACAAATACGGTCTTTATCAATACTGTATTTGTCGGCGTTTGCGCGCACGTAGTTGATGGCGGCGATCACATCTTGCGCGGCGTTCTCTAGAGACTTCGCCGGGTACTCAAGCCGGTGCGTGAAAGTCACACCGACAAGATCGGATGCGGCGATAAGTCGGCCCCAAGTTCTATAAATGCCCCAGTCTTTCGGCGTCCACTCGGGTTTCGCGCCTCCATGAATGAAAATCACGACCGGGCGCTGCTCGGCTTTGACGAGGTCAGGCGGAACGTAGATATCCATTAATATGTTCGGATCTTCGGTCTTGGTGTACTTCAAGTTTTGGACCACTCTCACCCTGTCCATGCCCGGCACCTTATAGACGATGGGCATCATCACTTTGCGCGCCATCTCCCGCACGTCATCCGGCAGATTTTGCGCGGGAGTCGCATCAGAGCGCTGGTTTGCCGAAATGCTTCCTAACGAGCATACGCAAATGCTTAACGCAATTAATCGTACTGAACATCCCATGCGTATAATTCTTATTTAGGTTCCGGTTGCCGGCTACTCGTCCTCGGCAGCAGGAATCCAGTTGCGATCAGCCAGATAAAACCGGGGAACCTCGTAAGCGGAATGAGGAAGAGAGTCTTCGGGAAGACCAGGTTCAGCCAGCTCAGCTCGCCGCACGCTGCAAGGAAGAGACCATGACGGTCTCCTATTCTTTTATGTATCGTTTGTTAGTGAATACGCTGAGTCTGGTTAGGCCTTATCGTCTTGATGCACAACAATCTCAAAAAATCGCTGGCAACCTCAGACGTCGGTGAGACTCTCATCAAAGTCGTGGCGTATTCGTCTGCGCCGACGGGTATCGTTTACGGCGTTGAACCCGCCGAAGCCGTCGCAAAGTCTTTCACGAATTTCTCGAGCAATTCGTCAAAGCGCTCGGGCTGATCAAGGAAGACGGCGTGCGCGGCGTCCTCGATCTTTTCGAACCGTGCACGCGAAATCTGGCTCGCCTCCGCTTGCTGGCGAGTCAGCTCATCCGATTTCGCAGAGGCAATGATCAGAGTCGGACAATCAATCTTCTTCAACGCCGCTGTACGGTTCACCCCGAATAAATCCGCAACCAGCATTCCGATTCCGATGCTGGGTGGCGTTTTCAATCCTGTCGCGACCAGTCGGTCGATCGCATCGGCCGGTTGCGGCTTGCTAATGATCGCTTCCATCATGCCGCGAAGGTACTCGGCCTGGTGGGCCTGATAGACACTAAACATTTTGAACTGCGCAGCCGTTTCCTGCGGACGCGCGCTGATTCCGTCCGCGCCGTCTGAAACGGCCGCATCCACTAGGACCAGGCCGGCGAAATCATGCGTGCTATAACGTTCGATGTAAGCGGCCAGATCCTGCACTCCCTGAGACCAGCCGACCAGCACTGGATGGCGCGCCTTTAGGCGTTCGAGCAGATTATGCAAATCCTGTGCGCGCATCTCCGGCGTGTTGCCGCTCGTTGTTATCGTTGATTGACCCTGTGAACGCGGATCGAAAGCGATCACGCGGTGATTTGGAGCAAAGCGATCAATCTGTTGTCGCCAAATATCGGCGGCCGTGCTCCAGCCGGGAATAAAGACCAAAGTCGGCCCCGCACCCGCCTGCCCGGCTTCGATTACCCGCAGCGATACGCCTTCGCCGACGTCGAGCTTTCGCTCGCGTAACTCGGAGGTGCAACCTGTGTGAACGGCGATGGCATTTGCGCTAATCCACGCGATCAGGACGACAATTGGCCGAGGAAACAACTTCACCGCCAAGCTTGTGTCGTATGCAGGTCGCAGGCAACGCGAACGCGGCCCTTTGCCGTGCTGCGATTGAACAATTGATAATCTGCTCATCCGCCCACGATCGCTTCCGCCTCAATTTCCACCAGCATCTTGGGATCGATCAACGCCCGCACCTCGACCATGGTTGCCGCCGGCCGGATGGCGCCAAACACGTCGCCATGTGCGCGGCCTATCTGCTCCCAATCGCGCGCAATGTTCACCACATACATGCGCGTGCGCACCACATCTTCCATGCGCGCGCCCGTCTTCCTGAGTGCGGATTCAATGTTGTGCAGCGTCTGCCGCGCCTGCGCGTATGCATCGCCCTCGATAACCTTTCTGTCTTCACCGGTCGCGGTGCTACCCGAAACCTGCACCACATTGCCCACCCGTACCGCGCGCGAATATCCCACTAACGGCTCCCACTTCGTGCCGCTGGAAATCATTGTCCGCGCCATATCGCTTCCAGACCCAGGGTTCCGCGCAGAATACTGCTTCATTTCGAAATCACCTGCGTGTTCTTCGCCGAATTTTGTACGGTAACGAGGCAGATGATCGGTAATTTCATCCCATGGCGCGCGATCATCCACGAAAGTATGGAATTGCGGGCGAATTCCGGGGTCGTCGTCGAACGCGCCCATGCGAATGGAAACTTCAGGGCCATCGGGCCAATCGCCGCCAAAAAGACTGGAGCCGCACCTTACACAGAACGCTTTGACAGCACCTTCGCCCTTTCCGTACACGCGAATCAACTTCTGGCCTTGTCGCAAATGAAACTGTTCTTTCTTCACCCGTGCTTGCGTGCACACGGCGGTTCCAGAATGTTTGCGACATCGGTCACAGTGACAATGACCCGCGCGGATAAAGGGTGGAAAGACTTCGAACTGAACACCTCCACACAGACAACTGCCGTGGATCGGTTTCGTAACGCTGACCGATAAGAGCGGATTGGCATCACCAGGAGTGGCGTGATTCGGTGCGCCAGTATTTCGTTTCATCAGATACTGCGAAGCAAAAGCGATGATGCACCATGTAACGTAATTGTAATTGCTGTCGCGCAAGCAAACGCCGCCACAATACTAACGCATTCAAGCACTGAAGCCACAGTTAGGAAAAAAACAGCGAAGCTAAAAGAGCCTAGAAGAATTCCACGCAGGAGGCGTGCGGTGGTATTCGGTCCATGGAATCGATGCGTAAATCCCGCGAGGATCATTGCGAACACAGGGAAGGGGGTGAGAAGACCGCTGAGATGCGGCCCCAAAATATTCGCCACGCTGGTCAACAACAGAACGACGGCGGTAGCGGAAATCATACGTAGCGGAATCTCCCAAGCATGCAGATGCACAGCTGTCGCGACATCCTTCGCTACCGGCATCAACGCGTATGTGGTAGCAAGAGCGATAATGACGCTGAGGAACACGGGTAACAGGCCGATCGACACATTCCGTAGAAGAAATGTTGCCAGGAAGAAAGCCAGGCACCCTAAAAGCATTGTCGGGAGCCACGTCAATCGAAATGCTGCCCAACCATAAACCAAACAAAAGCCGGCGAGCGACACGAGCCCAACAAGAGTTCCGTTTGCTGCGCGCGAAGCAAAAGTTGCCCCGTGTTCGAGCGCAAGAAAAAGTGTCACGGGAGCAGAGGTAAGCGGCAATCCAACAAACCAGCCCGCGGTCGCGACTCCCTGCTTGCGACCAAGGATGCTGGCCACGCCAATTAGGGTTGGCGTCAACAGGAGCTTTGCACCGAGCATGTTCATGACACACGCTAAGACTACGATATGACCGAGCGGCCCTGATAAGATTCCCACCTCGTGCCGCTGGAGATGTTTCTCCGCTCCCTATCGCCTCCACGCCTTGTCATGGATCTACCGCGAACTTGAATGCCGCATCGATATGCACGGCCGTAGTGTTGATAAAAAAGATGCCTTCGTACTCAAAGTTCGCGAGTTGTTTCATCCCGGCAAAGGCGAGAGGTAGCTCAGTGCATGCCAGGCACACCACTGGCTGATCTCCGAACTGGTTCTCGTCGAGCGAGAGCCTCGCTACCATTGCGAGCCGCTGGTCTGCGCTTTCTGATTTGCCAAGCTGCAGATCCGTAATTAGCTCCGCCGTCATCGCTCTGAGGGATTCGTCGGCCGGGCCAGACGCGTCGATTCCATACTTGGCAAAGGTTTCTCGAAATTTTGACGATCTCATCGTCAAAGCAGTACCCAAAAGAAGGACTTGTTGGGCTCCGATCCGTGCGCTTTCCTTCGCCATCTCATCTAGAATGCTGATGACAGGGATTCGAATGCTCCGCACGATGGCTTCGAAGCGGTGATGAGGAGTATTGCTCGCCATCAGCGCGAATTCGGCTCCATTCGTTTCCAGGCGCTTGAGAGCGCGCCGGTGATAGTCGTCAAATTGTGACCAAGACTGTTCATCATCGTCAGAGCCGAGGTAAGAAATAGCCTTAGCCAAATCCAAAGACTCGATGCTGATCTCAGGCATCGTGGGCACGTCGCGTGGGTTCCTGGCAAGGTGGAACTGTTCGCTTCGACGGCAGAGCTCGGAGTAGTACTCTGTCGTGGATTGCCATCCGACGCCGCCGACGATGCCTATCTTCTTCATCCCGCCCCATCGTTGCGCTCATGGAGAGCCCGAAACATTCGTGCTTTTTTATCTACGTCGCCACGGGCCATCACGTTGCTCCTTTCAGATCGGGGGGCACGCCGAATGTTCCATCTACGATCTCGACAAAATTTCGCTCCTCGCGCAGGATCAGGCGTTTAGCCTGCGCCATGGCAAAATTTTCCCGTGCTTCCGAATCTGTCTTCAGGCGCGCTTTGTAGCGCTCATACGAGGCGAGGCTATCGAACGCAATCAGGCCCCAACCAACATCGTTGGTACCTTCGTGAGGAAGAAAATATCCGACGAGATGTCCACCACATCGCGGAATGATGCGGCCCCAGTTCTCTGCGTACTGCTTGAAGGCGTCCCTCTGGAAGGGATCAATTTGGTAGCGGATAAAGCAAGTGATCCTCACTAATGTTCTCCTGGCAGTCGATTTGGCCGATAAAGTGTCACTGCCCATCGTCAGTGCCGCTCCTATAGTTGCAACAACCCGCATGAATTCGCGGCGATCTATCTGCAACGTTGAAGATGCGGTCGGCGCCATCTTTACTCTTGAGTTTGGCCATCCTCTGAATCACCCCGCGAAATAGGCTACGTTTGACTGCACAGGTTTCTTTTCCGTTTTTTGCGCAAACGACTGTGAACACAATGCGACGCGAAGGATGAAAGCCGCCCAACAGAACAACGGACGCTGATACGTCATTTCCAGTAACCGTTCTGTTGTTGTGCTACGGTGGCAATGCCCACTTGGAGCAGAAGGGGCTAGCCAGTTCGTGATTTCCCGTGAAATGCGGCGGGAGTTAACTACGATTGATGAAGAAATGGGTCGAGAAGACTTAAGATAGGAACGTGCATACCAGTTTAGCCAATTCACGATTAATGAACAAATCGCTCGGCAAGAGGCGCCGCCGCCGTTCGATTATGGCATTCGAAATGATTCGGCTCGATCGGACTGCTCGCGAACCGCTCCACCAACAACTCTACCGGCAAATTCGTGATGAATTGGTATCGGGAAACTTTAGCGACAACTCTTCTCGACTTCCCTCTTCTCGAGAGCTCGACCCGAGCCCAAATACGGCGCCCGCCTAGCATTTCTGAGCGCGTCAGGAGCATTCCGGATAAGCGTATTGGAAAACAGTTTGATGTCGGAGCGGACGGTGGAGCAGGCGTCTCACTGTTCCCCGGCACTCCCGCGGTCGATGAATTTCCCATTGATATTTGGGAACGGCTCAGGGCGCAGGTTCTCGCCAAAAAGGGAGCCCACCTGTTACGTCATGCGTCGAATCGTGGTGACGCCGATCTGCGCAAGGCGATTGCGGTCTACTTATGCGATTCTAGAGCAGCGCGCTGTCATCCCGATCGGATCGTGATCGTGGCCGGAATGCAGCAGGCGATGGTGATGAGCGCAATGGCTTTGCTAAATCCGGGTGAAACTGCGTGGATCGAAGATCCAGGCTGTTACCAAGCCCGGACGGCCTTTGCTTTCGCCGGCGCAACAGTAGTTCCAAGACCAATCGACCAAGAGGGAATCGTTATCGCGCGATCGCCCAAAGCACTGCTGCCGAGGATCATTTTTGTAACGCCTTCGAATCAATTTCCAATGGGCGTGACAATGAGTGTCGAGCGCAGGACTGCCTTGCTCGATTTTGCGCGTGCCAGCGATGCTTTTATACTCGAATATGATTACAATAAGGAGTTCCGCTTTACTGGTCCGCCGCTGCCCAGTTTGCAGGGACTCGATAGCTCCGACCGGGTGATTTACGCGGGGACGATGGGTAAAATTCTTTATCCCTCCCTGCACCTTGGCTACATCGTTGCGCCAGAACAGTTGGTCGATTCGATGGCCAAAATCCGAAGCGCGATGGACCAGCATTCGCCGGAGATCGATCAGGCAACGCTGGCACGATTCATCACCGAAGGGTTCTTCCTGAGCCACGTCAAACGGATGCGGAAACTGTATTCGGAACGAAGAGATTTCTTTATCGAGCAATTTAACAAGTTACTCGGTGATCGTTTTATTCTTCAGATTCCGGAGGCTGGATTGCACTTCGTCGCCTGGCTCCGGCGCGAAGCCGATTTCGCGGGGGTCGCGCGTGTCTGCGCCGAGATTGGAATCAAACCATCATCGCTATCATCTTTTTGCATTCAGGCGAAGCTAAAGCCAGCGCTTGTTTTCGGTTTTGCGGCCTGGACGCCAGCACAAATTCGGGAAAGCTTAATGAAACTCGCGGCGTCACTCAAATCTTTGAACTGATCGGCATCGAACCATTGTCCAGAGCTGGTTCTCGCAACACTTAGTAGAGCAGGAGGGCCTGGCCAGTTTGTGATTTTTCCGTGAAATGTGGCGGGAGTTAACTACGTTTGATGAAGAAATGGGTTGGGGGAGATTTAAGATAGGAACGTGCATCCCAGTTTAGCCAATTCGCGATTAGTGGACAAATCGCTCGGCGAGAAACGCCGCCGCCGTTCGATCATGGCATTCGAAATGATTCGGCTCGATCGGACTGCTCGCGAACCGCTCCACCAACAACTCTACCGGCAAATTCGTGATGAATTGGTATCGGGAAACTTTAGCGACAACTCTTCTCGACTTCCCTCTTCTCGAGAGCTCGTCTTCCCGAAACTTTCCTGAAGGCCCATGCGCAGATAGAACGCCCACTTCGCATTTCCGATCGCGTGAAAGCAATTCCGGATAAGCGTGTGGGAAAACAGTTTGATCTCGGGATATCCGAAGCCGCAGCGGGCGTCTCGTTAATTTCCGGCCATCCGGCAGTCGATGAATTTCCAATAGCAATTTGGGAAGGCCTTAGAGCACAGGTTCTCGCCAAGAAGGGAGCCGCCTTATTGCGGTATGCGTCCAATCGCGGCGACGCCGACCTTCGCAAGGCAATCGCAGCTTACTTGTGCGATTTTAGAGGAGCGCACTGTGGCCCGGACCAAGTCGTAATCGTGGCGGGAATGCAACAGGCGATGCTCATGAGCGCAATGGCCTTGCTCAATCCGGGTGAAGCCGCATGGATTGAAGACCCAGGCTTTCACATGGTCCGAAGGACTTTGGTTTTAGCCGACGCGACAGTGGTTCCAAGGCCCATCGACCCGGAAGGAATTGTGATCGCGCGGTCGTCCAAACAACCGTTGCCGAGAATCATTTACACGACGCCTTCCCATCAATTTCCCCTCGGAGTCACGATGAGTTTCCGCCGAAGGACAGCCCTGATCGATTTTGCGCGCGCCAACGACGCTGTTGTCTTCGAAGACGATTACAACTCGGAGTTCCGCTTTGCCGGTCCTCCGCTTCCATGTTTGCAGGGCCTCGACAACTCAGGTCGAGTGATCTACGCGGGGACGATGAGTAAGATCCTCTATCCCTCCCTGCGTTTGGGCTACGTCGTTGCGCCAGAACGGTTGGTAGATTCGATGGCCAAGATCCGGAGCGTGATGGATCAACACTCCCCTGCGATTGACCAGGCAACCCTCGCTCGATTCATAACGGAAGGATTTTTCCTCAGCCATGTCAAACGGATGCGAAAACTCTATGCCGATCGGAGAGAGTTCTTCATCAAAGAATTCAACAAATTGCTCAATGAGCACTTCGTTCTTCAGATCCCGGAAGCCGGACTAAACTTCGTTGCCTGGCTTCGTCGCGAAGCAGATTTCGCAAGGGTCGCGCGTGTCCGCGCCCAGATCGGAATCAAACCATCACCGCTATCATTTTATTGCATCCAGGCGAAGCTCAAGCCGGCGTTCGTGTTCGGGTTTGCGGCCTGGACGCCAGCCCAGATTCGGGAAAGCCTGGGTAAACTCGCCTCCGCACTCAAGACCAAGAGAATTTAATCTTGAGTTGTTAGTGCTTCTCGTGCGCCAGACACTCTTCTTATCGGCGATGAGGCCGCTTCTCCGTTAGAGGAAGCCACCATCGAAGTTGCATTGAAGTTCTTCAGATAGCTGCGCGGCTTTGCTCCAAATCTCCGTTCGAATGCGCGCCGAAATGCTTGCGGATCTGAGAAACCAACGGAGGCAGCAATGGTATCGAGAGTTCGCTTCGGAACAGAAAGGCGTCGCTTTGCCTCATTGACGCGCAGCATTTCCACGAACTCAGCTGGCGTGTTGCCGAATACACTTTTGAAGGCGCGATTAAAGTGGCCGGGAGACATGCACATTCTCTGCGCCAGAGCGTTAATCGACAGGTCTTCATGCAAATTTCGCATGATCCAAGGAATGAGTTCTGCAAAGCGATCAGTCGGTTGACTGTCAAACACGGAGGGCTTGGGCAGCTTTCCGTGGCCATTCCCGTTCACCGATGACGTCACGAACTCCTGCGCGGCGGCCAATGCCACATGCGGGCCATAGTCCTCTTCGATCAAAGCGAGCGAAAGATCTACAGCTGCACAAGGACCTGAAGAAGTATAAAACGCGCCGTCTTTAACGAGAGGCCTTCTGGGATCAACTCGCAGCTTCGGGAAACGCCGCATCACATCGCTGGCGTGACGCCAATGAGTGGTGGCTTCGCGACCATCGAGCAATCCAGTTGGAGCCAAACCATAAATTCCATCGCCGATCGCAGCGATGCGCCGCGTCCGATTTACATAGGCCACGATCCAATCGGCAATCCTTTCACTAACCACAGATCGCCGGAGCCCGTGACCACCTGGGACGACAATCGTGTCTAACTCGGGCGCGGTTTCGAGGGTATTCTCTGGGGTGAAAGTGATTCCCGATTCAGCTCGAAAACATTCGGAAGTAAAGCCGATCGTGCAGATCTGGTAACATGAAATCCGATTGCCGTAGCCGCCATCGAGGACCGCAGCTGAAAAAACATCCGCGGAGCCAGCCAGGTTTGATGCAGCAACGCCTTCAAAACCAACAAAGCCAATCCGCTTTGGAACCATTGTCTCAAGTAGCATATGCCGACCTTCGAACCGGCCGGTAGGACATAGAACCGACATTGCAAGCCATCGACATCGATCTTCAAATCGTGACCTGCAAGCAACGCGTTATCGCCTTCCACCCGGGGAGACCGTCAGGTCGTCACAAAGATGTTGCAGTGGCAGCCAGCGCTACGATGGCCGCCACACGTTGTGGCTCGTCGGTTGCGACGTTGTGAGCTTGCGTTCAATTAAGGCTTTAACCTTGTTGAATTCATTGGCGCGGGACGCAGGTCCGTAGCGAGTCTGGGTCACAATCTCGTGGGCTCGGGTCAACTCGCCGCGCTCCACGTAGGCCACCGCCTTCGCAGCTGTCACGTTGGCCTTCTTATCGTCGCGCACCAGACTCATCGAGTAGTCAAAGGCAGCTTCGATTTCAGCTGACCGAACTGCGCCTGGTGATAAATCGCCCGCCAAGGCCTGCGGTTCGATTTCTCTCTCGAGACGAAAAAGGCTCGATTGCGGAAGATCCGCCACGAATCTGAAGTAATCGCGAAGCCGAAATGTCAGAAAGTGGATCCACGGGGCGAAACAATGCGGAAAGTCCTGATGAGCGACATAGC
>WNGF01005690.1_pt1 | contig 18698 bp, 18 predicted proteins | sample 5400641 | NCBI WGS metagenome assembly WNGF01 (sample SAMN13153371, study PRJNA577476) | soil metagenome | isolation source: 80 cm soil or saprolite under grassland replicate 2 | place: USA:California | collected 2016-06-15
GAACAATGCTTCGGCTTCGGCTTGTGACGTGGGGCCGAAGGGCTCGATGCGGATGCCCAGCGGCCCGATGGCGCCAACGACACTGGCCTTGCCACCCGCCGCCGCCCGCGCCAGCTCGGCGGCGGTGCGGTTGATCTTCTCGGTCTCGTCCGCCAGGCCGTAGCTGTTGAGCTTGAGCGGATTGGCGCCGAAGGTGTTGGTCTCGAGGATCTCCGCGCCCGCCCGCACGTATTCCGCGTGCACTTCCTGCACCAGCCGCGGCTGCTTGAGGTTGAGCTCGTCGTAGCAGACGTTGAGGAAGAAGCCTTTGGCGTACAGCATCGTGCCCATGGCCCCGTCGAAGACGTGGACACGGCCGTCAGCAAGGAGATCGCGAAATGTCGGCAGGAGTTACCTCGGCTTTTTAGCGGTTGTTTAACGTGGCCGCAATACGCCGCAAATCGCCACGAAAACCGTTGTCTGCTTTGAACCTAGTGACACCCGCCCCCGGGGGCAATAATCGCCGTCCCGGCACGTACTAGGTAGGAGAATCGCGCCTATCCCCGTACTCCCGGAGGCAAGCCATGCGGTCCATTTCACTCGCCGCGCTAATCGCGGTCGCGGCATGTGCCGAGACGTCCGCGCCGCGCAGCGCCCCCCCCATTGACCCGGTCGCCGCGAGCGCGAGCCTCAGCGCCGTGCGGCACGCGCTCGGTGTTCCCGCAGTTCGCAGCTTCACGTTGTTTGCCCCCGGCCTCGGCCCGACCCAATCGCTAATCGCCGCGACATCGCCGTATACCTCCAGCGCACGACGCGCGCTGCGGCTGCGCGAGCTGGCTCCGGTGCTGAGCGCCGGCGCGTCGACGATCAGCCTCATCCCCGATACGCTGCGCGGCGCTGTATTCCGGTGGGACTCGGCCTCGAGCGCCTATTACCGCGCCGCCTCAACGGGCGGACCGGACGACGGCGTACGATACGTGCTGTATGCCGCGACCGACGGCGGGCAGATCGCGTATCCACTCGTCGAAGTTGGGTATGCCGACCTGCGCGACGAAAGCACGGAGACCAGCGCCAGACTCCACATCATCGTGCACGACGTGGCGGGCGCCGTCACGTGCGTCGATTACGTAATCGCGGTTACTCCGGCGCCCAACGGATTCACGGCGGCGGCGCACGGCGCGATGAGCGGCGCGCTCGATTTTGCCGTGGCCGTTGCCGCAACGAGTAGCGCCAGCGCCGTCACGACCGCGGCGGATGCGGAGATCAACGTGCTCGAGGCTGACGCCCAAATCGAGTTGCACGAGCGATCCACCTTCACATCGGGCAGCGGTGCCACGTCGATCGACTTCACGATCCGGCCGCCGGGACAGAGCGTTCGATTTCAGGGCTTGTTCACCGTGACGCCGGTGACGTCGGATTCCGCCATCGTGACGATCAACGCCACGATCCGAGGCAATGAGCAGGTACTGGCGACGGTGCAGGGATCCCCTCCCGATCAGCTTTCATTCACGGATCGCGACGGCAACCTCCTGCCCGCAGGTCCGGTGCTGGACATGCTTGGCCAACTGATGCACGCTGTGGACGGAGTGTTCCAGTTTATTCATGGCCTCTTCGGTCCCATTGGGAACGTCTTCGGCGGCATCTAGCATGCCGGCGGTCGAGCAACTGCTCGACGAGCACGCCGCGGCGTTGCGCGGCTACCTGCGCGCGCGCTGCGGCGATGCCGATCTGACCGAGGACCTGATGCAGGAAGTCGCGCTCCGGCTGGTGCGCGCGGAGCGGCGACTGGATGTGGGTCGCAACGTGCCTGGCTATCTGTTTCGCACGGCGGCGAACGTGTGGCGGGATCATCTGCGGCGCGAGCTGGTGCGTCGCCGCGCCCCCGCCGACCAGCAGGCCGTCGTCGCGGCGGCGGATGAGCGCGTTCTTGAGCTCGAGCTGACGAGTGCGATCCGTCAGGCAGTCGCCGCCCTGCCCAGGCCGCAGCGCGAGGTTGTCGAGCTGCGGCACCAAGTGGGATTGACGTTTCGCGAGATCGCCGAGCGGTTAGGCCGGCCCTTGGGAACGGTTCTAGGTCAAATGCGGGCCGCCTTAACGAAAATCGCCATAGCCATCGATGATTACAGGTGAGGATCGAGCGATGACCATCGTGACTGACAATCATCCCGGCGCGGACGAGCTGCTCCTGTTTGCGTACGGAGAATTGCCGCCGCCGGGAGCAGCCGACGTGCAAGCGCATGTCGCCGGCTGCGCCGCCTGCCACGCCCAGCTCGCGGACATGGATCGCGCACGCGTCGCCGCCGAATGGGCGCTCGCACGGCCGCCCCGGCGCATGGCGCGCTGGGCGGCGGGAGCGCTGGCAGCGGCGGCGGTGCTCGCCGCGATTCTGCTGACGGTCCGGCGCTCGAGCGACCAGGTCCCGAACGGCTGGCCGGCGCAGCTCGAGTGGTCCGTCACGGCCGGATACATCGCCGGCGGACGGCCCATGATTGCGATCGATTCCCAACTCACACGACTGGAAAAGGAGTTGCCTTATGCTCGCCCGTAGTGTCGCGGTCATTCTCGCATTCGTCCTCGCGATCGCTGCGCGGGCGGGCGCGCAGGATCCGATGCCCAACCCTCAGGCGATGCAGATGCAGGTACAGCGCATCATGCAGGAGCGGCCCCGCGAGGCCGAAGCCCGGAGGAATCGAGCCTCGCCCTGCTGGAGCAGTTGAAAGCCAGTGACCCGGACGCATACTGGGGAGAAGTCGCGCAGCTCACCGTACAGTTCGACGTGGTCCAGAGCCTAGCGCGGCGCGACAGCGTACGCGCCGGGCTCGTCACGCAGATGTTTGGCCTCGAGGCAATGGCGCGCACGCTCCAGCGCGCGTACCGCAGTGCGAACGAGACCCAGCGCGATGGCATCCGGAGTCAGCTCGAGAAGGTGATCGGGGCGCATTTTGATTATGAGAATCAGCTGCGTCTTTTCGAGATCAAGGATATCGAGCGGCGCTTGAGCGACGTTCGGGCGGAAACGCAGCGTCGGCTCGACAAGCGAACAGAATTCATCAAGTTCGCGGTCGACGACATCTTGCGCGACGCTGTGCGGCCCCGCTAGCGGCGCCCTGCGGGCGAATGATCAACGATCATTGGTCATTGATCAATGATCATTGATCATTGATCTTTTGCGCATGCCGAATCTCGCCGCGTATCACCCCATCATCGTCCACTTCGCCATCGCGCTGCTCGTCGTCGGCGTGATTTTCCGCTGGATCTATCTCACCGGCCGCGCGCCTTTTACCGGACCCGCGGCGGCGACCCTGATCCTTGCCGGTGCAGTAGCGGCGCTCCTCGCGGTGCATTCGGGGACCGATGCGCACGGGCCCGTGGAGCGCATTCCCGGTGCCAGGAACGCAGTCGGCGAGCACGAAGAGTGGGGCGAGCGCACCCGTAACATCTTTCTCATTGTCGGCGCGATCGAGATTGCGGCGCTGGTCCTGGCGCGGCGAGGCCGCCTCGACAAGGCCCGCGGCGCGTTGTGGGGATCGGCGATTGTCGGACTCATCGGATTCTTTCCGTTGTTCGAGGCCGCCGAGCACGGCGGCGACATCGTGTACCGCTACGCGGGCGGGGTCGGAACGCGTTCGGGTGACAGCGCGGACGTCAGCCGGCTGTACCTCGCCGGTCTGTATCAGGCGGCGCAGCAAGCGCGGGCGCGGCATGACTCGGCGCGCGCCGCAGAGCTGTTTGGCGAGCTGGCGCGGCGATTCCCCGGCGACACAAACGTGCGGCTGCTGGTGATCGAATCATTGGTGCGCGACAAGAACGACGGCCAGGCGGCGTTGACGGCGCTCGCACAGGTCAGCGTCGCAACGGACGATCGCCGGCTGCGGCTCCGCGTGGGTTTCCTCAGGGCCGATGCGTACGTGGGGCTCGGGAAGGCCGATTCCGCGCGCACCGTGCTGGAGCAGCTCGCGACCGCATTCCCTGACATGCAGGAGCGCATCAAGGACCGGATCGCGCAAATCAAATGAACCGTGCCCTAAAGGGCCGGCTCGGCAACGACACGCGTCCTTAAGGACGCCCGATTTGGCCGAGCCGGCGCTTCAGCGCACGGATAGAGACGTTCATTCGAGAATCCCAATCCGCTGCACCACCCACCACGCAGCGACGCCTCCGGCAATAAACCCGAGTATCGCGCCGAACGGGCCGAACAATTTGCTGCCGATCGCGCCGGCAATCGTCCCGACGACGAAGCTGACCAGCGATTTTAGCAGTTTCATCCGCCCTCCAGGATGCGAAGCGCCGTCGCCGTTTCCATGCCGCTGATTGCCACGTTCTTGCGCCTGCTCGATGCCCCCGCCGTGATCGCGATCGCGCTGCGCCGGATTCTCAGCCGCTCGGCGAGAAACCGGATGAGCTCCTCATTCGCGGCGCCATCCACCGGGGCTGCAGCGATGTGGATCTTCAATGCGTCGCCGTGCCGGCCGGCCACGGCCGTCGTCGCGGCCCGCGGCACGATGTGGAGCACGAGTCGCGCGGTCAACTACCGACGATGGAGAGCAGGATCTGGCGTAACAGGCTGAGCGCAAACATGGCGACCACCGGGCTCAGATCGAAGGAGCCGATCGGCGGGACCACGCGGCGAATCGGCCCGACGATCCAGTCGGTCAGAATGTAAGCCGGCCGCATCCAGCGCGAGTAGCGGAACATCCCGAACCATGCGGCGATCACCCGGACGACGAGCGCGGCGAACAGGATCTTGTAGAGGAGGTCGATGATCAGCCCCGCCGTCGCCCCTGGACCGCGGCTCGCGGCGGCATGGGCCGTCTGAAACGTCGCCATCGCCCAGCCGACCAGCGACAGCAACACGATGCCGCCAATCGCCGTGAGCACGACGAGCCAGCCGCCGGCGTGCACCGGATTGCCGCCCATGCGCACCAGGCGGCGCTCGACGGGCTTCACGATCGGATCGGTGGTCGCGCGGAGCGTGCGGCCGAGGACGCCGAACGGCGAGACGCGCCTGGTGCGGACGAGCCAGGAGCCGAGTGCTGCGAGCGCTGCGATCGCCACCAAACCAAGTACGACGTAGCGGAGAACGGGGTGAGGGATGTTACGACTCTCCGTATGCCGCGGCGACGATCCGCTCCTGCTCGGCTTTGTGCGCGGCAGGATAACCCTCGGCGGGGCTCGACCGCTCGGGGCGCGAGACGTCGAGGATGGTGATCGACTGGGCCAACGCGTCCCGAATCTTGGGAAGCACGAACTTGCGCGCCCCCATGTTGCGCGGCTCCTCCTGGACCCACACGACTTCCTTCAGATTCGGATAGCGCCGGGCGTACTCGCCGATCTCCGCGCCCGGGAACGGATAGAGCAGCTCCACCCGGCCGATCTTGACGTGTGGCGTCTCCGCGCGGCGCGACGCGGCGACGATGTCGTAGTAGATCTTGCCGCTGCACAGCAGCAGCCGGGTCACCTTCTCGGGCCACGTCCGGTCGCGATCCCACAGCACCGAACGGAATTTCCCCAGCACGAGATCGTCGAGCTGCGACATCGCGGCGGGCAGCCGCAACAGGCTCTTGGGCGTCATGACGACGAGCGGCCGGACCTCGGTGTGTAGCGCCTGGCGCCGCAGCAGATGGAAGTACTGCGCCGGCGTCGTGCAGTTGGCGACGCGGATGTTGCCTTCGGCGCCCAGGGCAAGGAAACGCTCCAGACGCGCGCTCGAGTGCTCCGGCCCCTGGCCCTCGTAGCCGTGGGGCAGCAGCAGCGTGAGCCGCGACGTCTCTTCCCATTTGGCGAGCCCGGCGATCAGGAACTGATCGATCACGACCTCGGCGCCGTTCGCGAAATCGCCGAACTGCGCTTCCCACAGCACCAGCGCGTTCTGCGCCTCCACGGCATATCCGTACTCGAAGCCCAGACACGCGTACTCCGATAGCGGGCTGTTATACAGCTCGAACGGCACGCGTGCCTCGGGAAGATGCTGAATCGGCGTGTGGCGGTTGCCCGTGTTCACGTCGTGCAGCACGAGATGCCGTTGGCTGAACGTGCCGCGCTCGGTGTCCTGACCCGTGAGCCGGATCGGCGTCCCTTCGACCAGCAACGACGCGAAGGCGAGTGATTCGGCGTGTGCCCACTCGATGCCCGCCCCATCCGCTCCTCTCAGCGCGTCACGGCGCCGCTCCAGCTGTTTCTGCAGCTTGGGATGCACGGTGAAGCCGTCCGGTACCGCGAGCAGCTCGCCGTTCAGCTTGGTCAGCACGTTCGCCGCGACGGCGGTCGCCGGCTCCGGCGTGGTCTGCCGCGTGATGCGGTGCGTGTCTTCGGTGCGTTGAGCACTGCCCGACTTCACCGCCTGCTGTGTAGCCGCCAGCCGCTGATAGGCGGCTGCCGCGTCGGCGTCGGCCTGCGCGGCATCCACCACGCCCTCGGCGGCCAGCTGCGCCGCGTATTTCTGCCGGACCGACGGTGTCTGTTTGATGCGCTCGTACATCAGCGGCTGCGTGTAGGCCGGCTCGTCGGCCTCGTTGTGGCCGTAGCGGCGGTAGCCGACCAGGTCGATGACGACGTCACCGTGGAATTTCTCGCGGTACATCATCGCGAGCCGGACCGCCGCGAGACACGCCTCGGCGTCATCGGCATTCACGTGGATGATCGGCGCGTCAAAACCCTTGGCCAGGTCGCTGGAGTAATCGGTGGAACGACCTTCCTTGGGATCGGTCGTGAAGCCGATCTGGTTGTTGAGAATCACATGAATCGTCCCGCCGGTCGTGTAGCCCTTCAGCCGCGCGAGGTTGAAGGTCTCCGCCACTACGCCCTGTCCCGCGAACGCTGCGTCACCATGGAGCAGCACCGGCAACGAAATGTTGACGTCATGCTGCGCGTCCGGGGTGGTGCGGTTGGTCTGATCGGCGCGGGCGCGGCCCTCCACGACCGGGTTGACGGACTCGAGGTGGCTGGGGTTGGGCGACAACGTGACCGCGACGTCCTGGCCGGTCGTGGTGCGATACACGCCTTCGGCGCCGTGATGGTATTTCACATCACCGGTGCCGGCGTTCCACCCTTCCGATTCTGCCGTCTCCTCGCGGCGGCCTCCCTCGAACTCCGCGAGGATCGTTTGATACGGAACGTTCACCACATGGGCGAGCACGTTGAGCCGCCCGCGGTGCGCCATCCCGATCGTTGCCTTGCGGGTGCCGTGCGCCCCGGCGAGCTCGATCGTGAAATCGAGCATCGGGACGGTCATATCGAGGCCCTCGATCGAAAACCGTTTTTGGCCGAGATACGCCTTATGAAGGAAGCGTTCGAGCGCCTCGACCGCCGTGAGCCGGGCGAGCAGCTGTTTCTTTCCCTCGGGCGAAAGGGGACGGCGATGCTCGCCCGACTCGATCACCTGGCGCAGCCACAGGCGCTCCTGATGGCTGCCGATGTGCTCGACTTCATACGCGATCGTGCCGCAGTAAGTCGCGCGCAGCGCCGGCAGCGCTTCGGCCAGCGTCGTTGGGGGGCCGGGGCAATAGATGCGCAGCACCTCGGCGGGAATCCGCGCCATGATCTCGGGCGTGAGGCCGAGGCGGCCGATATCGAGCGACGGATCGCCCGGCGGCTCGCTGCCTAGCGGATCGAGCCTTGCCGCCAAATGTCCGAAGTTTCGATGGGCGCGGACCAGCGCATAAGCTGCGGCGACGTACTTGAAATCATCGGGATGCGAGATGGGGGATGCGTGATGCGTGGGTTCAGGTGGCGGTGCCGGGGCCGGCGCGAGCACAGTTACGCTTCCCGCATCTCGCATCCCGCTTCCCGGGTTAGCCAGGCTCTCCGTCACTCCCTCATAAAACCGTTCTTCGCCTTGCAAAAGAGAATCGAGGGTGCGCAGGAACATCCCTGATTCCGCGCCCTGGATGATGCGATGGTCGTACGTGCTCGTGATCGTGATGATCTTCGCGCCCGCGACATCGCGGATGGTCCCGGTCGCGATGATCGATCCCTGCCCCTTCATCAGGCGGGGGACCGAGGCGACGGTGCCGAGCGTACCGGGATTGGTGAGCTGCATCGTGCCGCCGGCGAAATCGTCGGGCAGCAGGCGGTTGGCGCGCGCCTTTTCGACCAACGTCTCGTAGGCGGCATGGAAGGCCGCGAAATCCATCGTTTCCGCGTGCTTGATCACCGGGACGACCAGGGCGTGGCTGCCGTCTTTCTTCTCGACGTCGACGGCGAGGCCGAGCCCGATGGCCCCCGGATCGACGCGGTGGGGCTTGCCCTCGATGTCATGGAACGCGTGGGTCATCACCGGGAAGCGTTTGGCGGCCTGGACGATCGCATATCCGATCAAGTGCGTGAACGAGATCTTCTTCCCGCTGGCGGCGAGTTGAGCGTTGAGCGCCTTGCGCCGCGCGTCGAGGGTCGTGGCGCTGATGTCCCGGAACGACGTGGCCGTCGGGACGGTCAGCGAATCGGTCATGTTTGCGACTAGCCGGGCGGCGGGGCCCGTTATCGGCGTTGCCCCATGGGGAGGGGGGACGGGGGACGAGGGACGGGTACTGCGCGGTGCCGCAGCGGCCTCCGCGGTCGACCCGTCCCCCGTCCCGCGTCCCTCGTCCCGAACCTCCGACCGATCGGTCGGGATCACCGGTAGCTCGGCGAGCTTCCCGTTATCGAACAGCTCCCGCCACTCCTGCCCGACGGAGGACGGGTCGCGCAGGTAGTCCTCGTACATCGCCTGTACGAAGGCGGCGTTATGGGTGCCGAAAACGAATTCGCTCACGCGTTGGAATCTATACGGTATCTTAGAGGACGCTCACCGCAGTGAACGCCGACGAGGTTCAGCAGGCGGCCTTGCGCGCCGCCGATGAGGAGTGACGCAGGCGCCCCGTTAGGGGCCGTTAGAGATCTGCGGTGGGTCTGGGACGCGCGTAACGGCAGCGACCGGACTTCCCGTCGAGCCGTTGCCGACCTGTCCGCGATCGTTGGCGCCCCAGCAATACGCGCCTCCTCCAAACTCCACGGCGCAGGTATGAAAGGCGCCTGCGCTCAACGCGCGGTAGAAGTGCCCGGATGCTGTTGCCACCGGAGTGCTGGTGCAGGGCCACGTGTCCGTGGGTTGGGGGCCGAACCGGCACGTCTCGGTCGTGGTAGCGGCGAGCTGCTTGGCGCCGTTCGAGCCCCAACAGAACAGTCGCCCGTCGACATCGCGCCCGCAGGAATGATTGATCCCCAGGCTGATCGAAGCGAATGCGTGGCTTCCGCTCACGAGCGTCGGCGTGGGATGATCGTCGGTCGATCCGTTGCCGAGCAGACCGTATTGCCCACTGCCCCAGCAGTAGGCGGCGGCCATCGTCGTGATGGCGCACGTGTGATAGCTGGCGGCATCGATTGCCTTGAAATGCAGGGCGCCCGCGACGAGCCTCGGGCCGGCGTGCGCGGTCGTGTCGAGCGTGCCCAGGTTGCCCCACTGGTTGTAGCCCCAGCAATAGGCGTCGCCGCCGACCGCGATCGCGCACGCGTAATACTGTCCCACCGCGATTGTCGTGAACACCAGATTGGTTGCAACCGCGACGGGCGTCTGCGAGCTCGTGCCGTCACGGCCGAGCTGGCCGAAATCGTTCGCGCCCCAACAGTACGCGACGCCCGCGAGGGTCAGCGCGCACGTGGAATTGAAGCCGGCGGAGATTTCTTTGAACGTGAGTCCGCCGGCCACCGGAATCGGAACGGCGCTCTGGGTCGTCGTGTCGTTTCCCAAGGCGCCGTCCTCACTGACGCCCCAACAGTACGCGGCGCCGCCAGGCACGAGGCCGCAGGTATGTCCCTGGCCGGCGTCGATCTGCGTGAATAGCACCAACCCCGAGACCGGCTTCGGGAAAGAATCGATGGTGCTCATGACGCCGTTGCCGCCCTGGCCGACCGCATTGTCTCCCCAGCAGTAGCCGGTGGCGGTCTCGCTCAAGACGCCGCAGGTGTAGAGAAAACCGCCGCTCACGGATTCGAACGTGCCTGGCGGTACCGGGCCGAGTCTATCTGACGAACAGGCGAGAGCGACGAAAGACAGCGTGAAGATCAGACGGCGCACGTGCATGAGGCCGATCCAGAGGTTGGGAATGCATCATACTGAAAAAGGGTTTTGCGGTTCCAGCCGGGCGCCCCAAACGTCATAATCTTGCTTGCTCAGCGAACGCGCCCGCTCTGTTTGGCGAACAGCCGCCGGCCCGTCTCAACGTCGAGGACTTCATACATCCCGAGGACCCCGATCACACCGGTCGGGGTGCGGATCGGCGCCTTGCCGACGCGCACCCAGGTGATCGCCCCCGACGCGCCTTTTTGGCGCTCGATGATGTCGAGCTTCGCGTGACCCGATCCGACGATGGCCTCGTCGTCGGCGCGGTACTTCGCGGCCTGAAACACCCATGGCAGGCTGCGGTCGAAATCGTCGCGGCCCACCAGCTCCGTGACGGTCATGCCGGCGTCGCGCGCAAAATGCTCGTTACAGCCGCCGAACTTGTAATCGGGCGTGAGCTTCCAGAAGACGCGAACACCACAGTCCGGCTTCGATGCGATGCGCAGGTAGCCTCGCAGCTCGTCCTGCAACGCATCTGCCGTTGCTGACTCCCAACCCGCGGCCCGTCCGGCCATCTCCGGATGCAGGCCGGGCCAGGATGCCGTCATGACCTGCTGATACGCAGCGAGAATCGCCCTCGTCTGGTGAGCAGCGTCGGTCATGACACGCGCCGGGTTTTCCTTCTCATGAAATTCAAATGAATTCCGAGCCTCATCGTGTCAACGCATCCCGTTCTCGCTGTTGTCGAGCCCGCCGAGGCTAGGTCGTTTTCTTCTCGAGTCCTTCGGCTAGGGCGTTGAATTGTTCCAGCGCCGCCCGGAGGTCTTCAGCGATTTCCTCCGCCAGCACGTCGGGCTCGGGGAGTGATTCAAGGTCCTCGAGATCCTGGTCTTTGAGCCAGAAGATGTCCAGGCTGGCTTTGTCGCGTGCGACGATCTCTTCATAGCTGAAGGGACGCCACCGCTCCGCGGCGACGCGCTGTACTCGGTTTTCGGGCTTAAAGCAGGCCACGAAATCGTTGAGATCTGATCGGCCGAGTGGATTTGTCTTCAGCGTGAAGTGTTTGTTGGTACGGAGGTCGTATATCCAGACTTGCTTGGTCCAAGGCGTTTCCACGCCCGGCTTCTTGTCGAAGAACAGCACGTTGGCCTTAACGCCTTGCGCGTAGAATACGCCCGTCGGCAGCCGGAGCAGTGTGTGAACGTCGCACTCGGCGAGTAGCTTCCGGCGGACCGTTTCTCCCGCCCCACCTTCGAACAACACGTTATCGGGGACGACAACCGCGGCGCGGCCGTTGATCTTGAGCAGCGTGCGCACATGCTGCACGAAGTTGAGTTGCTTGTTGGAGGTCGAGGCCCAGAAGTCGTCCCGCACCACCGTCAGTGCCTCGCGCTCCTCCTCGCCCTGTTCGTTAATCACGCGAATGCTCGATTTCTTACCGAATGGCGGATTCGTAAGCACGAGATCGAAGCGCGTCCCTGGATCGGCCCGGAGGCTGTCGTCGATCCTCACTGGCGGCTCGACTTCGCCGTCCGTGGGTCCGATGCCGTGCAACATGAGGTTCATAGCGCAGAGCCGAGCGACGCTTTCGGTGATCTCGACGCCGTGGAGTGCTTCGAGCTTCAAGTGTCGCAGCTCATCCCGCGACTTGTTCGGATAGTTGTTGGCGACGTAGTCGTGCGCGATGAGGAGGAAGCCACCCGTGCCGCATGCAGGATCGCCGATCGTCTGGCCAGGCGCGGGTCGCATGACGTCCACGATCGCGCGGATGAGTGGCCGAGGGGTGAAGTACTGGCCTGCCCCGCGGGCGCCTTCCTGGGCGGTACGCTCGAGCAGGCCTTCGTAGGCGTCGCCTTTGACGTCGGCATCGAGCGAGCTCCACGTCTCTTTGCCGATCAGGTCCACGACCAGACGCCGGAGAATCGCGGGGTCCTGGATCTTGTTTTGTGCTTTCCGGAAGATGACGCCGAGCATTCCGGGCTGTCTCCCCAGGGCCTCAAGGGTATGGCGGTAATGTGCCTCGAGCGCGTCACCATCTTTGCTCGCGAGGGCGGGCCACGAGAACTCTGGTGGAACGGCTGATGGCTGATTCCAAGGTTCCTGCGTTCGCTCGTGCGCCATCTTGAGAAAGAGCAGGTAGGTGAGCTGCTCGGTGTAGTCGAGATACGTCAGCCCGCCGTCGAGGAGGACGTTGCAGTAGCTCCAGAGCTTCTGGACGATGGCAGCGGAGGGGGCGGTCATTCGCGAGGCAAGGATTTCGGGTCGATGTAGATGCGCTCCAGGTGCGAGGGGTGCAAGACGTCAAAACCCATATCCGTCGTCAACAGAATGGAAGTGGTCGCGGCGGCCGTGGCGGCGATCCACAAGTCGTTTTGCTCCATGCGACGCCCCGCGCCTTCGGCGTGGACACCGAGACGCGCATATGAATCCACGACGCCGCGGGCCCCGAGCTGTATGACCACCAAGTTGCGTAGCACTTCCTTCAGCCTGTCCCGCCTGGCTTCGCTCCAATTGTTTCGGGCCGCTAGGTGCAGCGCCTCTCCGACGGAGACCACCGAACAAAGCGGGCGATCCGGCCGCCGCGGTAAGCCAAACTCCTCATTGATCCACTTGGCTGCAGCCTTCCCGCGAACCAGGTGGACCAACACGTTTGTATCCAAGGTGATGAGGCGACCGCTGGGGATCAGGACAGGTCCTCGAGTGCGCGAAAGATCTCTTCGTCGGTTTCATCACCAGGCCACTGCCCGATGATCGCGTTGAGGCCTGAGCGCGGGCCCTGAGGCTGGCGCAGGGCGCGTTCATCCAGCGGTTGATCGAGCGGCTGCGGTTCCGCGGACCACAGGGAGAAGTCTTCGCCGCCATGCTCGATGTGATCGGCCTCGAGGCGCAGGACGCGTCCAGAGGGGCGGAAAACCGCCATCGCTGATACCGTGGCCTTTTTCCCGAAGAGCGCGCCGAGGGTCTCGGGCTGCACCCCTTCCGCGATGCCGCGCAGAGTTGTGCCATCCTCCAGCTTCAGCGTGAACATCCGGTCATGGTGTCGAATCGCGTCGAGCCAGCCGGTGACGCGCACGCGCTGCGGGGGGGGGGTCTCCCGCCGCAGGCGCTTAGCCGTATCGAGTTGTGGCTGAGCGATTCGTGTCACGGCGCCGGTGGCGTTGCCGAACTCAATCTCCTTGATGCCTTGGGAAAGCACTTCACTCCATCCCTGGATCGTCTCAAGGAGCTCCGGGTCGAAATGGTCGCTATCAATAGTGCCGGCAAGGGCATCCTCGAGGCTCTCACGGAACAATCCGAGTCCCGACGCATCACGCGGGACCTCATCGAACATCTCCTCTTGTGCGAGCTGGTTCTCGATTACATCGCCAAAAGCAGGGGCTTCGAGCTCGATGACCGTCGACCCCTCCCGCAGACCCAGGAACTCGAATTGGGCAGCGACTCCGACCCAACGGGGAGTACGTCCGGGCCCGCCGCTCTTGCCTTCGAAGCGCAGGCGCACGGCGCCTGACGATCCGCGCACGAGCACGTCCAGGGTGTCACGCAGGAGGGATCCCACCACGCGGCGCCCCCGACTTCCTGGCCCGATCAGACGGATGTAGTAGTTGGGCATCGGCGCCTCCTTTTCAGCACCAATCCGCCGCCACACGTACCCGAAAAACGCGGCCTGGTTGCCTCACAGGCACCGCGGCGGTCTAACCTAGCATGGCGGCGGGACTTCGTCAGGGCGCGGTACGCAGCGCCGCCGGGGTGCGGGCCTTCGTCGCGAGGTAGGGCTGACATTGGTCGAGCACCTTACGGTACCGCTGGTAGACGCTGAGCACTTTCCACACGCGAGCGGCATGCTTTGCCAAGCGGCCTCTCTTGGACGCTGGCTTCATCTCCGGACCCTCGGTCGCTTCGCCTGCCTGCGATCACGCGGCGTCGTGTTCGCCCGTGCCGTGCGAATTCGCTCCAGCAGCACGCGGGCCGGCTCGTCGTTCGGATCTTGCGGCACGAGCTTCCCTTCGAACGCGCGCTTCAGGATCGCCTGGCGCAGGCGCTTGGCTTTGCCGAGCCCAGCCGAGACGGCGCGGTCGGCGGCGTCGGCGAGGGAGAGGCGGCGGTCGACCTCGGCGACGATGCGGTGTTGGTCCTCCAGGGGCGGGAGCGGCAGGGGTATGCTTTGCACCCGTTTCTTGTTCAGAGCTGGCTGGTTGTTTCCCGAGCCTGCTCGGCGGGTGGTCGAGTACTGGCTTGCTAGGTAGTAGTACAAGAACTCTGAAACCAGCTTATCACGTGGTACCCGAATGGCTGCCGAGTTTTGGTTGTTGCATGCCTCGATGTCGAGAATAGCCGCTTGGCCACGGGTCTTGCCCTCACCGATCATGCCCAACAAAACGGTCCCCGGAGGATGCAATTCGGTTGAGCTTGACTCGAGCCCCTCCCTGGTGATCGTCTCACGTGTCGCCCGGATTCTGCAGAACGCGACCTCACCGCTGCTCACCCAAGGAATCCTTCCGCCCCAATACTCCGACCGCCCACGACTAGGCGTGGCACCTACTTGTACTTCGCAGAGCGCTCCTATGGTGGTTGATCCCCAGGCACCGGACACCGGAGCATCCACCAGCCTCCCCTCACACGCCGCCTTCAGCACCGCCGCCCGGTAGCGGGGCAGGGCGGCGCGCACGTGCTCGAGCGCGGCCACGGCGTCGTCGAGGCGCGAGAGGTGCTCTTCGATGGCGGCGACGATGCGCACCTGCTCCGAATACGGGGCAACGGGGAGCGAGACAGCCGACAACTTCTTCGCGTTCACGTTCTGGAGGGCGATCCCGGCCGCGCTCGCGCTAATCTGGTTCCAATACGCCGAGCTCTGCAGGAACCAGACGAGATAGCGAGCACTCATCCCGGTCTTCGGTCTGAAGCGAATCAGATAGGAGGCAAACACGGCTGGCGGCCCCACACCCAAGAGAGCACTGACCCCTACAGAGCCGGCGCGCGACACCACTAGGTCGCCTGGCGAGAGCAGGTACTTCGCGTGGCTCGGTGGTTCTTCCGCGCAGACCGGAACGGTCTCCCAGTCGATGGGCCCGCGCGTGATATCGGTTGTCCGCAAAAGCTTGAGGCCCTCGCCCAGACCCGCTGCCCGGGTCGTCCAACCGTACTGCGGGCGTTCACACAGGTCCCCGATTGTGGAAACCATCCATCCGATTGGGAGTCGATCTACCGACGTCACGCAGCAAGCACTCCCGTCAGCTCTTCAAGCAGCGGGTTGAGGTCTTTCCCGAACACCCGATGTGCCGCTCCCAACCCACCCCGCTGCGCGAACGGCGCGTACTCGAAGTCCTCGGCCCGCACCTCAAGATTCGCCGCCACGTGATCCCGAATGGCCTCGAGCCACTGCCGCTGCTCGGCAGTGAACCGCCGGCCCTGCTGCTCTTGCTGCGCCAGCCACGCATCGTATCGCTGATCCACGATGTCCGGAAATGGCACCAGCTCGTCGTGCGTCAACGCAAAGCGCACGAGCGACACAAGGTTCGTCAGCACCCGCGCCGGCGCCCCACGCACTCGGCTCGCGAACAGCGTCTCGTACGCCAACCACAACCGCTCCGGCGTCCACTGCCGCGGCGGCGCCTGAATCGTCTCGGCCAGCGCCTTGATGTCCTCGAACGTGAGCCGGCGCCCATGAGGCTTCGAGTAGAGCACCTGAAGCGCCGTGATCTCGTCCTTGTGCTCCTTGATGAACGTCTCGAACGACGTCACGAGCGACTGTGCCCGTTCCTTGGCTGCGGCTGAGAAGCCCGCCTCGAGCACTTCGTCCACGCTGACCGTGTCGATGGTCTGCTCTTTGGATTTCTTCAAGTCGAGCAGCTGTTGGCGCACCGCGGGCGTCAGGGGCCGAACGGCGTCCTCAACAACTGCGTCGGTCCGCCGGTCGGGGTCTACCGCCGCCACGAGGCCCGATACGATCGCTCCGAGCGGCTGGCCCGCCGTCTTCTCCACAGCGGCCCGCTCGGCGTCGCTCAGTTGCCGGTCTAGCCGCGCCAACCTGCCCGCCACGGTCGAGAGGACATCCGGGTCGGTGCTGCCGAATGACAACGCTTGGAACAGTTTTTCGAGCGACACCGTTGGACGCCGCTCCAGCGGATAGCTATCCGACAGCTCCTGCTCCGTCACGCCTACCGCGTCCACGATCACGAACCGAGTCTTGGTCTGCCCGCCGGCGCTGACCACCTGAAAGTCAGTGTCGTTGATGACGCGCACCCCACGGCCCTTCATCTGCTCGAACAGGTTGCGGCTCTTCACCTGGCGCAGGAACATCACCACCTCGAGCGGCTTGATGTCAGTCCCCGTGGCGATCATGTCTACGGTCACGGAGATGCGCGGGTTGTAGGAGTTGCGGAACGAGGACAACAGGTCTTCGGGCTTCACACCGGTGGACTTCCACTTCGACACTTCGACGACCTTGCCGTCCGGGCCTACCACCTGCTCGGCGATCTTCGCGGTGCCGGTGCGGTAGGTGATCTTCTGCGCGAAGTCGTTCCCCTTGGCGAACACGTCGCGGACGGCCAACACGATGTCCTCGGCGTGCGCGTCGTCCTTGGCGTAGATCAACGTCTTGGGCACGTCGCTGCGGCCGGGGAAGATCTCGGGCAGCTTGTCCCGAAACGCGCGGATGACCGTGCGGATCTGGTCCGGCGCCACGACGTCCCGGTCCAGGGAGGCCGCGTCGTACTCCAAATCATCGTCGAGCTGCTCCCAGCGCTTCTTTCTGGTCTCGCGGTCGCGACGGTCCACCCACAGCCCGGCTTCGACCTTCGACCCCTGCTCGGTAATCCGGGTGCGGATGCGATAGACGTCGAAGTCCACGTTTACGCCGTCCGCCACCGCCTGCTCATGCCCGTACTCCATCACCAGGTTCTGGTTGAAGTATCCAAACGTCTGCTTGGACGGCGTGGCGGTGAGGCCGATCTGGAACGCGTCGAAGTACTCGAGCACCTGCCGCCATAGCGTGTAGATGGAGCGGTGGCATTCGTCCACGAACACGACGTCGAACGTCTCGATCGGGATCGCGGGATTGTAGGCGACGGGCAGGGGCTCCTTGTGCAGGCTCTCGAGCGACGCCAGCGACGGCTCCTCATCGTCTTCGGCCAGCTCTTTGCCCTGCAGCATCGCGTACAGCCGCTGGATCGTGCTGATGCACACGCGCGCCACTGGATCGATGCGGTTCGACGTCAGGCGCTGAACGTTGTACAGCTCGGTGAACTTGCGGCCGTCGTCGGGCGTGACGTAGGTCTGGAATTCCTTCAGCGCCTGCCGGCCGAGGTTGGCGCGATCGACCAGGAACAGCACACGCTGGGCGCCGCCGTGCTTGATCATCCGGTAGATCGATGTCACCGCTGTGAACGTCTTGCCGCTCCCCGTCGCCATCTGGATGAGGGCCCGCGGCCGGTCCTCGGCGAGTGACTTCTCGAGGTTCCTCACGGCGGTGAGCTGCGCGGGCCACAACCCGCTCTCGGCTACGGCCGGGAGGTTGCGGAGCCGCAGTCGCAGGCTGGACGGTTTGCCGTCCCGCCCCTGAGGGGCCGGAAGCCAGAGCGGCTCGGCGGCGAGCCACTCGGCGAACACCTCGGGCCGGTGGAAGTGGAATACTTCGCGGCTGCGCGGGTCGGGATCGAGCAGGTTGGTGAACCGCGTCTCGACGCCGGTGGCCTGATAAAGAAAGGGCAGCGGCCGGAGAGCCGCCGGAAGCCCGGCCGGCAGTCCCTCGCTGTACTTCGCGGCTTGGATCTCGACCGCGGTCAGGGTCGTGCCGGCCTTCTTGGCCTCCACGGCGCCGACCGCTTTACGATCTACATAGAGGAGGTAGTCGGCTTTGCCGTGGCCCTTGGCGAGGGGGAACTCGCGCACCGCGATACCCCGGCCGGCGTGGAGATCTGCGGCATCGGGGTCTTGGACGACCCACCCGGCCGCTGCGAGCTGGCGGTCAATGTCTTGTCGGGCGAGTTGCTCGGGTCCGGGGGGGGGCACGCCTCACGACACGCGGCGGGTTTTTCTCCGCATGAAATCCATCAAAATGAACTGCCCGAGCGTCATCGTGTTCGTGAAATACGCCTTCCCGCGGCAGATCGCCGACACTTTCTTCACGAACTCGACCAGGCTGCGGTCGCGCGCCAGCATGAAGGTGTTGATCAGGATGCCGCTGCGGCGGCACAGTGATGATCTGGCGCATGTCCTTGCGCTGTCCCATCAGGATGCGGCGCGCCAGCTTGAGGCCTTCGGTCGTATTCGTGTGGTACGGGCCGACCTGCGCGTGCGCCAGCTGGCCGATCGGGATCTCCTCGGCCGTGTCATGAAAGAGCACGACGCGCAGCGTATCGCCGGGGAACTGCGTGCGAATCAAGTGCGTCAGCGCGAGCGCGACCTTCTTGGCGGGGGTGAAGCGATCCTCACCGTACAGAATCATCGAATGCGAGCAGTCGAGCATCAGCACCGTCGCCGATGACGAGCGGTACTCGGCCTGATGCACCATCAGGTCGTCGTATTCGAGATTGATCGGCACCCCGAGGCCTTCGCGCTTCAGCGCGTGCGACAGCGTCGCGTTGACGTCGAGATTGAGCGTGTCGCCGTACTCGTAGCGCTTGCTCGCCGCCTCGGCCTCGACGCCGGTCGCCAGATGCTCCGTGTCGTGCGCGCCGAAGCTCGA